>WNFD01002108.1_pt1 | contig 20049 bp, 14 predicted proteins | sample 5400491 | NCBI WGS metagenome assembly WNFD01 (sample SAMN13153343, study PRJNA577476) | soil metagenome | isolation source: 120 cm saprolite under Douglas fir tree site 2 hole 2 replicate 2 | place: USA:California | collected 2015-04-18
TGCGCCCAAGGCAGGCGCGCTACCAGGCTGCGCTACGCCCCGACAAGAAGTGCTTTGCCATTATAGAGCACTTTCCAGCTTTCTTGCGGCTCCAATCATGTGGCCGAGCGGCTGAGCCAAAGCTTTGCCGAATCTGCTCACAGTATCGAGTGCGGCTGAGAGGGAAGGCTATTCGCCCGAAGCCATACTTCCGAGTTCAGTTGTTTCCACTCAGCGTCGAACGGTCAAGACGGGACATTTCGCGTGAGCGACGACAGGATGAGCCGTAGCCATGGAGAGACGGGTTGCTACTCTTACACGGAGGATCTCCATTCAGGAGCATCGAGGGAACTGAACCACCTCGTCGTTGCGTCTTCGGAAGCTCCCGGTTGCCGCGGATGGACCAGCCAATCGCATGGCCTGGCTTGCGACTAAATGCGTAGGAAATGAAATTTGACAAGCGAAGGTTCAGCATGTTCCGGGACGTGGTATACAGTTAGCGGACCAGCTTTACGATTTCGCTGAAATTGCCATGATCTGACACGGGGACAGCATGAAAAAAGTTCGCGAAGTCTGTATCGGATTGATGTTGATTGCCGGATTCACGATCCAAGTCCGTGCTCAAGAGAAGGCCTCGCCTGAGCATCCGCGGCCGCTCGTATTGACCGAAGCCATTCCCTTGCCGGGCGTTCAAGGCCGTTTCGATCATTTTGGTTTTGATCGGAAAAATCAGTTATTCGTTGCCGCTCTGGGCAACAATTCAGTCGAAGAGATCGACATCAGCGCGCGGACGCGAGTCCACAGTTTCACCGGAATTCCGAACCCCCAGGGCGTCGTCTACGCTCCGGAAACGAAGAAACTCTTTGCGGCCAGCAGCAAGGGCCAGCTGTATATTTATGACGCCGCCACATTTGAACTAATCAAAGCAATCGACTTTCATGGCGACGTCGATAACCTGCGCTATGATGCGCCGAATCAGCGTGTCTACGTCGGTTACGGCGAAGACGAAACGGGAGCGATTGGAACGGTCGACGCCAAAACCAACGAGCGCCTTGATGAAGAGTACAAGTTAGGAGCGCATCCGGAATCCTTCCAGTTGGAAACGGCAGGGTCGAACATCTATGTAAATCTGCCGGACCTGAAACAGATCGCTGTGATTGATCGGAAGACTCACGCCATCACCCGATGGCCCATGACGCTGGAGCACAATTTCCCCATGGCGCTGGACGAGCCGAATCACCGCTTATTCGTGGCCACGCACGAACCTGCTCGCCTGGCTGTGTTTGACACCGGTTCGGGTCGCTCGGTCGCCACGCTCCCCTGCGTGCAGGACGCTGATGACGTGTACTACGATTCAGGTCGAAAACGCATCTACGTTCCTGGGGGAGAAGGCTATATTAGTGTTTTTCAGCAAGTAGATGCCGATCATTACCGGCTCCTTACCAAGGTTCCCTCGACACTCGGTGCCCGCACCGCCGGATACTTTGGCAAGGGAAGGAAAGGTTTTGACCGCTTTTTCCTGGCCGTCCCGGCGCGTGCCGACCATGGCGCCGAAATGTGGATCTATACGGTCCAAGATTAATATCACATCCGTTTCCGAATCATAACCTGTTGACTGTAAGCCGATCGCCAGCGGCTCCCTCGATGGCCCTTGCATCGCAATGGCTGACTTCAGCCTCTCCTGCACAAGCCACCTTCTATCTATATTATTGACCTTAAAAAGAAAAACGATGCCAACCTGGACTGTGGCAGTGCAAACCGTGGCACCCACGAGAGCTTCCGAGGGTGATCAAACCTGGACAGTCAGGGGTTGAGCGATCGAATACCGAGGCGCAGGCGCGGTCCAACCTCTGTACCACTTTTCCGTTCGAGGCCACACAATCACTATTTTAGATGCACTCAATTAAGGAATTGCTTGACAGCTTGTGTCATATGGTGGTACAGCAGCTATACCTATTTCGTGGGGGAGGTCCTCATGCAGTCGAATGTTCAGCGGAAAGTCACGCTAGGGTGCGTCACCCTGGCCAATGTCCTTCGAGTTCTGGGGGTGGTATGCGTTGTATTACTCGCTGGTGCCCCAGCTTACCCGCAAGGCAGTACCGGCAGAATTCTGGGTGTCGTCACCGACCAGTCCGGCGGCAACGTCGCGGGCGCGACCGTGACCGTCACGGACGTCGCACGCGGCGTCTCGCAAACTCTGACCACCGACTCGGACGCTGCCTACGTTGCCCTGAACCTTCTGCCCGGCACTTATACTATCCGTGCCGAATTCAAGGGTTTCAAGGCTTTTGAGCGCAAAAACATCTTGGTAGAAGTTGGCAAAGACGTTCGCGTCGACGCCGTCCTCCAGCCCGGCTCGGCAACCGAAACGATCACCATCACCGAGGAAGTCCCCATGGTGGACACCACGTCCACTACCCTCGGCGGCACCATCAGCAACGAAATCATCAACGACCTGCCGCTGAATGGCCGCAACTACCAGAATCTTGTCTCCCTGCGCCCCGGCACTGCGGTTTACCCGGGCGGCGGACCCTGGACCCAGAGCACCAACGGCATTCGTCCTGAGGACACCAGCTACATCGTCGACGGCATTACCAATGACGAAGCCTTTATGGGTCTGAGTGTGACCAACGCCGCCGCCGTCATCGGCGACGCCGCGACGCTCATACCCATCGACGCTATTCAGGAATTCAACACCCAAGTCAACCCCAAGGCCGAATTCGGCTGGAAGCCAGGCGCCGTCACCAGCGTGGGCCTGAAGTCCGGCACGAACGACATTCACGGCACCGCCTATGCCTTTGGCAGGTCGGATTCCTTTGATGCTCGCAACTATTTCAACCCTGTGGAGAACCCGGACGGCACTCCTCAGGCGAAGCTGCCGCTCGAACTCGAGCAATTCGGTGTCACCGGTGGTGGACACATCATCAAGGACAAGCTTTTTTATTTTGGCGCCTTTGAAGCTCAGCGTTATACCGTCGGAAACGCGCTTTCGGGAAACGTCCCGACATCGGCTTCTTTTGCCACATCGGCGAATCCCGCCGGCAACCCGGCCATCAGCATCCCCGACGCCATAGCTGCTCTAGGTGGGCAAGCTAACGTGAGTCCTCTCAGCAATTATTTGCTCGGGTTTTACACGCCCAACAACTCGCAGGGGAAGGGTGTCGCGCTCAACTTCCCCAACGAGAACAGCTCAAAGAACGCCCTAGGGAAAGTGGATTACCACATCAATGACCATCACGCCCTAAGCGGTTCCTATTTCTTCGGCAACGACACGATCGTGGGTATGGACTTCAACGAACTCCTGCCGCAATTTCGCACCAAGGTTCATTCCCGGGCGCAAGACGTCTCTGCCCATTGGGCCTGGACCCCGAGTTCCACGTGGGCCAACGAGTTCCGCGGAGGCTTCACACATTACGCTCTCCAGATCGTCCCCAACGATTTGAATATCAAGTACGACATCAACACCGGCATTTCCAATCCCTTGCTGAGCGGAATACCCGACATCAGGATCAATGGCTTCACGCAACTCGGCGCTTTCCACAACTTTCCAAAGATTGTCGGTCCCGATAAAGTCTATGACTTTATTGACCAAGTTTCTTATTTGCGAGGCAAGCATGCCTTCAAGTTCGGTGGCGAGGTCCGAAGGGACTTGGTCCATCAGGCCACTTTCCGGGCTGGGCGAGGGCGGATCCGATTTGTGGGAGACGGAGCATTTCCGACTTCCACCCCCCTCGAAGACTTTCTAGCGGGTGCTCCGTCGAACGCCGCATTCCTGGCCGGGGATCCCACCCGGAACATCTCGCAGTGGCTTTATGCTGGCTACGTCCAGGACGACTGGCGCATCACTCCCAGGGTGACTCTGAATCTCGGATTTCGCTACGAGCTCCAGGGTGTTCCTTCCGAAGCAGATAACCAGTTTGGGAATTGGGAGCCTTCTGTCGGCTTTGAACAGGTAGGTAAGAACATCAGTTCAATCTACAAAGGCGATCATAAGAACTTCTCCCCGCGCTTGGGTGTCGCTTGGGACGTGACCGGCAAGGGCACTACAATCGTCCGTGTAGGGGGAAGTATCATTTACAGCCTTCTGTCCATGAACACGTTCCTCTCCCAGCAGAACACACAAAATACTGTCACGTTGGGCGTGGGTACCGTCCCCTCAGGGGCTACAATTTTTGACGCCGCGTGTCCTCCCCCGGCTGGCTGTCCCGGGGTCGGAAACATTGTCACTACCGGAATCACCATTCCCGGATCAAGCCTTACCTGGCAGGATCAATCCACCGCAATTTATCCGAGCAGTGTGACCGGGCTGGTCCAGTGTGGCGATGGCGCGGGAAGCAACCCCGGTCCTTGCGACACCTTTGCCATGGATCGCAACTTTCGCACTCCTTACGTTGAGAACTGGACGCTGGGTATCCAGCACGCCTTCTCAAGCAAACTTTCCCTGGAAGCTACTTACGTCGGAAATCATGGCGTCAAGCTGACCGGTGTTCGTGACCTAAATCAGGCCGATCCTGCAACCGGCGTGCAACCCTTTGCGGCCCAATACCCTTACCTGGGGATCATCAACTTCCTGTCGAACCTTTACGGATCCACTTACAACGGGTTGCAGGCCACTCTGACCTCTCGCAACTATCATGGCCTCGATTTCGTGGCCGGCTATACGTATTCCCATGGCTTGGACTTCATGTCCTCGAACTGGGTCGCCTTCCTTCCCAAGGACAACATGAATCCGGCCTTGGAGCACGGCAGCAGCGACTACGACATCCGTCATCGCTTCACTCTTTCCGTGACTTATGCGCTCCCCGAGAAGAAGATGCGCGGGCAGCTCCTCGAAGGCTGGCAACTCAATTCCATCATTAGTCTTCAGAGCGGGCAGCCGTGGAACGTGAATGATCAGGGAAATGATTTCAGCAGGACCGGTGAAGCTACCGAACGGTGGGATTTCTTCGGCAATCCTGCTGACTTTAAGTCAGGTGGGCCGAATTCACTCCCCTACTGCACTGGCCCCGGCCAAGGCGGTTGCTCTTACACGACTGCCGGCAATACGATCACGATCCCGCTCTCCGCTGCTCAATCGAGTGCCTTCTGGACCTCTTGCCAGGCCAAGGCTCCCGATCCGTCCACGTTATCAACCGGCGGCTGCTACGTCAGCTTTAACGGCAAGTCAGTTTTGACTCCTCCGGCATTGGGAACTTTTGGCACCATGGGCCGCAATATTTTCCGGGATACCGGGTTTCATAACGTCGATCTCTCCGTCAGCAAGAGCTTCAAATTCGGAGAACGGATGAAGGCACAGTTCCGCGTCGAGACGTTCAATATTTTTAATCACCCCAACTTCGCGAATCCCAATGGCGGAACCAGTGGCTATGGCCAAGGGGCTTTTGCTGATCCATCCGCGATCGGTCAATTCGGGTGCGGCTGTGCCACGCCGGACAATGCCGCCTTTAACCCCGTACTCGGCTCGGGCAGCGCCCGCGCGATTCAGTTGGGCTTGAAGTTCATTTTCTAGCCGCCGTGGGCGGACCGAAATTGCGAAGGGGCCGGACGTTCACCCGGCCCTTTTTCATGCATAAGGGAATACAAAGCTTCTTGAGAGGATCCAAAAAACGATGAAACGTTTTCCCCTACTCACCAGTGCGCTCGTCCTCGGCGTTTTGCTCGGCGGCATCTTCGCACTTGTGTCCCTCAGCTCTGCCGTTTTTGCCGGTGAGGATCAATCGATTCTTCAAGCCGACCATGAATTCGTCCAGGCCGCTGGAAAAGGTGATACCGCAACGGTCGGCAGAATTCTCGACACGGATTTTACCTGGACGGACGCCGATGGAAAGACTCGCACCAGAGCGGAAGTCCTCGACACTCTTCCCACGCCCGCGCTTGGCAACGAAAGCGGCGCGCAAGTGAAGCAACACACCTATAGTCAAGTCGGCGCGGTGATGGCGGGTCGTGACAAGATCCATGTCCTGCGCCTCTGGGTGCGGCGTCCCGCAGGCTGGCGTTTGCTCGTTTATCACGAGGTCGTTCTTGGCCGGCAAGCCGCGGCCCCCGCCGGTCCTGGCGTAAAGGAGTGCGAAAATCCTTGCAAGACCGTACCCTACAAACCTAGGAACGAAGCCGAACAAGGCATCGTCGCTTCCTGGCAGGCGCTGGAGACGGGCGTCACCAATCATGACGCCGCCGCTTGGGCCCCGCACATCGCCGACGAGTTCGAGATGCTCGGCTCGAGCAACGACCATCCCCTCACCAAGGCCGACCGCATGGCCACTCTCGATTTGCAGAAGCAGACCGGCTTCGGTTCCGCGCCGGCCCCGCTCGTTTCGGCGCAGATGTTTGATTTTGGAGACGCCGTGGTGATGACCTGCCAGCATCAGCCCTATACTGGCAAGGCGGTTCACGTGAGTCGTCTGTGGATTAAGAGGAATGGTCAGTGGGTCATGTCGATCAGCTATCAGACGACCATTCAGGCGGCTCCAGCCAAAGTCTCCTAAACTCTTTCGTCGGTCGCAACCTCCCGTCGCAGCAATCGCAGGAGCGAAGCATGAAGGGCCTTGTTCGACTGGCGATCATCGGCGCAATAGCGTGCACCGGCTTGATCGTCGCATCGGCCAGCAAAATCATCGCTCACACAGGCGATGACCATTCCGTGCTTGAACCGGATCACGCTTTGATCCAACTCCTCTGCAAAGGGGACAAAGCGTCGCTCAATGACCACCTCGCACTGGCCGAACTGCTCGATGACGATTTCACATGGATCGATTCCAACGGCAAAAGCCTAACTAAGCCGCAGGTCCTCAAAGACTTTCCCGCACCAGCGAATGCCGATGTTGAGGTGCAAGAGCGCACCTACGGCCGGTCCGCCGTGGTAAGGGCCAATCGCGGGAAAGTCCAGGTTTTGCGTATATGGGTCAAGCGCGCCTCAGGTTGGCGCGTCGTCCTCTATCAGGAAGTCACCATGGTTGCGAAGTCCGAGCCTCCTCCTGCGGCCGAAGCCGGAGCAAACGCTTGCATCAATCCCTGCAAGACCATTCCATTTCAGCCTGAGACTCCATCGGAAAGGGAAGCCATCGCTTCCTGGCAAGGCGTGATGCAAGCCATGGCGAGCAACGACGCAGACGCTTACGCTCCACTCATCGCCGGCGAATTCACCGCCACGGATACCCACCATGACCGGGCGTACACCAAAGCCGATCGCATTTCGCAAATCAACTTTCAAAAACTTGCCGGGGCCAGATCCGTTCCGCCGGCATTGGTCTCCGCCCGCATGTTCGACTTTGGCGATACGGTAATGATGATCGCGCGGGAGCAGCGCGCGAACGCCAAAGCCTATTTCAACACTCGCATGTGGGTGAAGCGCGAAGGGCGCTGGCAGATGCTTTTCAGTTTCAACACCAGGATCGAATAGCGGGGTTTGCCGCTGCGGCAATGCATTTCTGAGAATTGTAGGTCCCGGTTGAACGCGACACAAATCATGCGCTTTGGTACAGCTTGGTGAGCACGAACTCCCGGTGCCCCAGAGCTTCCGCGCAAGTCAGCCGCCCGTTGCAGGTGCGCAGCATGACATCGATCAGCCGGTCCCCCGCTTCGTCGAGCGTAATTTCCCGCCGCAGAATTCCGGAGACATCCAGGTCGATATGCTCGCTCATCGTGCGCGCTGTTTTGGGGTTCGCCGTCAGCTTGATGACCGGCTCAATCGGATTGCCAATGACGTTCCCCTGGCCGGTGGGGAAGAGGTGCACCACGAATCCGGCAGCGGCTTGCAGCGTTACACACTCCGCTGCTGCGGAAGAAGTATCCATGTAGTAGAGCCCCGGACCTTTAGCAGGGGCTTCGGCTGGTTTCAGCACATCGATAAATTTTGCCTTCCGTCCGATTTTCTGAAGATTTCCAAAGGCTTTTTCCTCGATCGTCGTCAGGCCGCCGGCAATGTTCCCTTTGGTCGGTTGTGATTCAGACAAATCGCTGGTTTTGTGTCTTTCGATGACCTCCTGGTACCCACGAAAGACCTGCATGAAACGATCCGCGACTTCCTTCGTCGCCGCGCGGCTTGCGCACACCACTTCCGCTCCTGTTAACTCCGAGGTCTCGCCGAAGCACGTGGTGGCGCGAAGCGGATCCAGCTTGTCAATCAAATTGCCGACCGTGGGGCATGAAGCCAAACCCGAAGTCGTGTCGCTCTCTCCGCATTTCGTCGAGACAAAAAGATCCTCGATCGAGCACTCCTCGCGCTGTCTCTCGCTGGCCCACTGCACGAATTCCTGTGCCTTCCGGGAGGCTGCGGCAATCGTGCTGATGTCCCCATTTTCTTCGATCGAAAAGCCCGCCACGGGCTTTCCCGTCTTCGCGATTCCGTCCACAACCCGCCCGGTCCACCCCGGCTCAATCCCGATCACCACGCAAGCCGCGACGTTCGGATTCGAACCCGTTCCGATCAGCGTGCGAAAGTGCAGCTCGAGATCCTCTCCGAACTGCAGCCTCCCGTAGGCGTGCGGCAGCGCCAGCGTGCCCTTGATGTTATTGGCCACCGCTTCGGCGGCCGCATTCGAAAGATCGTCAAGCGGCAGGATGACCACGTGGTTTCGAATGCCCACGCGGCCGTTCTCACGCCGATAGCCATGAAATTGATAGCGCCCCATCGTTACCACCTCTTGGTCTTAAGGTTGTGTACGTGCACGTGGTGTCCTTTGCCGATGCTCGCGACGGCGCGCCCGACGTCATGGCCATATTTCAGCACTGTATCGCCCGCCTTGATCTCCCTGAGCGCAATCTTGTGGCCCAGGGGCACCGCGTCGAGAGACTTGAGTGCTATCGTTTCATCCGTCTCCATGATCCAGCCGGTGAGATCTTGCCCAGCCTGGGCATTCTCGACGACCATCACGCCGACAGTGTCTGCTTTGTCGTGGACAATAAAATGGGTGGCCATTCTCTCTACCTCGCCAGTTCAAAGAATGAATAAATCAATTTTTTTCGCTTTTGCTCGCCGGCGTCGGCGAACCGTTTCCCGCGAGCAGGCGCGTAACTTCGGCGGCGGCCTCGGTCACCTCGATCCGCATCGTTTTCTCCGCCAGTCCGGCATCGCGAACTTTGATCGCGCCGATCAACGCGTGCAATCCTTGCATACTCTTTCTGGATCGTTCCCCGGAACGTTGAGGATGACTTAGCCCCAGCGCCCGCCAGCGCCAAATCCGCCCGTGTAGCATTCCGATCATGGAAGAGAGCGTCTGGCTTCCTGCTCCTTCGAACAGGACGTCATAAAAATGATTCTTTGCTTCGAGGATGAAGTCTGGATTGCCGTTGTCGTAGGCTTCGCCGATCGCGTCGAGCGCTCGTTCTAACTTTTCGACCTGCGCCCCCTCAGCGTTCTCCACGAACAACCGGGCGGCCAGGCCTTCGAGTACCGCCCGGATGGAATACAAATCCCGGGCTTCCTCCAGAGTGATCTCGCGTACGACAGGCCCTTTATTCGGGATGATCGCGATAAGCCCTTCGGTTTCGAGTTGACGCAGAGCTTCCCGAATCACGGTGCGCGATACCCCCATCATCGCAATGAGCTCGCGTTCGACGAGCCGCGCACCGGGCGGCAGTCTGCCCGCGATGATGGACTGCCGCAGTTTGTCGAGCACCTGTCGGCGTAGGGGAGCAGCCGACTTGTGGATCAGGGGAAGTGCGGCCGAGGAGGAAGGCAATTGGCTTGACTGTTGCATAATCTCGTAATACTGTACTATCAGATTCGCGGCTTTTCAACTGCTTTGTATAAATATGTAGGCGCTAAGCTTCCACGGAAGAGGTTGGTATGACCGCAAAGTCTGTCAACGTTGGCATCGTGGGCCTTGGCCGCTGGGCCAAGGTATTGACCCGCGCTGCTGCAAAGTCAGAAAAGATCAAAATTGTTGCGGGATACAGCCGCTCGGAAGAAAAACGCCTGGCATTCGCACGGGAACTTGGAGTGCCCGCCGTCCCCGAAATGGGGACTATGCTGTCCAATCGGGAGATCGAAGGAGTGATTCTCACCGTTCCGAACGAGCAGCACTTGCCCGTTGCTACCGAAGTTGCTAAGGCGCGGAAACATGTCTACACCGAGAAGCCGATCGCCAGCACTCTCGATGAAGGACTGGAAATCGCGGCATTGGAACGAAAATACGGGATTACCGTCACCGTGGGCCACAGTGCGCGGTTGATGGCGGGAATACGGAAAATTCGCGAGGCTATCGACGGCGGTGATCTCGGCCGCGTCGCCTTCATAGAAGCGAACTTTTCCAACGAACGCGCGCTCGAATTGACTCCCAAGACCTGGCGCTGGTACAAGGACAAGGCGCCCGGGGGCCCCTTGTCTCAACTGGCGATCCATCAGTTCGATGTGCTCCATTATCTTGGCGGCGAAATCGTCGAGGCAAGCGCCATGGCTTCCAAACTCTCTCCCGTGGGCGCTGAAGTGGACGATCAGTCGATGACCTTGTTGAAATTCGCCGACGGCAAGGTCGGCTACGTCGGCTCCTGCTGGACTTCGCCTGGTATATTCGCTGTGCGCGTCTTTGGTTCCAAAGGCCTGATGCATTATGAAATCGACTTCGAGACCTGGGACACTCCGGACCAACTTCATAAAAAATCGACCCTCTACATCCAGCGAGGCAAGGACGGCTACGCCAAGCGCGAAGAACTGAAGGTTCCGGAAAGCGACATGTTTCGCACGGAACTCGAAATGTTCGCCGATAGCTGCAGGACGGGAAAGCCCGGCGAGTTGAGCGCCTCCAACGGCAATTTCGCCGTGGCCATCGTTTATGCGGCGCTCCGCTCCATCGAAAAGGACGGGCAGTACACGCGCATCGCAGATATCGTCAGCGATGCCCAGGCGCGTGTTGCCGAGAGGGTACACGATGTTGCCTAGCCGCTATTTCATCGACTTGACGCAGCCGGAAATCGCGGCGCAATTGAAAAAGAACCCGCTTGTCATTTTGCCGCAGGGCAGCGTCGAGCAGCACGGGCCTCATCTCCCCACTGGCACGGACATTTTTGCTTCCAGTGGGATCGCCCATGCCGTCGCCGAGCGCATGGACGGGCTCGTGTTGCCGGGTGGCCCGCTAGGCGTGACGCCGCTGCACATGCCCTTCGAGGGCACCATCACTCTCACCCCGGACACCTACATGCGAGTGGTCACGGAAACATGTGCCTCCACCGCGCAGCACGGCGCCAAGTATCTCCTCATCCTCAATTGGCACGAGCTCAATATCCCGCCCCTCGGCGTAGCCGCGGACTTGCTGCACCGCGAATACGGAATGACCGTGCTCACCGTGCAGGCTTGCTTCGTCGCTGAGGACATGTTCGGCAAGGAATGTGGCGGGCTCACTCACGGCGGCGAAATCGAAGCGCTCGCCGTGCTCGCCTACCGTCCTGATCTGGTGCACTTGGATCGCATCGATTATTCCTCCGATCACGCGCATGGCCACAAGATCGATGCCCTCCGCCGCACGCGCAGTTATCAGCCCGTCTTGTCCGACGTGCGCTCCATCGCGCCAACCGGCTGGTACGGCAGTCCTCAGCACGCCACCGTGGAAAAAGCCCGCCGGATGCTGAACGATGTTGCTGACGCGATCGCCAAACAATCCGCTGAAATCTTCAAGCAACTCGACAAGATTCAGGGCGGCGTCGCGGAAATCAAGCAATTGAGCAAGGTGCGCTGATGGCGCGCGTTTTCACCCAAGCGGAAGCGAAGCAACTTGGACTTCCCGGCCGTAAAGCCCTGGAGATCGTCTCCGGTGAAAAGGGCGCGCTCGGTGTCACGCTTCGGCTCGCTGAGATTCCCGTTCCCCAGCCCGGTGAATCGCTCCGCGGCCCGCATCAGCATTCTGACCACGAAGAATGTATCTATGTCTTGTCCGGCAAGGGCACGACCTTTGCCGACAGTGGCGAATACGCGCTCACGCCGGGCGATACTCTCCTGATTCCTCCCGGCGAGAAGCACGTGACCCGCAACACCGGCAACGAACCGCTTCTTCTTTTGTGTTTCTTTCCCGTCGCCGATATCACCAAAGGCACCGTGGGGCCCCGCATCTCTTCCCGGACTCCTAATCGGCCATGACCCTCGATGTGCTCTGCTTGCGCCCCGAAGCCGATTTTCAGCGCGCTGGAGCGTTGCCGCTCGCCGCGCTCGGAGTCGTCTACCGCGCTCCTGAAGACCCTGATGTTCCAGCGTTGCTGACGCAAGCACGCGCTCTGGTGATTCCCGCCGTTGGCCCCAAACTTTCTCCAGCGCTGTTTGAAAATAGCTCCATCAAATTTATCCAGGTCACCGGCGCAGGCCTGGACCGCCTCGATCTCCCCGCGTTAAAACGGCTCGGCATTTCCGTTGCCAATGTTCCCGGCGGGAGCAACAGCGCCGTCGCCGAATATGTCGTGACCGCCGCCTCCGCTCTTTTGCGTCGCTTCGCATGGGCCGATGCAGAAATTCGCGCCGGTAACTACCGCGAATTTCGCGCCCGCATGATTTCAGACAATCTTGCCGGACTCGATGGCTTGGTCGTCGGCATCGTCGGGCTCGGCGTGATCGGCTTGGCCGTCGCGGAAGCTTTTCACAAGAGAGGCTGCCAGATCTGCTACCACGATCCCGCACCGCGTGATCCGCATGCCGCCGCATCGCTCGCTGCGAAATCCGTATCACTCGACGAATTGTGGAAAGCGGCCGACGTCGTCACCTTGCATGTGCCGCTGCTCCCCGTGACACGGGGGCTCGTTGGCGAACGCCAGCTCGCAGCAATGAAACCGGGCGCATTCCTGATCCATGCCTCCCGCGGCGGCATCGTGGACGAAGCGGCTCTCGCGCACTCTCTGAACTCCGGCCATCTCGGCGGCGCTGCGATCGATGTCTATTCGAGCGAGCCTCCCGCGCCCGATAATCCTCTGCTGCAACTCACCGGCGACGCCGCGCGCCGCGTCCTCTTCACTCCCCACATCGCCGGCGTCACCCGTCAATCCGCTTCATTCCTCTTGCGCGCTGCCTGGCGCAACATCGAGCGCGTTCTCATCGAAAACGTACCGCCCCTGGACCGTGCCCTGTGACAGGAACAATGAAAATCGCTCCACCACATCAACTCACTCTCTCGATCGCGCGGGAGCGCCACGCGTGACCACGAACCTATCCGCCTCGCCGCGCAAGCCTTGGTACTCGATTCTCTACGTTCAGGTGCTCATCGCCATCGCGATCGGCATTCTGATCGGCCATTTCTCTCCAAAGACCGGCCTGGTCCTCAAGCCTCTCGGCGACGCCTTCATCGCCCTGATTCGAATGATGATCGCCCCCGTGATTTTCTGCGTCGTCGTGCAGGGCATTGCGTCCATGACCGATCTCAAAAAAGTCGGCCGCGTCGGCATCAAAGCTTTGCTTTATTTTGAAGTCGTCTCCACAATCGCCCTCATCGTCGGCATTCTCGTCGCCGTTCTTCTTCATCCCGGCGCCGGCCTCAACATCAATCCCGCCTCGCTCAATCCCAAAACCGCTGCCGTTTACGCCAGCCGCGTCAAAGAAACCGGTATCATCCCCTTCCTGCTCGCCATCATCCCGCGCACCTTCGTTGACGCCTTCTCCACCGGCGATGTTCTCCAGGTCCTGCTCGTCTCCATTCTTTCCGGGTTCGCCATCTCTCTGCTTGGCGCTCGCGGCGAACCGCTCACCCGCGGCCTTGCCATCCTCACCAAAGTCATTTTCGGCGTCATCCGCATCATTGTCCGCGCCGCCCCGCTCGGCGCCCTCGGCGGCATGGCCTTCACCGTGGCAAGTTACGGCGTCGCCTCGCTCTCCAACCTCCTCAAGTTGATCGGCACGTTCTACGCCACCAGCCTGATCTTCGTCCTCCTCGTCCTCGGAACCATCGCGCATTTCGCTGGCTTTTCCATCTTCCGTTTCATCGCCTATATCAAGGACGAACTCCTCATTGTTCTCGGCACCAGCTCTTCCGAAACCGTCCTCCCGGACATGATGCAGAAGCTCGAGCGCCTCGGCGCTCCGCGTTCCATCGTCGGTCTCGTCTTTCCCACCGGTTACAGCTTCAACACCGACGGCACCAACATCTATCTCACTCTCGCCACGATTTTCCTTGCGCAAGCCACGAACACTCATCTCGAGTTCGGGCAAATGCTCGGCATCCTTCTCTTTGCCATGATCGCCTCCAAAGGCGCCTCCGGCGTCACCGGCACCGGCTTCGTCACCCTCGCCGCCATCCTCGCCTCCGTCCCGTCCATCCCGATTCAGTCCCTGGCACTTCTCGTCGGCATCGACAAATTCATGAGCGAATGCCGCGCCATCACCAATGTCGTCGGGAATGGCGTTGCCACTATCGTCGTCAGCCGCTGGGAAAAAGAACTGGACTCCGCCAAGCTCCGCGAGGTGATGGCCCATCCCATCGAGAACGGTGAAACCAAATCGCCCTAGACGGCGTTACAATACCAGCCATGCCGGTCGCATCGCCCGTCCGCCGCAACTCTCGCAAGCAACAAGGAAGGCCTGTGCAAGCCACGCTCCTCGATCGCCGCAGTTTTCTTCGCGTCTCCGCTGTCGCCGGAGGAGGCATCCTCGTCGCGCTCCATTTCGATCCCGTCGCCGAAATTTTTGCCCAGGCGCCGCAGGCTCCGCCCGCCGCTTTCCTGCCCGCAGCTTTCATCCGGGTCGCCGCTGACGGCATCGTCACCATCATGTCCAAGAATCCCGAAATTGGTCAGGGCGTGAAAACCCATCTCCCCATGATCATCGCCGATGAACTCGACGTCGATTGGATAGACGTCCGCATCGAGCAAGCCGATCTCGACGAAACGAAATACGGCCCTCAGCGCGCTGGCGGCAGCACTTCCACTCCCACTAATTGGGATCCGCTCCGCCGCGTCGGCGCCGCCTGCCGCCAGATGTTCGTGGACGCTGCCGCGCAAACCTGGTCCGTCCCCGAATCCGAATGCCAGACGTCCTCCGGCCGCGTCATCCATCAGCCCACGAACCGCGTTCTCACTTACGGTACGCTCGCACAGAAGGCCGCCACGCTAGCGCCGCCCGATCTCAAATCCGTCAAGCTCAAGGATCCCAAGGACTACAAGATCATCGGCCAGTCCATTCACAGCGTGGACGCCGCTTCCATCGTCACCGGAAAAAATCTCTACAGCATCGACTTCAAAGTTCCGGGAATGTTGTACGCCGTCTTCGATAAGTGCCCTGTCTACGCCGGCAAGTTCGTCAGCGCCAATTTCGATGAAATCAAAGCCATGCCCGGCGTCCGCCATGCTTTTTCAGTGGATGGCAGTTCCGATCTGCTCGGCTTGCACTGCGGCGTCGCCATCGTTGCCGACACCTGGTGGCAAGCCAACTCCGCGCGCAAAAAATTGCGCGCGGTTTGGGACGAAGGCGCTACCGCCCAGCAAAGCAGCGAGGGTTTCGCCCGCCGCGCCGAGGAACTCTCCAAGCAGCCCCCTGCGATCGCCCTGCGCATTGACGGCGACGCCGACAAAGCACTCCAGTCCGCCGCAAAAACTATTGAAGCCGCCTACTCGTATCCCTTCCTCGCGCACGCTCCCATGGAACCCGAAAACTGCCTCGCCCATTACCACGAAGGCAAACTCGAATTCTGGTCCCCCAGCCAGACGCCTGAAAATGGCCGCTTGCTCGTCTCCAAAGTTCTCAATATTCCCCACGACGACATCATCGTTCACCTGAAGCGCGCCGGCGGCGGGTTCGGTCGCCGCCTCACTAACGACTACATGCTGGAAGCCGGCGCCATCGCCAAGCAGGTCGGCGTCCCCATAAAACTTCTCTGGACCCGCGAGGACGATTTCCACCACGATCACTATCGCCCCGCCGGCTTTCATTTCCTCAAGGGCGGTCTGGACTCCTCCGGCAAACTCGTCGCCTGGCGCAATCATTTCGTCAGTTTCGGCGAAGGCAAGCAATTCGCTCCCTCCGCCGGCATCCCCGGCAATCAATTTCCCGGCACATTTCTCCCGGACTTTTTCTTCGGCGCCTCCCTCATGCCTCTCGGCGTGCCCACTTACGCTCTGCGCGCTCCCGGCAGCAACGCCTTCTCTTGGGTCTTCCAATCTTTCACGGACGAACTTGCCCACGCCGCGGGAAAAGATCCTGTCCAGTTCCGCCTCGATCTTCTCAGTGCGCCCCGCGTCAACAGCACATCGACCTCTGCCAATCCCGGCGAAATCGATCTCGACGCCTCCCGCATGCAGGGCGTCCTCAAACTCGTCGCCGAAAAATCCGGCTGGGGCACGCGCAAGCTCCCCAAAGACACTGCCATGGGCGTGGCCTTCCAGTTTTCTCATCGCGGCTATTTTGCGGAAGTCGTCGAGCTGCGCGTCGACGCAAAAAAGAAAATCAAGGTCAACAAAATCTGGGTCGCCGGTGACGTCGGCAGCCAGATCATCAATCCCAGCAACGCCGAAAATCAGGTCCGCGGCGCCGTCATCGAAGGGCTAAGCTCCGTCATGTCCTACGAGATCACCATCGACGCTGGCCGCGCCGTCCAGAGCAATTTCCACGAATATCCCCCGGTTCGCATGAACCAGGTCCCGCCCGAAATCGAAGTCCATTTCCTCAAGACCGACAATTCACCCACCGGCCTCGGAGAACCCGCCCTCCCGCCGGTTCTCCCCGCCGTCTGCAACGCCATCTTCGCCGTCACCGGCGAGCGCATCCGCTCCCTTCCGCTCTCCAAACACGGCTTCTCTTGGGCTTAGCCCATACCCGGTGAATTCTATTCGTACCGCAACGCCACCAGCGGGTCCACGCTCGCCGCCCGCCGCGCAGGAACCCAGCACGCCACAATCCCGGTGATCAACAGCACCGCGGGCACGCACACCAGCGTCCATGGATCGTATGCCGACACTCCCCACAACTGCGTGGCAATCACTCTCCCCAGCGCCACGCTCACGATCAGCCCAATCCCCACGCCTAACCCCACCAGCCGCAATCCCATTCGAATCACCATTCCTTGCACATCCGACCCTTTCGCTCCCAGCGCCATTCGAATCCCAATCTCCTGCGTTCTCCGAGCCGTCGTGTACGCCAGCACGCTATAAACACCGATCGTCACCAGCACGAGTCCGATCCCGCCAAAAATCATCATTAGAAAAAATCCAAATCGCGGCCCCGCGTAGGAAAACTGGCTGATGTAGCCTTCAAGTGTTCCTGTCAGGGTTACCGCTACGTTCGCATCCGTGGCCCAGATTTCGTGTTGCACCGCGTTCATCATCGTCAGAGGGTCTTTCGCCGTCCGCACCAGGATTCCGCGGAAAGCCGAACCCGTCACCGTATAGGGCACCCAAATCTCCGGCTCGACTGGATCTTGCAGTCCCCGGTTCTTTGCGTCTGCCACCAGCCCGATGATTTCAAACATGGGCTCCTTCACCGCGTCATCAAACTCCGCAAGCTGTGCGATTCTCACCTGCCTCCCGATCGGATTCTCGTTCCCCAAATACTTTTTCACAAACGTCTGGTTCACAATCGCAAGCTTGCGTGCTCCACTCACTTCCGCTTCCGTGAAACCTCTTCCGTCCACGAACTGGATCTTCAGCACCGGAAAATATCCCTCGCTGACCAGCTGAAACATCGCGTTCCATTTCTCCGCGTGCGTTTTCCCCGGAATTTCGATGTCGCTCGGAATTCCTCCATACGGCGGCAGCGTGCTCGTTTCCGTTGCTTCCACCACGCCCGGCAGCGCCTTCAGCCGTTGCAGCAGCGGCCGGTAAAATCCTGCCACTTGGTTCGCCGTCTTGTACCGCTCCACCGGCAACGGCAGCCTTGCCACCAGTACATGATCCGGCTGCAGCCCGAGCTTCACGTCCCGCAGCGCCACAAAACTTCTCATCAACAGCCCCGCCGCAACCAGCAGCGTCAACGATAGTCCTACTTCCAGCACCACCACCGCATCGCGCAGTTTCCCGTGCCGGAATCCGCCGCTGATGCCTTTGCCGCTGTCCCGCAACGGTTCGTTCAAATCCTTTCGCGCTGCCTTCAGCGCCGGCACCAGCCCAAACACCAGCGCCGTCAGCACCGCCACACCCAGCGTGAACGCCAGTACAGGCGTATTCAGCCGGATCACCGCTTCCGCCGGAATAATATTCTGCGGCATGAGCGCCACCAGCGACTTCAACCCTCCCCACGCCAGCAGCGTCCCCACCGCCGCCCCGCCTGTCGCAAGGATCAAGCTCTCCACCAGCAGTTGCCGGATCAGTCTCCACCGGTTCGCGCCCAGCGCCGACCGAATCGCAAACTCCTTCTCCCGCGTGGTCGCTCTCGCCAGCAGAAGATTCGCCACGTTCCCGCACCCAATCAGCAGTAACAGCCCCACAGCCGCCAGCACGATATAAAGCGTCGTCCTAAATCTCCCCACCACCAGATTCGTCAGCGACTCCATCTGCACCGTAAAGTGTTTCGGATATTCCGTCGGGTATACCGTCGCCAGGCGCTTTGCCACCACTGTAAAGTCCGCTTCCGCCTTCTTTATGGAAACACCCTGCTTCAGATGCCCCAGCAGGAACCAGCGCTGCTGAAACGCCCCAGCCACAACCTTGCCTGTCGCCGCCCGGCTGGGTTTGGCCGGAATCCACATGTCCGCATCGCCCCACCCAAATCGTGGCGGCATGATTCCGATCAGCGTTCTCGATACGTCATTCAGCACGAACGTCCTGTTCACTACGCCCGGATCGGCGCCAAAGCTCTTCATCCACGTCTTGTAGCGCAGCACGAACACCGGCGGCGCTCCCGGTTCGTAATCCGCCGGCTGCATCACCCGCCCCACCAGCGCAGGCATCCCCAAAAACTCAAACGTTCCCGGCGTCACGTAATTCCCGTCGAAGCGCTGTGTCCCTTCTCCGGACCGGTACAACACGTCCGTGTTGTCATTGGCGATCGCCCGGTCAAAGACGTGATTCTGTTCCACATAATCCAAAAACTCCGGGCCGGTGTATCCGCCGCGTCCTCCGGGCTCATTCCGCTCCGTATCATGAATTTGCACGGAAAAGTACCGCTCGGCATCCGGGTAGGGAAAAGGCTCCATCAGTATGTTGTCGATCACGCTGAAAATCGCTGTGGACGCCCCAATTCCCAGCGCCAAAGTGAGCATGGCGATCACCGCAAATCCTGGCGTCTTGCGCAAGTTCCTCAGTGCGTATCGAACATCCTGCCCTAGCGTTCCCATGCTCACCCCCCAGTTCGATCCACCCCGCTTCGATCCACCCCGCTTCAATCAATCCCTACTTCAGCCGCTAAAGGCCCGCCGACCCCGTAGAGGCGGCCTTCAGCCCGGCTCTTTGTAGTGGCGGGTCTTTAGACCCGTTCCTTCTCCTCTTTCATTACGCACTCCCCCGCAATTAAGTTCGACGCCACCAACCCCAAAAAGTCACCCGACCCTCCAAAAACCTCTTCCCCTGCCTTTCTATCACTCCAAAATAACGTCTGACAGTGGTACCCTCATCGCTTGCCAAAAGAAGCCCTTCCTGATCGCAACAATGCGCCACCCGCGCCCCGCGGTTCGGTTACCTACGGCTATGACAACGCTTCGCAGTTAACAGGGCTGACGTATAAGAACGGCTCAACGACGCTGGGAAATCTCACCTACTCCTATGATCTTGCGGGGAGGCGAATCAACACAGGCGGGAGCTATGCTCGGACGGGCACGCCGCAGGCGGCTCCGTCGGCCTCCTACAATGTCAATAATCAGCTCACGAACTGGAAGGGTGCAACTCTCCAGTACGATGCCAACGGCAACCTGACCAGCGACGGAACGAATACCTACAACTGGAACGCGCGGAATCAATTGGTGACCATCGGCGGCCCAGTGCCCGCGAGTTTTCAGTATGATCCGTTCGGACGCCGCGTCAGCAAGACCATTGGCGGGACGACGCAGTACCTCTACGACGGAGCAAACCCCGTCCAGGAAATCTCCGGCACGAGTGCCTCGGCGAATCTGCTCACCGGCGGTGTGGACGAATACTTCCAACGGACAGATTTGGCGGGCGCGCGGAACTTCCTGACGGATGCGCTCGGCAGCACGCTGGCTTTGGCAGATTCAACGGGTGCTGTCCAAACTCAGTATA
>WNFD01010262.1_pt1 | contig 20049 bp, 22 predicted proteins | sample 5400491 | NCBI WGS metagenome assembly WNFD01 (sample SAMN13153343, study PRJNA577476) | soil metagenome | isolation source: 120 cm saprolite under Douglas fir tree site 2 hole 2 replicate 2 | place: USA:California | collected 2015-04-18
CCTGGCGTTTGGCTGAGGGAGGGCGCAGTGGCCTCAGCGGACCTGCTTGTGCTGAGGGCCCCGGCCAAACCGCCCGGGGCCCTCACATGCTACGCTACCTATGCTCTAGAAAAAGAACCCGAAGTCCTGGCCGGTGACGACCTGGCCCCCGGAGAGCACGATCGTGAACCCCCCTTGGGTGCCGCATGCGGTTCCCAGCGGGGTGATCTGGAAGTAGAAATTCCGCTGCTGTGCGCAGACCGTGTAGCTGCCGGCGGAAAGACCGGTGAAGGCATAGTTCCCGTTGGCGTCCGTCTGAACCGGCGGAACGGTCGTGCCGGTGAGCATGACGAACCAACTCCCGATACCGACCTCAGTAGGATCACGGAGGCCATCACCGTTGGCGTCATTGTACACTGCCCCGCTGATCACCCCACCCGCGGGCGGGGGCGGTGGCGTCGGGGCGTCGCACTTGTTGATATCCATGCCCGGGTGCAAGTCCGCACGCATCGCGCAATGCGCGTCGTCATGACCCAGACCGGGCTGGGTGACGTCCGCCGGGCTCACGCTGGACTTGCCCTTCAGCGTACGACCTTGGGCCACGCCCGCGACGTACGGCGTCGCGACAAGGGCCAACAGGACTATAAGGGCTCGCATGTGCTCACTCCTCACTTTTGTTAGGGCTGAGGAGGGGCGCTGCGGCCTCAGCTGACCTTGTTGCGGGGGTGTATCACCGCACGGTTTCTGTCCCCGCCTACCCAATCCGGCTCGCCTAAGAGTCGCTTACGCGACCCGGGCGGACCGTGTGGCATATCACCCAGTTACCTAAGCACAAGCGGGCGTGCCACTTACTATTCCGGAACGGAGATGGAGCAAGAAGGGTGCCCTATGCCCACTGGTCCTGGAAACACGTCACTTGGCCAACTGGTGATTGGCAGGTGCCGTTGCATAACGCCATATTTCGTGCAGAAAGTAGTATAACTAGACGTGCTATGTGCGTCGTTAGAGACGCAATAGTGTCGTGATGGTGTTACCGCAAGAGTTGCTTCGCGATGGTGTTCAACTGCATGTTGCTCGTCCCCTCGTAAATCGTCCCGATCTTGGCATCGCGGTAAAACTTCTCGACCGGGTACTCCTTGGTGTAGCCGTAGCCGCCGAACAGCTCCACCGCCAGCGACGTTACCCGCTCGGCGACCTGGGAGGCGAACAGCTTCGCCATCGCCGCCTGCGTGGTATATGGCTCACCCGCAGTCTCGAGCCGCGCCGCGTTGTACACCATGAGCCGGGCGGCCTCGAGCTCGGTGGCGGCCTGCGCCAGCTGGAATTGGACGGCCTGAAACTCCCCGATCGGCCTGCCGAACTGCTTCCGCTCCTTGGCGTACTTGAGCGCCGCCGTGAGGGCACCGCGCGCCACGCCGATCATCTGCGCCCCGATTCCGATCCGACCGGTATTGAGCGTCTCGATCGCCACCTTGTAGCCGACCCCCACCTCCCCGATCACGTTCGCTTCTGGGACCTCGCAACCGTCGAGGATCAGCTCGCACGTGCTCGACGCGCGGATGCCGAGCTTGTCCTCCTTCTTGCCGACCGCGAACCCCTTGAATGCACGCTCCACCGCGAAGGCGCTGATCCCCTTGTAGCCTTTGGCGAAGTCACTGTTCGCGAACACCACGAACAGCCCCGCCTCGGCGCCATTCGTGATCCACAGCTTGCGGCCCTCGAGAATCCACGCGTTCCCCCGTTTGGTGGCGCGAGTTTGGAGCCCGAACGCGTCCGAGCCCGAGTCCGGCTCGGACAGGGCGTACGCGCCCAGCAGGTCGCTCGCCAGGCGGGGGAGAAAGCGCCGCTTGACGTCATCGCTCGCCCACTTGCGGAGCAGCGTGTTCACGAGGGTGTTCTGGACGTCCACGAAGATCGCCACCGAGGCGTCCACCGCCGACAACTCCTCTACCGCGAGCACCGTCATCAGGAGGCTCCCGCCCGCGCCGCCGTGGGATTCGGGGATGTCGATGCCCATGAGCCCGAGCTCGAAGCACTTCGCGAGCAGCCCCGGGTCCACCGTGGACGCCCGCTCCATGGCGCCCACGCGTGGCCGAACTTCGCGCTCGGCGAAGTCGCGCACGGTGTCGCGGAACAGCTCCTCTTCCTCGGAGAGCTTGGTGAGGGGGGGCGTCATCTCGCTCGGCGGTCCTTGACCCGCCGCACGAACTTGAGCGCCGACCACACGTCGTCCACCGCGGCGACTTTCACATCCACGAGGCCATGCGCGAGGCCGATCGCCCGGATCACGTCCTCGGTGAGGTCGGTCGCCACCCCGGACGAGCGCTTGGGCCAGGAGATCCACAACATGCCGGCGGGCGCGAGCGCCCGCGCCAGGGCGGCGAATCGGCGCTCGAGCTCTCGCTTCTCGCTGGTGAAAAACTGGATGAAGTCGAGAGGGCCCACTGCGCTCGTCCTGTGCGTCACGCCCGACGGCGGCTTAGCAAGCGTGCGAGCATAGCCGCGGGGCGCGCCCAGCACGGCGATGATGGACCCCGATTTGAGACCAAGCTTCTGCACGAGCGGCTTCCCGGAGTATCCGGCCATTGCCGCCCCTGTCGCCTATTGCCGCCCGCTGCCGCCCTTGTACATCACCCGCCAGATCCTGCCGGCCGCGTCGTCGGTGATGTACAGCGAGCCGTCCGGGCCCACCGCCACGCCCACCGGCCGGTGTTGCGGACCGGCGCCGTCCTGATGCCAGAAGCCGTCCGCGAAGGTCTCGTACGTCCCGACTGGCTTGCCGTCCTTGAAGGGCACGAACACGACACGATAGCCGGCCTGGGGCAGCGGCGCGCGGTTCCACGAACCGTGGAACGCGATGAAAGCCCCATCGCGATACCGCGCGGGGAACTGAGTGCCTTGGTAAAACACCAGTCCATCCGGCGCCCAATGCGCCGGAAACGCGACCAGCGGCTCCTTCTTCTCCTTGCAGCGTCCGACGGTCTTGCCATCGCCGCCATACTCGGGCGCGAGCACCAGGTGACCCAGCTCGGGATCGTGGTAGCAGTACGGCCAGCCGTAGTCGTCCCCTGCCGAGAGCTTGATGAACTCCTCCGAGGGTTTTTCCGCACTCTGCGCCAACGTGAACAGCTTGGACCAGTTCTGACCTAGCTGATCGCGACCGTGCTGCGTCGCGTACAGCTCGCCCGACGGCGCGAAGGCGAGCCCCAGGGCGTTGCGGATGCCCGTTGCGAAGCGGGTGCCGCTCGCCTCCGTCTGATCGGGCCTGGTCGCGTCGAACCGCCACACACCGGCACGGTACGCGAGCTCGGAGCAGGGGTCCTCCCCAGGCGACTCGCTCGACCGGTCCTTGACCTGACAGGAGTTGGTGGCGGATCCGATGTTGACGAACAGGGTGCGGCCGTCGGCGGCGAGCGCCAGGTTGCGGGCTGCATGCCCGCCGTCTGCGAGGCCCCGCACGAGCACGTCAGGCGCCCCGAGCGGGACGAGGCTGCCTGCCCGCATCGCGTAGCGGTAGACGGTCGTCGTCGAGCTGAAGTACAGCACGCCCTTGCCGAGGGCGATCCCGGTGCCGCCTTCGGAGCCGAAGCGCTCGGTGACGTCCGCTTTACCGTCGCCGGTGGTATCCCGCAGGGCGAGCACGCCACCTGGGCGACTCTGCAGCGCGACGAACACATCGCCGTTCGGCCCCACCGCGAGGTGCCGCGGCGCGCCCACCTGGTCCGCGACCACGACCGCGCAGAAGCCCGCGGGCAGCGTGATACCGCCGTTGTCGCGATCGCACGCTGGCAGCGCGGCGGACTGCCGGTCAGTCGGACGGGCGGACAGCGACAGTGTGATCACTCCAACAAGCAGCGCCTTCGCCGTGTTCATGCCTTCTTCCCCTCGGGTGGACCCGCCAGCATCTCCCGGATGCCCCCGAGGGACGCCAGCACACCCGTCGCCTCGTACGGGAGATAGATGACCTTGTTGCTCTGCGGGCTCGTGACCATCTCCTTGAGCGCCTCGATGTAGCGGATGGCGATCAAGTACCGTGCCGGATCCCCGCCGGTTCCCTTGATGGCGGTCGTGATCCGCTCGATCGCCTGAGCTTCCGCCTCCGCGACCTTGAGGCGGGCGTTGGCCTCCGCCTCGGCGGCGAGGATCTTCGCCTGCTTTTGGCCCTCGGCCTGATTGATCTCCGACTGCCGGATGCCTTCCGACTGGAGGGTGCGCGACTGCTTCTCGGCCTCGGCGGTGAGGATCGCGGCGCGCCGATCCCGCTCGGCGCGCATCTGCTTCTCCATCGCGTCCCGGATGTCGCGCGGTGGGTTGATGTCCTTGAGCTCCACCCGGCTCACCTTGGCTCCCCACTTGTGGGTCGCCTCGTCCAGGATCTCGCGCAGCTTGGCGTTGATGGTATCGCGCGAGGAGAGCACGTGGTCCAGCTCCATCTCGCCGATGACGTTCCGCAGCGTGGTCTGCGTCAGCTTCTCGATTGCATCCGGCAGGTTGGCGATCTCGTAGGTCGCGCGGACCGGGTCGGTGATCTGGGAGTAGATCAGCGCGTCGATCTCGACCACCACGTTGTCCTTGGTGATCACGTTCTGACGCGGGAACACGTACACCGTCTCGCGCAGGTCGATCTTCTCCGTGCGGAAATGCCGCGCGAACGACTCACCCGCCGGCGTGACGATCACCTGGTGCCAGTCGATCGCGCGCGGTTTGTCGATGATGGGGATGATCAGGTTCACGCCCGAGGCCAGCGTGCGGTGGTACTTCCCCAGCCGCTCGATGATCATCGTCTGCGCCTGCTGCACCACGCGGACGCCCTTGGCGACGATCGAAATCGCGACCAGCGCGATCACCGCGGGGACGATCAGCGCGCCGATGTTGTCCATGCCTAGGTCTCCTTGTCCACGTACAGAGTCGCCCCCTCCACCCGGACCACCATCACCCGGGTCGCCGCGTCCATCAGCGAGGCCGCGCGCCAATCCTCACCCTCGACCAGGACCCGTCCCTTGCCGGTCGCGGGGTCGATGCGCTCCGACACGATCCCCACCCGCCCGGCGAGCGCGTCCACGTTGGTCCGGATCTCGGTGCCGCGCGGGTGCAGGTGCCGGAGCAGGAACGGGCGGATGCCCACCAAGGACAGGAGGGTCCCAGCAGCGAAACTGAGCGCCGGCACGACGGCTCCTGGGACGACCAGGGAAACGACCCCCGCGACCAGGCAGCCCACGGCCACCGACAGCAGCCAAAAACCCGGCGCCAGCATCTCGGCCACGAACAAGAGCAGGGAGGCGACGAGCCAGACTTGCCATTCGTGCATGGCGGGGAAGTTAGCGTCCGCCGGGGACGGTGGTAATTGCGGGTCCGGCAGCCCCGGGGCCTTCGCCTTCGGCGCTGCCGGTTCCCGCAACCTTTCCGCACTTCCCCCAATCCAACCGGCAGCACGGTCTTGAAACACGCCCCGCCCGGGGGCCGTAGCGCCGTCAGCGCTCCCCCTTGGAGGAGGTCGCCCATGCCCGCTCTCCGGATCGCCGCGTTGTTGCTGTTCCCCGTCACGCTCACCGCCCAGCAGCCGGAGCGGCGCAGGCTCGCCGGTGACCACGTCGCCATTTACAACCTCGCCGGCGTGATGCGCCTGGAGCGGGGCACGGGCGGCGACGTCGTGGCGGAGCTGACGCGCGGCGGCCCCGACGCAGGCAAGCTCGAGATCGCGACTGGACCGGTGCGCGGGCGCGAAGCGCTGCGGGTCATCTATCCGGACGACGAGATCGTATACCGGGTGCTGGGTCGCGGCTCCAACACCACCGTGCACGTGCGGGACGACGGCACGTTCAACGACCGCGATGACCAGGGGAGGCACCGGGGCGACGAGGGCCGGCGTGTCCGGATCACGAGCTCTGGCAGCGGGCTCGAGGCCCACGCCGACCTGCGGATCGCGATTCCAGCGGGGAAACGAGTCGAGGTCTACTTGGCGGTAGGGCAGGCGTTCGCTTCCAACGTGGACGGCGACCCGCGCGTGGACGTGGCGGCTGCGAACATGACCGCCGACCATGTGAAGGGATCGCTGCTGGTCGATACCGGCTCGGGGGACGTGCGCCTCAGCGACGCCCAGGGCGACGTGAGCCTCGATACGGGGTCCGGCAACGTGACGGTGAGCGGGGTGAGCGGGCGCGAGCTCAAGCTCGACACCGGTTCCGGCGACGTCACCGCCGAGCGCGTTCGCGACGGACGAGCTGAGTATCGACACCGGCTCGGGTGACGTCACCGCATCATCCGTGCGGGCCGGCACCGTCAAGATCGACACGGGCAGCGGGAACGTCCGCCTCGATCTGCTCGCCGACCTCGAGGCGCTCGATGTGGACACGGGGTCCGGAGACGTCACGATCAACGTACCGCCGGACCTCGGTGCCGAGCTCGACATCGAAACGGGCAGCGGCGACATCGATCTGCAGAACGTCACCGTCCGCACGACGCGCCTCGAGCGGGACCACCTCACCGGGGCAATCGGCGACGGCAAGGGGCCGGATCAGAATCGAGACTGGCTCGGGAGGCGTTCACCTCGTCCGGGCCAAGTAGCGCTCAGTCCGCGGGCGCCGCCTCGGGTGTGAGATGCCCGCTCGCGGCCCGCCCCAGCGACGTCCGGCCCAGGCGCTGCTGCAGCGCGTCGAGGTATGTGTAGATCACGGGCGTCACGTACAGCGTGATGAACTGCGAAAACGCCAGGCCGCCGACCACCGCGATGCCGAGCGGGCGGCGCGATTCCGAGCCGACGCCCACGCCGAGGGCGATCGGGAGGGTCCCCATGAGCGCCGCCATGGTGGTCATCATGATGGGCCGGAACCGGATGGAGCACGCCTGCAGGATGGCGTCGTGCGCCGACTTGCCCTCGGTGCGCTGCGCCTCCAGGGCGAAGTCGATCATCATGATCCCGTTCTTCTTCACCAGACCCACCAGCATGATGACTCCCACGAAGGCGTAGACGCTCAGCTCGATCCGGAACAGGAGTAGGGTGAGGAGCGCCCCGAAGCCCGCGAACGGCAGTGCCGAGAGGATCGTCAGGGGGTGGATGAAGCTCTCGTACAGAATACCGAGCACCATGTAGATCACGAGCACCGCGAGGATCAGCAGGAACAGCAGGCCCGCCTGACTCGACTGAAAGGCCTGTGCCGTGCCGGCGAAGCTCGTCGTGATGCTGGCGGGCAGGACCTGCCGCGCGACGCGCTGCACTTGGGCTACGGCGGTACCGATCGCGACGCCTTCGCGCAGATCGAAGGAGATGGTCACCGACGGCAGCTGGCCCGCATGATTCACGGTCAGGGGGCCCGCGCTCGAGCCCAGGGTGGCGAGCGACGCGAGCGGGACGAGGGGACCGCTCCGCGAGCGGATGTACAGGAGGCTGAGCGCCGACAGATCTCGCTGATACTCGGGCAACAGCTCCATCACGACCCAGTACTGATTGGTGGACGTGTAGATCGTGGAGACCTGACGCGACCCGTACGCGTTGTACAGGGCCTCCTCGATCTGCTCGGCGGTGACGCCCAGCGCCGCGGCCCGGTCCCGGTTGATGGTCACGGTGGCCTGGGGGTTCGAGATCTGGAGATCGCTCGTGACGTTGACCAGGAGCGGCAGCTTCTGGAGCTCCGTCAGGAGCCGCGTCGAATAGTCGTACAACGCGGGGTCCGGGCTCTGCAGCGTGAATTGATACAGGCTCTTGGTGCGCCGGCCGCCGATCTGGATCGGCGGCGGGTTCTGGAGGAAGACCTGAATACCCGGGATGCCGGCGAGCTTGCGGTTGAAATAGCGGATCAGCTCGTCCACACTCATGGCGCGCTGGGACTTGGGCTTGAGCTGCATGAACACGCGCCCCTGATTAATCTGGCCGCCGCCCAGGAACGACATCACCGCGTCCACGTTGGGATCCTGCTGCAGGATGGCCATCACCTGCTGCTGATGACGGACGAGATCGTCGAACGAGGTGCCCTGCACCGTCTCGGTGGTCCCGAAGATTTGTGAGTTGTCTTCGCTCGGCAGGAAGCCCTTCGGAACGACGATGAAGAGCACGACCGTTCCCGCGAGGATGACCCCCGAGAAGACGAGAGCCGCCCGCCGCCGCTCCATTACCCACGCCAGGCTGTTCTCATACCAGTGCAGCACGCGCTCGTACACGCGCTCCGACGCGACGTAGAACTTCCCGTGCTGAGCCTCGCGCGGCGGCTTGAGGAACCGGCTGCACAGCATGGGAGTCAGGGTCAGCGACACCGCGCCGGAGACGAGAATGGCGGCCCCGATGGTCACCGCAAATTCGTGAAACAGCCGTCCGATGATCCCGCCCATGAACAGCACCGGGATGAATACCGCGGCGAGGGACAACGTCATGGACAGGATGGTGAACCCCACCTCGCGCGCCCCGGTGAAGGCCGCTTCGAGCGGCGGGGTGCCCTTCTCCATATGGCGTACGATGTTCTCGAGCATCACGATGGCGTCGTCCACCACGAACCCCACCGACAGCGTGAGCGCCATCATCGAGAGGTTGTCGAGGCTGTAGTCGAGAGCGCCAGGCTGGGGATGACCGTCGCCGACAGGTTGCGGAGGAACAGGAAGATGACCAGGACGACGAGCGCCAGGGTCAGAAACAGCGTGAACTTCACGTCGGCGAGCGAGGCGCGAATCGACTCCGAGCGGTCGGAGCGGAGCTGGAGATCCACGGACGCGGGGAGCAGCTGCTTCAGGCTCGCCATGACCGTCCGCACCCGACCCGCGACGTCCACGGTGTTCGCGCCTGGCTGCCGCTGAATGGCGAGCACGATGGCGCGGCTGCCGTTGAACCAGGCGGCGCTCTTGTTGTCCTGCACGTCGTCCAGCACGCGCCCCAGGTCCTGCAGGCGCACTGGCGCGCCGTTGCGGTAAGTCACGATGAGCGGCCCGAACTCCGCCGCGCTACGGAGCTGGCCGTTCGCCTGCACCGTGTAGGCCCGGTGTGGGCCCCACAAGATGCCCGTCGGCAGGTTCACGTTGCCGGCGGCCACGCCGTCCGCGACCTCGTCGATCCCGATGGTCCGCGTCGCCAGCGCCTTGGGGTCGAGCTGGATCCGCACGGCGTACTTGGCGGCGCCGTACACGTTGACCTGCGCGACGCCCGAGACCGTGGACAGGCGCTGCGCGATGAAGGTCTCGGCGTACTCGTCCAGCTCGGGGAGCGAGAGCGTGTTCGAGCTCATCGCGTAGTAGATGATCGGCTGGTCGGCCGGGTTCACCTTCTGGTACGAGGGTGGCACGATCCCGGTGGGAAGCTGACGCAGCGTCTTGGAGATCGCCGCCTGGACGTCCTGCGCGGCGGCGTCGATGCTGCGGTCCAGGGTGAACTGGAGCGTGATGTTGGTGCTGCCGAGGGTGGACGAGGAGGTCATCTGGTCCACCCCGGCGATGGTCGAGAACTGCTTTTCGAGCGGCGTCGCCACGGCGGACGCCATGGTCTCCGGGCTCGCGCCCGGGAGGCTCGCGTTCACCTGGATGGTGGGGAAATCGACGTTCGGAAGATTGCTCACCGGCAGCAGCCGGTACGCCATCAGCCCGAAGGACAGGATCCCCAGCATGACGAGCGTCGTCATGACGGGCCGCCTGATGAACAACCCGGAGATGTTCATTTGTCCCCCTCCATAGCGCGCGCGGGGTCGGCCGAGCCCTTCACCTCGACAGGCGCGCCGTCCACCAGCCGGACCTGGCCGTCGGTCACGACCTCTTCTCCCGGCCGCACGCCCTGGGCGATCACGGCATAGGCTCCGGCCGGGCGCTCGACGGTAACGGGTTGCGAGCGCGCCGTGCCGTCCTGATTCAGCACGAACACGTATGTCCCCTGCTGGCCCGTCATCACCGCCTGCGCCGGCACGACCAGCGCCTTCGGGTCGATGTACAGCTGCAGCCGTACGTTCAGGAACTCGCCCGGCCACAGCGCGTTGTCGCGGTTGGGGAATTCCCCTTTGAGCAGCACCGTGCCGGTGCTCGTGTCCACGCTGTTGTCCACGAACGTCAGCTGGCCTTCGCTGAACACGGTGTCGGTCTGCGATGGGCTCACGAACACCGGCAGCCGGTTCTGGCGATAGCGCTGGATGTCGCCGAGGTGTTTCTGCGGCACGGCGAAGCGCACCAGGATCGGCCGGATCTGGTTGATCACGACCAGCGGATCCGCCGCGTTGGCCCGCACCAGGTTGCCCTCCCGGACCAGCAGCCGCCCCGTCCGCCCCGCGATCGGCGCGCGGATCGCCGCCCACTCGAGGTTGAGCTGGGCATTGGCGACCGCCGCCGAGTCGGCCCGTACCCCCGCCTGAAGCGCTTCGGCGGCGGCCTTTTTTGCGTCGTAATCGGCCTTCGTCACGTAGTCCTGCTTCACCAGCTCCGCGTAGCGCGCCGCATCGGCCGCGGCATTCTGCGCCTGCGCCTGGTCGCGGGCGAGCATCGCCTGGGCTTGCTCGAGCATGGCCTGGAACGGACGGGGGTCGATCTGGAACAGCAGCTGTCCGGCCGTCACGTCGTCACCTTCGTGGAACGCCACGCGCAACAAGATCCCCGTGACTTGCGCCTGGACCGACGCGGTCTGGCGCGGCTCGACCGTGCCTGTTCCTGAAAGCTCATAGGGCACCGGCCGCTGCTCGGCGCGGGCGACCGTGACCGGTACGCGGAATGAGCTGCCTGCGCCCTTTTTCGAGCAGCCGGGCATGAGGATCAGCGCGAGCGCCGCGACGGCGGTGGTGAGCTTCATTACTTGGGGGCTCCAGTCGTGTCGGCCTGCAGTTGAAGCGGGCTCGATCCGTCGAGCCCGAGGATCCCCACGTCGTGGGCGAGCTGTGCCAGCGCGGTATTCCAGGAGAGCCGCGCCTGGATCGCCTGGGCCCGGGCCGCGGCGAGGGCCGCCTGCGCGGTGAGCAGGTCGAGCAGACTCCCGGCCCCCGCCTTGTAGCGCCCCAGCGCCACCTGCCCGGACTCCGTGGCGCTGGCGAGCAGGTCCCGGCTGGTCCGAACCTGTTGCGTGGCTGTGCGGAGCCCGTAATAGGCGTTGAACACCTGGTAGACCACCTGTTGCTCGAATCCTTGCGCGCGCCGGGCGGCCGCGTCGGCGGCGGCGGATGCGGCCTTCACGTTGTAAATCTGCGTCCCCCCCGAAAACAGCGGGAACGAGAGCGTCAGGGTCGCGTTGTAGCTGTTGCCCGATGTGGCGCTGCCCGCCGGTGGGTTGATGAAGTACGTCTCGCCCGCGGTGCCGCCGAGGGCGAGCGTCGGGAGCGCCTGGGAGCGGGCGACGCTCACCCGGGCGCGGGCTTGCTCGACCTGCGCGCGCTGGGCCGCGAGGTCGGGTCGTTGGCGGAGCGCCTGCGCAATCAGTGTGTCCACGCCCTCGATGACGCCGAGCGGCAGCGTGGTGTCCGGTACGACCTCGAGGTCATAAGGGATGTTGGCCGGCAGTCCCATGGACAGCGCCAGCGCGCCCCGCGTGGTCTGCAGGGCGCCCTGCGTTGCCTCGAGCGCCAGCCGGGCCTGCGACAGCGCGGTCCTCGCCTGCAGTACGTCGGCGATGGTGGCGAGGCCCACGCGATGCCGCTGCTCCGCGGCCTCGAGATTCGTCTGCGCCTCCCTTAGCGTTGTCTGCTGGGCGTCGAGCAGTGCTTTGGCGCCCAGGTACAGGAAGTAGGCCTGCTGCACCTCCAGCACCACACTTTGCAGTGTCGCGTTGTGCGTCCAGTCCGCGGCGAGGAGCGCCGCGCGCGCCTGGCCGACCGCGCCCGAGCGGCCACCGAAGTCGAACAGCAGCCACGAGAGCGTGACCGCCGGTCCGTAGAACTGCTGCTTCACCGCCTGCTGCCCCGCTGCCGCCACGGTTCGCCGGATCGCGGTCGCGGTGCCGTTGACCGCGATCGTGGGATAGTATTGCCCCTTGGCAGCGCCATACGTAGCGGCCGCCGCCCGCGCGTCCGCCCAGGCGGCGCTCGTCGCCGTGTTGTTCCGCAGCGCGATGTCGATGACGTCCGTGAGCTTGAGTCGTGCGATCCGCCCTGCGAGATCCGGCGGCAGCTCCGGCAACGCTACGCCCGGTCCGGCGGCCGGCTCCCGCGAGGGGGGAGGCGTCCAGAGCACGTTCGGCGCTGGGGCAGTGCCCGCGACCCCGCGCACCCCCGGCGTCCCGCAACCGAGCAGCGCGGCACAGGCGGTGACGCCAAAGGTTACAGGACGCAACGTCTGGGGGGGCGCGACCCTGCGGACCGTGACGTCTGGCGGACGAGTCGCGAACCGAGCGAGCATTGTACTCTGCGCGAAAAGGGGTTTGGGCGGGGCCGCGGTTCCCATTATACGCATACCCGGCGCCGCCCGTGGACCATACCCTGCCGGGAGGGGAGGCGCCATGTCGGACGGGTCCCGCGTGCGGCTCGATCGGTGGCTGTGGGCCGCGCGCTTCTTCAAGACCCGCGCGCTCGCGGCCGCGGCCATCGGTGGCGGCAAGGTCGAAGTCGGCGGCGCGCGGGCCAAGCGCGCCAAGCTGCTCACCGTGGGCGACCGGCTGCGGATTCGCCGTGGCCCGTTCGAGTACAGGGTGGTGGTGCGCGGCCTGTCGGAGCACCGCGGCCCTCCGGCGGCGGCGGCAGCCCTTTATGAGGAGGACGCCGAAGGGAGGCGGCTGCGCGAGCAGCGTGCCGAACAGCTCCGTGTGGCTCCGTCCCTGCGCTACGAGGGGAAGGGACGGCCGACCAAGCGAGAGCGTCGTGAGATCGAGCGGCTGAGGGGCGAGTGACTACCGGCGGCTGAGCGCCTTCAGCAACTGGATCTGCCCCGCGTGATACAAGTCGTGCGAGGCGATGCCGTACACGTGCTGCGCGTTGGTCCAGGTGGACCGCCATCCCCTGGCGCTCAGCCGCGCCGCCGGGAAGCGGACGATGGCGGCCCGGAGCAGCCGGTGCTGCTCCTTGAGCAGCGCGACGTCGCGCCGCCACGCGGCCGCGTCGCGTTTCGCCGGCAGCACCGGCCAGTTGCTCCCGCTGCGCGGAAACACGATTCCGAGATCGCGCGTCAGCCGGCGGCGCACGATGTACTTCCAGTAGGCCGTGTGCAGCACGATCTCCCAGATGTTGTGGCGGCGGCGGCCCGGGCGCCACAGCGCCTCGCGCGCCGAGAGTCCCCGGATCGAGCCCCACAGCGCCGTGCCGTGCCAGGCCCGGCGATCGAACGCCTGGTCGAACACGTCGAGCAGCAGAGCGATGCGCCGATCGGTGCTCACGTGAGCCTCCGGGAGGGCTCCAGTGTGTCGATGATCATGATCTTCTGCCAGATCTTGCGCGACAGCCCGGTGGTCAGCGTCTCCACGTCGTTCACGGCATCGAGCAGCACGGGATCCTGGGAATCCTGCACGTACAGCGCGGCCACCTTGCTCGTCAGGGACAAGAGCTCCGAGCAGTAGTCGAGATAGCGCGACAGCGCGAAGCGCGTCATGGTGCGCTGTGGTGACGTCGCCGTGGCGGCGCCCTCCCCGAGCAATTGATCCGGGTCCTTCGTCAGCTGGTGCATGTCTACGATGTGGGCGATGCTCCGCAGCTCGTGGAGCCCGGCCAGTGCCCGGCGACGCTTCATGCGCGTCTCGACGTTCGCGAGGAAAAAGACGGCGAGGCCGAGGAACACGACATTCTGAATGGCCTGGGAGGATTGCAGGAAGGCCGCGAACTCCTCCCAGCGTGGAGCGAGACGGAGGTGGAGCAGGGCCTCGGCCGCCACGAAGACGATGATCGCGATCAGGGCCCAGGTGGCGACGCGCAGCGGAACGTTGGGCTGGCGCAGGCCCGCCACCCGCGCCATCGATTCGCTCGCGGCGTCGAGCAGGTCGCCCGACACGCGCTCGAGCCCCGAGCCGGGAAACCGCTCCCCGATGCGCTGTCGCAGGCGCTCCAGCGTCTCCACGATGCGGGTGCCATCGAGGCGCCGGTACAGGGACCTATGGGAGGAATTCAGCCGGGATCGGGTGCGCCGGGTCCTCGTCGAACCAAATGGCCGACGCCACCCACCACCGCTTTCCGTCCGAGCAGAGCTGCAGCGCGTTGATGCCGCGCCCTTCGACCGGCCCGTCCGCCGTGCGCCGCTCCTCGTACGTGCTGAACAGCTGCACGATGTTCCCGTACGACCGGGTGACGCGGTGGACCTCCCGCTCGAAGAACCCGTAGGGCCCCTGGTTTCCGACCCCCGTCGCTACGAACCGGAGGTCGGGGATGTAGAGCGAGCGGTCGCGCGACCACTGCCGCGGCTGGCCGGCGGGGCCGGTGATGACGTCGTAGTAGGTCTTTACGACACCGTCCACCGTGGCCACGTCGGCGGCGCGGGGCGCGACCGCCGGCACGTCCACGTGCTGGCGCGCCGGCGTCTGTGCGCCGAGCGCGACGGGAAGGAGGAGCGCGACCGACACGAGACGAATCGGGTGGCGTCGATACATGCGTGTTCTCCGGAACGGATGGAAGGGTGTTCCTAACCTACTGGAGACCGATCGCCACGCCCAGTCCGATCGCGCCGGCTCCCAGCGCCAGCAGGGTGACGAGCAGCGGCAGCGCGAAACGCAGCCAGTCTTCGTAGCGGACCTGCGCGGCGGCGAGGATCGCCATGAGCGCACCGTTCGTGGGCGTGAACAGCTCGCACAGTCCGCCACCGTATTGATAGGCGAGCACCGTGACCTGGCGCGACAGCCCCAGCAGGTCCGCGAGGGGCACGAGGATCGGCAGCGTGAGCACGGCGTGACCGCTGGGACTCGGCACCGGTACGTGCACCAGGGCGTGGACGGCCATCATCCCCAGCGCGGCGAGCGCGACCGGCAGCTGGGCGACCGGGGTGAACAGCCCGTGCACGATGGTGTCCACGATGCGCCCGCCCTCGAGCGTGACGAAGATCGCCCGCGCGAAGCCGATGAGCAGGGCGGCGTAGGCCATGGACCGGAATCCGGCGACGAGCGCGTTCGCCGTGCCGCCGACGCCCAGCCCGCCCACCAGCCCGGCCGCCACCCCCATCGTGAAGAAGAGCGCCGCCATCTCGTTGAACCCCCAGCCGAACCGGCGGACGCCGACCACGAGTGCGGCGAACGCCGCCAGCACCAGGGCAAGGACGGCGCCGCGGCGGGCGTCGAGCGTGCTCGCGCCGGGGTCGGGCTCGGTGGTCGGCGCCGTACGGGTATGCGTGGCGTAGCGCACGGTGCCCCACGTCCAGATCCCGAGCGCGGCCGCCAGGAAAGCGATTCGATAGAGCGACCCCGAGAGCAACGGCAGCTGCGCCAGCTGCTGCGCGATCCCCACCTGAAACGGGTTGATCGGACTGAAGGCGGCGCCCACCGCCGCGGCCCCGAGACTCATCGCGACGGCCACCACCGGCCGGTACCCGAGGCGGCGCGCCAGCAGGAGCATGACCGGCACGAGCGCGATGATCTCTTCCTTCATGTTGTCGAGCACTCCGCCCAGCGCGAACACGAGCGACGCGGCGGGAACGACGAGCGCGTCGGAGTGCCCGAACCGCCGCACCAGCCAGTCCACGCCCTGCCGCAGCGCGCCCGTCTCGTCGACCACCGTGAACGCGCCGCCGATCAGGAACACGAAGAAGATCACCGCGGCCGCGTCCACCATGCCGCGTGGGATGGCCACGAGGGCTTGGAACGGCCCCACCGGATGGGGGGCGACCGCATGGTATGTGCCCGCGACCACGACCCGGCGGCCGGTGGCCGCATCGTCGCGGCGCTCGTACTGCCCGGGCGGGAGCACGTGGCTGGCCGCGGCGGCGAGCAGCACGCAGCCGCACAGGAGCGTCAGCGGGTGAGGGAACCGCACGCGGGAAAATGTGCCGCCTGGGCCCGGCGGGTTAGCCCCCGGGAGCCAACCCCTTTCGGCCCGTCCGTGTCCAACTGTGTCGAGTGGCCCACTCTTGTCCGGAGGAACCCGTGCTCCCGCGCCCCATGGTGACCCTCTCCGTTTTCTTCGCTCTTTCCGTCAGGATGCTCGATGCCCAAAGTGCCGCGGATGCGCGCTGGACCGCGCAATGTCGAGACTACTCAGGTGATTGGCAGGTGAAGCACTGCGAGACCCGCGTCGTCACGCTCCCTAAGGGGGGCACCATCACGGTCGATCCCGGCGAGAACGGCGGCGTGCAGGTCGAAGGCTGGAGCCGGGACAGCATCGAGGTGCATGCACGCATCCAGACGCAGGCGGCCACGGATGAGGATGCCGCAGCGCTGGCGCGCGACATAAAGGTCGTGACCTCCGGCGTCCGGATCGGTGCCGAGGGGCCTCCCTCGGGACGCCGCCGGTCGTGGGCCGTAAGCTTCGTCATCTACGCGCCGCGCCGTTCCGACCTGAGACTCGACACTCAGAACGGACCTATCGGCGTCCGTGACGTCACCGGCCGGATGGCGCTCACCGCCTACAACGGCCCCGTATCCCTCGACGGCGTGAGCGGCGACGTCCGCGCCCGCACGACCAACGGGCCGATCGACGTCACGCTCACGGGCGAGCGCTGGGAGGGAGCGGGGCTCGATGCCGAGACGACCAACGGGCCCGTGGAGCTCGCGATTCCTGAGAGCTATTCGGCCAAGCTCGAATTCGGCACCGTGAACGGTCCCATGACCGTCGGGTTTCCGCTCACGGTTACGATTCAGGGAAGAGTCGGGCGCCGCATCACCACGACGCTCGGCGCGGGCGGCGCCCCGGTGCGCGCCGTGACCACCAACGGACCAGTGGAGATCCGTCGCAACTAGGCGTGGCGGCGGATCTCTTTGGATTCGTACACGTGCGGACCGCGCGGCGCCTCGCGGGCCACCCGTACCATGGCGCGCGCCAGGGCCTCGGCCTTGATCGGTCGGTACCGGGATAGCGGCCCCACGAGGGCCCAGCCGACGAGCAGGCCGAGCAGCCTCGCCACGCGTTCGGCGGGTCGGCTCTGAGCCCGCGCGCCGACGACCAGCGACGGACGGAAGATCTGGATGCTCTCGAATTGCAGGCGGCGCACCGCCTCTTCCGCTTCTCCCTTCACTCGGCTGTACAGGATCCGCGACTGGGGATCGGCGCCCACGGCCGTCACCACGAGGAACTGCGAGGCGCGGTGCCGCACGGCGACTCGGGCCAGCTCGACGACGTAGCTGAAATCGACCTTGCGGAACGCGTCCGGCGAGCCCGCTTGCTTCATGGTCGTGCCCAGGCAGCAGAAGACGTCGTGCACGCGGGGGAAATCGGCGATCTGCGCCAAACGATCGAAGCTCGCGATCCGTTGTTCCAGCTTCTTGTGTGACAGGGGTAACTCGCGGCGGGCGAGGAGAGTCACGCGGCTGTACGCGGGATCCTCGAGCAGCAGGCGAAGCACCTGACTGCCGACGAGCCCCGATGCGCCCGCGACGAGGGCCGTACGGGTGCTCAGCGCCACAGCGAGAGCAGCACGCCCATGAGCACCAGATACGACAGCTGATAGCCCGCGTCGAGCACCCAGGCGGCGATCGGCTTCTCCGAGACATGTTGGCGGTGAGCCCGACGGTGGCCGCGAACCCGAGCCACGTGAGGAACCCGAGCCACAGCCCTTGCGCCAGCGTGGTGGAATTCGTGTAGGAGGCGAGCAGCGCCATCACGTACGCGGTCACCAGATAGCACAGCACGGAGACGGCGTAGGCCCGGGTGACTCCCTTCCGCTTGATCTCCTCCAGCTTCTCCGGAGTGTACCCTTGCGCCGCCATCCACTGCTTGGCGAACAGGACGGGGGAATACCACACGGCGCCGAGGACGAAGGTCAGGACCGCGGCGACGATGACGGCGAGGATGTTGATGTTGGCGGTGGGCATGAGCGCTCCTTGGGGTCGAGAGCTAAGCTACGTGGGCTCGGCCTGCTCGCCAGCGTACGTCCAGCCTCGCAGGCAGGACCACGCGTACACCAGTGTGCCGGTCAACCGCACGGCACCGCCGATGAGCTGATCCTGGTTCAGGAGACCGAGGGCGCCGAGCAGATAGTTCCAGTCGTGCTCCCCGCCCCCCACGAGGGGCAGCTCCTCACCGCGGGCGTCCTGCACGTAGACCGAGACGTTCCAGAGGTTCTGGGCCACCCACCACAGCGCCACCATGGCCGCATGGCGGTCGCCCCGGCGCCAGAAGTACGCCACGAAGATCGCCGGCATCAGCAGCTGCATCAGGGTTCCGCCGAGGAAGCCGATGAACTCACCGAACACGCCGAAAGGGATGCCCGAACTCGTGGATCGCGAGATCGAGGCTGTCGAGCCAACCGTAATGGCCGGGGTGGAGAATCAAAAACCCGCCGTATACCGCGAGCACGGCGGTGAGGGCGAGGCGCGCGCGTCGCTCCGTTACGGTGCGACCCGCTTCGAGCGGAAGGTGCCCGTCATGATCGGGTTCCCGCCGGCGGCGGGCCGCATCTCGAAGGTGCCGTTGAGTGAGTCACCCCGCACCTTGCCCGTGGTGATCGTCACGACGTCGGCTTTCGCCGTAATGCTGTGGTAGGGTCCGAGCTCGCTGACGACGGCGCTGTCGCTGACGTCCCGCGCGCGGATCGGCACCGGGGGCGCGGTGAGCGACGTGTAGGTCATCGTCCCGCGCAGTGACCCATCCTGCACGACGGCGGTGACGATGCGCCATGGGACCCCGGTATCCGACGAGCTGCGGAACGATCGCCCTTCCCACGTCCCGGCGTACTTCTGCGCCGGCGATGAGCGCGATCTATCGCCCGGCGCGCACGCCGCCAGGACCATGGCGGCCCAAAGCAGTGTCCGCATAGACTGGAGTATGAGCGGTCCGCCTGCCCGGCACAAGGAAGCGGTCGGCCACGCTGACGTCAAACCCGCCGGCGCTCCAGCCAGCCGGCGACCGCGGCGAACAGCAAGTACGAACCGATCGCCGTCACGGCGGCCGCTCGATCACTCGACGGTGGCGGGCCGAAGAACACGAACGCCTGGACGGCGAGCATCACCACGCCGAATACCGGCATGCCGTAGCGGCCGAGGCGGGTGGTCGCCGTGGTGGACCGGAGATAGAGGAACATGCCGCCGAACAGCGCCGCGACCTCGAGCAGGAACGCCAGGACAGGGTAGTTCCAGAGGCCGAGGCCGACCTTGGCGGCGTTGTCGTAGAGCGGCAAGTCGGGACGGTGCACCACGAGGTCGAGCACCCAGTGGGAGAACACGGCGAGCGCTACGAGCAGCGCCGCGCGGTGCGACGCCCCGAAGGCCCGGATCGCCCGATAGGCGACGTACGCGGCGAGCGACCACAGCAGTGCGGCAACCAGGCTGTGGGTGTAGGGCATGTAGTAGAGGTCGAGCGGATTCGACGCGGTGATGCCCGGGACGATGCGGACCTTCTCGATGCCGACGAGCACGAAGAAGCTCCAGAACACATCGAGCAGCTGAACCGCGAGGAACAACACCCACAGAGGGATGCTCCGGTCGCCGCGCTCGGCGGCGAAGCTGACACCATAATGGCCGACGAACAATGGCTTACCCGAACACCTCCAAGGCCACCTCGACCCTCCCGAACGGCGCGCTCACCTGTACTCCCTGCACCGTCCGCTTCACTTGTTCAAACATCTCGCGCGCGATTTTCACGCCTTCGGCGAGCGCGGCCTCTTTTCCCTTATCCTGCGCCTTCCGCATCCGCTCGAGCACCTCGGGCGGCACGACCACACCCGGCACCTCGTTCGCCAGGAACTCCGCGTTCCGCAGCGACATGAGGGGCCAGATCCCGGCTACGATCGGGATGCGGTATGCTTCCACGCGCTTGAGAAAGCTCTCGAGCTGGCGCACGTCGAACACCGGCTGCGTGACGGCGAACTCCGCTCCCGCGTCCACCTTCCAGTGGAAGCGCGACAGCTCACGGTCCAGGTCCACCGCGCCGGGGTTCACACCGACGCCGATGGCCCACCGCGTCGGTGTCCCGATCGGGTTGTTCCCCGGATCGAGTCCATGGTTCAGGCGATACACCAGGTTCGTGAGGCCGATCGAGTCGATGTCGAAGACCGCGGTGGCCTCGGGGTAGGGGCCCATCTTGGGCGGATCGCCGGTGATGATCAGGATGTTGCGCAGCCCAGCCGCGT
>WNFD01003045.1_pt1 | contig 20048 bp, 20 predicted proteins | sample 5400491 | NCBI WGS metagenome assembly WNFD01 (sample SAMN13153343, study PRJNA577476) | soil metagenome | isolation source: 120 cm saprolite under Douglas fir tree site 2 hole 2 replicate 2 | place: USA:California | collected 2015-04-18
GGATTCAGTCGCTTCGCCCTTCGGCTTCGCTCCGGCGTTCGGGATTGGTTTATCTGCGGGTGAATCGGTTATGAAAAACGAACGCAGAGGACGCTGAGGTTTCGCTAAGAGCGCAAAGGGTGCCGTGGCGTTCTTTGCGATTAACTTTGTGGCCTTTGCGTTTGGTTTTTGCTGCCCTTCCGGTCCGGGGCTGTCCAGGGAAGGTGGAGGGAAAATAATTGCAAGAGCAACAATGAAAGCAACGGCAAGTGCGCGGTGCTGGCTTTGGACCGATGAGGTAGAGAAGCAGATTTCTCCGCTTCGCTGCTCACGATAAGACTGTGAGCAGCTTCGGTCGAAATGACGATTGCTTTGGTTTGGGAAAAAAGAACAGGGCACCCGGGCATTTCGGGCTGGTGAACAGTAAAAAGGCAAGAGCAGACAAGAGGGGCGTCCTAGCTTCTTGGGCGGAGGGGGATTTTCAGGTTGTCGACAGGTTGGCCGTTGCGGATGCGTTTGAGCTGGCGGTTGAGTTGGGCGGCGGGGTCGTCCGGGTCGCCGTTTTCTTCTTCGTCGTCGGCTTCGGTCTGGCGCTGTTCTGTGGAGTGGTGGAGGTCGGGTTGGGCCAGGGTCTGGAGCGAGAGGAGGACGAGGCTGAGGGCGGCGGCGGAGGGGTAGAAGCCTCGGTGGTTTTTGTTGGCGGCCTTTTTTCGGCGGTATTGGAGGCGCTGGAGGAGAAATACGGCCGTGAAGAGCGACAAAAAGGCGAGAAAGGCGCAGTTAATGATGAGGTCGAGGTCCATGGACGTCCCTTTGCGGCTGGGGTAGCGCAGGCGTGGATCGGCGCACCAATGAAGGCTGCGGCGATGTTTCCGATTGCGGGGCGATCAGGCTTCGGAGGGAGGAGGACGCTGGAAGAGGGTGGACCTTAGGTGGTGGTTCGGTGCAACAACGTGGTCAGTACGTGGCTGGTAAGGGACAGGGCGAGCGATTAGCTCGATGAAGAGGAGGATGGGGACGAGGAGGAAGAGGGCGGTGTTGTGATGATCGGCTGCGTGGGGGAGCACGAGGAGCAGCACGGCAACGAAGGCTGCGAGGAGGGCGAGAGCTTTCCATCCGTGGATTTTTGAGGGCAGGGTCATCGCTGGATTGAGTGTATCGCGCAGCCTGACTGTTACGGCTGCGGGATGGTGCGATTTAGTAGTAGTGGTCAGTTTCCGAAGAAGATAGTTTTTGGGGTTTGCTGGATCAGGCGCGCAGACGGTAACGGATGCACACCGGGAGATGAGGCGTGCAAGAAAGGCAATTGCGTTGTCGTTGGCGGACGGTTTGCATCCCACCCATCGCAAAGTGCGCGATGGGTAGAGAAGCGGATTTCTCCGCTTCGCCGCTCACGATAAGACTGTGAGCAGCTTCGGTCGAAATGACGATTCCTTTGGTTTGTGAAAAAAGAACAAGCAACGGCAAAGACAACCGCAGGTCCTTCTTAGTTGTTGGTGGTGTTGTTGAAGATTGCTCCCACGGTGTCGTCGACCGACAACGTGACGGTGCAACTGTTGGGACCGGCTGCATTAACGGTCCCTTGCTGCGCGCAGTTGTAAGACCATCCGCCGAAGGTGACTCCGGTTTGGGCAGGGGCAGTTAAGGTGACGGTGGTGCCAACCGGGTAGGTGGCGGAGCAGACTGAGCCGGTAGTCCCGAGGGGCGGGACCCAACCTGGGCCGCAATGGATCACATTTGGCGTACCCGTGGCGGAGGGGCCCGTTATCAGCCAGTTGGTGGTATTCAAGCCTTCGTTGTAGACGGTCAGGGTCGACAGGAGTGCAGCGGCCTCCGTCCCCGGAATACATGTACCTGGGGTCGGCGGGTTGCCGTTGGGATTGGGGAGAGCCTTGGGGCAATTGAACGTCGCCGTGGCGGTTTGTATAGTCCCGTCACCTGGGTTCTTTGCTTCCGCAATAATGGTGGCGCTTCCAGACCCGTAGGCAGTGACAATCCCGGCGGTAGCCCCCGAATTGCCCCCTGTGTTGGAGTTCACCGTGAAAACACTTGGCACGACAGAGATCCAGGTGAGGTTAGGCGAGTTTGTCAGATCCCTGACGTAGGGAGGGGTTGCGTAGGTTCCGATGGCCAGGAATTGCCCGGTACCCAACAAATTTGTAACCGTAATACTGCTCGGGATAATCGTGAGGGAAAGCAGAGGCTCCGGCGCGGGTGTAATTGAAACCGCTACGGTGGCATTAGTGGACACCACGCTGCCGTCGGAGTTCGTCAATACTGCCGTGATGGTGCTGTTGCCCGCGCTTACACCCGTGGCGAGCCCAGTTGGGCTGACGGCGACAATGGATGGACTGCTGGAACTCCACACGATCTGGGACGACTTGGTGACATCCTGCTGGAGACCGGTGCTTCCGGAGGTGCCGAGCGCGATGAACTGGCCGGTCTGACCCGACGCCGACAGGGCCTGCGTGCCTGGGATGATGCTGAGCGCGGTGAACTGCTGGGTTGCTCCGCCCGACACCGTGAACGTCGCCGTCCCGGTCACCACGGTACCGCCTGTGGTGCTGTAGAGAGCGGTAATTGTGGCGGTTCCCTGACCTACGGCCGTAGCGAGCCCGGTGGTGGCGCCGATGGTGGCGATCTGTGGGCTGCTTGAGCTCCAGGCCACCTGGTTGGTCAGGTTCACCGTGGCCCCAGAGGAGGTGGTTCCGATGGCGAGGAATTGGGCGGTTTTGGTCGGCGATGCAACCGCTTGAGAGGCTGGAATGATGGAAAGCGAAACGATACTCCCCCCACCTGTGCCTCCGCTTGAACCTGTCACGGTGAGGGTTGCGGTGGAGCTGACATGACCGTTGAACCCAGTTGCGCTGGCCGTGATCGTGGTTGTGCCCGCACCGACGGCGGTGGCGATCCCGGCGGCACTGATGGTTGCCACGGAAGGAACGCTGGAGGTCCAGGTCACTGAGGTGGTTATGTTCTGGGTGGAGGAGTTTTTCGCATTGCCGAATGTCCCGGTTGCGGTAAATTGCGCGGTCTGACCTACCACCAGAGCCTGAGTTGCCGGGGTAACCTGAACGGAATCCAGCCCGTTGTTGGCGCAGCCGATGAGGGTGGAACCAAAGGAACCAAGGCAGAGGAGCAAAAGTCCCCGAACACAGCAACGAGCGAACATGTAGGTCTCCTGGCCAATTCCAGCGGCGGGTGGAGACCGATCATGTCGCACCGCAGAGTCCGCCTGATCAAAATGGACAGGCGAAAAGCAAATCTCCCTAACTCAAGTGTGCAGATCAATCCATGTTCCGACGCTGCGGTGTATATGCTTCAGCAAACGGACAGCCATTTCTCGCTTTTGGCTTATTTGTTTTTGGAATCATTCAGTTACATGCCAAGACCGCATGTATACAGGGTCTGGCCGGGAAGATACTCGGTGTACACAGTCGGACGGTTTCAAAACGCCTGGTCTGGTGAAGAGACCGGAGAGTGGGTCTGTCTCCTTCAGGTCGGAGATGGATAACCATCTTCATATCAATAATTTGCGTCAGGTAAATTGTTTTGCGAAATTCCCTCGCTGGAACTCAAACAGTCGCGAGAAATGCCGGAAACTGTTTCTGTGCGGAAGAGGGTCCTGAAAAAGTGGGGGGAAACCAAAAGCAGACCCCAGCGGCTAAAGCCGGATTGCAAACAGAACACTTGCGGCACGGAGACCCAAGGCTAAAGCCTTGGGCTACCAGCCGTGCCCTTAAGCAAGACGGGATTTTTCCGCAGCCTGTGAAGCCGGATTGCAAGTGAAGCACTTACGGCACGGATAAATCCGTGCCCTTAAGCAAAACAAGGGTTTTTTCAGGAGCCTCACAGGGTTTTTCAGCAGCCTCGGAAATCGGGTTGTCGGAGACTGACTCCGTTACCGATCGTTTGCGTGCTAGACTTTCGGTCTGCCTATGACTGCCTGAATCGGATGTGCTGTTGCGGTTGTGCTCCGGAGTGGTTCGGCCGGGCTGTTCCTTGCTGCTTCCTTCACCAGTTCAGGAGATTTGAAAATGTCACTTCTATTGCGTGGCGATATCGTTACGTCCCGTCTCACCCTGATTGCGATTACGCCTGAGATGCTGGTGTCGGAGAAGAATGGCGATGGCAGGCTTGGGGAACTCATTCAATGTGTCGTTCCGGCGAACTGGCCTCTGAAGGACTGGGAGCCTCATGTCTTCGATTTTTTGCTGGCGCAGTTTGCGGAGTATCCGGAGCAGCTGGGCTGGCCACGCTATGTGAGCTTTGTTCCTCCGGATGGGCGGCGAACTTTGATTGGCTCGCTGGGCGCGTTCACGAAGGCTGGACGGCCGGAGGAGTGCGAGATCGGGTATTCGATTCTGGCGCCGTACGAGGGGCGAGGCTTTGCGACTGAAGGGGCCAAGGCGCTGATTGACTATCTGCGCGGCGATGAGCGGTTGAGCAGTGTGATCGCGCATACGTATCCGTGGATACTGGGGTCGATCCGGGTGATGGAGAAGTGTGGGATGGTCTTTGATGGCGAGGGGGAGGAGGCGGGTACGATACGGTACCGGCTTCGGCTGCGGTCTTCTTAGAAGGTTGGAAGGACAACAGCAGATCCCTGCGGGATGACAACCAAAAAGACAGACAACGGCAAAGACAAAGGCAAGGGCAGAGTTGCGGCGTAGAAATCTACATTCCCACACATCGCAAACTACGCGATGGATGGGGCACCCGGCAATAGCGAAGGCAAATGCGCGGCATTGGCCGAGGAAGGGTCGAGGTAGAGAAGCGGATTTTTCTCCACTGCGCCGCTCACGATAAGACCGTGAGCAGCTTCGGTCGAAATGACGGTTCTTTGGTTTGTGAAATTCCTTGGTTTGTGAAAGAGAACGAGGCGGGGTTAGTTATCGCCCTGGGAGTCGGCCATGGCGTAGTAGCCTTTGCGGGCCTGGATCTTCTGGCCTGGCTGGCACGTGATGTTGAGGGTGCGGAAGGTGCCGTCGTTGATCTTGGGGTTGGTGGGGGTGTAGCTGGCGAGGTATTGGGTGCGGAGCTCGTCCTGGATCTGGTCGAAGGCTTCCTGGAGCTTTTTGCCGTTGTTGCCTACGTTGATGACGCGGCCGCCGGTGTCTTTGGCGAGGCGCTCCATGTCGGCGTCGCCGGTGTAGCCGAAGCCGCCGTAGAAGCCGCGGTCGGCGATGAGGATGACGTAGACGATGGCGTTGGACTTCTGGGCGGCCTCGGTTGCGGTCTTGAGGGTCTCCTGGGAGCCCTGGTCGCCACCGTCGGTGAGCAGAACGAGGATCTTGCGGCCGGCCTCCTGGCGGAGCTTGTCGTGGGCGGCGAGGTAGACGGCGTCGAAGAGCAGGGTTCCTCGGGCGGTGCCGTTGCCGGTGACGGAGCCGGTGCCGGCGCCGGTGTTGATCTGGGCGGAGTCGATGGCTCGCTTGATCTCGCGGGGGCTGTTGGTGTAGTCGGAGAGGAGGTTGACGTTAATGTCGAAGGAGATGAGGAAGGCCTCGTCCTTGGGGGTGAGGACGTCTTTGAGGAACTCGGCGCCGGAGGTTTGTTCGAGGGGGAGGACGTTCATCTGGCTGCCGCTGGTGTCGAGGAGGATGCCGATGGTGAGGGGGAGATTTTTTTCCTGGGTGAAGTTTTTGGTCTTCTGAAGGGCCTTGTCCTCGTAGATGCTGCAGTCGTCCTTGTGGAGGTTGGTGATGTAGCCGCTTTTGTCGCGGACGGAGAAGTAGACGTTGACGAGGTTGACGTTGACTTTGAGGGTCTGGATGTCGCCGATGTCGACGGGCTGGGGCTCGGCTTTGCTGGCGGGGGGCGGGCCACCGGGGGAGGGTGCCTCCTGCGCGTGGAGGACGGAGGCGAGACCGAGGGTGAGGATGATGGCGGCAGCGAGGCGGAGAGAGCGCATACTGCATTAGACGATGAAGTTGGAGCTGAGTTTAGAGAAAAAAATGCTGGCCGGCTGGGTGGGGTGGGCGCAACATTGGGGGACGGAGGTGCGTCCAACTGGGAGGGGCTGCATCTGGCGTTGCAGGATGGGGATGGCGGCGGGGATGGTGCGCTGGTAGTCTGGTAGTTGGTAAAGCGTTGGGCCTTGGTAGCCTGGCTGGAAGGTATGGGGGGATTTTGCGTGGTGAGTAAGAACGTATTGGCGGGGGCTTTGGTGTGCGCGTTGCTCGGACAACCGGGGCTAGGACAGCCGGCACAGGAGCAGGCGCAGCAGAGTGCTGGACAGCAGCAGCAGCAGATCCCGGATGGGCCGAAGCCGCAGATTCCCGATGCTCCCAAGCCGCAGGGGCTGGGTCCGGTGACGCCGGGCCGGGGGGCGACGCCGGATTCGAGTGGGAACACGAGTTCGACGTCGCAGGACGGCGCGGTTCCGAGCAAGCTGCCGGAGACGACAGCACCAAAGCCTGACGACGGACAGCAGCCGGAGGTTCCTGCGGCCGGGCAGGGGCCGGAGTATGTGATTCGTGCCCGAGTGAACTTTGTCGAAATACCTTTTACGGTGAAGGACAACAAGGGCCAACTGGTATCGGGGCTGACGTGGCGTGAGGTCCGGGTGTATGAGAACAATCTGCGGCAGCAGCCGGCCCTGTTTACGACGGATGCGTTTCCGTTGTCAGTGGCGCTGGTGATTGATCAGAGCATGACCTTTGACAATATGGCGAAGGTGAATAATTCTCTGGGTGCGCTGCAGGGCGCGTTTACGCCTTATGACGAGATCGCGGTGTTTACGTACAACAATGGCCCGAAGTTGGTGACGGCTTTTACGGCTGGGCCGAGTGCGCGGTTGACGCAGGCGCTGGACCGGTCGAAGCAAACTGGGCGTGAGCCGATGATGTACAGCTCGGGGCCGCTGTCGCAGAACATCAGCATCAACGGCGGGCAGGATCGATACACCGATCCGAATACCAATTCTTCTCATGGAACGAGCCAGCTTTCCATCCCGAATGTTCCGAGAGAGGTGCACACGCTGAACGATGCGATTTTGGCGGCGGCGACGGAGCTGGCGAAGACGAAGACGGGGCGGCGGAGGATTGTGTACGTCATCAGCAATGGCAACGAGTATGGGAGCAAGGCAAAATATTCCGAGGTCGTGAAATATCTGAACACGAACAAGATTGCCGTGTACGGGACGCTGGTGGGAAGTTCGGCGCTGCCGGTTACGGGCTTTCTCGACCGGATGCATCTGCCTCTGACGATGCGGGACAACATCCTGCCGGCATATGCGAAGGCGACAGGCGGAAACTTCGATGGGGAGTTCCGGCAGAAGGGCATCGAGACGAGCTTTGCGAAGATCGCCACAGAGGTTCGGACGCAGTATACGATCGGCTATTACACGCATGAGCCGTTCATCGATGGCAAGTACCGTTCGGTGGAGGTGAAGGTGCTGCGGCCCAACCTGACGGTGATCTCGAAGCCGGGGTACTGGCCGACGGCACAGGAAACGACGCCGACTGGGGTTATGCCCGCCAAGTAGACCTGCGATGGCCACCTGAAGAGGGTGCTGAAAAAGTCCCGTTGTGCCCCTGAGATATTCCCTCAGCGGCTAGACAGGCTGCGGAACAGTCTGCGGAAAAATGATGATTGCGGCCTACGAAAGGAAGGCCCGGGGAGACCCAAGGCTAAAGCCCTGGGCTACCAGCCCCTTTTATTTGCTATGTTTTTCGCAGGGCTAAAAAGCCCTGCGCTCCCTCCCAAAAGCAAAACACTGACTTTTTCAGCAGCCTGTGAAGGCCGGATTGGAATTCGATGGAGATGGTGTTGCACGGAAATGCGCTGCTGGCGCTGGCTGCAGCGGCGTTGTGGGGTGGTGGGGATTTTTCGGGCGGCATGGGCGTGAAACACGCAGGCGGCACGATGGGTGCGGCGCTGCGGGTGATTCTGTTGAGCCATGCGGTGAGTCTGAGTGTTCTGCTGGTGGCGGCGTGGTGGCGGGGGGATGCGTTTCCGCATGGGGCACCGCTCGGGTGGGGGCTGGTGGCCGGGGCGACGGCGGGAGTTGCGCTGGCTTGCTTCTACGTGGCGCTGTCGCGGGGGGCGATGGGGGCTTCAGCGGCGTTGAGCGGTCTGCTGGCGGCGGCGATTCCGGCGGCGGTGTCGGCGAGCGCGGAGGGGTCGCCGGGGCTGATGCGGCTGGTGGGTTTTTTGGTGGCGGGGCTGGCGATCTGGTTGATTGCGGCTGGGCCGAACCCGGAGGCTACCGCTGCTGACAGAGGAACGGTTTGGCTGGCGGTGGTGGCCGGCGTGGGGTTTGGAGTTTATTTTGTCGCGCTGAAGTTTGCCGGGAGCGCCGGGGTGATCTGGCCGCTGGCGACTTGCAGGATGGGGAGTCTGGCGGTGTGTTCGCTGGTGGTGGGGGTGATGTCTTTGAAGGCGAAGGTGAGTGGGGTGAAGGTTCGGCTGACGCGACGGGTTGTGGCGTGGGCGTTGGGCGCGGTGTTGCTGGATACTTCGGGGAACCTTCTGTTTATTGCGGCGACGCGGGCGGGACGGCTGGATGTGGCGGCGGTGCTGGCTTCGCTTTATCCGGCGTCGACGATTCTGCTGGCGGCGTGGATGCTGCGGGAGAGGCCTACGCGGCGGCAGGGGTTGGGAATGGCGGTGGCTGCGGCGGCGGTGGTGATGATTACGTATCAGCTATGAGTTTTGAGGGTTGTTGGAGTTCGGGAGAGCGGTCTCGTTTCACTCGATAACCCCACCAGCAAAGCTGGCGGGGACCCCGGTTTGTGAGAGCCCCAATGGATGGCCCCCCCCGGCGATCCAGGTCGAAAAGCAGATTTCTCCACTGCGCGCCTCACGGTAAGACTGTGAGGCGCTTCGGTCGAAATGACGATTTCCAGGGCTCGGCAACAGAGAACAGACAACGGCAAGAGCAAAAGCAAATGCGGGGGTTCATCCCCATTCGGCTCCGCTCAGGGTCAGAATGACAATGGTTTTTGCGAGGTTTGAGAAGAGCAGACAACAGCAAATGCAAAGACAACCGCAGGTCCTTCGACTGCGTTGCTCACAAAGTACGTGAGCAACTTCGCTCAGGATGACAAGGGATAAAGTAGGCGAGTCAGGATGACAAAGGATAGAGTAGGCGGGTCGGGATGACAAGGGATAAGGCAGGCGAGTTGGTTGGGAGTAAAGACGGGACCGACCGCTGCAGCTAGAGTTTGATGGCGGAGGCGTCTACGGTGGGCTGGGGGTACTTGAGCTTGAGGTTCTGCATGAGGTCGACGATGATCGACGAGATGGCGATGTTGCGGTACCACTTGTTGTCGCAGGGGATGACGAACCATGGGGCGTGCTTGCGGCTGGTGGAGGAAAGGATGTCGTCGTAGGCCTCCATGTAGCGGGGCCAGAACTGGCGCTCGTGGATGTCGGCATCGGAGAGCTTCCAGTGCTTTTTCTTGTCGTCGATGCGGGACTGAAGGCGGCGGGTCTGCTCGTCCTTCGAGATATGCAGAAAGAACTTGAGGATGAGGACATGGTTGTCGGCGAGAAAGCTCTCGAATTCGTTGATGTCTTCGAGACGGCGGCTCGCGACGTCACGAGAGATGAGCTTGTGGACGCGGGGGGAGAGGACGTCTTCGTAGTGGGAGCGGTTGAAGATGCCGATCATGCCGCGAGGCGGGACCTGGGCGTGCACTCGCCAGAGGAAGTCGTGGCGGGACTCGAGAGGGGTGGGCACCTTGAAGGCCGCGACATCGCAGCCCTGAGGATTGACGCCGGAGAAGATATGGCTGATGGTGCCGTCTTTGCCGGCGGTGTCCATGCCCTGAAGGACGACGAGCAGAGCCTTGGCCTGGCTGGCGTAGAAGACATCCTGAAGGTTGGCGAGTTGGCCGCGGTGCCTGGCCAGGATGGGTTTGGCAGCCTCGTCGGTTTTGAAGTCGCCGGTGTCGGAGGACGATATTTTGGCGAGCCGAACCTTGGTTTGCGGCTTGACGAGATAAGGCGACTTGATCTTCATGAAGCGGTGCTCGTCGAGTCGAGGCTACGGTAATGGTGAAAAGACCGGCTGGCGGACCTGCTTACTTGACTGATTCTTCAGGTTTGGGGGTGGTCGTGTGCGCGGAGTCGGCGGGCTTGGCGGTGTCGCCGGGCTTGTTCACCTCGTCGGTAACGCCCTTCATGCCCTCTTTGAAGCCGCGCAGACCCTCGCCGAGACCTTTGCCAAGCTCAGGCAGCTTCTTGCCGCCGAACAGGACAAGAACAACGATCGCGAGGATCATGAGGTGCATTGGTGTAAATAGTTCGCCCATACTGTTTCTCCCTGCAGCCGTATGCTACCCCGCGGCCGCCACCCCTTATTGTCGCACAATTGTACTTCGCTGATAGATACGCTGCCGCGAGCAAGGCAGATGTGGGTGGAACGTTATATCTTGGTTAGTGAAGGAAATACAAGAGCTGATGCTGGACAAGGCCTGATGCAGGCCGGGTGCAGGAAGACACGGAGACGGATGTTGCGATTGAAGACGGTTGGTGAAGTGAGGACGACAGGGGCGCGGAGGACGGGCAATCGCGCAGTGACGGGAATTCTGGCGGTGGGTCTGCTGATGGCGGGCGGGGTGCAGGGACGGGCGCAGGGTACGGTGTCGTCCTCTAGGCAGCCGACGACGCCCATCGCAACATCGAAGATCGCGACGGCAGCCCCGGTGACTTACGACAATAAGTATGAGATCTATGGCTCCATCAATTTCATGAACTTCATGGCGGGACAGAATTTGCCGCAGCGAATGAATATGGGTGGGGGCGAATTTCTTTTTACCTACTGGCTTTCGAGCCACAAAAGATTCCTGCGCAATCTTGGACCGGGCGTGGAGTATCGTGGCGAAGCGGGAACGACGCCGGTGTTCGCCCAGGCGGAAGGGCTTCCCTATAATCTCAGCCGCCCACTGGTTTATATGAACATGGGCCTGGTGGGGGCACAGTACCGCGGGCCGAGGAACCAGTACGCTGCATTGAACTACCACGGCTACTTCGGCGTGTCGCATGGGACGTTCGACGCTACGCTTCCGTTAGGACAGCCGGGACAGCCGACCTGGTCGCAGGTGACTGGCTTATATACGAATCGTACGAAGCCTATTGCGGCGCTGGGTGCAAGCGTTGATTTCAACCTGTCGAAGAAGTGGGCGATACGGATTTCGCCGGATCTGATTCTGGAACACTTCGGGAGTGAGACGCGGGAGTTTGTCGCTGTGTCGGGTGGAGCGATTTACCGGTTCGGGAAGAACAAGTAAGACAGGCAGTCAAGTTCGTTCTGAAGGCAGGCTAGCGGAAGTGTATGGCTTGTTCGCGGCAGGCGCCTTTGCGAGTTGCGCGCCGGAGAAGCCGAGGACGATGAGCGCCGCGATGACGTTGACGATAGCGAGGCTTGCGTGGGAGTTGATTCCGATGATGGCACCGAACACATTGGACGCCACATGAAAAACCACCGCAACCGCCAGGCTGAGGCCCGCCCGGTTGTAGAGCCAACCGAGAATGATCGATCTGGCGACGATTGCCACGAACCATGGCCAGAACGGAAAGCCTGACATCGGGTTCCCCGTCCAGACAAAAAACGGAATGTGCCACAGGCCCCAGAGAACGCCGACAATCAGGGCGGCAAATAGCGGTTTGTGAGTCGCTTCAAGCCTTGTAAAGGCGAATGCGCGCCAACCGATCTCTTCCCATGGGTTCGCGAATACTGACATCAGGGCCAAGGATGCCACGCCTGCGGGTGCCTCCGGGGGCGAGGTGGACGGGTGGTGCGGCCAAAGAAAGTGGCTCACACCCTCGGCGACCAACAGCAGCGCGGCGGGCAAGAGGAGGGCTAGGAGATACCACCTTGGTTGAGTTTGCCAACGGAGCGATTTACGCAAAAGGGAGAGTGGACGTTCTCGACTACCGGCGAGCCGGAGGGTAATGGCGACTGCAACCGCCGGTCCGCATCCCGGCAGCAGGAGAGCCAGCTTCCACGAGTGGGCCTGAAACAGGGCGACACCGCGCGATGCTGCGACGACCGGGAGAAAGCCCAGCCATGAGATCGCGAAGGCGAGCAGATAGAACGTAGTAACCGGATGCGAGCCGGTGAATCGACGGGCTGCGCCCAGGCCAGTTTCCTGCGGCGCGGTTACCAGGAGTTGCCCTGCTGCATGAACTCGGGGGAGACGGGGTTTTCGTAGACGCTGTAGTCTCGGGTGACTACGGTGAGGCCGTTGGTGGAAACGAAGTAGTTCTTCTTGTCTTCGTTGGGGTCGTAGCCGATGACGGTGCCGTCGGGGATGTGGACGTCGCGGTCGATGATGGCGTGGCGGATGCGGCAGTGGCGGCCGATGTTGACGTGGGAGAAGACGATGCTGGAGTCGACGTCGGCGTAGGAGTTGACGCGGACGTCGTGGGAGACGACGGAGTTGCGGATAACGGCTCCGGAGACGATGGTTCCTGAGGCGAGGATGGAGTTGATGGCCATGCCGGTGCGGCCGGGTTCGCCGAAGACGAACTTGGCGGGCGGGTACTGGTAGGGGCGGGTGCGCATGGGCCAGGACTTGTCGTAGAGGTTGAAGATGGGAGTGACGCCGGCTACGTCCATGTTGGCCTCGTAGTAAGCCTCGAGGGTGCCGACGTCGCGCCAGTAGAGGGCCTTCTGCTTGTTCTCGTCGACGAAGTTGTAGGCGTGCATCTTGAAGCGGCCGAGGATGTTGGGCAGGATGTTGTGGCCGAAGTCGTGCTTGGAGTTGGGGTCTTCGGCGTCCTTGATGAGCTCGGGCAGGAGGACGTCGGTGTTGAAGATGTAGATGCCCATGGAGACGTCGACCATGTCGGGGTTGAAGGGAGAACGGATTTTGGTCTCTTTGGGCTTCTCCTCAAAGCCGGTGACCTCGCCGTTGCGGGCGACTTCGACGACACCGAAGGAGGAGACCTCGTGGGGGGCGACGGGCAGGGTTGCGAGGGTGACGTCGGCGCCGGAGTCCACGTGGTGCTCGAGCATGAGGGCGTAGTTCATCTTGTAGATGTGGTCGCCGGAGAGGATGATGACGTGTTTGGGCTCTTCGGAGCCGATGGAGTAGATGTTCTGGTAGACGGCGTCGGCGGTGCCCTGGTACCAGGACTTGGAGACGCGCTGCATGGGGGGGAGGATTTCGATGAACTCGCCGAGCTCGTTCGCGACTACGGGGCCCCAGCCCTCGCGGATGTGGCGGTTGAGCGAGAGCGCCTTGTACTGGGTGAGGATGTAGACGTGACGGAGGTCGGAGTTGATGCAGTTGGAGAGGGTGATGTCGATGATGCGGTACTGGCCGGCGAAGGGAACGGCCGGCTTGGCGCGATCGCGGGTGAGGGGGAAGAGCCGTTCGCCGGCACCACCGGCAAGCAAGACGCCAAGCGTATCTCTCATATTTTAAACTCCGGCACTGCGTTCGGCAGAAAATAACGAATCACGTGAGTCAGATGCATAAAGCCGCCCCGGTGTAACGGAGAAACGCGAGTCTACCATGGGCGATTCGACTTTGTAATCTCACCTTGTAATCTCCAAGGGAAAGCGACAAAGAAATGAGGCCCAGCAGACGTGCTGCGTGGGCCTCATGGAAGCTGCGGATTGCTTAGGCTTCAGGAGTATCTGGGATATTGTCTGTGCTCGCGTCTTCCGCGTCTCCAGTGAGGCTGATGCGCAGGGATTTGAGAAAGGTCAGGTCGCTCCGGGTGAACGGTCCGTCCGTATCTTCGCTAACGGGTTGGGTGGGTTGCTCGGCTTCTGTCTCGACCTCGTTGAGGCCGATCGTCGCCTCAAGCATGAGGAGGACATCAAAACCCTGTTCGCGGATGTTTTTGACGACGCCAGCAATGTCCTCCGACTCCGAGACGGACTCGTGGATCGCTTCGCCAAGTTTTTGGATAAGGTTTTTGACCTTCTGATTCAATGCCACCTCCGGGCTGCCCTATGGTTCGAATCCTCACCGCGCATCGGGTATTCCCGGCGAAGGTGACCGGCGGGAACGGCATTGCGGGTACATCAGTCGTACCTGATTACTTTTAAAAGAATACGCTCATGGCTGCGGGGGCTGCAATGACATTTCTGTTGCAGATAAAACTCTATAGAACGATGGGACTTAGTTGAGTTAGACGACGGTGTGGTGGTCGGCCCAGGCCTCTTCTAGACGGTGCGCGAGCAGTTCGACTGGGGGCGTACGCTTGCGGCTCCATACCAGAAGGCCAGTTGCTGCGGCGCAGAATCCACCCACCATCCAAAGAACATTCTTCATGCGTTGCCTCCCTTTTGCTGATTGCGATCTTCCTGGTACCTCGCCGGTTGGATGCGGCAAAGTTCTGATGTGTTGCTGGTTTGTGAATGGAGGTTTCGCAGGTGTGGCGGGAACGGCTACACTTTGGGTATGGATTCGGTTCGCTTTGGACGGGTGCTGGGAATTGGAGCGCGTTTAGCTGCGAAGACGATGGTGTCGGCGGTGGATGCGGCGACAGCCCCGAATCCTTCCACAGAGGCAAAGGCGAAAGCGAGTGGAGAGGCAGCTTCGGTTTCAACTGCCGCTTCGGCTTCGGCGGCGGCTTCTGGCAAAGGGGGAGTTCCGGGGGTTCGGCTGGCACAGCAGGCCGTGCGGACTACCGCCCAGGTGCGGCAGACGGGGCGAGGGCTGAAGGAGGGCAGCAAGCGATTTGGCGAGGCGGTGTGGGGGCCGTTCGTGAAGCTGTCGGGGGCGCTGTGGCTGGAGCTGACGGGGGTTTTCTTCGGGATTTTTGCTGTGTTTGCTTCGGTGAACGCATGGAAGATGCGGGGGGCGCTCCATGAGGCTGCGAACCATGACGCGCATGTGCGTCTTCTGATCTCTGCGGCGATGGCGGCTGTGTTTGGCTACTTCTGCGTCAGCAGCTTCGTGAAGGCGAACCGCAGGAGCCGGGCCTGACACCGAAAGCGAACGCAGAGGACGCTGAGGTTTCGCGAAGGACGCTAAGGCTACACTACACTTGTGCGCGTTATGTCGAAGATGCCTCGAAAGACAACTCAGACGAGTAGTGGGATTCCTGTCGAACTGGTTTATGACCCGGAGAGCGTAAAGGGTTTCGACCTGGCGGCGCAGCTTGGTGAGCCGGGGCAGTATCCGTTTACGCGGGGGATTCAGCCGACGATGTATCGCGGGCGGCTGTGGACGATGCGGCAGTATGCGGGGATGGGGGATGCTGAGGAATCGAATAAACGCTACAAGTTTTTGCTGGCGCATGGGACGAAAGGGTTGAGTGTCGCGTTCGATCTGCCGACGCAGATTGGGTATGACTCGGATTCGCCGCTGGCGCTGGGTGAGGTAGGGAAGGTTGGGGTGGCGATCGATTCGATTGAGGATATGCAGCGGCTGTTCGATGGGATCGCGCTGGATACGATTTCGACTTCGATGACGATCAATGCTACGGCTTCTATTTTGTTGGCGCTGTATGTGGCGGTGGCGAGGCGGACCGGCGCGAATGTGAAGGGGCTGAGCGGGACAATTCAAAACGATATTTTGAAGGAGTACGTTGCGCGGGGGACTTACATTTATCCGGTGACGCATGCGATGCGGCTGGTGACGGATATTTTTGCATGGGCGGCGGAAGAGGTGCCGGAGTGGAATACGATCTCGATCTCCGGCTACCACATGCGGGAGGCTGGATGCACGGCGGTGCAGGAGGTGGCGTTTACGCTGGCCAATGGCATGACGTATGTGCAGGCGGCAATTGATGCGGGACTGGATGTGGATGCGTTTGCGCCTCGGCTGAGTTTTTTCTTCAACTCGCATAACAATCTTCTGGAGGAGGTGGCGAAGTTTCGCGCGGCGCGTAGGATGTGGGCGCGGATTATGCGGGAGCACTTTGGTGCGAAGAAGGAACGGAGCTGGATGCTGCGGTTTCATACGCAGACGGCGGGGTCGACGCTGACGGCGCAGCAGCCGGAGAACAATATTGTGCGGACGACGCTGCAGGCTTTGGCTGCGGTGTTGGGTGGGACGCAGAGTCTGCATACGAATGGGTTTGATGAGGCGCTGTCGCTGCCTACGGAGAATGCAGCGCGGATTGCTTTGCGGACGCAGCAGATTCTGGCGCACGAGAGTGGCGTGGCGCAGACGGTGGATCCGCTGGCTGGCTCGTATTACGTGGAATCGCTGACAAATGAGATCGAGCGGCGGGCGGATGAATATATGACGACGATCTCCGCGTTCGATAAGGGTGGAAAGTATGGAATGCTGCGGGCGATTGAGCGCGGGTATGTGCAGCGTGAGATTCAGAATGCTGCCTATGCGTACCAGCGGGCGGTGGATGAGAAGGAAGCAATTGTCGTTGGGGTGAATGAGTTCGCGAACGAAGAAGTAGCTGTGCCGATTCAGCGGATCGATGAGGCACTGGAAGGGCGGCAGGTGGAGCGGGTGCGGGCGGTGCGGGTGAGGCGGGATGCAGGGGTTCATGCGGCGGCGCTTCGGAGAGTGGAAGATGCAGCTCGGGGTGGGGAAAATTTGATGCCGCGGATTTTAGGTGCCGTGGAGAGCTATGCGACTGTGGGGGAGATTGCGAATGTGCTGCGCGGGGTGTTTGGGGAGTATCGGGAGACGGTAGTGGTGTAGCGTCCGGTTACGATGTCCGGACGCTACACACTCGTCGGGCTACGACGCAGGTGGGGACAGAGCATCCGGGGCGTTTGGCGCTTTGGCGTCGATGGTGAAATCAAAGACAACCGTGGAGAAGGTGTTTGCCGCCTTCGGTACGGGTTGGAGTGCATATTCGCCTGGAGCCAAGGGATCCTTTGGGACGATTTTGAACCATCCATCTGCGAGCTTTTCGATGATGGCATCGACCTGGGAGTCGTTGCGCTTCGCGTTTCCGGTTAGCTGCGTGAAATTCACCTGGGCAAGGATGCGGCGATCCTTGTTGATAGTGGCACGAACGATGGCCCAGTTTGCGGCGGGCGAGTCGGAGGAGTCGCCGGCGGGATCGTCCATGACGTGGACGTAGAAGACGGGCTTGTCGGAGTGCAAGGCCACTCGTGCATGCGCACCGTTCACTTCGGTCGTCATCTTCGGTTTGTAGAAGACACTTCCAGCAAGTGAACCTGCAACATTTGCGCCCTTGTGATTGTTGACCTCGACGGTTGTGTGGTGGATAGGCACGAGCTGCTGCTTGCCCTCGTAGATGTCGACCGCCCAGGGGATGCTGCCGTTGGTGATGTGAACGCCGGGGATCGGCTCGGGAACGGCTTGAGCTTGCATGGATGGCGCGAAAGGCAGAGCAAGGGCAAAAAGTACAAAAAATACACGATGAAACTGCAAGGAGGTCTCCAAACAAGAAGTGGTTTCCATAGGATACACAGGGGCTGAATCAGCACAAACTGCACTCCTCGCGGATAGACTTATCGTATGGGTCTACGAAGACTACGGACTGGGATCTCACTATGTCTCTATCTGGCGCTTGGCACTCTGACTGCGAATGTTCTGGGGGCTGAGACGCCGGGTGCCGGGACGCGAATACCTGAGGTGCATGCCACCTCATTTTCGAATGAAGCAGTGAATCTGCCGGAGGGGTTGAAGGGGAAGGTTGGTGTGCTGGTGCTCGGGTTCAGCCGGGATTCACGAGATGCTGACTCTGCTTGGGGAAAAAGGCTGGCGGCGGACTACCGGGAGTCTTCGACAGTGGTGTATTACGAGATGCCAGTGCTGGCGGCAGTTCCGCGCATGATACGCGGATTCGTGGTGAAGTCGATCAAATCGTCTCTGCCGGCGAGCGAACAGGCTCGATTTGTCGTGATCTTGGAAAATGAGGCGGCCTGGAAGACGGTCACCCACTATGGGCGGCCGGATGACCCCTATCTTCTGGTGGTTGACAGCCAGGGGAGTGTGGTCTGGCAGACGCAAGGCGCGCCGACGGACGCGGCTTATGCTGCACTGAAGCAGCATGTGGAAGCGGCGCGGGCGCAGCTGGGAACGCCGTCGACGAGGTAGCATTGTAAGGGCACCAGAATATGGTTCGCTCAAGTCTGGTAGATCGAAGGAAATAAGGTTATGTCAGAGACGACAACGGAACTTCGCAAGACAGCATTGAACGCAGTGCACCGGGCGGCAAAGTCCAAGATGGTTGATTTCGGCGGATGGGATATGCCGGTTGATTGCTGCGGGTTGGTTGCAGAACATATGGCGGTGCGGACTGCGGTGGGCGTGTTCGATGTGTCGCATATGGGCGATATTCAACTGCGGGGGCCGGGCTCGCTGGCGGCGGTGCAGCAGCTTTGCATGAATGATGCTTCGAAGCTGGCGGTGGGGCAGGCGCATTATTCGGCGATGCTGTATCCGAATGGCACGTTTGTGGACGATGTGATCGTGCATAAACTTTCGGACAATGATTATTTGATTGTGATCAATGCGGGGACGCGGGAGAAGGACGTTCAGTGGGTGCGGCAGACGGTTGGACATGTGCCGAGTGTGCATGTGAACGACTTCAGCGACTACTATACGCAGTTGGCGATCCAGGGGCCGAGGGCGGCTGAGACGCTGCAGAAGCTGACTCCAACCGATCTGAGCACGATCAAGAATTATTGGTTTACGTGGGGTCAGGTGTGTGGGTTGCACAACGTGATGATCGCGCGCACGGGATATACCGGCGAGGATGGATTTGAGATTTATATTCCGTCGGACGAGGTTATCAGCGCGCGAGTGTGGCAGGAGGTGCTCGGTGCGGGCGCGGAGTTTGGGATTCTGGCGTGCGGGCTGGGGGCGCGGAACACGCTGCGTCTGGAGGCGGCGATGGCGCTGTATGGGCATGAGATCTCGGACACGATCAATGTGTTTGAGGCGGGGCTGGGGCGGTACGCGAAGCTCGACAAGGGAGAGTTTGTTGGGCGCGATGCGCTGGTGAAGATTCAAGAGGAGGGTGGGCCGAAGCGGAAATTAGTGGGGCTGGAGATGATTGAGCGCGGGATTGGGCGGGATGGGTATCCGGTATTCGCACTCGATGGGAAGCGGATTGGTGAGATTACGAGTGGGTCGCCTTCGCCGTTTTTGAAGAAGAATATCGCCCTGGCCTATGTTCCGGTTGAGTATGGCGCGCTGGATACAGAGGTTGCGGTCGAGATTCGCGGCCAGATGGTGAAGGCGAAGGTAGTACCGACTCCGTTCTATAAAAGGGCGAAGAAATCCACTTAAACACGGGCCTCAAGCGGCGACCGTAACATCTACAATGGAAGTTCTGGACTTTACTACGGAGAACAACTGAATGGCTTACCCTGCGACTTATCGCTATACCAAGGAACACGAGTGGATTCAGGTCGACGGCAAGATTGGCACCGTCGGGATTACGGACTACGCGCAGAATTCGCTGGGCGACATTGTGTTTGTCGATCTGCCGAAGGTGGGCGATACGATTGAGGCGGGTAAGAGTTTCGGATCGGTGGAGTCGGTGAAGGCGGTGTCGGATTTGTTTGCGCCGGTCTCGGGTACGGTGACTTCCGTCAACGATGAGTTGAAGGATGCGCCGGAGAGGATTAATTCCGACGCGAATACGACCTGGATGCTGAAGGTGGAGCTGTCGGATGCAAAGCAGGTTGATGGGCTTTTGACCGCAGCGGACTACGAAAAATTTACCAGCGAAGAGACCGGACACTAAACGATGCGCTATTTGCCGAAGTCCCCTGTGGACCGTAAGGAGATGCTTGCCGAAATTGGCGTGGCGTCGATTGATGATTTGTTTTCCACGATTCCTGCTGAGTATCAACTGAAGCGTGATCTGAAGGTTCCGCGGCAGCATGGGGAGTCGGAGATACTGGATCGCTTTCGTGCGTATGCGGAGAACAATGCCGTTGGGTATTCGAGTTTTCTGGGTGCGGGGGTGTACCGGCATTATCGGCCGGTGATCATCGACTCGCTGGTACAGCGTGGGGAGTTCTTGACGAGCTATACACCGTATCAGCCGGAGATCTCGCAGGGCACGCTGCAGGCGATGTTTGAGTTTCAGACGATGATCTGCGAACTGACGGGGATGGAGATTGCGAACGCGTCGATGTATGACGGCTCGACGGGCGCGGCTGAGGCGATCATGATGGCGGTGCGGGTGACGGGGCGCGATGG
>WNFD01002110.1_pt1 | contig 20045 bp, 21 predicted proteins | sample 5400491 | NCBI WGS metagenome assembly WNFD01 (sample SAMN13153343, study PRJNA577476) | soil metagenome | isolation source: 120 cm saprolite under Douglas fir tree site 2 hole 2 replicate 2 | place: USA:California | collected 2015-04-18
GTAAAGCTTTGGCATTTTCGGCTATCTCCGACACGCTCGCACGACCGACTCAAATATCTTCATATACCCAGTGCAGCGGCAAAGATTCCCGGCCAGGCCGTTGCGAATCTCGGCCTCAGTTGGGTTCGGCGTTTGCTCAAGCAGGTTCACCGCCGCCAGAACCATTCCCGGCGTGCAGATGCCACACTGTGCGCCGCCGCATTCGATGAACGCCTGCTGCACTTTGTGAAGCTGATCGCCGGTGGCCACGCCTTCGATCGTTTTAATCTCAGTGCCTTCGACCTGCGCCACCGGCACCAGACAACTGTTGACGATCCGGCCATCGATCATGACGCTGCACGCGCCGCACTCGCCTTCGCCGCAACCTTCCTTCGTTCCGGTCAGACGCAATTGCTCGCGTAGTACGTCTAGCAGACGCTCCATGGGATAGACCTGCAGGGTTCGCTGCGCGTCGTTCACGTTGCAACTAATCTCGATCTGTTGCGGCACGAATGTTTTCCTCTGCGGCTGTCTACGGCTCGACGTCTTTTGGATCAAAAGCGACCTTGCCACTTTCGAGATAATAGAGACCCCACTTGACTTGAACGCCTGGCTCGCGCAGCGCCCGCTTCCTGAGGATTTCAGAATGGACGAACTTCGCATTTGCGATTGATACTCGATCCAGATCCTTCTGTTGTTTCGAAGTGATGCGGACGCCGCCATTATACTTGCCGCTGACGTACCGAATTGACGGTTCGAGTTTGTAGAACAATGCCGGCAGGTAGGCCCCGCTAACTCTGTCGACCGCGCCTCTGACGGCGCCACAATCCGTATGGCCGAGAACGACCACGAGTTTTACGTGCTTTTGCACTAGGGCATATTCCAACGAAGCCAGCTCATCGCGATTCAGGACCGGCGCGGCCACACGAATTACAAAAATCTCGCCGAGTCCCCGATCAAAAATCAATTCCGGCGGCACTCGGGAATCCATGCACGCGATAACCACGGCAAAGGGATGTTGCCCGCACTCAGCAGTTTGCTTTCGCTCCTCGCCCCAATTCCGTTCCTCCATCTTTGACTGCCAACGCAAATTCCCGGTTTTGAGGCGCTCGGTTGCCGTGTTGGCGTCCACGTCTTCAACTGCCGGACAGGGGCCTTCAGCTTCTTTCGCCTGAGCCGGTTTAACCTGTGAGCTGGCTTTCGGCGGCGTGCCGGGCACGCCGGGCGAAGTCAGCGCGAGCGCTAACGCCAAAATGATCACCAAAGCTCTTAAGTGCTGGTTGTTCATGAGGCCACTCCTTTCACTAAGGGCATCATTGCTTCCGGCATCAATGGAATCTGATTGAAACTCTTCCCGGTCGCGTTTTCGATCGCGTTTAAGATCGCCGGGGCCGGACCGTCCATTGGTAACTCACCGATACCTTTCGCGCCATCCGGACCGTAGGCGTACGGGTTCTCTTCAAAGAAAACCCGAATCGGCGGAATGTCGGCCGCAGTTGGCATGATGTAGTTAGTCATCTGGCCGTTTTTCATGCGCCCATTTTCCCAGACCACGTTTTCGTAAAGCGTCATGCCGATTGCCTGCGCGACGCCGCCTTCGATTTGTCCGGCGGCCAGCACCGGATTGATCACGCGTCCAACTTCCTGCACGGCCACGAAATCATCCACGTGCACTTCATAGGTCAGGCTGTCGTACGAAACTTCGGCGACGTAAACCGCCCACGCAAACGCGCCGTAAGCGTCGCCCTGATATTTTTCGTCGTCCCAAAAAATATTCGGCGGTGGTTGGTACTTGCTGAATGATTTCAGCGGGCCAAACTTCGCAATGTATTCGCCGCAGGCGGTTTGAAAATCAGCCTGCGTGAATTGATCCGGCAATAACCCGCTTCCGATCAGAGTCTGTTTCAATCCCAGCACGGCGGACTCAACCAGCTTGCCGACGATCATGCACGTGCGCGAAGCGACGGTCGGGCCGCTGTTGGGGACGTTTAGTGTGTCAGGCTGGATTACTTCGACGAGATCGTAATCAAGGCCAAGCGCTTCGGCGGCAATCTGCGCAAAGATCGTGTTCGTGCCCTGGCCAATCTCTGTGCTGGCGGCGAGAATCTTAACGCGGCCCTCCGGTGTCGCCTCGGCGCCGACCACTGATTGTAGAAAGACTTCGCCCGACCCGGTGAATCCGGCGCCATGCATGAAGGAAGCGAAGCCAATGCCTTTCTTGATCCGTGGAGCTGGGAGCGCGGACGTCGCGGGATCATCCGCGGCATTCTCCCGCGCGAAGCGTTCGCGTTTGGCGTGATAGTCGCTGACTTCAAACGCGCGATTGAGCAAGCCATCCAGGTCGACGTTCTCGCGAATAATCTGATTGGTGGCGGTCGTCTCGCCTTCATGAATAAAGTTGCGGCGGCGAAATTCGTCGGGAGTTAACCCGACAGTCTTTGCAACTTTGTCCAGATGGCGCTCCAGCGCAAAGATGCTCTGCGGCGCCCCAAACCCTCTGAAAGCGCCGTGCGGCGGCATGTTCGTCGCGACGGCCGTGCTTCTGATGCGAACGTTTGGACAGAAGTAAGGGCCGGCGGCGTGAATCGTCCCGCGCGATAACACGACCGGCGAAAGCGTACAATACGCGCCGCCATCGATCACGAAATCGATTTCCATCGCCAAAAGCTTTCCGTCTCTTGTGACTGCCGTCTTGTGGCTCGTGCGCGAAGGATGGCGCTTCGTCGTCGCGACCATATCCTCGGCGCGGTCGTAGATCATCTTCACTGGTAGCCCGGATTTCCACGCCAGCAGCGCGGCGTGCCCGGCAATCATCGAAGGATATTCTTCCTTGCCGCCAAAGCCGCCGCCGGTTTCAGTCTGAATCACGCGAATCTTTTCTTCCGGCAAGTCGAACAGTTTGATTAAGGCCTTGTGTACATAGTAAGGACACTGCATCGACCCCCAGACAGTTACGCCGTCTGCCGGATTTGCCAGGGCGATCGCGCCGTTGTTCTCAATGTAGAGCTGCTCCTGTGCGCCGGTTTCGTACTCGCCTTCGACAATGAAGTCTGCTTTCGACCACGCGTCGCCGACGTTGCCCTTATCAACCAGAAACTTTTTGAATACGTTGTTGTCACCCCAAATGATTTCTTTTTTCGCCAAAGAATCCGGCAGAGAAAAGATTGCGGGCAGTTCCTCATATTCAATAGAGACGTGGCGGCGCGCTTCTTCGAGCAGGTATTTATCGGGATGAGCGAGGAGTACGATCGCTTCTTCGGGATGATTCACGACATCGTCGGCGAGATAGGGCTGGTCGTTGAGAATTAGCGCGACGTAATTCTCGCCAAGCTTCAAATCGCGAATGTCTTTCGCCGTAACGATCGTGAATTCATCCCACGGAATCTTGCGGTCAGAGCCGCCTGCGGGGAGGGGTCCCCGCGAGGGCATCCCGAGCGGGGTGCTGGATACGGGCGGTTGATCGAAAGAAATGCTCTTGATCCGGCCGCGCGGGATAGAGCTGCGCACCGTAACGCCGTGCAACATTCCCGGGAAACTCAGATCATCGACGTAGAGGGCCTGGCCGGTGACTTTCTTCCGGCCTTCTTTGCGGGGAATGGATTTGCCGACTAAGCTCATGCAATTCAGGTGACTTTCAGAACAACCTTATGCCGATCTAAAAGTTCGACTAACTAATTGCGGATACTCATGGAAGTCAATGCACTGAAGTCTTCGTAAGCGATCCGGCAATTCTTCCGGGCGGCATCGGTGAATAATGGGCACGATCTTCTTCCCCGCCAGCCAAGCTGCGCCCCATTCCGTCAACACCCATTCGCTCTTGAGGCTGTTGGGGCTTACCAATAACCAGAGCTCGCGGGATGCAATGAGTTGATTCCTTATCGTTTCGGCAAAATCCTCGCCGGGACTGAGCAGCTTATTTGATAGGAACGCTTTTCCTCCGGCTTCTGTGACGGCATCGTAGAGAATTGTGGCTTTATCCTGATCTGGCGAGGCAAAGCTTACAAATACGTCATAAGCGGGTTGGACAATTGGTAGCTGTTCGGTCCCGCCAAATCTCTCAAGAAGATATCGTTCTGCGGCCGTTTCAATTTCAGAGATATCGTTCATCAAGATATCCTTGTAGTCATGAACCTCCCCGAAATGAATGTGCCTGCCGAGATTTCCCGGTACACTCTTCCCATCCGGCCATAGTCCACGTAGAGTCTGAAAATCCGTTGCCAGGAAATCGTTGATGACCTGTGCCTCACCTTCTTTTCCTTCGGTCAGGGCCGCGAAAGCATTGAACGCTTTCAGCCTCATCTCGCGGGTCAGTTGCGTGACTCTAAGATACCATTGAAGCATTTGATTCTTTCCTAACCCCCAGAAACTCGTCTGCGCGGAAACCGCGCTAAAATGCGGCGGTCGTTACAGAACCGCGAGCGATAACGAGCGGATGCTAAAGACAATGTTCGATATTTCACTGGAGTCCATGAAAGCCATAACAACGGATGCGTCAGTTGACTCTAGCATCCGCTCGCTATCGCTCGCGGTTCTGTAACACGCTTTATCGCAGCAATCGCAGTGACTCTAGCATCCGCTCGCTATCGCTCGCGGTTCTGTACCAATGCTCAATCCAAGGGTTCGCCTTGATCTTCTTGCACATAAGCTATCGCGTTCGCTAATGCCTCCTCAGTCCAAAGATAACGCTTGCTGCCACGATGAGCCCAAGGACTTTGATCCCTATTCCAGCAATTCGCCTCACGCATCTTCCGTGTCGCGTTGGCTTTGAGAGCGGTCATCACTCGGTCGGGTCGGCAATTGGCGGTTACAACCGCGTGAACATGATTGCTGCGAACGTTGCTAACCCACAGGCACCACTTTCTAATGTCACAAGTTTCTGAAATCGCAGCTTTAACCAGCTTTCTCTGTCGACTCTTCAACTTCACCGGCGCTTGACTGAGAGCGCGGCGATTATACAGCCAACGGGTTTGGTCGCCAGCCAGTCGAGGAGTTCCATATGTTCGGTGAGAGCGATCAACTGAGCCGGGTCGCCCATGCAACCAGGTGCCATAACAACGAAAAGTTATCAAGTAGCCAAAGGGAGTGTGGTCGTCTCGGAACTCTTTGGGAGGGGGCATGATCCTAAGGTTGACTCTGGCATCCCCTCGCTATCGCTCGGGGTTCTGTGACGCCGTGCGAGCATTGAGATCGCAAATTGCGACGTCAAAATTCCTTATCTAAATCTCGACGGCGGCTTGCGTCGCCCGCCTGCTCGCGCGAGTGCATTGTCAACAGCAGCAGGGACGGGAGTGTGGTAGGCACTTCACGACGGGTTGGCGTATTTCAACTGACCGGTGATATCCATTATTTCGATTCCGACCAGTTCTTCTCCTTCATAATCGAAGACGACCAGATCGTCGACATCGCTCTTGCTGTGGGTAGGATGCGTTTTCTCCTTGAGTCTGATGTAGAGCGTATCCACGTCATCCTGATAGTCCAGCCACAATTCACCCGGCGGAAGGGTGACTCGCTCACGCGCAGCCCTAAGCAGTTCTTCTTCGCTGGGAATGACTATTCCTCTTGGTTCTCTTTGCGCCATACAATCTTCCCCTTATCCATCTTTTCTTCCAGATAGGCGGAAAGAATAAATCCGTCACGCCGACCCTTCTCAACGTAGAACACGTGGAGAAAAGCCTTTCGTCCCAAAACCATCACCGCGGCGAGCGCCCCACGTCTACTGGTTAGAATATAGTCTGGGTTCTCTAGTGCATCAAGTATGGTTTCCTGATAGGAGGCCATCTCAGGATGCGAATCAAGAATATGTTCCCACCTCTCATCAGTAAGGCGAATCGGAACTCCATTGACTGAGTCGGCGATACCCAGAATCATTTTTCAAAATGGGAAAAGCGGAACAATGTGGTGAAGAGCCGCGCGAGAGTATGCCTTTCGCAATTCTTCAGCAAGTAAGGATTTTGGCTAGCCTTGACGATTAGCGGATGGGAGCTTGATGAATATCGGATGGGAGCCAAGCGAATTCTTTTCGCAGGGATCTAAATTTCGACGGCGACCCGCGACGCGTCGCCCGCCTGCTCACGCGAGCGCATCGTCTCCGCCTGGCTGGTAATGCGCGTCGGATATTTTTCGTTCCAGCAAGCCACGCAGGCCGCGTCAGGATTAATTCCGGTCGCGCCCAACATTCCTTCGAGCGAAAGATAGCCCAGCGAATCGGCTTCGATGAAGGCGCGAATTTCTTCCACCGACATGTTCGCCGCGATCAGCTCTGATTTGTTGGGCGTGTCCACGCCGTAATAGCAGGGACTGATCGTCGGCGGGCAGGAGATGCGCATGTGAATCTCTTTCGCACCGGCCTCGCGCACCATGCGCACAATCTTTTTTGAAGTCGTGCCGCGTACGATCGAATCATCGATCAAAACGATGCGCTTGCCTTCGATCAGGTTACGCACGGGATTCAATTTGATGCGCACGCCAAAACTGCGAATCGATTGCTTCGGTTCGATGAAGGTGCGGCCGATGTAGTGATTGCGCACCAGGCCGAAGCGAAACGGCAAGCCGCTTTCCGCCGAGTAACCAATTGCCGCCGGCACGCCTGAGTCGGGCACCGGCACGACGATGTCCGCGTCAGCCGGTTGTTCGATGGCCAGACGCTTGCCCATCTTGTGACGCGAGCGGTTGACTGACTGGCCGAAGATGAGCGAATCGGGACGCGCAAAGTAAACGTGCTCGAAGATGCACATCGAATGCTTCTGCGCCGATAACGGATGCGACGAACGCAAACCATTCTCGTCGATTACGATCATCTCGCCCGGCTCAATGTCGCGAACATAGGTCGCGTCGATCAGATCGAAGGCGCAGGTTTCCGACGCGATCACCCATGTGTCGCCCAGACGGCCCAGCGCCAGCGGACGAAAACCACGAGGGTCGCGAATCGCGATCAGCTCCCTGGGAGTCAGGAACAGCATCGAGAAAGCGCCTTCGGTTTCGCGCAGGACTTCGGGAATCGCCTCCGCAACGCTGGCCGCGCGCGAGCGGGCGACGCCGTGCAAAACTACTTCGGTATCGGACGTCGACGAAAAGATGGCGCCTTCTTTTTCCAGGCGTTTGCGCTCTTCGCCGGCGAACGGCAGGTTGCCGTTGTGACAGACGGCGATCTGGCCGTGCTGACAGGTGACCAGAAACGGCTGGCATTCGCGCACAGAAACTTCTCCGGCAGTGGAATAGCGAACATGACCAATCGCGCTGGGGCCGGTCAGACGATCGAGGGTCGGCTGATCGAAAGCTTCCGAGACATAGCCCATCGCCCGCTCAGCCACCAAACGCTCGCCGTTGGCCGCGACCATGCCGCACGATTCCTGGCCGCGATGCTGCAACGCGTACAGGCCGAGATAAGTCAGGCGCGCGGCTTCCGCGTGGCCGTAGATGCCAAACACGCCGCACTCTTCACGCAATTTGTCTTCGAGTGGATCGATCACGCGTTCAGATTATCGCGCCTGCGCACCGCTTTCAACCGTGCTTCGCAGAGTTCGGGCAAGACAAGACCGCGAATTCGAGTTATAAATATGCCCGCGAGGCGCAATCGCGACCGAAAGCAACGCCAATTGCGGGCCGGCCTACTAACGATCAAATGCGAACCCAAAGGCTAATCGGAGAACTGAAGCTATGAGAGAACGACAGAAGTTTTGGTCCGTGCTGGCGCTATTGGCGGCGGCCTTTCCAGTTCTGTTCATCGCGCAGGCGACGAAAACCCAGGCGCGGGCTAATGTCTCGTCGCCGGTGCCGGGTGACGCCAAGGCGACCTTTGATTCCAAGTGCGCGAGTTGCCATGGCAAAGATGGACGAGCGAAATCGTTGCACGCCAAACACGTCCACGCCCGCGATCTGACCGACGCGGCCTGGCAAGGTAACGTGAGCGACGAACGTCTGTTCAATTCAATCAGCAACGGCAAAGGCAAGATGCCGGACTTCAAAAAGAAACTTTCGGAAGATCAGATTGACGCGCTGGTGCGATACGTGCGGCAGCTCAAGAGATAAATGGCGAAAGAAAATTTAGCGGTAGCGGTCATGAAGATCGTTCTCGGCGTCGCGCTGGTGGGCGGAATGTTTGGCGCCGGCTGGAACGTCTATCGGCGCCTGCCCGGCGACGGAGCGGCGGCGATGAATTTGGCCGCTACGGATTCGCGCGCCGAAACAAAGCTGACCGTAGTATTGCGCAACGACATCACGGGCGCGACGATGAATTCTCCGGTAGAGATTTATCCATTCGATTTGGTCGCCGCGCAGCGCGAGTTCCAGGCGACTCCGCATCTGGCCAGACAGTTCGACGATTTCCTTCTGAGACGAATGCATGGAATCACGCCGGTGAAAACGACCACCGATAACGAAGGGCGCGCGGTGGCGGTATTGAGCGAGGGAAACTGGTGGCTGCGCGCGACCGCCGTGCTGAGCGGCGGCGAGACGATTGAATGGCGCTTGCCGATCAACATAGCCGGCCGCGAACAAACCGTCGAGCTGATGATCGAAAATGCGTACGAACACACGAAGAAGTTCTGACTAGTTTTGGAGTGCGGCGACTTGTCGCCGCTTTTCTAAGTCGCGACTTGTCGCGACTCTATGGAACGTTGACGGAGTTGCGGCGCCGAGGCGCCGCATACCAAAGCGGCGACAAGTCGCCGCACTCCAAATGAAGGCGCTTCGTTACGAAAACCAAAAACTCTCGGTCACCGACGTGCCGGAACCTCGCGTTGATGGCGAAGCAGTCGTGCGCGTGACGCTGTCTGGAATCTGCAACACGGATCTGGAGATCGCACGCGGCTATGCCGGCTTTGCAGGAACGATTGGACATGAATTCGTCGGCGTGATCGAGAGCGTGCCGCTTAACGAGGCATTAGCCCGACCGTTAGGGAGGGCTCAGAGCAATGACCCCTTGCTTACGCGCGGGCTAGTGCCCGGTGACCGCGTGGTCGGTGAGATCAACGCCGGTTGTGGCCGGTGCGATCTCTGTCGCGCGGGCGATTCACGTCACTGCGCAACGCGAACCGTGCTGGGAATCGCTGGGCGTGACGGCGCGCACGCGGAGTTCTTAAAACTACCAGTGGAGAACTTGCTGCCTGTACCGGACGAGATTTCCGATGAGCGCGCGGTATTCGCCGAACCGCTGGCGGCAGCTTGCGGGATTCTGGAGCGCGCACAAATTACCGTTCGTACACGCACCGCGGTCATTGGCGACGGTAAACTCGGCTTACTGTGCGCGCAGGTTCTGGCCACGACCGGCGCGCCGGTCGTACTGGTTGGCAAGCACGAAGGCAAACTTCAAATCGCCGCGCGCCGCGGCATTGAGACGATGACCGTGAATGAAACGCAATCGCGCGCGAAGACGTTTGACGTTGTCGTCGAGGCTTCCGGCTCAGCGGCTGGATTCGCGCTGGCTCTCGACCTGCTCCGTCCGCGCGGCGTGCTCGTGCTGAAGTCGACTTTTCACGGCCCGACGGAAATGGACGCAGCCCGCATTGTAGTTGACGAAATCAGCGTCGTCGGTTCGCGTTGCGGGCGGTTCGCACCGGCTCTGGAGTTGCTCAAAACAGGGGCCGTGGACGTCGAAAGTCTAATCAGCGAAGAGCTCCGGCTGACCGAAGGATTGCGGGCGATGAAGCGGGCGGCAGAGCCCGGCGTCCTGAAGGTCTTGCTGCGTCCCTGACAGGCTTTCGGTCTTCTAGTTTTTCCCCCGGCCTTTCGCTATACTGCCCGAAGTGATCTTTCCAAAGACTGGAAGTGCACTTCGGCAAAGCGCAACGCATCTCAACTCGAATTTTTTCTAAGGCGGTGAATCATGTTCGACTCTTTCAAGCAAACTACCGACGCTGAAAGCAAAGTTCTGCGCAAGCTGCGCGTATGGATTGTGGCGATGGGCGTTGTCTGCGTCCTGACAGGCGTAGGCATTGGCGCGATCCTGGCCGGCCGGCCGGCCGTGGCTCAGGACGGATCGCAGTCGGCCGCGCGCGGGCCGGAAGCACTCTCGGCGTCGTTCGTGGAAATTGCCCGCCGGGTCGAGCCCTCAGTCGTCAACATCGACACGTTGCAGACTTCGCCCGACGTCGCGGAAAGCGACAACGAGGACAAGACCGACCGCACGCCGGGCAATCCGCTTTATGACTTGCTGCGCCGGCAACCGCAGCGGCCGACGCGCGGAGTGGGCAGCGGATTCATCATCGACGCGAAGGGTTACATTTTGACCAACCAGCACGTGATCGATGGCGCGTCGCGGATTACGATCGGGCTGCAAACCGGCGAGCGGTTTCGCGGCAAAGTGATCGGCGTCGATTCCGAAACTGATCTGGCGGTGATCAAGATCGATGCCGGACGCGATCTGCCGGTGATGAAGTTTGGTGATTCGAATGTGGCCCAGGTCGGCGATTGGGTGCTGGCGATTGGCTCGCCGTTCGGCCTGGACCAGACAGTAACCGCGGGAATCATTTCGAAGAAGGAACGCGACTCGCAAACCTTCACGAACTTTCAACGCTTTCTGCAAACCGACGCCGCGATCAATCGCGGCAACAGTGGCGGGCCGCTGGTTAACATGCACGGCGAAGCGATCGGGGTGAATTCTCAGATTGCGACCTTGACCGGCGATTACAACGGCATCGGCTTTGCGCTGCCATCGAACGAAGCCAAATTTGTGTCCGAACAAATTCTCGGCGGCGGCAAGGTTAAGCGCGGTTATCTGGGCGTTACGCTGGCGCCCGTGCAAGGCGAATTTGCGCGCGTCTATGGTTTGCCGGAAGCGAAGGGCGCAATCATCGCCGACGTTCAGCCGGATCGAAACGGACAGCCGACGCCCGCCGCCAGGGCCGGACTGCAAGTAAACGACGTGGTGGTCCAGTTCAACGGCCAAACGGTGCAAGACTCGAACGACCTGATTGCGAAGGTGGCCGCCACCGAGGTGGGCCAGAACGTGGCGCTCACTGTTCTGCGCGAGGTTGAGGGCAAACTCGATCGCCGCACCGTCGATGTCACTCTCGGCGAGCGGCCAAACTTTTTGGCGCGCGATTCGGAAATGCCGGCGCCCAGGGAAAAAGATGCGGGCGTCAAAACTAACAGCGCGCGCCTGGGACTGACGCTGGCCGAAATAACCCCGCAGCTCGTGACGGAAAAACATCTGAGCGGCGTGAAGGGACTTTACGTCAAGGAAGTGGACCCCAACGGACTGGCTGCGGATATTCGACCGCGGGAAGTGTCGGCCGGTGAAGTGGTCACGCGTATCAATCGCGTTTCGGTCTCGACCCTCGCTGATTTTCAACGCGTCATCAGCTCGCTGAAACCAGGCGACGCGGTCGTACTCAACCTTTCGAGTTACGACCGGGGATCGGATCGCATCGTCTCGCGAATTGTGCAGTTCACATATCAGTAAGACAGGTGACTGGTGACGGGTGACGGAACAGATGTCGCCGAATCCGTCACCTGTTACCCGTCACCCGTCATTCTTCAATGGCCCAGGCAAAGAAAGCACTCGCAAAGAAAGCCAGAAAATCCGCAGGGCGCGCCGCGAATCGGTCGCGCACCAAGACGTACCAAAACTACATCGGTGGCCGTTGGGTTCCGAGCGCCAGCGGCGATTGGCTCGAGAACATAAACCCGGCCGACACTCGTGATGTGGTGGGCCGCTTTCCGCGTTCAACTGAAGAGGATGTCGATCGAGCAGTGGCGGCGGCGGCTGACGCGTTCGATCACTGGCGGCGCACGCCCGCGCCACGCCGCGCCGAAATTCTCTTCCGCCTGGGTGAAATCCTGATTCGAAACAAAGACGTCTATGCCGCGGACATGACCCGCGAGATGGGCAAAGTCCTGAAGGAAACCGGCGGTGACGTTCAGGAAGCAATTGATTGCACTTACTACACGGCCGGCGAGGGCCGGCGCTTGCACGGCTTTACGACGCCGGCGGAAATGCCGAACAAGTTTGCGATGTGCGTGCGCCAGCCGGTGGGACTCTGCGGCTTGATCACTCCGTGGAATTTTCCGATGGCGATCCCGTCATGGAAACTAATCCCCGCGCTGGTTTGCGGCAACACGGTCGTCATCAAACCCGCCGAAGACACGCCGCTGTCAACCTACAACCTGGTCAAAGCGTGCGAAGAAGCCGGCATCCCTCCGGGCGTCGTTAATCTCGTGACGGGTTATGGGGAAACCGTCGGCGCTGAGATGACGAACCATTCTGCTTTGCGTTTGATTTCTTTCACGGGATCGACGGACACGGGACGCCTGGTGGCGTCCGCCTGTGCCGAGCGCAACGCGATTTGCTCGCTCGAGATGGGCGGCAAGAACGTCATCATCGTGATGGAGGACGCGGATGTAGATAACGCGATCGAAGGCGCGGTGTGGGGCGCGTTCGGAACTTCGGGGCAGCGCTGCACCGCTTCGTCGCGCCTCGTGGTTCACAAAAAAGTCTATCGCCAGTTTGTGAAAAAACTGGTCGAGCGGGCCAAGACTCTGCGCGTCGGCAGCGGCGCGGATGCGCAAACTGAAATGGGCCCCGTGATCAATGAAGACGCGGTGCGCAAGATCCTGAGTTACGTCGATATCGGCGAGCACGAAGACGGCGCCACGCTCGCTTGCGGGGGCAACCGTCTGACCAAAGACGAGCATGCGCGCGGCTTTTTTATTGAGCCAACCGTCTTCACCGACGTTCAGCCTCTCATGCGCGTCGCGCAGGAGGAAATCTTTGGGCCGGTGACGTCGGTGATTCCGACGAACTCTTTGGACGAGGCGATCGAGATTGCGAACGGCGTGCGCTACGGTCTTTCGGCGGCAATTTACACCCAGGATGTTAACCGCGCGTTTCATGCGATGAACGAAACCTACACCGGGATTTTCTACGTTAACTCTTCGACCATCGGCGCGGAAGTTCACCTGCCGTTCGGCGGCACGAAAGCCACCGGCAACGGCCACCGCGAAGCCGGCACGCAGGTGCTCGACATTTTTTCCGAATGGAAGTCGATTTACATTGATTACAGCGGCAAACTGCAGCGCGCGCAGATTGATGAAGTGGAAGTTTAGCGGCCAGGGGCCGGAGCAAGGTCGAGACCAGGACAAGTGATGAAAAGATTTTTCGCGATGCTCGTGTCCGCCGGCGCGCTGGGGTTACTGGTTTTCGCCCAGACCCCGGCCCAGGAGCTGAAACACTTTGCCGCGAAGGGACTGTCGTTTGACTATCCCGCGGCGATTGAGTTGGATAACCGCAGTAATCCAGCTGGTCAGCATCTGGTTATCCAGAGTAAGGATAGGGCGCAAATAATGATCGTTTCTCGCTATGCGCAAATCACTTCTGCCGAACAGCTCGCGGCGGCCAGACATGAAATCGTAGACGGTTTTGTCGAAACGATGTGGCAACAGATTCACGACCAGGATCCGAATGTCTTGCGCACGCCCGCGCAGATCGAAGTGGCCGGCACGCAGGCAACGGGTGTCAGACTGCGGGCAGTGCTTAACAACCAGCCCGGTAACGCAGAGATCTACTCGCTCCAGCTCGGCCCGCGACTCGTGCTCCTTTCTTTGATTGGCTCTGACATAGAAATCGCCGCTACTGCTACTGCCTGGCTCGCCATTCGCCGCAGTTTGAAAATCGAAGCGAGCCCGAACCCCGCGGCCGTCGCCCGCGAACCCGGGGCAGCGAACCATCTGATTGGATCAGGAGCAAGCTCAAACCGAAATCGTCTGGAGCAGAAAAAGTGATTGTTGGACTGCCGAAAGAAGTCAAAGCAACGAATATCGCGTCGGCCTGGCGCCTGCCGGGGTGCGCGCGCTTACTGACTCAGGCCATCGCGTGCTGATGGAGAAGTACGCGGGGTGCCGGACGTGTATAAACTACGGATGGCTCCGGATTCGACTACGGGTAGTAGTTGTCGGAGACCATGTAGATCCCCAGAGGACGAACTCAGAATTCGGATTGCAGAAACCAGAAGTAGAAGGCCGGCGAATTCTACATTCTTCACACTGACTTCTAATTTCGTTCGGTCGTCTATTTCCGGTTGTACGCTTCTACCCCGGCCGCAAGAATCTTCATTGCCCGCGCCAGGTCATTGCAGTTGAGTACGTAGGCGATGCGGACCTCATCCTTGCCCTTGCCCGGCGTCGCGTAGAATCCGTCTGCCGGCGCGACCATCACGGTCTCATTGTCGAGCTGGAACTCCTCAAGCATGAAGATGGCGAATTCCTCGCCGTCGCGAATCGGCAACTTGGCGACTACGTAGAATGCGCCCCCAGGCTTGCGGCAGACCGCGCCCGGTATCTTCGCGATTCCATCGCATACCAGGTCTCTCCGGCACTGATACTCGCGCCGCATTTCGGTGAAGTAGCTATCCGGTACTTTCACCGCGGCCATCGCCGCCAACTGGTCAACGGTCGGCGGACAAAGCCGGGCCTGACCGAACTTCAGTACCGCAGCCACCAGTTCGGCGTTCCGGCTGACAAAGCAGCCCACCCGTGCTCCGCACGCGCTGTACCGCTTGGACACGCTGTCCACCAGTATCGCCCGGTCTTCGATTCCGGCCAGATTGAGGACGCTCGTGTGCTCGGTGTCGTCCTCGTAGATGAACTCGCGGTACGCCTCGTCGCCGATGAGGAAGAGTCCGTGCTCGACGCACAAACCCGCAAGCATCTCCAGTTCCAGTCGGGTGTAAACCGCGCCGGTCGGGTTGCCCGGGTTGGAATAGATGATTGCCCTGGTCCTGCTAGTGATGGCCCGTTCGAACTCGGCCTTGGGCGGCAGGGCAAAGCCGGTCTCGGCCAGACAGGTTACCGGGACGAGCTTGACGCAGGCGGTCGCCGCGAATCCCGAATAGTTGGAGTAGAACGGCTCCGGCACGATGACTTCGTCACCGGCGTCGGCCACCGCGTCCAGCGCGAACGATATTGCCTCGCTGCCGCCGGTCGTAACAAGAATGTCCTGGGCCCGCACCTTTATTCCCACACGGCAATAGTACTGAACCAGCGCGTCAATATAGTCCTGCAAGCCCTGCGACGGCCCATAGGAAAGCACCTTGATATTGGTGTTCCGGTATCCGTTCATCATCTCGGTCGGGGTCTCGATATCCGGCTGGCCGATGTTCAGGTGATAGACCTTGATGCCGCGGGCCTTGGCCCGGTCGGCATACGGCACCAGCCGTCGAATCGGAGAAGCCGGCATCTCAGTCGCCCGGCTGGAAAGTCTGACTTTGCTCAATGCGACTCCCATCACGTTCGCTATACGGGTCCAGCTCCTCGTGCGGCACCGCCATGCACCGACTCCAGCTTCCGGTGGTCACCAGATAAACACCGAGCAACCCGAATCCGAGTACTGTTTGGCAAAACTGCCCACCGAATATACCAGAGCTTCCCATTCGCGCAAGCGCTGAAACAGCGTCGATGAAACGCTTCACCCGCGCCATTTTAAGCAACCGACGGCGCATAGCATCTCGGGTTTGCGTAGACCAAGAACGCGGGCAGGGTGACTTACGAAGCAGTGGCGGTATCGTAGGGACGCGAATATACTGAGCTGGATCAGTTTTCTCTACGCATGAAGATTCCGAGGAGTGTCCTCAGCGCAGCATTCGTCCTTTCGCTGGCGGGTTTCTGCCTCGGCTTGGTCTTGCATGGCTCGACGTATTTCGGGTTTGATCCCAGAAGCAATCTGCCGATAACTTGGTATTCCTTTCAACTCATCACTGCGTTCGCTTTCATTCCGGCGCTAATCTCTTTGGGGAGACGGGATCTTCACACCACCGCAACTTACGATGGATTCCGCTGGGGGCTGGGCCTGGTCACGGCGATTTTCATCTTGTATGCGGCCTTCAATTTCATCTTCACGAGCGAGTTTTTCCTCCGTGGCTATGAACCGAAAATAATATCGAACATAGGAAATGATCAGTACTTCTTGTCGGCGCATGGATTTCACCACCCAATTACTAAAGCCGAATACCTCAAATACAGTATTTACTGGACGCGGGAGAACTCAGGACACTGGATGGCAATTTGCACTCTCGTTGCCACAGAACTCTACGACCATCTACTCGGGCCGAGAGCTAACCAAAACATGTCGGCGCCGAAGAAGGCTTAGGTTGATTGATTGGGGTTTCGGGGTTTTTGCAGCAGACTCGCCAGACAACGCGTCAACTTCTCCGCCTTGACCGGCTTGTAAAGAAAAGCGTCGATTTGATCATCGGGCGCAGCCGCGGCCGCCTTGTTCTCCTGTCCCGTCAACAGAACAATCGGAATCCGGGCCAGCTTCGGATTGCTGCGCACGAAGCGAGCCAACTGCTGACCACTCAGATGAGGCATTACGGCGTCTGTGACCACGGCGTGAATTGGTGACGACAGTGCGAGCTTCATCGCTTCCAATCCATCTTTGGCGGAAATCACTTTGTAGCCCGCGCGCTGCAGCGTCACTTCCAGATAGCGGCGCACCGAGCGATCGTCTTCAACCAGCAGCACGCAGCCCTTTGGCTGGTCAGCAACAATGGCGGATTGGGGAAGAACGGCTGGTTGAGACTCGTGCTTTTTATCCATTGATTTTGGAAACCGAGTCGAGGCGAATCCGGCGGGCCAGGAAAAGGGGAGCCGGCGATCGATGCCAACGTCGGACAAAACGAGAGTAGAACTCGACCTGATTCGTTGTCAACGCCATAATCAACAAAGAACGGCCGCGTTTGCTATACTTTCGTTTTGGTTAACGCAAAGGATTTCAATGTACGAGTTTGCCGTCACCCCAGCAGTAACCCAGATTCGCCGCCGCGGCGTCGAGATCGCGGAAGTTGCGGCCGGCAGTCTGGGCGCCGAGCTGGAGCTTGAGCCGGGCGATCGCGTCATGAGCGTCAACGGGCGGGTAGTGCGTGACTATCTCGATTTTCGTTTTCAGACTGCCGGCGAAACTGAGATGGTGGTCGACGTGCGCAAGCCCAGCGGCGAACACTGGGAGCTGAACATCGAGCGCGACGAGGCGGAAGACTTTGGTCTGAGCTTCGAACAGATCGTGCCGCGTCAATGCGCCAACGAATGCCTCTTCTGTTTTTGCAAAGGCAATCCCGAAACCGCGCGGCCCTCACTGTTCGTGCGTGACGAAGATGTGCGCCTCTCTTTTCTGTACGGCAACTACACGACGCTGACATCGATCACTGATGACGAAATGCGGCGCGTGGTCGAGCAGCGGCTGACGCCGCAATACGTCTCGGTCCACGCCACGGATTTGGATGTGCGCGCTTATCTGCTCGGCATCGACAAGGAACGCGCAGACATTTCCGGGAAGATGCAACGGATGTTCGACGCGGGCATCGAGATTCACGCGCAGGTGGTACTTTGTCCGGCGATCAATGACGGCGAAGTCTTGCGAAAGACGATCGCTGATTTGGCGGAACTGCATCCGCGCGTTTCGAGCGTGGCGATTGTGCCGCTGGGACTGACTCGCTATCTGAACGATCCGCGATTGACCCCGGTCACACCGGAATTTTGCCGGCGCACGATTCGTGGGGTGACGCAGATTCAACGCGATTTGCGCGCCACGTTGGGAACCACGTTCGCCTTTCTGGGTGATGAAATTTATCTGCGCGCCGGCCGTGCGGTTCCGAGTCGCCGGCATTACGGAGACTATCCACAGATCGAAGACGGCATCGGCATGGTGCGCAGCTTCGAAAATGAATTTAGCGCGCTCCAGCGCAGGCTCGAACGACGAGCGCGGGCAGTCGGCAAACCTTTGGGCCGAGCGCCATCAGAACTCTGCGGAACGATCTTGACCGGAATACTGTTCGCGCCAGTGTTGCGTCGCCAGGTTGAGCGATTGAATGCTCGCTTTGGAACGCGTCTGCACGTCGCCGCAGTCGAGAACGATTACTTTGGCGGCGATGTCAGCGTGGCGGGCTTGTTGACCGGCGGCGATTTTGCGGCGGCGCGCGGGCAAGTGCGTGGCGATTTTGTGATTATGCCGCGCGTGGCTTTGAAGAGCGATGAGCCGGTCATGCTCGATGGCATGCGACTCGAAGACTTGCAGCGACAGTTTGAGGTGCCCCTTTACGCTTTCGATTTTGCCGGCCTCGCGGAAATGCTGGAAAGCCTATCGAGCGAGCGCGTCCCGGCGCGCGAACCGCAGGCCGAAACGATCGGCGCGTAGAGTTTTAAGTTGATCGATCTGAGAAAGAAGAATCTGAGCAGTGGAATCTGGTGACGCCACGGGCCTTACCTCAAAGAAAATCCTTGACGTTGGTTGCGGCTGGAACAAGACGCCGGGCGCCGTCGGCATGGATTCAAATCCGAAGACTCACGCAGATGTAATTCACGACCTGGGAGACATTCCTTATCCATTCGCCGCCGATGAGTTCCACGAAATCATCTGCCGTCACGTCGTCGAGCACGTTCCGGACGTAATCTCCTTCGTTACAGAAATCTATCGCATCACCAAGCCCGGCGGCCGCATCAAAATCGTGACCCCGCACTATTCAAATCCCGATTGGGCTACCGATCCAACGCATCGCAATCATCTCAACAGTTATTCATTCAACTGCTTTATCGACGAGCGTCAACTCTTTCCTTTTTATACTGACGTGAAGTTGAAACCGATTCGGACATACGTCTCGCTCGCAAACCTGTGGCGCGCTGTTGGATTGGAGTTCATCGTAAATCTTGATCAGCGTTGGCCAAGGTTTCGCTTCACTCGTAAGTTTTGGGAGTTCTATCTGTGCAACGTGATTCGAGGAAAGGAACTGCGATTTGAGTTCGAGGTCGTGGAATAGAGGACTTCGTTTGGTTAACTAAGGAATTCCTGATGTTCAGAAATCGGGATTAAATCCGAAATTTTGGGTTCAGAGTCTCGAGTGCGTGACGAAAAAAGGAACGAAACTACGGCTCGTCTCTCGATACGCATAGGGTATGCCTCTTGCATAGCGGCAACTGCGGATGATGCTCACTTACAGGCGAGTTTTCGGCCCGGTTAAAGCTTTGGCTTTCATTGCGGTATTCGCTCTGTCGGTTGCCGCTCAGGAGGACTCCCAGCCGAAGGTTGATTATCAACGGTCGACCGAAGCTAAGACCGGCCGAGGAAGTATTCGCGGCCGGGTAGTAATGCCTGGTGGAGCGTTTGTCGGCGAGAGTCTCAAGGTGAGCTTGCTGACTCTGAGGGGAGCGGAAACGACAATCTACTCGGACAGTCAGGGCTGGTTTGAGTTTCCCGATCTGGTACCCGGGAATTACGAAGTCCAGGTTGAGACCGCCGGAGTTGAATACCAGGTGGTTAACCAGGCTGTCCAGGTTTTCCGCGGCGCGCCATCCATCATTACAGTTTCTCTGCGAGCTAAGAACGTTGAGACAAAGCGAGCCGCGACCCCGAGCGTCTCGGTCGGTGAATTCGGCGCTGATGTTCCAAAGAATGCAAGAAAGGAATTCCAATTAGCCAGCAAGGCCGCGCAGGACAATAGGAGTGACGAAGCAATTCAACACCTGCGCAACGCCATAAACATGTATCCGAACTTCGTAATGGCGCGCAGCGATTTGGGAGCGCAGTTGTTAGCTCAGGGCAAGCTCGAAGAAGCCAGCGAAGAGTTGCGAGCAGCCATTCGGATCGATGACAAGGCCTTTAATCCAAAGCTCAATCTGGGAATTGTGCTGGTTCAGCAGCACGAGTTTACCGAAGCTGCTGAGACTCTGAATCGCGCGCTGGCTTTGAATTCTAAGTCACCCGCAGCCAGGCTCTATTGTGGAAAGGCAGAGATGGGAGTCGGAAACCTGGATGAAGCAGAGAAACAATTCAAGGCTGCCTACACGTTAGGCGGCAGTTCTTATGCATTGGCCCTCTTTCATTTAGGCCAGCTTTACATGAACAAGGGCGAGCGAGAGCAGGCCCTGCGAGCTTTTGAAGGTTATCTGCACGACTCGCCCGCCGCAGCTAACGCGGATCAGGTGCGCAAGATGATTGCGAAGCTGCGGTGATTGAAGGTCTCGAAACGCGAAAAAGGATCGATTCTTTTTGGAGTTCGAGTGATTCTAACCCCAACACTATTTAGGAGGACAGATATGAGGAGTTCACCAAGAGTGAAACCGTTAGCGTCTTTTGCGATGCT
>WNFD01002112.1_pt1 | contig 20043 bp, 20 predicted proteins | sample 5400491 | NCBI WGS metagenome assembly WNFD01 (sample SAMN13153343, study PRJNA577476) | soil metagenome | isolation source: 120 cm saprolite under Douglas fir tree site 2 hole 2 replicate 2 | place: USA:California | collected 2015-04-18
CTCTGCCGCTCGTCGGGAGCGAACATGACCGGCAGCATCCCCTGCATGAGCGGCAGGATCACCGCGCCGCTCACGCCCATGACGGCGCGCATGGCGATAAGGCCGTTGGCTGTCGTGACCTGACTGGCGGCCACCGACGAGATTCCGAACGCGACGAGCGCCATCAGCAGCAGCCGCCGCCGGCCGTACCGATCGCCGAGCACCCCGGCCGGCAGCATGAACCCGGCCAGGGAAAGCGTGTATGCCGCCGACATCCACTGGAGCTGGTCGGTGGTGGCGCCGAGCTTGGCTGACAGCGTCGGCAGCGCGGTGACGAGCACTGTGATGTCCAGGCCGAGCACCAGGCCGCTGAGGGACAGCGCCGCGAGCCCGAGCCAGCGGCCCTGCATACGTTCCGTCCGAGACTCCGTGTTGACCATGCCCATGACTTGCAGCACCTCCTTCTCGAGTGATCTAGTCGCAGTATAAATAGGGTGACTGTAAAAATCAAGCCTCTCCACCGTCTGCGTCCCAGCCCTTAACCGGACAGTGGTACAAAAGAGCTCGTAGAGAGGCAGTCCGGGGATTCACGGAGGTAGTAGCCCTATGGCCGAAACCAAGACAGCGGTGGCCAATGTGCCGATCTGGCTCGACCTGTCGAGCGGCGATCCGGCCGGGTCACGAGAGTTCTACGGCAAGCTGTTCGGCTGGCAGGTTGACGTCAACCCCGACCCCCAGTACGGCGGCTACGCGCTCGGCAAGCTCGGCGGCAAGGACGTCGCCGGCATTGGCCCAAAGATGTCGCCCGAGGGCCCGTCCGCATGGCTGGTCTACATCGGGACCAAGAACGCGGACGACACGGCGAAAAAGACCACTGCGGCCGGCGGTCGGGTGATCGTCGAGCCGATGCAGGTCGGCCCGCAGGGCCGGATGGCCGTCATCCAGGACCCGGCGGGAGCGTTCATCGGCGCATGGGAGCCGGGCGAGATGAAGGGCGCGCAGGTCATGAACGCCCCTAACTCGTTTGGTTGGTCGGAGCTCAACTCGCGCGGCATCGACAAGTCGATCGACTTCTACAAGAAGGTCTTCGGTTGGTCGCCGAAGAAGAGCGAGATGGGCGGGCAGGGCGACATGCCCGAGTACATCGAGTTCCAGGTCAACGGAGAGAGCGTCGCCGGCGGCATGGAGATGAACTCCATGGTCCCGGCCGAGGTACCGAGCTACTGGATGCCCTACTTCGAGGTCGCTGACGTCGACAAGGCGTTCAACAAGGCGACAGAGCTCGGCGCGAGCGAGACGGTTGCGCCGCAGGACTTTCCTGGCGGGCGCTTCGGGATCCTGAGCGACCCACAGGGCGCATCTTTCGGTCTGCTGAAGACCAAACCGCGCCAGTAAGCGATTCCTCCGGAGCGGGCCGGCATCGTGCCGGCCCGTTTTCTATTTCGAGGGCGTCGGCGACGGCGACGGCGACGGCTGCGCCGAGGGCGAGGGTAGGGGCGACGGCGAAGGTGACTCGCCAGGGCTCGCCGACCGTGAGGTCGACGCTCGCTGCACGGGCGCCGGCGGGGCCTGGCTCGATGGTTCTGGAGGCGTGATGGCGGTGGAGGCCAGGGACGTGATCAGCCAGAGCACGAGACCGACCGCCGCGACTGCAGCAGGCACCGCCAGCAGTGAATTGCCGTAGGTTGGCCACGCACCGGTGCTCTGCGCCGAGCGGCGGTACGCGCGGCGCAGAGGCGTGAGGCGGATGCCCTCGGCCGCCGCGCTCGCCCAGGGGGCGTTCGCGTAGACCGTCGCCTGGAACATCAGGAGGAGCGACAACGCCGCGGTGGAAAGCGATGGCGCTCGAAGCAGCATCGCGATCGCGGCCGCGAAACCCGCCGCCGCCAGCATCAGCTCGACCTGCGCCGACTTCACGACCTGGAGTGCGGTGGCCTCCCCCTCCTTCTGCTTCGGCGTGCGAAGGAACGCGGTCTGGAACCGCAGCAGCCCGCGTATGCACGCGAGCGTCACCACCCAGCTCAGCGCAAACCACACCTGCAGGCCCGCAATCGCGTCGCGCCACGTGCAGCGCGTCTTGAGCTTCATCGCCCACACGGCGCGCAGCAGGCCTCCTGCTAGAAACGCTATAGGCAGCCCGAGGATCGCGCCGGTCATCGTCCTGATCGGCAGCTGGTGATGGAACGCGGTTGCAGTCGCGGTCGCGAGCAGGAGCAACGTGAACGCGGTCATCAGCGGGTCACCGAACCACTGCACGCTGCCGAGCAGGTAGTGGACCTTCTGTCCGAGCGTGAGCTTGCCCATCAGCAATCGCTTCCAGTGCAGGCGCAGGATCTGCATGCCGCCGAGCGCCCACCGAAACCGCTGCGTCTTCAAGCCGTCGAACGTGAGCGGCATCAAGCCGGCTCCGAACGCGCGCGGCTCGAAAACGCCGCTGTATCCCAGCGCCAGCATGCGCAGGCTGGCCTCAGCATCCTCGGTGACGACGTCAGGGTTCCATCCGCCGATCTCGCGCAGCACGCTCAGCCGGATGAGACCCATCGTGCCGGCGAAGATGATCGCGTTGCGGTGCTGGCGGCATGGCATCGTGATCTCGAAGAAGTACTGGTAGCTGTAGTACAGCCCGCGCAGGTACTGGTCGTCGGCCCAGTCGCGGTAGTTCTGCGGCGTCTGCACGAAGGCCACGCGCGGGTCCGAGAAGTGGTCGACCACGGCGCGCAGCCAGTCGGGATTGACGACGTAGTCGGAGTCGACCACTCCGACCAGCTCGACGTCGGCCGGCAGGCGCCGGTTGGCTTCGTTGAGCGCCCCCGCTTTGTAGCCCGGCCAGTTCTCGAGGTGCATGAACTGGAAGCGTGGCCCGAGCTGATTGCAAAGCGACTCCAGCTCGCGCCATGTGGCCTCGTCAGGCGTGTTGTTGTCGACGACCTGGACGATGAGGTCCGGGTAGTCCAGCTTCGCAAGTGAGTTGAGCGTCTCGCGGACGACCTCGATCGGCTCGTTGTACGCGGGAACCTGGACCGCGACCTTCGGCAAGAAACCAGGGTCTCCCTGGTGCTGCGCCTCCCGACGCCGTGACAGCACATCTACGATCTCGAACAGGTAGGACGCAGAGAGCGTCAGCGCCGCAGCCTCCAGCAGCAGTAGGGCTGTCGAGGCTACCAGGTAGAGAGGTCCGCGCACGTTGTCGTACGTGAGCTGAGCCGCGTAGGCCAGGTACGCGAGCGCGGCCAGGCTTGCGGTCGCGAACAGCGCGGCGCCGACCCAGCTCCATCGCTGCTGCCACACGCGCGTGAGCACGATCGCCGTGAAGGCGATCAGGGCCAGCCTGTTGTCGAGCCCCGCATCGCCGCTCAGAACGGACGCGACCGAAGATGTGGCACCGATCAAGGCCAGCTCGAAGGGCACGGACACCCACCACCGCCCCGAGATGAGCTTCGGCGCCAGCGCGCCGAGCGTCGTGCCGGTGGCAAGAATCCCGAAGAAAAGCGCGGAGTGCAGCAGCAAAAAGGTCCTCCCTGATCGAGCGTGCTCCGCTTTGCACGCGCGTTTGATCCGGCACAGTGGCCTGTGCTTAGAAAACGCGCATGGGGCGTTATCTCCCCGTGGTCAAATGGAGATGTAGGCCGATGCGCCTTGTTCCGAGGCGCGGGCTCGCGGTCGCGGTCGCGACGCTGTCGCTGGCCGCGATGAGCTCGTGCGGCGCCAATGTGACCCCTGCCGGACTGCCGCCCACGCTGGGCTTCCAGCTCGTGGACGGAGGCCGTGTCGCCATGCAGTCCGGCCAGCCTGTGCCGGACTTCGGATATCAGCAGCGACCACGCCTTGATCTGAACAGAGGCTGGCGATTCCAGCGCGCCAACCTCGACGCGGACCTGACGTTCACTCCGCGCGCCCAGTCTTTGAAGGACATCGAACGCGAGGCAGCGGGACAGCAGCTGCCTGGCTTCGACGACAGCCAGTGGCAGCCCATCGAGGTTCCGGGCAGCGTGGATCTGCCACCGAACGGACGGCCGACCGACGGCTGGTATCGAGTGCACTTCACGATGCCCGAAAGCTTCGCCGGCGAGGCCGTGATGTTGAAGTTCGGCAGCGTCAACTACCTCGCCGACGTGTGGCTGAACGGCACGTATCTCGGCTACCACGAAGGCGGCTACACGCCGTTCGCGTTTGATGCCGGGAAGGAGCTCATCGAAGGTCAGGACAACGTGCTCGCGGTGCGCGTCTACGATCCGCCCAAGGGCACGCGCCTGGACGTCGTGCCCTGGTATTACTCCGACTGGTGGGAGTACGAAGGAATCACCGCACCGGTGTGGCTCGAGGCGTCGAACCCCCTGCACGTCGTGCGCGCCGACGTGGTCCCGCACCTCGACGCAGCCGACGTCAGCGTGGTGGTTGAGAACTCGAGCAACCTCGACGTGGGCGGAGTGGCGGTCAACATCGAGGTGCTCCCGGCTGAGGTCACCGACGCGAACCTGCTCAACCCGGACCCGCTGAGCCTGGTGCGCACCGACGCCCCCACCGTCGCCGCGATGAGCATCGGAGGCATCACGGCGAGCGCGAGCAGCTCGTTCGTCCGTGATGGCAGCTTCGTCTTCGCCGGAGCCGACAGATGGAACCTGAAGCGGCCCGCGCTGTATGTGCTGGGCGTCTACGTCTCGGTCCATGGTGTCGTGGTCGACAGCTTCTACGACACGTTCGGATTGCGGCGCATCCAGGTCGACCCGACCGCGCCTCGGCTGCTGCTGAACGGCGACCCGATCGCCTTCACGGGCGCAGCCATGCACAACGAGCAGGTCGCGCCTTCAGCAAACGGAGCGCCCACGGGCGGCACCCCGCTGTCGGCCCCCGACCAGCTGCGCATGATCCGGCAGGCGCAGGCGGTCAACGTCGACTTGCTGCGCACGAACCACGTGCCCGCGAATCCATTCCTGCTGATGCTCGCCGACCGATTGGGTTTGGCGGTCTGGGAGGAGATTCCGCTCAACCACTTCACGCCGGAGACGTTCTCGCTGGTGATGCAGCGCGGTCTTCCCCAGCAGATGCTGGCCGAGATGGCGCTGCGCGACTTCAACCGACCTTCGGTGATGTTTCACGGCTTCGCCAACGAGTCGACTGGTGTCGACGAACGGACCAGCGCGATGACGACCCTTCGTGACCTCGACCGGCGCATCGACGGCACGCGCCTCACGGGCCAAGCGATGTACGGATCCGATCCCACCGACCCGACCAGCGCGCCGCTGGACGTCGCCGGCTACACCTTCTATTACGGCATCTTCTACGGAGGACGTGCGCCGGAACCGGGTACTTCCGACGCGCTGGCGCTCGCGCACAAGACCTATCCGCACAAGCCGGTGATGGTCCTCGAGTTCGGCGACTGGCTGCCGTTCGGCGGCAGCGAAGACGCGCAGCGCCAGGTGTTTCGCAAGACATACCCGGCGTTTGCGGCCAACCTCGACACATTTCCGGCGGGCTACGTCGGCTCCGCCGTGTGGTGGTCGCTCGAGGACTACTGGACGGACGTGCCGGGAATTGTGGTCGAGCGCTTCGGACTGTTCCGCCCTGACGGCGCCATGCGGGCGGTCGGTGTCGAGGCCCAGACGTCATTCGGTCGGGTGACCGCGCCCTCGGTCGCGGTGCCGAGGGTCGTGTCGGGCGGCCAGGCGGTCGCGGTGCCGGCGCCGATGCCGGGCCGCTTCGCCCTCCGCCTCGCTTACGTCGTCGTGTTTCCCTGCCTGCTGGTCGGCCTGCTCGTGGCCGGCATGCTCGCGCTGCGGCGATTCCGGCGTCCCCGATGGAGGCCCGTGACATGACGGAGCAGCGTCTGCGCATTCGCTCGGTGCCCCTTTTGCCCGCGATCGTCACGGGAGCGTGGTCGGGATTCGTGCCCAGCCTGTTCATCGGAAGCGCGGTCGGCGCGATCGCGTCGTTTGCCGCCGGCGCCGCGCTCGAGTGGATACGCGAGCTGAGCTTCACGACGGGGATCCAGGAGCAGCTGCTGCCCTTCGGCGATCGCATCGGGGAGCTGCAGACGGTGCAGGACGACTGGTTCATCGTGATCCCGTTGGCCGGAGTGGCGTTGGGTCTGGTCGGCGCGCTGATCGGCGCGCTCACGGGCGCGCTCGTGGGCGCGACTTACGGCAGCCTGCTGGGAGGCGTGGAGGTGGTCGTGGAAGAGGCCAGCGCCGCGGAGCCCGTGACACGCGTGCGGCCGCGCCGGGCGCGCAGGCGCACCGACAGCGCCGCCTGACGGAATACGCGATCTTCTGGTGGGCTTTCGTGTGAAGAAATGGAAACTACTCAAGAAGCGATCAGCGAGGCGCTCAGCCGGGGCCACCTGGTCGACATCACTACGAGGGGGCGCCGATCCGGCGAGAAGCGCCGGCTCGAGATTGCGTTCCACAACATCGACGGACGGATCTACATCAGCGGTATGCCCTCGCCAAGGCGCCGCAACTGGCTCTCCAACCTGGATGCGGACCCGCACTTCACGTTCCACCTGAAGGGTCAGGTGAAGGCGGATCTGGCGGCGACGGCGCGGATCATCGAGGACGTGGATGAGCGCCGCGAGCTCCTGTCCCACGTCGCGCGCACGTGGCGGCGCAATGACGTGGACCGCATGGTCGTGCAGAGCCCTCTGATCGAGGTGCTGCTGGACTCGAGCGAAAACTAGACCGGGCGTAACATCAAACCGTTCTCTTCTCACGTGTGGAGGTGAAGGTGTGATGTTCGGAACCATCGCCAGGTATCGACTGAAGCCAGGACATTCCGAGACGTTCATGAAGGAGATGTCCGGGTTCGAGAACGACCCGCCGGAGGGCTGGGTCTACCACACGGTGTTCCGCTCCACCAAGGACCCCAACGAGCTTTGGCTCAGCGTCGTCTTCGAGAGCGAGGACGTCTACCGCAAGAACGCGAACAGCCCGGAGATGGACCGCGACTACAAGAGGATGCTCGAGCACCTCGAAAGCGAGCCCGAGTGGCACGACGGCCACGTGATCCACGAGGCGATGCGGAAGCAGCCGGCGAAGAAAAGCTAGTCCTCTGACCTGACCTGCCAGAGCTGGGGCGCGTCGGCACCTCTTCCGTTACTGGTCGCCCTTGTCGCCGTCCTCGTTCTTGGAGCCCTCAGTGGCTATCTGATCAGGCCGTCCAGCGCCGCCGCGCCCGCAACGGTGCAGCAGCATGCCGCGACCGCCTGCCCAACAGGTACCCATATCGTGGTTTGGTACACGGCCCGCACGTGGGCCTGTGTTGCGGACGCGACTAGTTAGCTAAGTGTTGACAGCCTGTGCCGAGCTCGGCGCGAAGTTCGCGTCGCCGCTGTAGCTGATGATGAAGATTGATGTCGGCGGGTACTCGACCTGCAGCTGGAAGGCGTAGTGCAGGCTCCAGCCTGTGACGGAGAGCCACTGCAGGTCCGCCGACGTGATCACGTGCGTGCAGCTCCAGTAGCCGGTATTCGAATCGAGTGAGCAGGTGTCGTTGGGGTTCGCGTCATTCGGCTGAATTGCGCTGTTGACGCTGACCGTGATCGTGCCCGTCGGCAGCTTGGAGTTGAAGTTGGTGTCGCCGTCCCAGAACATCGTCTCGTTCACGGTATTGACGTTGCCTGTGCCGTCCTTCAGGTACCAGGGCGACTGGTGTGTGGCGATCAGGTTCGAGACGTTGACCGAGATCGATGTCGTGCCCGTCCTGCCGAGCGAATCTGTCGCCTGCGCGGCGATGGTATGGGAGCCGTTGGACAGCGTGGTCGTGTCGATCGACGTGCTCCAGCTGGTCGTGCCGCTCGCGGTCACGGGGGCATTCGTATCCACCATCACCTGGACCGTCGTGACGCCGGCCAGGCTCGAGGCGGTACCCGAAATCGTCACCGTGCCTGATACGGTTGCGCCACTCGATGGGCTGCCGATTCCAACGCTCGGTGGCGAGTTGCTGAAGGTGACCGAGACCGATGTGGTCGTCGAATGGCCCACCGAGTCAGTGGCCATGGCCGAGATGGTGTGCGCGCCATCCGCAAAGCTCGTGGAGTTGATGGAGACGGCCCAGTTCGTGGTGTTAGGGCTCGCTTGCCACGCGCCAGAGTCCACACGAACCTGCACGCTCGCAACTCCGGCCTGACTCGACGCCGTCCCGCTTACGGTGAAAGTGCCGCTCACCAGCACGCCGCTTTGCGGGCTGCCGATCGAGATGTTCGGGGGTGTGTTGTTGACGGTGACGCTGACGCTGCTCGTGGCTGAATGGCCGCGGCTGTCTGCGGCGCGAGCCGTGATGCTGTGACTGGTGTTGGACACCGTGTTGGTGTCGAGCGCGAACGTCCAGGTCGAGCCGCCACTGCCTAGCGAGGCGGGACTGAAGGAACCTGAGTCGATCGCTACCGCGACCGAGCTGACGCCGAACTTTGCCGACGCCGTGCCCGAGACCGTGATCGGGCCGAAGACGGTGGCGCCCTGCGCGGGCGAGGTGATGCCGACGGTGACGAACGTGGCCGCGAACGCAGGCGATGCGCCCGCGGTGAGTGCAAGGGTGGCGAGAGCCGCGGACAGAATCAAGCGGCGAGCGGTCCTATGCATTTCGATGGCTCGGAGCATAGCCGTCAAGCCGGCAAACCGATCCTGCTTGACCATTTCCTACCAAGCGGCCATCTTGTTTGGGTGCGATACTCAGCCGGCGTCCGGCGGTGCGTCCATGCAGACAGGATGGAGGTTCAGATGTCAAGAAGACTTTTCGGTTTCATGGGTGTTTTCGCCCTTTTGTGTGGGGTCGGGGTGGTTCAAGTCAGCGCCGACGACATCGGGTACAACCCGCCACCGGCCGCCCAGGCCAACTGTGACGCCGGCCATGGTGCTTTTGGCGCGTTCTCGCACCACTTCGAGTTCCAGATCCCGTCCGGCGTCAACTGGATTGCCGCCGACGCCAAGGAGGATGGCGGTCTCGGGCACGCCACCGGGCCAACCAACTCCGGCTTCTCTCAGTTCTGCAAGACGCAGTAGCCGGCGAATCTCGAACCGTGTGACCCGCAGTGGCGGTTCGGTTTGAGTGCGTGACGAAGCTCGCGATGCCTGCCGCCGAGGCCTTCGATCTGTCGGTCTCGGTGGCCGCTCACGTTGCATCGATGGCCCGCTCGCGCGAGCGCGCAGTCGGCCGCGTTACCTCCGACCTCCTTGGCCCAGGCGACGAGATCACCTGGCGGGCGTGGCACTTCGGGGTACCGTGGCGGTTCACGAGTCGGATTACCGCGTTCGACCGGCCACACCGGTTCATCGACGAACAAGTCCGCGGGCCGTTCCGCCGATTCCACCACGAGCACCTATTCGAGCCGGTCGATGGTGGAAGCCGAATGACCGACATCGTGTCGTTCGAAGCGCCGGCCGGGTGGCTGGGCCGCTTGGCGGAACGACTCGTTTTGGCTTCTTACGTCCGGGCCCTGATCGAGGAGCGGAACCGGTACCTTGGGGGACGGTCGGGCCCGTAACACCGACCCCAGACGCTTCAACCCTCTGAACTCAAAGCGTCGAGTTGGAGCCCACGCCCGGATTCGAACCGGGGACCTTTTCCTTACCAAGAATGCGTTCTGCCCAGACAGCTATTTTCGGGCAGTATTGATCTCAGCCGGACCGTTTCCTCGCAGAAAACCGGTGCTCAGCAGCATTTCCTTCCGCAGTGCGAATTTCTCCGCAATCAGCCGTGAAACTGGCGTGAGCTCCTTGACCTCGGTCGCGGGTCATTTGGCGCTTCTGAAGGTCGGACGGTAGGCAAGGGCCAGCCCAGCCAGGGCGACGGCCAGCAGAAAAACCGCGGACCGCATCTCGTCGGTCTTGCCGCTGCTGGCGGCCCGCAACGCTTGGGCGGCGATATACACGGGCCAAAGAGCCATCGCGTACCACGCCCACCGGTGGCGGCGGCGCAATCCCGTCACCGCAATCACGACGCTGAGGCAGCCGATGAAGAGCTCGTTGATCGCGTTCTCCCGCGTCGTCGAGGTTGTGGCCCCCGGCAGGTCGGTCGTCCCGAAGAGTAGAAGGATCGCGCTAAAGAACACGAACAGCGTCCACGAGTAGCGCTCGAACCATGACCCGGTTGCTGCCTTGTCTGTAGCCACTGGATTACCTCCTCTGACGGCGCTCATTCGGGCACGTTGCCGGAGCGGGTGCCCATGGTGAACGGGGTCGAGATACCGTCGTAGTTGATGGTCATGCTCATGCCCGACGCGGCGTGCATCAGGATGTGGCAGTGCAGCATCCAGATGCCCGGGTTGTCGGCTTTGAAGGCGACGTCCCAGGTCTCGTGCGGACCGACCAACACCGTATCCGTGTGGACCGGGCTGCCAGCCAGCGGACGCCCATTCTTAGCGAGCAGCGTGAAGACGTGGCCGTGGATGTGGATCGGATGTGCGCTGTGGTCTCCGGGATTGACGATTCGCAGGGGCACCAGCTGGCCTTCCCGCACGCGGATCGGAGGGATCGACGGCGAGGCCATTCCACTGAAGGTGTCAGTTAAATCGGCCGACCCGTTGCGGAAGGCGAACCCGCCGCCGAGGACGATCTCCCTCGCCACGTCGTAATGGCCCGCGTCCGCTACGGGGTCGAGCGCCGGCGTCCCATAACGGGTGAGGTCGAAACTCGGAATCGACGCGACGTTGACCGAGGTCAGAGCCGGCCCGTCACCGATCGTCACCACAGGGGACGAAGGTGACTCCCAAGGAAAGGTGGTTTCCTTCAATCCGACCAGGCGCACTGAACCAGCAGCCGGCATCGTGAAGATGAGGTCGGCCCGCTGCCCCATTGCGAGTGGAATGCGCTCCGGGCCCAGCTCCTGCGGTCCGTTGAGGTCGTGCCCATCGAGGGCCGCGACCACGTACGGCGCGCCCATCAGGACCGGCGTCAAAGGCGCCAGATCGAGGCCCGGCACCGCCCCGTTGGTGATCCGCAGTCGCACCCTGTCGCCGGGTGCGGCGTCGAGGTGCAGGCTGGAAGTCCCGTTGACCTCGATCGCATCCGAGCCTGGCTGCGTGTGAACGAGAACGCTGTAATCAAAGACCCGAGATTTCGCCGCATCGTTCGGCTCGACCACGATCGATCCAACAAGACCCTTCGGGATCTGGTTCATCGCGTCCTGGTGCGAGTGGTACCAGAACGTGCCTGCGTCGTTGGCGATGAACTCATAGACGAAGATGCCACCTGGGGCAACGGCATCCTGCGTGATCCCGGCGACACCGTCGTCGGCGTTGGGAACCCTGATCCCGTGCCAGTGGATGGAGGTGGCGGCCGGCAGGTGGTTGACCAGGGTCACCCTGACCCAGTCACCTTGTGTGACCCGGAGCTCCGGCCCGGGGACAGTCCCATTGAAGGCCCAGGCCTGGCGGCCGCCAATAGTCGTGACGGAAGCGGTGAGGGTGAAGTCTTTGACTCGCTCGGTGCGAGGAGGAGGCGCGACCAGGTTCACGACCGAAGTCGAGGTCTGGCCCGGAACAAACGGCGCCGCGTTGTACGCGACCGGCATCGGACTCAGTGCGGCGCCCACCCCCAGGTAGGTCGCGAGCGGGGCGAAGAGCACCATCGGGATCATCTTCAGCGCCGCCCGGATTCGGCCCCGACCCCGCGGACGCCGGGGACGGCGGAAAAGGCGCAGAAACTGGATCACGGAGATTCCCTCCAGCAGAGTCGCGACCACGTCGGGGAAGCCAACCGCCTCGGGGTGCCACGGGATCGGCGCGATCGGCACGCCTACGGTGCGGGATAGAAGCCAGAGGCCAATCACCGCAGCGGTTCCAGCAGGAGCGAGTGTGAACAATCGCTGAGACGGCACTAGCACGACTGCGGCCGCCAGTGCGACCTGTGCAAGTCCTAGACCGATGAAGAAGACGCCATAGATGGTGTATTCGGCAAGGTGGTCAGGCGCGACTGCGAAATGAATCGCGGCGGCGCCGAGCGTAAGCAGCATCGCGGAGTTGAGCAGGGCAGGGCTCCTGTCAATTTCCCGGCGAGCTCTTAGTCGTCTGAACAGGTCGACAACGCTTCCGACTGGGGAAGCCACGTTGCCGCTGTCGTGGGCGATTTGCTCTGCCGACATCTTTCTTGTTCTCCCAGTGCTTCGCGCCGCGGGTGCGGCGTCGATTGCACTGAGAGTGCTTGAGCACGGCTTGATTCAAAACGGTGCCTACACCAGACATCGAGGTGGGGCTGGCCTGAGCCCTGTGCTCCTGCTGGCACGCAGCCAAAGAAAATGCCGGGGCGGACATGCCGCCCCGGCGCCTTTGATCAGACATCGGACCGAGGTCAGGGAAGCTGTGCGATCTGGAGCTCGTTGTTGATGCCGGGGCCGACGTTCTGCGCGTAATGCCCGGGCGTCGCTTCGATTTCAAATGCCGGCTGACAACCACCAGCACCGCATTGGAAGATCAGCAAGTAGTTGCCGTTGGGGTCGGCCGGGATGAACGGCAGCTGGAAGTGCGTGGGCACGGCGAAGCCGCTGAGCGAAATGTGTCCGCTCCCGTTCAGGTTCGGGTCCGCATTCTGGTGGCCCTGGAACTGGAGCTCTCCGTCGACGTTGCCCGCGTTGTCAACGACGATCCAGCCCCAGATGCCCCCGATGCCGAACGGGTTGGTCGGGCTGGCGACGCACGCGACCGGGTTCTGGCAGTTCAACGAAAGGCCAATCTGATAGGCGGCTCCATTCCCATAAGCGGCGGCGGGGCTCGCGCTTGCCGCGAGTAGGCCCCCGACCCCGAGGACTATGCCAATTACGAGTCTCAGTTTCTGCATATTCAAGCCTCCGCTTGGAAACACGTGTTGACGAACATGCAGTCGAGACTGCGTGTTGCGCCCGCGATCCGAAACGGTGGCTACATGTGTTCTTGCTGCGTGCTGGCACGAGTTGGTACGGCGCCGTGCACATTAGTGCCTGCGTCAGGCCCCGATTCAATTCGCAGTGTTCCCCCCACCGCGCCCAGCCGGTCGCGCATGTTGGTGAGCCCCGCGCCGGGGGCTGTGCCATCCAAATCGAAACCGGCGCCGTTGTCATCGACCTCGAAGAGCAAAAAGCTGCCCTCCTCCCAGAGTCTCAGCGTTGCCGAAGCCCTTTCGCCCGCGTGTTTCGACGCGTTCTGGAGCGCTTCGAGACAGCTGTAGTAGACAGCGGCTTCCAGCTCGGGCTGGTACCTCCCGACACTGTCGGCCTCCAGCCGAACGTGGATGGGAGTCCGACGACACGCCGCCGCAAGCGCTTCGGCCAGGCCGGCGCTGCTGAGCAGCGGCGGATAGATGCCCTGAGCCAACGTTCGCAGCTCGTCCAGCGCGGACTCGACGTCGCGGACCAGGTCCTGAGTCAGTGCCAGGCCGCCGGCCGGATCGGTCCGCGCCAGCTGTTGAATCAGCCGAGCCTTGACGGCAATTGCGACCAGGTACTGCTGAGCGCCGTCGTGGAGATCGCGCTCAATGCGGCGGCGCTCGGCGTCGGCCGCCACGACGATCCGGGCTCGCGAGGCCTGGAGCTCTTCTGCCTGCCGGCGGAGCTGCTCCAGCGATATATGGAGAGCCGCGTACAGCCGCTGCTTATTCAGCCCGGCGGCGACCTCGCGCGCCAACTCTTGCAGCGTCGCGTCGGCGTCAGCGGCAAGAGCATCGCCGCGCCAGCTCCGCTCGATGACGATCATGCCAAGCAGGCGCCCCGAAACGCTGACGGGCGCGATTCGAAGCGGGGTCTCAGCTCTGCCCTCGAGGAGCGCCGGCACCCAGACCTTGGCCCACGCGAGGCCCGAGACGCCGGCGTTGGCGATGATCGACTCTTCAGCCGGCGTGACGTTGAGCACCGCATCGTCGCGGCGCGGATTGCTTGCCGTCCTCCTGAGCTCGCCGCCTTCATGGAGCCAGAGCTCAGCGGCGTCCAGCTTGAACGCGTTGTCAAGCGCTTCGACCACCCCGATCAACAGCTCATCCATCGGGTCGCCGCGCGCCAGCCGACTCGCGAACGAGGACCGCACGAAGTCGATCGCGGACAGGCTTGCAGCCGCCTTCCGCCGGCGCCTTTCGCCGGAGATCAGTCCCATCGCGACGGTGATGACCGCCATCGCCAGGAGAATCGCTGCGAGGATTGGCAGCCCAGCTTGAAGATCGGAGACGTCAGGCAATCGTCAGGCGAGGACCGGCATCGAGCCTCAGCCGGTCAGCCGGATCGCTTCGGTGGGAGCCATCCGCGCCGCCCTCGATGCGAGTGGCCCGGTTACGACGAGCACTGTTCCGTAGACGATCACCAGCGCGATCACGAGCCTCTGCAGGTTGACGCCGAACGTCGCGCCGGGTTCAGTGGCGCCGATGAGGAAATATCCGATGAGCAGGCCGGCCCCAATCCCGGAAATAACGCCGATCGTCGCGGTCAGGGCGGCTTCCGCGACCAGTCCGACAAGCAGGCGCGACGGCTGGTAGCCCAGCGCGCGGAGGATCCCGATCACGCGCCGGCGTTCGATAGCTGCGCGGATTCCAATCATCGCGAGGGCCAGGACACCAACCAGAAGGCCCATATGGAGAAGGACGTCGTATTCGGTCGTGTACGCAAGGTTGCTTGCAAAGTCCTGGTCCAGGATCTCGCGGATGGCGGTGGCCTGAACCCCCTGCGCGAAGAGGGATCGCTCGATTTCGTGCGCCAAACCTCGAGGATCGGATCCAGGCTTTGTCTTCAGGAGCACGGTCGACCCGGCCGGGTTGGTGGCGATCTCGGCGAGCGTGGCTGGCGATGCGATGATTCCGAAAAGAACCGTGCCAACCTCATCGCCCGCCACGTGCAGGTGGAGCGGTCCGTTGAGGCCCTGCAGGGTCAAACTGTCACCAGGCGTGGAACCGTTGGCACCAAGGTAGACCACCAGGCCTGGATCCTCGCTCACAGCCCGCCACATCTCGGCATCGCTTGTGAAGCGCTTTTCCCGCGCGCTGATGTGGACTGGGCCGCCGTCCGGAAGCTGATCCGGCAATGCATAGAACATGGCGTGAATCGATGACCCTTGACCTCCGAAGGATGGCGCCTGGAATGGGCCCTGGTAAAGACGCATCGGGATCGCGATCTGCCCGGTTACCTGCTGAGCGACTTCTGGCGGAAGGCGAATCGGGTCGGAGGTCGAGGTGACGACCTGAATGTCGTAACCCGCTGAATCCCGTGCGTAGTCAAGGGTGGTGCTTGCCACCGCGACCGAGATGATGCTGACGAGTACCAGCACTAGCGCGAACGCGCTCGTGGCAAGGCCGGTCCGGACCGGCCGCCGGCTCAAGTACGCGAGGGTCGGACGCAAAGTCGCCTGAAGAAGACCGAACTTATTGCCTGCCAGGCCGAGGCCATCGTCGATCAATTTGAGGTTGGCAGCGGCTGCGATGCTCAGCCCCACGGCTGGAATCGAGACGCCCAAGAGGAGGATGGTCACAAGGAGGCCGAGGTCGGAAGTGAGGTGACTGCTCTCCGCCACCGTGATTGCGGCCCAGGCCGAGGTGAGCAATCCGGCAAGCGTGGCGCGCGCCCTGTCGCTGAGGCGCCCCCGCGCGAGCGCGGCAACAGTCGCAATCAGCGCGACTCCTCCTATCAGGCGAGTCCGGGGATCGTTCGGGACGACCAGAGCAACGCCCAGCCCGGCGATCGCAACTAGAAGCACCGTCCGGGGCCAGCGGCGGCGCACCGAGGAGGCGGGGTCCGGGAGGTCACGGATCGCCGCCGCGATTGCAATCCTCGAGGTCCTATAGGCGGCCGTCGCGACCGTGGCCAGGGTGATGAGCGAGCCGGCGGTAAACGCGAGTGCAAGCGGGCCAGGGCTCACTGTGATCGTCATTGGGAAACCGAGGTACGCGGTATCCCCCGGATCGATGATCCATGCGTTCCAGATCTGGCCCGCGAGATAGAGTCCCGCCAGCACACCGACCGCAACGCCGGCCACGGCCGCGGCCAGGCTGTAGATCGCGCCCTCGAGGACTGATAGAGTGACCAATCCAGCACGCGTCAGGCCCAGGGCGCGCAGCACCGCAAGCCTGGATCTGCGCTCCTCGGCCAGCGCCAGGACGAGATTGACGATCAGGGCGATCGCGGCCAGCACGGTAATGCCGCTGAACCCCAGGTTTATCCCGAGAATCCAGGCCGTCGCGCCCAACAGTTGTCGAGAGGTGTCAAGCCTCACCTCGTTGACCGCCAAAGGAGTCGCGGACTGGATCCGCGAAACCGCAGCTCGCAGCGGCCCGGCCGCCCTACGAGCGGCATCGGTGTCGGATGGAGTGCCGCCTCGCGCCGCGATTCTGACCACATTGAGGCTGGTGTCGCCGGTCACCAGGTTCGCTGTGGCCAGCGTCACGAATGCTGCCAATGGGCTGCCGTAGGCTCCCGGTCCGTACGCGGCGCTTATCGCGTACACCTTCAGGTCGACGCTGCCGGCGCCCGAGCCCGTCGCGATGCGAAGGTGATCGCCAGCCTTTGCGTCGAGGTCGGTCGCCAAGCTGCGCGAAAGCAGGACATCGCCGGTGGCCAGCTCTCCGCCGTAGATGCGGCGCCCGCCGGAGAGCACAAAAGCGCCGAACCGACGTTGTGAGTCAGGATCGAAGCCGACCATGAGCACGTTTGGCTTGCCCAGCCGCTGGTCGACGTCTACCACCGACCCGGGCACCTCGACGCCCCCCTGCACACCGTCGATGTATGGGTTCAGTGCCGGATCAGAGGCCAACTGCCTGGCGACGTCGATCGGAAACGAAAGGCCGCCTGCGGCGGTTACCGTGAGGTCGACGGCGCCCAGTCGCTGATTGGTGACATAGGCCAGCGATTGGCCGGCCGAATCATTGGCGACGAGGGACGTTGTGATCGACGCCGACCCGATCATGAGCCCGACCACGAGCAGCGCGAACTGGCCCCGCCGGCGAATGCTCTCGCGCCACGCGAATCGCGCGAGCAGCGGCCGTCGCCAGGCGAGAATCGCAAGAGGCACGTAGACGAGAAGGAACAGCGCGCCGACAACTACGAGCGCCTGCGTCACACCCTCTCTCCAGCCGCAATGGCCTGCCCCGCTCGCTGCGATTCGATCCTGCCGTCACGCATCCGGACGACCCGGCGCGCCCGCTCCGCCACCACAGGGTTGTGCGTCACAAGCACGATCGTCTGGCCCTCACGGTTCATCCTGATCAGGAGCTCGACGATGACCTCGGTCACTTCCGTGTCCAGGTTCCCCGTCGGCTCGTCGGCCCAGACGACGGCCGGACGATGCACCAGCGCCCGTGCCACAGCCACTCGCTGCTGCTCGCCTCCCGAGAGCGAGTCCGGACGGTGCTGGGCGCGGTTGGCGAGGCCAAGTGTCTCCAGCATGTCGAGCGCGCGCCGCCGAGAATCCCGGCCGCCGATGCCCTGCAGCAGCAGCGGGATCTCGACATTCTCGACCGCCGTCAGCACCGGCAGCAGGTTGAAGGCTTGGAACACGAAGCCCATGTGGCGTCCCCGATACGCAGTGCGCTCGCGATCGGACATCTGGGCCAGGTCGACCCCTTCGACCATTACCTTGCCGCCGTCGAATCGGTCGAGGCCCGAGAGGCAGTTGAGCAGCGTGGTCTTGCCGGATCCGGATGGCCCAACCACAGCGAGCATCTCGCCGCGCACGATGTCTAGATCGACGCCCCGCAGCGCCTCCACGTCGCTCGCGCTGTGGTAGATCTTGCGCAGCCGGCTCGCCTGCACGATCGGCGCGTGGTTGTCAAATTTCATGGTTGCCTCTGTGGCGCTTACGTGTCTTCTGGGGGGCATGGACAGAACGATATGCGCCTGCCTGGGGGACCCACCATCGTGCAGGCTCGCCTATTTTCCGGGATGCTGGCCCCTTGCTCAGCGATCTTGGCTTGGCGGCTCCTCGCTGAGGAATATCAGGGCCGCCTTGACGCGGCGGTGGACGTCCTTCTCCTCGGACAGCCCGAGCTTGGAGAAGATCGCGTTGATGTGCTTCTCGACGCCCCTTTCAGTCAGGAACAAGGCGGCGGCGATGGCCCCGTTGTTCTTGCCCTGAGCGACCTCGGCCATCACCTCGCGCTCACGTGGCGTGAGCCTTTCGAGGGCGGACTCCCTCTTGCGCGACCGGGCTGCGATCAACGCCTCCACGACCTTCGGATCGACGACTGAGCCACCACGAGCGACCTCCCGGAGCGCGTTGACCAGTTGCTCGGGGTCGGACACCCGCTCCTTGAGCAGGTAGGCCCGGCCCGAGGCGCCCTGATCGAAGAGCCGCAACGCGTAGCCGGCCTCGGAGAACTGGCTGAGGACCACGACCCCTGTGCGCGGACTCGTCTCGCGGAGGCGCGCGGCAACCTCGATGCCCTCGTCGGAGTTGGTTGGAGGCATGCGGATGTCCGTCAGGACCGCGTCTGGCTTCTCTGCCTCGACCGCTGACAGGAGCGAATCGCGATCGCCGCAGACCGCTACGACATCGATCTCGGGGACCGTTGCCAGCAGCTGGCGAAGGCCCTCGCGGACGAGCAGGTTGTCCTCGGCGAGAACCACTCGGATCGGCATGCGGGTTCAGGATATAGGCCGGGTGGCCGCCCCACCCATTGTGTCGTGCAGGCACCCTCGCGATCTCTGCCTCGCGCCTTATAAGCTGCCTACCGCTGTGCCTGTCCGAGTATTGATCGTCGACGACCTCGAGCCGTTTCGTCGCGCCGCGCGAGCGGTGGTCGAGGCGACCGCGGACTTCGAGGTCGTAGGCGAAGCGGCGGACGGAGAAGCCTCCGTCGATGCCGCTCGAACGCTGAGGCCCGACATCGTTCTGATGGACGTGAACCTGCCGGGCATGAGCGGAATCGAGGCCACGCGCCGGATCCGTGCCGCGTCATCGCGGGTCATCGTCTTGCTGATGTCGACCCGGGACGCTCAAGAATTCGCAAGCAGGGCGGCTGAATGCGGAGCCGCTGCCTATCTACCGAAGTCGCAGTTGACCCCCGAACAGCTACTCGAGCTCTGGGCCGCCTCATGATGGCCTGGAATTCAGTACTTACGTCTGTAACCGATAAGGAGATCGCATCCAACATCGATGCGTCGAGCGTAGATTCCTAGCCGTTACGCTGCTAGCCGACCTGGTAATGGAGATTTGCCCGAAGGGCTCCACCGAAGTCAGGACACCCCTCAGCCTTCACTAAACCCAGGCAGTTCAATATGGAGCCCACGCCCGGATTCGAACCGGGGACCTTTTCCTTACCAAGGAAATGCTCTACCGCCTGAGCTACGTGGGCAGGCGCAGCTCGATTTTATCTGCTACAAACTGGGCGCCCGGATGCACACGATCGACGAGGCTCTCACCAGCGCGCGGCGGCGGCTCAGCCGGCTGACCGCCGAACAGGCCAACGCCGAGCATGCCACCGGCGCTCTCCTCGTCGACACGCGCACCGAATCCCAGCGCCGCGACCAGGGCGAGATTCCGGGCTCGCTCGTGATCGACCGCACTGTCCTCGAATGGCGCCTGGATCCGACATCAGCCACCCGCATAGCAGAAGCGACCGATCACAAGATCCGCGTGATCGTGCTTTGCGCGCAGGGTTATTCGAGCAGCCTTGCGGCGGCCTCGCTTCTTGACCTCGGGCTGGTCAACGCGACCGACGTCATCGGGGGCTTCGAGGCGTGGCGGGAGGCGGGGCTTCCAATCGCAGACGACTGAAAAGCCGCGAGTGCATTCAGTGGCGGGTTGTTCGAGGGGGAACTTGCCGCGAGTGTATGCACGCGCGGGGAATTCTCAGAGCCCCGAGACCAGCCTCCCCACGTCGGTAAGGATCTCCGCGTGGCCGCGGATCTTGATCGCGGCAGTCAGCTCGGTGAACTGCGCGACCAGCACCTCGCCTGCGTCCAGGCGCTCCGAGTGGTGGGATTTCGTGTCCTTGCCTCGGGTCAGGCCCATGATCGTCACGCCGTCCTCGAGGGCCTTGACGACGACGTAACGGCCGGCTGAAGCTTCCTCTTCCTCGCTCATCTATCTCTTTCCTCGTCCATTGCCGTTGGCCTGCGCCTTCGGCCTCACGATCTCCAGCCTGGTCGACGACGCACCGACGAGCTCGTCGATCTCCGCGGCGAGCACCG
>WNFD01014221.1_pt1 | contig 20043 bp, 20 predicted proteins | sample 5400491 | NCBI WGS metagenome assembly WNFD01 (sample SAMN13153343, study PRJNA577476) | soil metagenome | isolation source: 120 cm saprolite under Douglas fir tree site 2 hole 2 replicate 2 | place: USA:California | collected 2015-04-18
TCTCTGGCTTGATGTCCCGGTGCAGAATACCCATGCGGTGCGCGTAGGAGAGGGCGTCGGTGACCCCCGCCGCGATCGCGAGAGCGTCGCCAGTGCCCAGGCGCCGCGCCTCCACCAGCCGCTGGCGCAGCGACGCCCCGTCAATGAACGGCATGACGTAGTAGAGGAACCCGCCCGCCTCGCCCGAATCATAGAGCGCGAGGATGTGCGGGTGCGTGAGGCGCGCGGCAGTCTGGATCTCCCGCAGGAACCGCTCCGCCCCAAGAAACGCGGTGAGGCCCGGCAGCAGCACCTTCAGCGCGACCTCGCGACGATGCTTGCCATCGTACGCCAGATAGACGGTGGCCATGCCGCCACGCCCCAGCACGCGGCGGAGGTCGTAGCGCGCGGCGAGCGCGGATCGGAGGTCGGCCGGAAGGTCCGTGGTCACGGGGTCGGAATATACGGAGCCGAGTGGGAGGGGCGCGCTCAGCGCCCCAGTAGCCGCGCGGCATTCCCGCCCAAGATCAGTGCGCGGTCCTCGGCCGAGACATCGAGTCGGCCGAGACTCTCCCGCATCGCCCTCAAGCTCCCGATCCGATGCGGAAAGTCGCTACCGGCGAGAATCTGGGGCGGGCCCGCGAAGGCGACGGCGAGCCTTAGCGCCGCCGGGTCGAAGTTCACCGTATCGTAGTAGAACTCTTTCAGATACACGCTTGGCGGCCGGCGAATGTGCTCCCGGCATTCGGGAAACGCCTCATAGCCGCGGTCGAGTCGCTCGGCGATATACGGGATCGCCCCACCGAGGTGACCGAGCACCCAGCGGATGCGGCGGAACCGCTCCACCACACCGCTGAATACCAGCTTCGCCGCGGCGAGCGTCGTATCCCACGGAAACCCGACGAGCGGCATGAGCCAATAGTCGGTCATCGCTTCCACGCCGACGGGGTTGGTCGGATGGATGTACAGCACGGCCCCGAGGGCGTCCGCCGCCTCGTACAGCGGCCAGAAGCGCTCGTCGGCTAGCGCCACCCCGTTGACGTTGCTGAACAGCATCGCGCCCCGGAACTCGAGCTGCAGGAGCGCCCGTTCCAATTCCTTCGCCGACGCGCGAGGATCGTTCAGGGGCAGTGTGGCGAGGGCCGTGAACCGGTCACCCCGCGATGCCACGATGGCTGCGAACGCGTCATTCACGAGTCGCGCCAGCATCACCGCGCGCTCAGGGGACTCTATATGAGTGCCGGGCGTCGTGAAGGTGAGCACCTGCCGGTCCACGCCGTCCCCTCCGAGGACCTCTTCCCGATATGCGATATCCCGATGCGCCCGCACGCAGACGTTGTAGTCCCCGGGATAGCCCAGCACGGGGTTGCTGTCAGCGTCTGTCCAGATCTTGACCGCGCTCGGTCCGTGTCGCACCGCCTCGAGATACTCCGGCGGATAGAAGTGGTTGTGGAAGTCGATGATCTTCACCCTTCACTCCCTGGAGGAGGTGAACACCGCCCACAGCACGTACACCGGCAGTCCCGCCAACACTAGGAGCAGTCCTGTCACACTTTCGCGCGGACGGGCCGCGATCTGGCTCACCGCGACGACTACCGCCGCTGCCGCGAAGATGAGCGGGACCACGGGAACCCCCCGCACCCGGTAGGCCGGCGCGTAGCCGGGGCGCGACCGCAGCAGCAGGAGACCGATCGCCATCAGGGCGAAGAAGATCCATTCGGTGAAAACGACGCGCGTGAAGAGGGCGCGATACGTCCCCGTCGCGACAAGCACCGACGACCACACGGCCTGCAGCACGATCGCGCGGTGCGGCGTCCCGAACTTGGGATGGACCGCCCCCATCCACCGGAACAGCAGGCCGTCCCGCGCCATCGAGAAGTACACGCGGGGCCCGGTCAGCACGATACCGGCGAGCGCACCGAAGGCCGAGCAGGCAACGAGCCCCGCCATCACGGTGCCCCCACCCCGCCCCAGCACCGCATCGGCGGCATCTGCCGCGATCCGGTTCGAGGCGACCACACGGTCGAACGGCAGGACATACAGGTACACCGCATTGAGGGAGACGTACACGGCGGTCACCAGGAGCGTCCCGAGGATCAGCGCCCGCGGAATTGTGCGCTGCGGATTCCGCGTCTCCTCAGCCGTATACGTCACCATGTGCCACCCACCGAAGGTGAACAACCCGGCCGCGACAGCCGCCGCCAGGCCGGCCAGGCTCGGCCTGGGACCGCTCGATGCCCCGAAGTGGACAGGCAGCCCAGCCCCGAGCCAGAAGCCGAGGACGACGATGGCAACGATCGCGAGCACCTTGCCGATCGTGAGGGCGGCTTGCAGACCGCTGCCGAGGGCGACGCCGCAGTAGTTGACGGCCGAGAGGACGAGCACGGCGGCGATGGCCACGGTGCGGATACCGCCGTCACCGTCCCCGAGTGGGGCGAAGTAGGAGACGAACCGAGCGAACACCACAGCGATCGCGGCGATGATCCCGGAATGCATGCTCCAGAACATCGCCCAGCCCCATAGGAAGCCGAGTACCGGCGAGTACGCCTCCCGCAGGAACACATACACGCCCCCGCTCCGGGGATAGGCCGACGCGAGCTCCGCACAGATCAACGCGCCCGCAAGCGTCAGCCCGCCGGCCAGCGCCCACGCCAGGACAACGCCGCTCACCGAGCCCATCTCGCCGGTGATCACGGAGGGCTGGATGAAGATCGATGCACCGATGATCGTGCCGACGACCATGGTCGTGGCCCGGACCACCCCGATGGAGCGCCGGAGCGCTGAGGGGGGGACGGAGGGCGGCGAAGAGTTCAAGGCTTAAGGCAGCGCCCGCGACGGTGTCCGCGGCGTGCGCACCGCACGCCACACCGGGAACTCACCAAGGCCGACTGACCCATACACCTGCCCCGACAGTACTCCGAACTCCGCCCCAAGCAGCCGGTCGAGCATCCCCCAGCGCGCCAGCCCCGCACCCTCGGGCTCGAGCAAGGCGAAGACCAGTCGGCCGAGCGGCTGCGCGGTGGAAACGAAGTACGTGCCGGCCGGGACTCGGCGCATGACGCGCGACCAGCTCCCCGTCACCTCCAGCAGACGGTGCCCCTGGAATTCCCGCGGCGCCCACTTGAGCTGGGTCGCGGTGAGGACTTCCACTGTGTCCGTCCAGTCGACGGCGAGGCGCTGCGCTTGAATACCATGCAGCCGCAGGAGTGCCGCCATGCCGCCTTCAGACGCGGGAAGGAAATAGCCGGCGGGCAGCGCCCGAGTGAGCGAGTCCACGAACCGGTCGTTGACAGGCAAGCGGTAGGTGCGGAGCTCGCCGGTGGGGAGCGGCCGCGGCCTGCCCGAGTCGGAGGCCGCCCGCATCACCTCGAGCACTACCGGCTCGATGCCGCGAGAGCCCAGCCGGTAGGCGACGGCGAGCTCCGGTCGCGGACTCTGCCCTGCGCCCTCGAGGGTCGTCTGGCGATCGGCCTCGCGCTCGAGGCGACGGATCTCCTCAGCGTGGAGGGCGGCGTAGCTCAGGATCTCGACCAGGAAGTCATGCGTCACCCGCACCCGGGTCTTGAAGTCCGCGTGCGAATACGCTTCCGACAGGATCGCCATCCGGCCCCGGAGTCCGACGTAGTTCGTTCCGTACCAGCCTAGCGGCGCGTAGCTGTCCCAACTCTTTGGCTCGAGCGGCGTGTCGACGTTGCCGTAGTCGAATGTCGGCTCGCCGTACTTGTCCTGGAGTGCCTTGCGAATGGCCGGGAGCATCTGGTCACGAATGAACACGGTGGGCCCGGCCGGCCCGTTCGGGTCGAGCGGCGGCGCGTAGGTGAGCAGGTATCCGTGGCGCGTGCCGTCGGTCGTGTGGAGGTCGACCATCAGCGCGGGGTCCCAGGTGTCGTAGATCTGGGCCAGGGAGGCGCGCGTTTCGGGCGCTTCCGCTTTGAAGTAGTCGCGGTTCAGGTCGAGGTTCAGCCCATCGGGGCGCCGGCCAACCAGCTCGGGACCATTCTGCTCGGAGCGGTTGGTCGCCTGCGCGCCCAAGGCATCGTTGCCGTCGGGGTTGTAATCCGGGGCGACCAGAATCACGAGCTTCTGCAGTAGGTCGCGGCGCGGACCAGCGAGCTCGCGCAGCAGCGCGAGCACCGCCTCCTTCCCTTCGACCTCACCAGCATGGATGTTGCCCTGCAGGTAGATCACGAGTTTCCCGGCCGCGGCTGCTTCGCGCGATGACGTCACCGCTGGGTCGGAGGCGACCACCAGGTAGAGCGGCTTGCCGAGCGCCGTGGTGCCGAACTCGGACACGGCGATCGGTGCCCCACCGAGCTGGAGGCTGTCGAGGAACGCACCCACCTCGGCGGTCGTAGACGTGGCCGCGTAGTTGCTGCGTTCGGCGGTTGTGAGCGGGCGTGCCTGGGCGGCCAGACTCAGTGCGGCGCACACCAGGGCGAGAAGCGTGCGAGCGGAGCGGACCATGCGAGGATGGGGTTAGAGGGTGATCCGGCGGGCAATCGTGGCCAACCGGTGCCGCGCCATACCAAGGTTGGACCGCTCGCGGTCGAGCACGAGATACAGGAACACGTTCAGCTCCGGGCCGAGGAAGCGGATCAGATAGTACTGCTTCCCGAGCGTGATCATGACGTCCTCGATCGTATCCTTCATGCCCAGCGCCGCGAGCACCCGGAGCTTCGCGCGGACGAAGTCGGCGGCGCCCGCGCCCGCCAGCTCCACGTTCAGGTTCGCGCTCCCGCCCGCGGTCCCCAGGCTCATGCCGCTCGCGCCGTCGACGAGCGCGACGCCGAGCGCGCCTTCGATTTGCATCGCTTCTTCCAGGCTGCTCCGTACCGCGGACGTCGTGCCGGCATCCTCGGTCGAGCCCCCCCCCCCCCCCCCCCCCCCCCCCCCCCCCCCCCCCCCCCCCCCCCCCCCCCCTCCCCCCCCCCCCCCCCCCCCCCCCCCCCCCCCCCCCCCCCCCCCCCCCCCCCCCCCCCCCCCCCCCCCCCCCCCCCCCCCCCCCCCCCCCCCCCCCCCCCCCCCCCCCCCCCCCCCCCCGCTTCGGATCGGGCCACCCGACGATCTCGTGCACCGCGGCGACTCCCCGCAGCCGCCGCGTCTCGCCGTGAACCAGCGCGCCGCGGTCGAAGTACAGCCGTCCCTCTTCACCCGATGAGCTCACGACGATCAGGCCCGTCTTGCGCTCCACTTCGAGGAGCTGCAGAAAGCCGAACAGGGTGACGCCCATGATGCGGCCGACCGTCGCCGGGCTGAGCGAGCGCTGGAGCTCGTCGGCGAGTGCGGAGATGTCGACCGGCTTGCTGAACGCCGCGGCAATGCCGTAGGCGTGCAACCGATCAGCGAGCTCGGGGGTGATGCGTTGGCCGGTCATCACGGCGACCGGCGTGCGGATGCCGCGCTCCAGCAGGCCGCCCAGCAGAGCGAGGCCATCCATGACTGGCATCTGCAAGTCGGTCAGGATCGCGTCGACGCGCTGCTCGGCCAGCAGCTCGAGGGCGCGCGCACCATGCTCCGCCGGGGTCACCGTGAAGACGCCGGTTCGGTTCAGGGCTCGGGTCAGGGCCAGACGAACGAACTCGTCGTCCTCGACGAGCAGCAGGGCAACGGTGGCCAGGGGGCGCGCCTCTCCAGTCGTGCATGAGCATAGGAGCCGCGGCAGGTGTGTGCAACGTCCGCACCCCTCGCTTCCACGCTGCCGGCAGAACATCTTCCGGTGAGCCCCCTCCCCCCTCCCCCCTCCCCCCTCCACCCAACTCCGGAGGCTGTCATGGGATTCTTCGCGCACCTGCACCAGCTGAGCGATTGGGCCCTCGTCGCGCTTCGCCTGGGCGTCGGCGCCATTTTCCTCGTGCACGGCACCCAAAAGCGGGCCATGTGGAAGATGTCACCCTCCCCCCAAATGCCCGCGCCTTTCCTGTCGCTCCTCAAGGTGCTCTCCATCGCCGAACCCCTCGGCGCGCTGGCCGTGCTCACCGGCCTCTTCACTCAGCTCGCGGCGGCCGGATTCTGTCTCGACATGCTGGGCGCCATCCGGCTGAAGAGCGCTCAGATGCACAAGGGCTTCAGCGGCGACGGCGGATGGGAGTTCGAGTTCCTCCTGCTCGTGGCGGCGTTAGCCCTCGTCATCACTGGCGCCGGCCGGTTCGCGCTCGACCGTTTCCTGTTCGGGCTTTGACAGTCTTAGCGCAGCGCGCTACCCACCAGCCCGGCGGCGAGAATCAGCAGGGGTTCGGGAATGCGCTTGGTCGCCGTGAGCACCACGAACGTCACCGTGGCGATCAGCACCGCGCCGGCATCGCCGAGTGAGCGACGGCCCAGTACGATCACGGCACCGGCGATCGCCCCCGTCGCCGCCGCCGTCACGCCTTCCACGAACGCCGTGATGCGCCGATCCCGGGCCCAGCGATGGAATGATGGGGCAAGCAGCACGGTGACGAGGTAGACCGGGAGGAACACGCCGAGCGCAGCGGCGGCGGCGCCGAGGGGGCCTGCCGCGAGATAGCCGATGAACGCCACCGTGATCACCACGGGACCCGGCGTAATCATTGACACGGCGACCGCGTCGAGGAACTGCCGCTCCGTGAGCCAATGGAAGTGTTGCACCACTCCCCCATGGAGATACGGCACGATCGCGAGACCGCTGCCGAAGACGAACAGGCCGGCGCCGGCGAAATACCCCAAGATCGTGCCGAGGAGGCCCACGGACGGAAGCGCCGGGCCAGCCGCCAGGAGCGGCGCGAGCGACGCCGCCCTGCTGCCCCCCCCCGCCCCCCCCCGCGGTGCGGTGCGGACGAGCACGGGCACGAGACCGCACGCGAGGAATACCCAAACGATCTCCGTCCCGGTCCACGCGGTCACGCCAGCGCTGAGCGCGAACAACGCCCAACGCAACCGATCTCGGCCGAGCGTCATTCGGACGAGCTTGATCGCGCTGCGGGCGATGACAGCGATTACGGCCGCGCCGACGCCGTAGAAGGCGCGCTGCATCCAGGGCAGCCCGCCGGCGTGAACGTAGACCGCGGAAAGGGCGAGCACCATCAGGAACGACGGGGCGATGAACGCGGCGCCGGTCAACGTCGCTCCCCAGGCGCCGCCCCGCACCCAGCCGAGGTACATCGCGAGCTGCGCCGCGAGCGGGCCCGGCGCAAGTTGCGCCAGCGCCAATCCCTCCTTGTACTCCGGCTCCGTGATCCAGCGGCGGGACTCAACCAGGTCGCGCTGCATGTAGCCGACCAGCGCGATCGGTCCGCCGAACCCGACGCTGCCCAGGCGCAGGAAATAAGCGGCCAGGGCGCTCAGGCCAGGCTGCCCGGTCGGGGGGGGGGGATCCACGACGAGGGCCAGGCCGGGCGCCTCGGCGCGGCCGAACTTCTCGTCTTTGCAGTCGATGTCGTGCACGATCTCGCCGAGCGCGCGCAGCGCGCGGTCGCGCAGGCCGAAGCGATCGAGCAACGTCTCGAAGGTGCAATTGGCGCCCTCGTGCGTGAATTCAGCCTCGTACATGTCGAAGCGCACTTCGCCCGGCTCAGGCCGGTAGCCGCGCGGAGCGACGAACTTGAAGCGCGCTGCCGGATCGATGAAGCGCCGGATCAGCCAAGCGCTCGCCATGCGGTCGACTTTCACACCCACTCGGGTGACCCACGTTCGGCCGACGTAGGCCGCGGAGTCGGCAGTAGGAGCAGGCGCGTCGGGTGCGCTCGTGCGGAACATGGCAGCGAGCTCCTGGTTGGAGATTCCCTCGAGGAACCCCGCCTCGCAGATGAGCGCCTCGCCCCCGTCGGCCACGATCTCGCGCGCGAGCCATTGGAGATCCTCGAGCGCTTCATCGGTGCGGGGGAGGGCATAGACTGAGTTCTTGAGCGGGCGGGCACCGATGCGGCGCAGGCGGCGCCGCACTTTGACGCGGAAGTAGTCGGGCTTGGGGGGGATGCGGTGGATGAGCAGCAGCCAGGGCGGCGCCGCAGTCTCCGCTTGCGCGGCTATCGCAGATGAATCATCTTTCATATCACAACTGTATCACCAGCGTGGCGACGGGGCAAGCCTTGGCTTTCGACATGATCTTTCCGTGGAAGCGATCCTCCACCCGCTCGCAACCGGCGGGCAAAACGCTCCTGCTCACTCGGCGGGATGTAGCAGCCCTGCTCGATCTCGACACCTGTATTGCAGCGGTCGAGACCGCGTTCCGGCTACACGGCGAAGGCAAGACCGCCGCTCCCGGTGTGCTTGGCGTGCCCGTCCCAGGCGGCGGGTTCCACATCAAGGCTGGCGTACTCGTCTTGGGGCGGCCCTACTTCGCGGCGAAGACCAACGCCAACTTCCCCGACAACCCCGCGCGCTGCGGTCTGCCAACGATTCAGGGCGTGATCGTGCTCGCGGACGCGGAGCGGGGCACGCCGCTTGCCCTGATGGACGCGACGGAGATCACGGCGCTCCGCACCGCAGCGGCGAGCGCCATCGCGGCCAAGCACCTCGCGCGCGCGGATGCCCGCACCGCGACGATCGTCGGCTGTGGGACACAGGGTCGGGTGCAGCTGCGGGCCTTGCGGGCGGTGCGCGCCCTGGAGCGCGTGTACGCCTGCGACCGGGACGCCACAGTGGCCGAGCGGTTCGCCCGCGAGATGCGGACCGAGTTGGGCCTCGAGGTGCGGGCGCGGACCGATATCGCGGGTGCAGCCCTCGCAAGCGACGTAATAGTGACGTGCACACCGTCGCGCGAGCCGATTCTCGCTGCTGGCGACGTCCGCCCAGGCACCTTCGTCGCAGCCGTGGGGGCAGACAACCCCGAGAAGCAGGAGATTGACCCTGCCCTGCTGGCCGCGAGTCGGATCGTCGTGGACGTGCTCGAGCAAGCGGCCACGATGGGCGACCTGCACCACGCGCTTCGGGCCGGCCTATTGAGCCGCGCCGACGTGCACGCCGAGCTGGGGGAAGTGGTCGCGGGGCGAAAGCCGGGACGGTGTTCCTCGGAGGAGACGATCGTGTTCGACTCGACGGGAATGGCGCTGCAGGATGTCGCGGCGGCCGCCGCCGTGTACGAGCGGGCGGTTCAGGCCGGACGCGGCCTCGCCATGTCGCTGGGCGAATGACTGCCGCGAGTATCGTGACGTATACGGCCGTTGCGGCCGTCCTCACCGTGACGCCGGGCGCGGACACGATGCTCGTCATCCGCAACGTCATCGCCCGCGGTCGACGCGCGGGCGTCGTGACCACGCTCGGCATCTGCAGCGGCCTATTCGTCCACGCCACGCTGTCGGCGCTTGGTCTGTCGTTGCTGCTCGCGCGCTCGGCCGAGGCGTTCACCGTGGTGAAGCTCGCTGGCGCCGTCTACCTGGCCTGGCTGGGTGCGCAGGCGTTGCGCGGCGCGGCGCGCCGAGCAGCGCCCCAGGCCGTGCTAGCGGGCGAGGGCCGGGCCGCCGATCGCGCGCGGTCGTGGCGCGAAGGCTTCCTCACTAACGTGCTCAACCCGAAGGTCGCGGCGTTTTACCTGGCGTTCCTGCCGCAGTTCGTCGGACCGGGCGACGCGGTGCTCCCAACGTTCCTCGGGCTCGCAGCCATCCACGCGGCGTTGGGTCTCGTGTGGCTAAGCCTGCTTGCCAGCCTGCTCGAGCGCGCGCGCGGATGGTTCGGGCGTCCGGCGGTGCGCCGGGCGCTCGACGGGGTGAGTGGCGCGGTACTCGTGGCGTTGGGGGCGAGGCTGGCGCTGGCGCGGCGCTAGGCGGCCTCCAACGCCGCTGCCAAGGGCTCGGCGTCCCATGACCCATCGTATCGCACGCCGTTGATGAAGAACGTGGGCGTCCCGTTCACCCCGCTACGCACCCCGCTCATGAAGTCGTCCCGCACCTGGGCCTTGTAGAGGTGCGCCGCGAGCTCGCGCGCCACCCGCGGGGCGTCGAGGCCAAGCTCCGCCGCATACTCGATGAGATTCTCGTCCTCCAGGGCAAACTGCCGCTCGAACAGACGATCATGCATAGCCCAGAACTTGCCCTGCGCCGCTGCCGCCTCCGCGACCTCGGCGGCGTGCTCGGCGTGCACGTGCACCTCTTTGAGTGGAAAGTTGCGGAACACGAACCGCAGGCGCGGCCCCAAGCGAGCCTGGACCTGCTTCACGATCGGGTACGCGCGGCGGCAGTGCGGGCACTCGAAGTCCCCGTATTCCACGAGCGTCACGGGCGCGTCCGCGAGGCCCTGGGAGTGATCGTCCGCGTTCACCGCCACCGCCAGGACCGCGGCCCCCCCCCCCTTCCCCCGCTTGGCGCTCATCGCGCGGCTCGCTCGAGCCCCTCGAGGGCTCGCAGGATCCCGTCCGCCCCAGGGTTCACGCCGATAGGCGACACATAGCTCCAGCGAACGATGCCCTCCTTGTCGATCACAAACAGCGCCCGCTCGGTGATGCCTTCCGCGTCGCGGTAGACGCCATAGCGTCGCGCCACCGCTCCTTTCGGCTCGAAGTCAGCCAGGAGCGGGAAGTGCAGCTTGCGTTGCGTGGCGAACGCGAGGTGAGACCAGACGCCGTCGACCGAGACACCGAGCAGCTCGGCGCCGTAGCGCTGGAACTCAGGGAGGATCTCGTTGTACAACGCCATCTGATCGCCGCAGACGGGGCTCCAGTCCGCCGGGTAGAACGCGAGGATCACCGGCTGGCCCCGAAAGTCGCGGAGCGAGACCTGTTGATCCGGCGTGCTGTGCAGGGTGAAGTCGGGGGCCGCCGTCCCGGGCGCAACAGGGCCGGATGAGCGCTGAGCTGTTGGCATGATTGCACCATAACGCCTGCGTCAAGAGCGCCTGGACAGGTTGCGGCGCAGGGCGCAGAATGAGGCCTTCCCAAACCGGAGCAACCCGATCATGAACGTCCGCGTTTACGCAGTGGCAGTCGCCGTCGCTAGCCTCCAGCTCCCTCTCCTGCTCGCGGCGCAGGGCGGGCCCAGTCCCGTCGCGGATGCGTTGCGCACGGGCGAGCAGCGGATGGGCAGGAACCTGGTCGCCGCCGCCGAAGAGATGCCCGCCGACAAGTACGGCTACAGACCGACCCCAGCGCAGATGAGCTTCGCGAGAATCGTCGTCCACCTTGCCGAGGGAAACGACTATCTGTGTGGCACGATCGCCGGCGTGAAGGCGCCCGAGCGGGTCAAGGTGGACACGGCGGACTCGAAGGACAAACTCGTCGCCCGCCTGCGAGAGACCTTTGGATTCTGCGAGACAGCACTCGCGAAGCTGGACGACTCGAAGCTCGCGGAGCAGCTGCCGTTCTTCGGCGGCCGCCCGGCGTCTCGGGCGTCAGTCATCCTCGTCACGGTGGGCGACTGGGCTGACCACTACAGCCAGGCCGCGAACTATTTGCGGCTGAACGGGCAGCTGCCACCAACGGCGAAGCGGCAGACCCCCTAAGGCACGACGACCCCGACGATGAGCCGCGGCCTTCGCGCTGTCGTCCTCGCGGTGTTCGGGCTCGGGGCGTCGTGTCACCGGGGAGTGAGAGCTCCGGAGGCGCCGACGCCGCCCCCGAGCGCCCGCTCGGTTCCGGTGCCCGCCGCAGCGCTGCCGTTGCGTGCGGTGCAAGTGAACGGGACGGAGTTGCGTTACGCGGACCTCGGGAGCGGCATCCCCGTCGTCTTCGTCCACGGCAGCCTCGGCACACTCGAAGACTGGCGGCCTCAACTCGACACGTTCGCCCGTCACTATCGCGTAATCGTATACAGCCGTCGCTATCATCCGCCCAATCCCCAGCGGCCGGACGGCCGCGAGTATGGGATCTACCTCCACGCGGACGATCTGGCGGCGTTGCTCGAGCGGCTCGGCATAGAGCGCGCCCACATCATCGGGCACTCCTACGGCGCGTATGTCGCCCTGGCATTCGCGTTGCGGTACCCTGACAAGGTCTGGGACCTCGTGCTGGTCGAGCCACCGATTCTGCCCTGGCTCGCCCGCACGCCGGAGGGCGACTCCCTCCGCCGGTCGTTGGAGGCAGGAGCCCTCGCGCCGGCGCGGGCTGCCTTCGCACGCGGGGATTCGGTGGAAGGTCTGCGCCGCTACGTCGATGGCGCGAGCGGTGTGCCAGGTCAGTTCGACGCCATGCCGGCCGACCGGCGGGCAGCCCTGCTCCGGCTGGCGTTCTCGCTGCGGCTGGAGCTTGCCGCGGCCCCGGACGTCCACATGCCGTCCCTGGCGTGCCACGACGTGGCGGGCATCCGCAGCTCCGTCTTGCTCGTCACCGGCCAGCGCAGCCCGCGCCGGTTCCACGTGATCGAGGACGAGCTGGAACGCTGCCTACGGACCCAAGAAGTCGTCACCGTGCCGGGGGCGGACCACCGCGTGCCGAGCGTGAACCCGCGATTCTTCAATCAGGCCGTTTTGACCTTCCTCGCGCGGCACTGAGTCACCCCGCGAATCTTCAGTCAGGCCGTTTTGACCCTCCTCGCTCGCTCGCTCACCCGGTGATTTTCAATCAGGCCATTTTGACCTTCATCGCGCGGCACGGAGTCACCCGGCGGCCTGCCACCCTCCTGGTGGAACCACAGCGCCCGCGTCATAATTCACGGGCGGCCGGATGACCCCTCATCCGACACCCCACCCCGCTGGTCGCCCTTGCCTCGCGGAGGTCCCACGACGGTCGCGGTCGCGCTGATGCGCGGCACGCGCCTCCAAACCAGGAGGAGGGAGCGTCATGCACCTCGTATTACGACGTTATCGGATCCGCCTCGGCTCAATTGCCGCAGCTGCCCAGCGCGCGGAGGAGAGCCTCGTACCCGAGTTGCGGCAGGTACCGGGATTCGCGGCTTTCCATCTCGCCGATGTCGGAGACGGCACGGTCGCCAGCCTGGGGTTGTTCGAGACCGATGAAGGCGCGTCCCTGGGCGAGCGGCTCATGAGCGGTTGGTACCGGGAGGATTGGCCCGTGTTTCGGGCGGTTCCGCCGGGGCTGGCGCGGGGAGAGGTGCTGGTACGCGCCGAAGTGGCGCGTCCAGCGCAGATCAGCGTCGAGGCCTCGGGGCCCCGACTCGAGCGCCGCGGTAGTCGGCCCGACCGCAGGCTGGGGCGGGATCGCCGCGTCGCCGCGCTGGCCATGGTTTCCGCCGCGCCGTAGCGCGCGGAAGACGACCCTCTCCCTCAGACCCGGACCGTTCCTCGAGCGAACTCTCTGACTGAGAGGAGGGAGATCGGGAATGTCCGCAGAGTCTTGCGCATGTCGATGGGGTCGCCGTGCGCGTAGCCGAGCATCAAGGCCGCGAAGGTCTGCTGCAACGGATCAGTGGCTGCAGCGCGCTGGGCGTTGAGCGCGTCCTCGGGGACGTGTACCACTTGGAATTCACGTCCCCCGGCCTCTTCGAAGCACCGCACAACCTCCAGTGGACTCAACATCTCGGGACCGCCAAGCTCGATGGTGGTGTTCCGGGCCGCCGAGTTATTGACACTGGCCACAGCGAACTGGGCAACATCGTTTAGCGATATCCAACTGATCTTATTTGCCCCTGAGCCATAAATCTGCGCAGTGCCCTTTCCGGCATCGAAACCGATGGCAGGGCTGAGCCAGACCTCCATGAAGAAAGTAGGGGCGAGAATCGTGTAGTCGAGACCGCTCTGCTTCAGGTAGGCCTCCACCGTGCGCTTTGCGGTGATTAGGGGACAATCGACGTCCACGCGATGTGAGACGGAGACATAGATGAATTGGCGGACGCGTGCCGCCTTCGCCGCGTCGACTAGCCGCATCTGACCCTCCAGATCGACCGTCTGAATCGAATCACCCGGCTGCCGGGACAGCGTGGTGGAGGCGGTCGTAATGACCGTGTCCACACCGCGGCAGGCGGCGTCCAGTGATGCGCGATCCTTGAGGTCACCCCGTGCGAGCGTCGCGCCCAAGGCTGTGAGCTGCTCGACCCGTGACTGGCTTGAGGTGGGTCGCACCAGGGCGCGGATCGGCCTCCCCGCCGCTGCGAGACGGCGGCAGATCTCGCCGCCCAAGAGACCTGTCGCCCCGATGACGAGGATCATGAGCTTACTCCTTCGCGATTCGCCTGTACGTCGTACTCCCCTTCCCACCGCGCCATGACCACGGTGGCGAGGCAGTTCCCGACAAGATTCACCGAGGTCCGGGCCATGTCCATCAGGACGTCCACGCCGAGGAGAACGCCGATCGCCTCCACCGGCAGATGGAAGGAGGCGAGGGTGGCAGCCAGAATGACGATCGCCGCCCGCGGCACCCCGGCCAGCCCTTTGCTCGCCACCATCAAGGTGAGCATCATCAGCAGCTGCTGCGACAGGTTCAGCGCGACGCCCGCCGCCTGGGCCACGAACACCGCCGCGACGGCGAGGTACAGCGTGCTCCCATCCAGGTTGAAGGAGTAGCCCGTGGGCATCACGAAGGCGACGATGCGCCGCGGCACGCCGATCGCCTCCATATGCTCCATCGCGGTGGGGAGCGCGGCCTCCGACGACGCCGTCGAGAAGGCGATGAGGGCAGGCTCCTTCACCGCACGCACGAACCGGCCCAACGGCACTTTGGCTAGCCAGGCCACCGGCAGCAACACCGCCACCCCGAAGACCACGAGGGCGCCATAGAGCGTAGCCACGAGCAGGCCCAGCCGCTTGAGGACATCCAGGCCGCTCGAGGCCACGGTAAAGGCGATCGCCGCGCCGACACCGATCGGGGCGAACCGCATCACAAGGCCGGTGAACTTGAACATCACCTCGGCAACCGCTTCGCACACGCCGAGGAGGACCTCCTTGGACCGACCTCGGACCAGCGTCAGCGCTAACGCGAACAGTACCGCCCAAAAGACGATCTGGAGCACCTCGTTCTGCGTGGCCGCTTCGAAGAAGCTCTGCGGCACGAGCCGCTCGAGCACCCCGGCCAGCGTTAGCCGCTCGCCCCCCCCCCCCCCCCCGAGCCCGACAGCGAGGGCCAAGGTGGTCACGACCTCGAAATAGACGATCGCCTTCAGAGCCAGCCGCCCCACCCGCTTGATATCGTCGCCGTGGCCCGCGATGCCGACGACCAGTGTTCCGAAGATGAGGGGGACGATGATCGACTTGATCATCCGCAGAAACACGGTCGCCAGCGGCCGCAGCGTGACGGCCACGTCTGGCGCTGCCCAGCCCAGCAGGGTGCCGAGGACCATGCCGACGAGAATCCACTGCGTCAGGGTGCGGCGCCGGAGGAAGGTCCACATAGGGCGTGAACGTTATCCACCGCGGGCCGGATGGGACAGGCCGGCGTTATGTTAGCGGTATGGAAGATCGGGGAGGCGCCGCGCTGAGCTCCACGGCGCCCGCTGCACCTCAAGCCACGGCGAGCGTGGCGGCACGGCCGCTCGAGTCGCGACCCGACGACGCCGTCCGCCAGGCCAGGCTCGACGCGATGAAACGGCGCGCGACTGGCCTGCTGGCGGCCGCGGCGGCAGTGTTCGGCGCGGCGAGCGCGTTCGAGAGCCGGTACCCCTGGCTCGGCTACGTGCGCGCCACAGCCGAAGCTTCCCTCGTAGGCGGACTCGCCGACTGGTTCGCCGTGACCGCGCTGTTCCGCCATCCGCTCGGCCTCCCGATTCCGCATACCGCCATCGTGGCAACCCGCAAGGAGCGGATCGGGCGTATCCTCGGCAACTTCGTGCAGAATCACTTCCTGTCTCGCGAGGTCATTACCGCCAACCTCCGCGCCGTGCAGCCCGCCGAGCGCGCTGCACGCTGGCTGAGCGATCCCGCGCACAGCCGACGGATCGCGCAGCAGGTCGCGAGCGGCCTGGCGAAGACGCTCGAAGCGCTCCCCGATGACGAGGTGCGGGAGCTCGTCCGCCACGTCGTGAACGCCCGCCTGCGGGCCACCCGGGTCGCGCCGGCGCTGGGCAAGACGCTCGCCCTCGTCCTCGCCGGCAACCGGCAGCAGGAGCTGATGGACGTCGCCGTGCGACTCGCGGCGGAGTCGATCCTCGACAACCGGGAGCTGATCCGAGAGCGGGTGCGGGCAGAGAGTCCCTGGTGGGTGCCGGGCGTCGTGGACGATAAGATCTATCAGCGGATCATCGACGCGGTCGAGCGGTTGCTCCGTGAGATGAGCGCCGACCCGGCCCACCCGCTGCGCGCGGCGTTCGACGATGCCGTGCGAGATTTCATCGATCGCTTGCAGCACTCTCCGGACGTCATCGCCAAGGCGGAGGCGATGAAGGACGAGTGGCTCGCTGACCCGACGGTGTCGGACCTGTCGGCGCGCCTCTGGGAGGCGACCCGTCGTGCGATCGTCACCTACGCGACCGGCGCGGACGGCGCAGCGCCAGGGCCACTGGAACGCGGCCTCAGCGAGTTCGGAACCGCCCTGCTGGGCAACGCAGGCCTGCTCGCCGAGATCGACGACCTCACCATCGACCTCACAGCCACGGTCGTGGAACGCTACCGGCAGGAGATCGGGGACCTCATCGCCCAGACCGTGGCCAGCTGGGATCCAGAGGCCACGTCGCGACGGTTCGAGCTGGCCGTCGGCCGTGATCTCCAATTCGTACGCATTAACGGGACGCTCGTGGGGGGACTGGTCGGCCTAGCGATCTACCTCGTCTCCCACCTGTGGCGATAGCCACAGCGCGGGCCTCAGTGGTCGACACGGGACGCGCCGGAGCCAGCATACGGCGGAGATCGCCCATCAGCTCCGCGAAGCCCGGGTGATCGCCGTGGTGGGTTGTTGCAACCGCTCGTCGCCGACACGGTGCGGTTTACTGTGAAGTAGCGAACCTACCTGCGCGGGGCGTCCTTGCTCGCCGGGGTCTGGAAGAGACGCAGATACTGCCCGTACCCCTCCTCCTCCAGCCGCTCGACGGGAACGAACCGGAGCGCAGCTGAGTTCATGCAATACCGCAGCCCGGTGGGCGGGGGTCCGTCGTCGAAGACGTGGCCAAGATGGGAATCCGCATGGGCCGAGCGGATTTCGGTGCGCTCCGCTAGCAATGATCTGTCCACCTTTTGGCGGACGTTCGCTGGCTCGAGCGGCTTTGTGAAGCTCGGCCACCCAGTGCCGGACTCGAACTTGTCGAGCGAGCTGAACAGCGGCTCCCCCGACACGACGTCCACGTAGATGCCGGCACGGTGGTTGTCCCAGAACTCGTTGGCGAACGGCCGCTCGGTCACCTCGTGCTGGGTCACCTCGTACTGTAACGGCGTCAGCGAGCGCCGCAGGTCGGCGTCGGCAGGCTTCGCGAATTGCATCGGGCTCCATCCCTTCCGTCTAGTCTCCGTCGCTCCCCCCCCCCCCCCCCCCCCCCCCCCCCCCCCCCCCCCCCCCCCCCCCCCCCACTTCTTGCAGACGCCGATCACGCCCGCACCCCAGGCGGTAGGCCTGGTAGCGGATCGGATTCTTGCGGTAATAGTGCTGGTGAAATGGCTCCGCCGGGTAGAACCTACCCTCAGCCACGATCGCCGTGACGATCGGTCGGTTGAACCGTCCCGCCAATTGCCGCTTCGAATCCTCCGCGACGCGCCGCTGCGCCGTGTCCCGAAAGAAGATCGCGGTATGGTATTGCGGCCCATGGTCGCAGACTTGCCCGTCGGGATCGAACGGATCGATGTTGTGCCAGAATACGTCGACGAGCTTGTCGTAGCCGACCGTGCGTGCGTCATAGACGACCTGCACGGACTCGAGGTGCCCCGTCTGGCCAGCCGAGACAGCCTCGTAGCTCGGATCCACCTCGTGACCGCCCGTGTACCCCACGGTCACAGACAGAACGCCGGCGAGCTGGTCGAACGGATGCTCCATGGACCAGAAGCAGCCGCCGGCGAAAGTCGCTGTGTCGGGAGTCGCTCGCCCGTCATGCAACGACGCCGGCGCCACGACACCGAGTGTCAGCGGCCTGGCGAAGGTGAAGGTGAGCAGTAGAAAGAGTTTCATGATGCCTCAATGTGGCCGGGAGTGGGGGTCCGGCGGAAGTGCCAGCGGGAATTCTTAGAGGATTATCATCTTTCTCTCACGTGAGGTGCCTTGGCGGAGCGATTCTTCATCTGCCGTCGCGCTTCGAGTCGTCGTAGGTTTCCGGCGTGCAGATCCTCATTGTGGAGGACGACCGCGATCTGCGGCGCTTCCTGAGCAAAGCCTTCCGCGAGGAGGGCTATGGGGTCACCGAGGCCGAGTCGGGCGACCGGGCTCTGGAGCGCGCCCTGGGCGGCAGCTACCACTGCATCATCCTCGACGTCATGCTCCCTGGACGGGACGGGTTCGCCGTGGTGGAAGAGCTTCGCCAGCGCAGCGTCTTCACCCCGGTGCTGATGCTGACCGCGCGCGATGAGCTCGAGGCACGGGTGCGGGGGCTCGAAGGCGGCGCCGACGATTACCTCACCAAGCCGTTCGATCTGTCCGAGCTGATCGCGCGGGTGCACGCGCTGATCCGTCGCGCCGAGCTGCGCCACAAAGACGCGACGTTGACAGTGGGGAATCTGATCCTCGACCCGCTGACGCGGCGCGTCACACAGGACGGCCGGGTGGTAGACTTGAGCCCGCGGGAATTCTCACTCCTCGAGTTCCTGATGCGGAACGCCGGCCGAACGGTCTCTCGTTCCCGCATCGCCGAGGCGGTGTGGAACTACAAGTTTGACCCCGAAACAAACGTCGTCGACGTGTATGTGAACTACCTGCGCAAGAAACTCAGCTTCGCCGGCCAAACGGCGCCGATCCGCACCGTGCGCGGGACCGGCTACCGGCTCGAGGCGCCGTGAGCGAGCGAGCGCTCGCCACCGTCCTCACGCGGCGCTTCAGCCGGGTCGCCTGGACAGCGCTGGCGGGTTTCGCCGCGGTAGTTGTCGTGGCCTTCGCCGTCGCGGCCGAGGCTGTATTGCGCCGCTCGCTCGAGCATTCGGCCGACGTCATCCAATCGCTGCTCGGCGCCTACACCGACTCCGCCGGCGCGCCGGGCGGCGTGATGCCCGCCATGCTCGCCGACCAGCTCCTCGGCATGGGCGGGCAGGTCGTCATCACGCGCACGACCACTAACGCCGGGGGCATGCAGCAGGTGTACTATGTGACGCCCGGCATGCCGGCGAAGCGCCTGGAGGGCCTGCCGGCGACCGCTTCCCCCGACGAAGTGCGTCAGGTCCTGCTCGCCGCCATCGCCCAGCGCGCGCGCTGGCGCTACCGCATGCTGCACCGTTCGGCCGGTGCGTTCGACATTTACGTAGTCGCGAGTCGCGAGCCCTATGCGGTCGCGCTGGCCGCGCTCGCGGCGGCTGCGGCCCTGCTGCTGCCGATCGCGGCGCTCAACGCCAGACGCGGCGCACGAGCAGCAGTAGCGGACGCCCTGCGACCACTCGAGCTCGTGACCGCGGAGACACGGGCAATCGGACCGGCAGAGCTCGGCAAGCGCATCGGGAGTCCCACAGGTCAGGCCGAGGTCAGCGAGCTCGCCAACAGCATCAACCGCATGCTCGAGCGCGTGGACGGCGCACATCGCGCGCTCGAGTCCTTCACCGCCGACGCGAGCCACGAGCTGCGCACGCCGCTCACGCACCTGCGCGCCCAAGTGCAATGGGCGTCGACCGACGGGCGCTCCGAGACGGAGATACGGGAGGCGCTCGAAGCCATGGAGCGCGAGCTCGAGCGCACGACGAAGATGGTAGATGAGCTGCTGCTCATCGCGCGCGGAGAAAACCGACAACTCGCGCTCGCGCGCACGCCGTTCGACTTAAGTGCCGTGGTGGAGGAGGTGAAGGGAATCACCGAGGCGATGGCAGTGGGCCGGGACATCGAGGTCCGCAGCCTACTTGCCAATGCCGTGTGGGCGCTGGGAGACGCGGATCGCACGCGCCACATCCTGCTGAATCTCGCGTCCAACGCGGTGCGCTACACCACAAGTGGCAGCGTCACGTTCTCGGTGCGAGCGAACGAGGCGATGGTGGGCGCAAGCGTGCAGGACACAGGACCGGGGATCCCCCAGGAGCACCGCGAGCGCATCTTCGACCGTTTCTTCCGGATCGACCAATCGCGTAGCCGCGCCCGCGGAGGCACAGGACTCGGCCTCGCCATCGCGCGACTCCTCGCGCAGCTGCAAGGCGGCCAGATCACCGTCGAGAGCCCCCACCCCCACCCCCCACCTTCAGGTG
>WNFD01002116.1_pt1 | contig 20040 bp, 20 predicted proteins | sample 5400491 | NCBI WGS metagenome assembly WNFD01 (sample SAMN13153343, study PRJNA577476) | soil metagenome | isolation source: 120 cm saprolite under Douglas fir tree site 2 hole 2 replicate 2 | place: USA:California | collected 2015-04-18
GGCTGTCGGGCAACCGCAACTCCCCTTGATGTCCAATCGTGCGTCGCGCCGGTCATGGCCGGAGCGGCGCGTGCCCCTCTATTATGAGGCAATGATGGCCTGGGGATGGCAGGTCCAGCGGCAAAATGACGCGAAGGCAAGGGGCGCTGTCCCTAACCCTCCCTCGCTTGCGGAGGAGGGAGCCATTTAACGAGACCGGGCGCGCCCGCTGTGAGCGCGCCCGGCTATCGAAATTCACCCCTCTCTCGCCATTCCCGCGAAAGCGGAATCCAGGATGGCGGACTCTATCGCTTGCCCTGGACCCCCGCCTGCGCGGGGGTGACGACAGTTGGGGGCTTACGCCGGATGGAACACCAGCGTGCGCAGCTCGATGCTTTCGCGCGGGAACGCGTCCGCTGGCGTCGTCGGGTCGGTGAACGAGGTGTGCGGCATGAAGCGCGCCGAGATGTCGGTCTTGGTATCGGCGATCTTCAGCAGCAACACCTCGTCGCGGCGCATTTCCGGCGTGTAGAACCAGCGATGCGCCGGATTGTAGCGCACCGAATAGGTCTCGCCGACCCGCTCGCGATACACCAGGTCCGACGGCACGAGGTCGGCGGCAGCGACGGTGCGGGAATCGCACACCGCCAGCGGCGCGTCGCGCAGCGGCCCGCGGATCGGGCGCCACATGTTGATCACCTGCACGCGGCCCTTCAGCAGCTCTTCGGCCTCGTCGCCCATCAGGTCGCGCACGCGCTGCGGCCCGGACCGGGCGGTATGATCGACATGGACCCGGGTCGCCGGCTGACGCGGCCCGCTGCGCGAGCGGTCTTCTTGCCCGGGGACCCGGCGGCGTTGCAGATGGTCGAAGATGTAGATGCGGCTGGCGCCGGTCGCCTCGATCAGAAACCGCTCCGCCTCGGGGTAATAGACCCGGCGGACCTCGTCATCATCCCAGAAATCGCGCACCGCGCTGCGTTGCTCCAGGAGAGCGAAGCCTTGTGTGTCGAGACCGAGGTCGTCAGCGATTGGGCGCAGGCTGTGGATGTGCATCTGGTGCGGCTCGGGCGTCAGGTTCGAGCGCGGCTCGCCCGGCTCGGGCTCATAAGCGTAGTAGCGTGGGCGCTCGGTCATCGGCGCGAGGTAGTTCAACTCGGCCTCGACGTAGGGCAGCTCGTTGATGTTCGTCATCGGTTGGTCCTCCGGGGGTTGCAAGGGTCGCAAGGCCTAGTACGGCGGGAATCGCCAAACTTCCGGCGGCACCTCACGTCGGGCTGCACCCGAGTGTGCATCAGGCAATGCTATCACCTTTGCCCACAGCTTGCCGAGAGCGTGCGTCGTGCGGTGCCAAATCCCGGCATGCCGGTGGTTGTGCGCGCGGGTCAGTGCGGTTTCGTTGACCGTAGTCATCGTCGTTACTCCCTCCAGAACCACTTGTTGGCGAGAAATTCGGCTTCTGAGTGGGTGAGGCCGATATCGGCGAGCATGCGAGCGTCGAGCGTGGAGAGCTCGGCACGGTCGAGGCTGCGCCGGCGCCATTCGCGGATGGTGGCAAAGACCCAGCCGGTGGCGTCGTTCAGCGCATCGAGCGCGGCGCGATGGTGGCCGCTTGTGCCCGCCCTGTGCGGTAGATGGATGGCCGTCATGTGAGTTCTCCTAAACTTTTCGGCGCTGGAACGGTATTGCGCCTTGAATGCCGTGCCACCAAGTTGGGCGTCACAGCACCTTGCTGCAAACGAGACTTTCTCATCGCTGAGATTAGAAAAACTCATCTCTATGAATGGACACCTGCCACCCTTGAGCGCGCTGCGCGCGTTTGAAGCAACCGCCCGGCTGCGCAGCTTCGGCAAGGCCGCCGCCGAGCTCAACGTCACCCCCGCTGCGATCAGCCATCAGATCCACGCCCTCGAAGAGGATCTCGGGGTAAGGCTGTTCCACCGGCTCAACCGCTCGATCGAGCTGACCGTCTCCGCCCGCGTGCTGCTCCCCGGATTGTCGGATGCCTTTGCCGAGATCCACGCCTCGGTGCGGCGGTTGCGGGCGCATAACGACACCGGGACACTGACCGTCACCGCCTCGCCGTCGATCGCCGCCAAGTGGCTCGTTTTGCGCCTGCACCGCTTTCAGGAGCGCTACCCCGAGATCGACGTGCGGATCTCTACGTCAGACGACGTTGTCGATCTGACCAAAGGCGATTTCGATATCGCGATCCGTTACGGCACCGGGCGTTATCCCGGTCTCACTGTAGAGCTGTTGTTGCAGAACGAGGTCTTTCCGGCGTGCAGCCCGCATCTCCTCGAAGCCGGGCCGCCGCTACGCGCCCCCGACGATTTGCGCCATCACGCGCTGATCCACGACCAGGCGGTCGACCGCGACCCGCTGGCGCCGACCTGGGCGATGTGGTTGAAGGCGGCCGGCGTCAGCGGCGGCCCGCCGGCGTCGGGGCTGACCTTCAGCTTCGGCTATATGGCGCTCGAAGCCGCGATCGGCGGTCATGGCGTGGTGCTCGCCTACAGCACGATCGCCGCGGCCGACCTCGCCGCCGGGCGCCTGGTACGCCTCTTCTCGTTGGCGCTGCCGGACCTCTTCGCCTATTACATCGTGACCGCGCCGGGCGCGCTCGAACGGCCCAAGGTCAGGGCGTTCCGCGACTGGCTCCGCCAGGAGGCTGACGCCTAAACATGCCGGAAACCTGTCTGATCGTCGTCGATCCTGGCCATTTCCATGCCGCTCTGGTGCAAAAGGAGATGTATCCGACGCTCTCGCCGCGGGTACAGGTCTATGCGCCGCTCGGTCCCGACCTCATCGATTACCTGACCCGGATCGCCCGATTCAACCAGCGCGCCGAGCAGCCGACCGGCTGGGAGATCGAGGTCCATGCCGCACCGGATTTTCTCGACCGCATGCGCGGCGAGCGTCCTGGCAGCATCGCGATTTTCTCCGGCCGCAACAGCGGCAAGGTCGAGCGCATCGCGGCGGCGGTCGAGGCGGGTTTGCATGTGCTCGCCGACAAGCCGGCGATCATCCGGCGCGAGGACCTGCCCCGGCTCGAAGCGGTGCTGAAGACGGCCGAAGCGCGGCAACTGATCATCGCCGACATGATGACCGGACGGCTCGATGTTGTCGCCCGGCTGACCCGGGTGCTGCGCAGCGACCCCGAATTGTTCGGCGAGCCGGTCACCGGCACGCAAGACGAGCCCGGGGTCGGGCTGAGCGGTGTCCACCATCTCCTGAAGATGGTCGCCGGCGTGCCGAACCCGCGCCCCGCCTGGTATTTCGACGTCACCGAGCAGGGCGAGGGGCTGGCCGACACCGGCGTTCATCTCGTCGATCGCGTGCACGAGACACTGTTCCCCGATGAGGCGCTCGATTACCGCCGCGACATTCGCATCCTCGCGGCGAGCCGTTGGCCGACGCTGGTGACAGCAGCACAATTCCGCCAGTTGACCGGCGAGGCGCGCTGGCCGGATTACCTCGCGCCTTGGATCCGGGGCGATGCGCTCGAATATTTCTGCAACGGGCGGCTCGATTACCGGCTGCGCGGGATCCATGTCAGGCTGGAGACGCGCTGGGATTGGCAGGCGCAGCAGGGCGATGATACCCACACCGCGTTCTACCGCGGCAGCCGCTCCCGGCTCGAACTCCGGCAGGGTGCCGCAGAGAGCTATCGGCCGGAGCTTTACGTGGTGCCGCCGGATGGAATGCCGCCCGGTGAGACCGCCGGTGCGCTGGAGCGCCGCATCGCGGCATCCCAAGCGGACTATCCGGGCATCGCCGCCGAGCGGCGGGGCGGGGAATGGCGAGTCGTCATCCCCGACGCGCTGCGGGTCGGTCACGAGGCTAATTTCGCCCGGTTCACCCGCCGCTTTCTCGGCTATGTCGGGGATCCGCCCTCGCTCCCCATGCGGGAGACGCCGAACCTGCTGAGCAAATATTCCATCTCTACCGAAGCTGTGGCACTGAGCCACGGCTGAGCGAAGCGCGCGAAGCCGGGGAGGATGGCCCGATGATCTGCGATGTGCACGCCCACTACATTCCGAAGGCGTTCAGCGATTTCATGGGCGACCGCTTCGGTCCGCGGGTCGGGGTGCCGGTCAAAACCGGCATCGCGAAGCATCCGGTGTCGGATTCGATCGCCGACATCGAGGGCCGGCTTGAATTGATGGATATGGCCGGCGTCGAAAAGCAGGTGCTGTCGCCGCATCGTCCGCCCTACCTGCCGGACGAGGCCGAGGGCGTCAAAGCCGTGCAGCTGCTCAATGACGGCTATGCCGACCTGGCGCACCGCTATCCCGATCGCATCGCCTCCTATGTGATGCTGCCCTTGCCACACATCGACGCGGCGCTCAAGGAGATGGAACGCGGCCTCGACCAGCTCGGCTGCGTCGGGGTTAACATGAACATCTCGTGCCTCAACCGCTCGGTCGCCGAGATCGAGTTCGAGCCGATCTACGCCGAGATGAACCGGCGCGGGGCGGTGCTGTTCGTCCACCCCGCGGTGACCGGGATCTGCTCGCCCTTCATCACCGACTACAAATTCACCGCTGCGGTCGGCACCTCGCTCGAGGATGCGACCTTTGTCCTCCACCTGATCGCGCGGCAGATCCCGCACCGCTATCCCAACATCAAATTCATCGTGCCGCATCTCGGCGGGCCGATCCCGATGCTGCTCAACCGGCTCGATCAGCAGGGCCAGCGCGACCACCCTGGCCTCGCCGAGAAGCCGAGCGTCACCGCCCGGGGCATCTACTACGACACGGTGTGCTATGGCTCGAAGGCGGCCTTCATGTGCGCCCTGGAGGCCTTTGGCGCCGACCATCTGGTCACCGGCAGCGACTACCCGGTGCTGCAGGATTACGAGGCCTACAAGGAGACCTTTGCCTATATCGGCCGGCTCGGTCTCGCAGCGGCCGATCTCGACAAGATCCTCAACCACAACGCGCAGGCGCTGTTCGGCTTCGCGCATTGACGGGGCCGCCATACGATCCACGGCCTGCTTGTTCACGCCCGACGCTGCCGGCTATACTCGGCAGCCAACAAGAGCGTGCGCGCCGCCACAGCCGGCGCAGGCGCCAAAAAGTCGGGGAACAGGGGAGGAATGTCGTGGCGCAGATCGATCAATCCATCGGAGCGTTACCCTGGTATCGCCTGCTCAACCGCGATCAGTGGAAGGTGCTGATCGCCTCGAACCTCGGCTGGGCGTTCGATGGTTTCGAGATCTACGCGTTGTTCCTGACTGTCGGCTTCGCCCTGCGCCAGCTGCTTGACGTTGGCCAGGCCGCGGCTATTCCCCAATATGCCGGCTACATCCTCGCGACCACGGTCTTCGGCTGGGCCACCGGCGGGGTGATCGGCGGGATAATTTCCGATTATATCGGCCGCAAGCGGACGATGCTCCTGGCGATCCTTGCCTATTCGCTGACCACCGGATTGAGCGCCTTCGCCTGGGATTGGGTGTCGTTCGGCGTGCTGCGTTTTCTCGTCGGGGTGGCGATCGGTTCGGAGTGGGCGACCGGCGCGTCGATCGTCGCCGAGCTGTGGCCGGACCATGCGCGCGGCAAGGGCGGCGGGCTCTTGCAATGCGGCGCCGGCCTCGGCAGCATCCTCGCTTCCGGGGTGTGGCTGGTGATCACGTCGGAGAGCATCGGGACATGGTTAGGCACGGCCGGCCCCAACGCCTGGCGTTACCTGTACCTGATCGGCGTGCTGCCAGCGCTGGTTACGTTGTGGATCCGCCGCAACATCCCCGAGTCGCCGCGTTGGGAAGAGGCAAACGAACGTCGCCGCGAGGCACACGCACAACGGCAGAGCGGCGTCGTGCTGGAAGGCGTCGACGCCGCAATGACCCGGTTCACCGTGGTCGATTTGTTAACCGATCGCTCGGTGCGCCGACCGCTGATCGTCGCCTTCCTGATGATGCTGTCGGTGACCTTTGCCTTTTGGGGGGTCGGCACATTCATCCCGACCTTTGTTGGCTCGGTCGCCGCCAAGGCCGGTCTGTCGGCAGCGGAATATGCCGGATGGGCCGGTCTTGTGACCGCCGTTTGCGGCACGGTCGGGTTTGTCGCCCTCGGCTTTCTTGCCGACGGAATTGGGCGCAAGGCGACGACAATGCTGTGGTATGCGATGTGCCTCGTGCTGACCCCGGTCGTGTATCTGTGGGGCGCCAGCCAGGGCATATACGTGCTGCTGACTCTCGTCGGCATCTTCGGCTTCTTCACGCTCGGGATCTGGGCGTGGGCGCCGGTGTGGCTGCCCGAGCTGTTCCCGACCCGGATGCGGGGCACCGCGGTTGCGTTCTGCTTTAATGCGCCGCGCTTTATCTCGTGCCTCGGGCCGCTGATCGCCGGCACGCTGATCGCCAGCCTCGGCGGCTTTGGGCCAGCGGCGACGATCGTCGGACTGTTCTTCATCCTCGGCGTTGTCGCCGCGCCGTTCCTGCCCGAGACCAAAGGCAAGCCGCTGCCGCATGCGCTGTGGCTTGAAACGCCTACGCCGTCGGCGGGTCCAGCATCGTAACCCGGCCGGCAAGCGACCGCGCCGCGCCGTCGGTTACCGCAGGCGGGCGGCGATCGCCGGCAGCGCCGCGATGTCGATGCCGTGGCGCGCCGCCGCGGCGACCAGCGCCAGCGGGTCGGCGCCGTCGCGCATGCGGGCAAGCGCCCATAACAGGGTCGAGCGGGTGCCGCTGCGGCAATGGATGACGATCGGAGTTGGCGCCGTCGTCAGCACCGCAGCGAACGCGTCCACATCGGCACGCGAGAGGCTCACCGCGGTCACCGGGATATGGTGATAGGCGATGCCGTGGCTCTCGGCGATGCGGCGGGCATCGGCGGCGGGCAGCTGACCGGGGTCTTCGCCGTCGAGGCGGTTGTTGACGATCGTGCGCACGCCGGCGCCGGCGAGCGCCTCGATGTCGCTGCGGTCGAGCTTTCCGGCGGCGCTCAGACCAGGGGCTAGCTCGGCAAGGGCGGGGGATGAAGCGGGCATGCGGCGGCTCCGGCAATGACGGGCAACAGACTCGCAGCCCGCCGCCGCCCCGTCACCTGAAAAAACGTCACCTGAAAAAACGGCCCCTGAAGAACGGGCGTTTGAAAAACGCCCGCCGAAAATCAGGCGGCGAAGCGGCCCGGACGCTGGACGAGATCGCCGGCGCGCACCCAGAAGCGCTCGAGCCGGCGCAGCGTCACGATGACACTGTCCAAATCCCCATCGGTGACCGCGGTTTGCGACAAGAGCTCGATGTGGCGGCGATGCATGACGCTCAACTGGTCGCGCAGGGCGCGCCCCTTGTCGGTAAGCCGGACGTGGATCGAGCGCCGGTCGTGTACCGAGCGCTCCTGCACGAGATAGTCGTTCTCGACCATCTTCTTGACGTTGTAGGAAACGTTCGAGCCGAGATAGCAGCCGCGCAGCGTCAACTCGCCGACGGTCATCTCAGCGTCGCCGATGTTGAACAGCATCAGGCCTTGCACGTTGTTGATGTCGTGGACGCCAAGCCCTTCGAGCTCCAGCTTCACGACTTCGAGAAAGTGGCGGTGAAGCCGCTCGACCAGCGCAATCACCTCGAGATACCCGTTCGACATCACAGCCTCATCTGGCGACCGACCGTACGCACTATAGGTTAGACAGCAATTTGGTTAAATATTCGTTTCATTTCTCGGGTTCGGCGCGGTTGAGGAACTGCATGATGCCGGAAAAATCGAGCCCGCCGGCGCCGCTGTCGACATAGAGCTGGTAGAGATTGGCGGCCGCCGCGCCGAGCGGTGTCGCCGCCGCCGTGGCGCCGGCCGCTTGCTGCGCGAGGCGCAGATCCTTCAGCATGTTGGCCGCGGTGAAGCCGGCCTTGTAGCCGCGGTTCGAGGGCGCCGCCGGCACCGGCCCCGGCACCGGGCAATAGCCGGTCATCGCCCAGCACTGGCTGGTCGACGTTTTGCAAATGTTGAACAATGTCTGGGCCGGCAATCCGAGTTTCTCGGCGAGCGCGAAGCCTTCGCACACCGCGATCATCGAGGCGGCGAGGATCATGTTGTTGCAGATCTTGGCGGCCTGGCCGCTGCCGGAGGGCCCGGCATGGACGATCGTCTTGCCCATTGCTTGGAGGATCGGTTCGGCACGGGCGAAGGCCGCCGCGTCGCCGCCGACCATAAAGGTCAGCGTGCCCGCTTCGGCGCCGATGACCCCGCCCGAGACCGGCGCATCGAGCATCGCAAACCCGGCCTCTTTCGCCGCTGCGGCGACCGCGCGGGCGGTCTCGACATCGATCGTCGAGCAGTCGATCAACAGCGCGCCCGGCCGCGCCTTGGCGATGACCCCCTCCGGCCCCAGATAGACCGCGCGCACCTGGGGCCCAGCCGGCAGCATGGTGATGACAATGTCGCCCGCCGCGGCCGCTTCCACCGCGCTCGCTGCGGCGTGCCCGCTGTTGTCGCCAAGCGCGGCGCGGGCCGCGGCGACGATGTCGTAGCCGGTCAGATGGTGCTGGGCCTTCACCAGATTGGCCGCCATCGGCGCACCCATATTGCCGAGCCCGATAAAGCCGATCGTCGCCATGGCCCTGTCCTCCACCGATACCGTCATTGCGAGCGAAGCGAAGCAATCTCGCGCCGACTGCTCCAGCGGGTCGAGATTGCTTCGTCGCTGCGCTCCTCGCAATGACGACAACTTCAATCGAAGCGCAGCTCAGCCTCGCCGAGCGGGGCAAAATAACCATCGACGATCGCCTCGGTCACCTCGGCGAGGGTCGGCGGATCCCAGCGCGGGCGCTGGTCCTTGTCGATCAGCGCGGCGCGCACGCCCTCGTAGAAATCGTGCCCTTGCATGAAATGCTGGGTCAGCCGGTATTCGAGGGCGAGCGCCGCCTCGATGTCGCAGCCCCGGCCGAGGACCAGCTGGCGCAGCGTGACCTTGAGGCTGGTCGGCGATTTCGTCAGCAGCCCCTCGCGGGTCCGCGCTGCCCATTCGGCGTCGCTGCCGCCGGAAGCTGCTTCGCGGGCGAGCGCATCAAGCACCGCCTCGATCGTGTGGCCGGCAAAACAACGGTCGATCGCGGCGCGGCGTGCGGCCAGCGGCGGCGCGCCGGGATCGGTGTCGAACGCGGCGAGGACCTCTTCGACCTGCGTGCTCTCCGCACCCGGCCGCCACGCCATGTGGCCGAGCGCCTCGACCAGCTGCGCCACGCGCTCGCGCGGCACGAAATGGGTGGCAAAGCCGCAATAGCGCGCATCTTCCGGCCCAAGCCGCGCCCCGGTCAGCGCGAGATAGCGGCCGATATGCCCGGGGGCGAGGTTGAGAAACCGGGTCGCGCCGACATCGGGAAAGAGGCCGATCCCGGTCTCGGGCATCGCCAGCATTGTGCGCCCGGTGGCGACCCGATAGGCGCCATTGACCGACACCCCGGCGCCGCCGCCCATCGTGATCCCGTCGATGATCGCGAGATACGGTTTGGCAAAGCGGTGGATATGCCGGATCAGCTCATATTCTTCCCAAAAGAAGCGGCTGGTCAGCGCAGGGTCGCCCGAGATCCCCCGCCCGGCCTCGGCGATCGCGCGGACATCGCCCCCGGCGCAAAACGCCCGCTCGCCGGCGCCGCGGATCAAGACGGCATGAACGGCGGGATCATCGGCCCATTCCCGCAGCATCGGCGCGAAACGCCGGTACATCGCCAGGGTGAAGGCGTTGAGCGCCTGCGGCCGGTTCAGGGTAACGGTGGCAACCCCGCCCTCGCGTCCGAACAGGATGTCGGCGGTATCAGACATCGATCAATGCACCGGTGTCATTGCGAGGAGCGCAGCGACGAAGCAATCTCGATCAGTACAGCAACAGGTATCACGAGATTGCTTCGCTTCGCTCGCAATGACAGCCTTGGCTAGAGCGGGATCACCAGCAGCGTGTCGATCTTCTGGCTGTCGAGAACGACGGTGCGCTCGATGAAGCGGAAGGGGCTGGCGCTCACATCGATGCGGTCGAGATAGCGGCCGGTGGCGAAAAGCTGGCTGTCGCCGTCGTGCATGATGCGCACCGCGAGGAAATTCGAGCGCGTCTCGGCGACCCCACCCTCGACCCGGTCGATGCGGACGGGCCCGACGATGTGGCGGTAGCGCTGCGCCTCGTAGATGTTGGCGCGGCGCATCGCCATCACCCGGTCGACCAGCATGCCGCGCGAGGCTGCATAGATGATGCCGTGGCGCAAGCCCGCCGCGTGGCTCTCGCGGTCGGTGATCAGGTAGCGGCAATTCTCGACGAAGAAATCGGGCCATTCCTCGAGCCGGTCGTCGTCGATGCAATCGGCATAGGCGGCGATCAGCTCGCCGATGCCGAGCCGCAGCGCGGTTTCGTCCATCAGGTGCCGGTGAGGGCGCGGTATTTCTTCCAGAAGCCGCGGATCGCCGCCTCGCTGGCGCGGAACGCCTGCGATTCGGCGTCGTGCCCGCCCATCATCACGACGCCGCTGTCGTCGTCATTGTAGTTGAGCGCGCGCTGCACAAAGCCGCCGACGCAGCCGTCTTCGAGCGAGATGTAGCCGGCCGGGCCGACCAGATTGCCCTGCCGCAAGCGGCGCTCGGTCATCGCCTCGTCGTCGCCCTCGAAGCCGAGATGCACCCATTCCAATTCGGTGCGCTCGACCCCGCGCGGGCGGATGATTCGCACCGCGATCGTGTTGCGGATCTGCTGCACCACCAGGTTGGGGAATACGGTCAGGATCTGCACCGACACGCTGTCGCCATACTCGTCAACCGATTCGATGATCGAATTGTCGGCAAGTTTGAGGTCGGTGTCGGAGCGCAGCGCCGCCGCCTTGTACTCGGCATCCTCGGCGGCGTAGTCGAGCTTGGCAAAACTGAAATGGTTGCCGCCGCTCTCGTCGATGTTGATGCCGCCGGCCTGGCTCAAGCGATTGATGCGGAACGTCGTCAGGAACGCGTGCAGGATCGAGGCGTGGTAGGTGTCCTTGGTGTTCTCGAAATAGAGCTTCCAGTTGTTCGGCAGGACCTGCGTCGAGCGCCCGATGATATGCGCCTTGCGGTTCATCACGCGGCGGATGCCGCCGGCCACGACCGGCCCGAGATAGGTTTCGAGATCGGGCACGTCCTCGTCGAACGAGCCGAAGATGAGGCCCGATAATTCGGCGACCTGCAGGCGCTGCAGGTGGTGATCGTCCTTGCGGAATTCCGGCGGCATGCCGCCCTGGCGCTTGACGCCCCGCTCGAAGGCGACCCCGGTCAGCTTGCCTTCGAGATCGTAGCTCCAGCCGTGATAGATGCAGGTGATCTCCTTGCCGTGGCCCTTCTGGGTCAGGCACAGGAGGTTGCCGCGATGGGCGCAGCGGTTGACGAAGGCGTTGACCGCGCCATCTGCCCCGCGCACGACGATGATCGCGACCTCGCCCAATGTCGTGGCGACCCAGTCGCCCGGCTCAGGGATCTCGGCCGCCAGGCACAGATAGTTCCAGGTCGGCCCCTTGAAGATCCGCTCCTGCTCGAGCCGGTACTGCTCGGGATCGGTATAGACGCGGAACGGAACCTCGCTGATGCCATTCGACGGCCAGCTGACCGGACGCTCGAACCCAACATCTTGCACGGACATTTGCGGCTCCTCTTCGGGGAGGCGATCGGCTCTCTCGAAATATGCGCCGGATCGCACTTGGCGGTCCAGCCTGCCTCGATCATTCGCTTCACTCGCCGGGGACAATCGAGAGTTGAGCATTTGTATTCCGCGACTTGATACATCAGGCTGAGATCACGCCGGGATCGCGCGGCGGTTGTTTACGCGATGCGATGCAAGGGCGGCCAGGCGCTCGGAGAGACATGCATCTCAACCAATGATGAATGACCGAAGCGGGTTAGATCGTGCCGGCTTGCCCGCCGGACAAGGCCACCGGACATCGCGGTGAGGTAGGAGCACGGCGAAACCCCATCCTTGACCCCGGCTGCGCTCAGCGATGGGTTTCGCTACGCTCAACCCATCCTACGTGCTACATAAATATCATCCGGTGCCGGGAGCAACTATCCTTTCGCGTTCAAGAACACGCCGTATTTCTTCGAATTTTGCACCTATATTGCCTTTTGGAAACCGAATCTGACCCAAGCCGTGGATATTGGAAAACTCCTCGCATCCTTCCTCTAAAAGGATAATTGCCTTTTTAAATCCAAGCCTTCCCTGGAAGAGGCCCACTTCATGCACGACGTTTAGCCTAGCGTATTGCTTACCATCCGCCTGCTCGTCCTCCGCGGTCATAATGAGAAAGGCGAAAGCAGCAGCGTCAAGCATTTCACCCAACCGCTCAGCTGTCGGAATACCAGCAGTCGGTACACTATTAAATTCATCAACCTTGAGATGGAGCCGTTCGAAAAGAAAATCCTTTAATTCCCGCCAGAGTGGTGCCTTTCCGTGCCCAATAAAGATTGTCACCCCCTGCTTTGGGCCCACGCGTGGCTGCCTTTCCTCTAGCCGTGCAAGGTGTGCTGCTGACAACCGCATTGCTTTTTCCAAATTGTCGAATCCCGCTTCCAGTTCGATCGCGGAAAGAGGAAGAGCAGACAACGACTGATGCGGAGCCACGCAGAGACCCTGGGTCATCGCGAGCGAGTCTCGGCTCATTACCTGATCACGAGGTATGAAGCGCCGGGCAATTTGCTGCGGATCAGCAGCCTTAAGCTGTTCAGTGGCCTGCAGTTGCCGCTGAAGAAACGAGTCAGATGCCGTGCTTAGAACTGCCGAAATGATGGAGATGGCATTTTCTTTAATATTAGAAAACTCGTCTCGAAGAGGGCCAAGCGCGTGGCCAACTTGCTCCAGCTCATCGTGGCCAACGCGAGAGACGATGTAATCATTGACATCTTTGTAATCCATCATCTGCCACCCAGGGTCAGGCTGATGGGTCGGCCAGCGATCCAGGAGGCCCCATTCGGCACTGAACTGGACATTCGGCGGTTTGGGGTTCAATCCGGCGTAGTACACCGTAGCGTGGTATCCAAGGTTCGATCCTGACCATGCACGATCGACTTCATCGCAGACCCGGCGCAGCGCGCGAAGCGGCTTCTGAATGGTGTTGGCTTGGCACCGCGTCCGCGCGGCGGCCGCTGCATCAGCCAGTTGAAAGAGCTCTTCAGCGGCGTTCATCACAAGAATTTCGGCGTTTCGCCCGCTCCATAGGTCGTGATATTGGCACCGCAGTTCAACCGCTATTGCCGCAACAGCCGCCGGGCGATGATGACGCGCATGATCTCGTTGGTGCCTTCGAGGATCTGGTGGACGCGGACGTCGCGCAGGTAGCGCTCGATGGGGAAGTCCTTTAGGTAGCCGTAGCCGCCGTGCAATTGCAGCGCCTCGTTGCAGATCTGGAACCCGGCATCGGTGGCGAGGCGCTTGGCCATCGCGCAGTGGAGGGTCGCGTCGGGGTCGCCCTTGTCGAGGCTCGCGGCGGCGCGGCGCAGCATCAGGCGCGCGGCGTCGAGCTCGGTCGCCATGTCGGCGAGCTTGAATTGCAGGGCCTGGAAATCGGCCAGCCGGGTGCCGAACTGGCGGCGCTCCAGCATGTAGCCGCGCGCGGCCTCCCAGCACGCCCGGGCGCCGCCCAGTGAGCAGGCGCCGATGTTGAGGCGCCCGCCGTCGAGCCCCATCATCGCGATTTGAAACCCCTCGCCCTCGGCGCCGAGGCGGTTGGCGGCCGGCACGCGGCAATCGGTGAAATTGACCATCGCGGTCGGCTGGGTGTTCCAGCCGAGTTTTCGCTCCTTCTTGCCGAAGGAGAGGCCCGGCGTGCCGTTTTCGACGACGAGGCAGGAGATGCCCTTGGGTCCGGCCTCGCTGGTGCGCACCATCGTCACGTAAATATCGCTGCGCCCGCCGCCCGAGATGAACGCCTTTGTCCCGTTCAGCACGTAATGGTCGCCGGCGCGCCGGGCGCTTGTGGCGAGCGCGGCGGCATCCGAGCCGCTGCCCGGCTCGGTCAGGCAGTAGCTCGCGAAATGCTCCATCGTCATCAGCTTGGGCAGAAACCGCGCGCGCTGCGCATCATCACCAAAGCGGTCGATCATCCACGCCGCCATGTTGTGGATCGAGAGATAGGCGGCGGTCGAGACGCAGGCGGAAGCCAGCTCCTCGAAGATGATCGTCGCGTCGAGCCGCGTCAGGCCGCTGCCGCCGAATTCGTCGCGCACATAGATCCCGGCAAAGCCGAGCGCAGCGGCGCGGCGCAATGCGTCTTCCGGAAACTCCTCGCGTTCGTCCCAGCCCGGCGCGTGCGGCAGCCATTCCTCGCGCGCGAATTGCCGCGCGGTTTCCGCGAAGGCGCGCTGCTCGTCGGAGAGATCGAAATCCATCCCTGAGATTATGGGAATTGCGGCGGCATGCAGCAATGCGCCGCAGCGACGGCCTCTGTCATCCGACGTTCGCGGAGATCGGTTAAGCTGACCGAGCTGAAACAGCCAACCCGGAGCGTGCCATGGCAAACCCGTTTGTGCATGTCGAACTCGCCACCACTGACGTCGACAAGGCCAAATCGTTCTACCGGTCGCTGTTCGACTGGAAACTGAACGACATGGATATGGGCGGCGGGATGAGCTACACGCTGATCGAGGTCGGCGAGGGCACCGGCGGGGGGATGATGAAGCACCCGATGCCGGGCGCGCCCTCTTCCTGGCTCGCCTATGTCAGTGTCGACAACATCGCCGCGGCGACCGCGGCGGCGGCATCGCTCGGTGCAACGATCTTGCGCGAGGTCACCGAGGTGCCGAATGCCGGCTCGTTCTCGATCATCGTCGACCCGACCGGCGCGATGCTGGGCTTGTGGCAGCCGCTGAAGAAGTAGCGGCGCAGCCCATCCTTTATAGACTGTGAGGATAACCGTCCTCCCGCTGCCCGATCGCATTGCGGCGTGCTATAGGCTCGCCGCAACGATCGGGGGACCGGCATGATTTGGCGGAAAAGGATGGTGCTCGCGGCGGTGGGCTGCCTGGCGGCGGCGATGCCCGGGCCGGCCGCCGCGCAGCAAAGCGGCGGGGTGCTCCGCTTCTTTCACCGCGACAGCCCGGCGAGCATGTCGATCCTCGAAGAGGCGACGATCTCGACGATCGGGCCGATGATGGCCGTCTTCAACAATCTGGTGCTGTTCAACCAGCACGAAAAGCAGAACCGGCCGGAATTCATCGAGCCCGAGCTGGCCGAAAGCTGGTCGTGGAACGAGGACCACACCAAGCTCAGCTTCAAATTGCGCCAGGGCGTCAAATGGCATGACGGCAAGCCGTTCACCTCGGCCGATGTGAAGTGCACCTGGGACATGCTGAACGGGAAATCGGCGAACAAGCTGCGGCTCAACCCGAGGAAGGCCTGGTACCGCAATCTCGACGATGTCGTGACCGAGGGCGATTACGCGGCCACCTTTGTCTTGAAGCGGCCGCAGCCGGCGTTCCTCTTTCTGCTCGCGGGCGGCATGGCGCCGGTCTATCCGTGCCATGTCCCGCCGGCGCAAATGCGCCTCCACCCGATCGGCACCGGGCCGTTCAAATTCGTCGAGTTCAAGGCAAACGAACACATCAAGGTGGCGAAGAACCCGGATTACTGGAAACCGGGGCGGCCCTATCTCGACGGCATCGAATGGACGGTCGTGCCAAACCGCGCGACGCAGAGCCTCGCCTTCATCGCCGGCCAGTTCGACGTGACCTTCCCCTATGAGGTCACGATCCAGATGGTCCACGACATCAACAGCCAAGCCCCGACCGCGATCTGCCAGATCGACCCGACGATGATTTCGTTCAACCTCATGGTCAATCGCGACAACCCGCCGTTCAACGATCCCGATCTCCGCCAGGCGATGCAGCTGACGATCGACCGCAAGGCCTTTCTCGACATCACGTCGGAGGGGAAAGGCCAGATCGGCGCCACGATGCAGTCGCCGCCCGCCGGCCTGTGGGGCCTGCCGCCCGAGATCCTGCAGACCTTGCCGGGCTACGGCCCCGATATCGAAGCCAACCGGGCCGCTGCCCGCAAGCTGATGGAAAAGCACGGCTATGGGTCGGACAAGCGGCTCGAGGTCAAGGTCGCGACGCGCAATATCGCGCAATACCGCGATCCCGCCGTCATCCTCATCGACCAGTTGAAAGAGATCTATATCGATGGCGAGCTCGACGTCGTCGAGACGGCGAACTGGTTTCCCAAGATCGCCCGCAAGGACTTCATGATCGCCGGCAATTTGACCGGCAGCGGGGTCGACGACCCGGACGCCTATTTCTTCGAGCATTATGCGTGCGGCTCGGAGCGCAACTACACGAACTATTGCAACCCCGAGCTTGAAAAGATGTACGAGCAGCAATCGGTCGAGCCCGACCAGGCGAAGCGCAAGAAGCTGGTCTGGGAGATCGACAAGAAGCTGACCGAGGACGCCGCCCGCCCGATCGTCTGGCGCTACGACCTCGCGACCTGCTGGTACCCGCGGGTGCACGGGATCACGACCCAGGTCAACAGCATCTTCAACGGCTGGCGCCTCGAGGAGGCGTGGCTCGAGAAATAACCGCGCGCCAAGAAGCCCCCACCCCAACCCTCCCCCGCAAGCAGGGGAGGGAGTATGTTGTCGCTGCGGCAAAGGCGAACTCCCTCCCCTGCTTGCGGGGGAGGGTTGGGGTGGGGGCTCTGAGGCGTGCGGCGGCTGTTATGCTTATTCGGCGGCGGCGCGCGCTTCGTTCTGATCGAGCTCCAGCGCTGCGCCGTCGCTTCCGGCATCGTATTCGAGCAGGGCCGCCGCTTCGGCCTCGGGGAGCACCTCGACTGCGCGCAGCTGGCGCTCCATCGCGCGGCGGCGGCGGCCGACCTCGTCATCGATCACGCCTTGCGCCTCATCCAGCTTCTTGCTGACCTTGTCGATGACCCCACCAAATTTCGAGAATTCGTGCTTCACCGCGCCGAGCACTTTCCATACTTCGGCCGAACGCTTCTGGATGGCGAGGGACCGGAACCCCATCCGCATCGCGGTCAAGAGCGTGAAGAGAGTGGTCGGTCCGGCGACCATGACGTGGCATTCGCGCTGGATCGCATCCATCAGCCCGGGACGGCGGACGACCTCGGCAAACAATCCCTCGGTCGGCAGGTACATCACCGCGAAATCCGTGCTGTGCGGCGGGTGGACATACTTGGCGCAAATGTCGCGGGCTGACTCGCGGATGCGCAATTCGATCGCGCGGGACGCCAGTTCGACATCGTCGGGATCGCCCCGCTCGGCGGCGAGCGCGAGGCGTTCGTAATCGGCGGTCGGAAACTTCACGTCGATCGGCAGCCAGACCGGCATCGTCTCGTCGCCGGGCAGCCGAACCGCGAACTCAACCCGCTGGTTGCTGCCCGGCTGGATCTCGACATTGCGGCCGTACTGATCGGGCGCCAGCACCTCTGCCAGCATGCTTTCCAAGCCGATCTCGGTCCACGTGCCGCGCGACTTGATGTTGGTGAGGACCCGCTTCAGATCGCCGACCCCCACCGCGAGCGCCTGCATCTCGCCGACCGATTTGTAGACTTGCTCGAGCGAGTCGTTGACCTGCTTGAAGCTCGCGCCGAGCCGCTGCTCGAGCGTCGTCTGCAGCTTCTCGTCGACGGTCAGGCGCATCTGCTCGAGTTTTGCTTCGTTCCCGGAACGGATCTCCTCCAGCTTCGCATCGACCTTGCCGCGCAGCTGCTCCTGTTCGTCGCGCAGCCGCTGGGAAAACCCATCGAAACCGCTGCGAACGGTGTCAGCCAATTGGTTAAGCGCGGTCTGGACATGGGCGAGCCCCTCGGCCTGCGCCTTGGTTCCTTCCTGGACCTTGTCGAAGGCCGCCGCCATGCCGTCGCGCGCGCCCGAGGCGATCTCCCGCCGGAGCCCCTGGTCCATGTCGTTCAGCGCTCGGCGCAGCAACTCACCGTTGCGCTCGATGGCGTCAAACCGGCCGCCGGCGCCGCCGCCCTCGGATTTGACGACGAGCAACATCCAACCGATCAGAGCCAGGTTCGCGACGGCGAACGCGAGCACGACATAAATGGCCGAGTCAGAGGGCATCGCCGTTCTCCCCGCCGCCCGCCTGCGAGCGCCAGATCGCATTTGTTCCGGTTATGTTCAGTATAGCGCAGTGTAGGGGTTGAGAGAAGTCCTACCTACCAGCGCTTGATTCGTGCCGATCTCGCCAAGTCGGCCCCTCGGACGGTACAGCAGCGGCGCGAATCCCTTCCCTAACCGCTGCCGCCCTCGACCGGGTGGCCCTCGGCGCGCCAGCGCAGCATGCCGCCGGTCAGGTTGGCGACCTCCTTGAACCCGGCCTGCTGCAGGATCACGGTCGCCTGGGCCGAGCGGCCGCCGGCGCGGCATACCGCGACGACCGGGCGCTCGCGCGACAGCTCGGCGGCGCGCCCGGCCAATTCGCCGAGCGGGATCAGTTGGGCGCTCGCGATATGGCCGAGCGGGCCGGTGAACTCGCCGAGCTCGCGGACATCGAGGATCTGCACCGCGCCCTGATGCGCCCCGGTCAGCTCTTCCAGGCCATGCGGATCGATCTCCCACACCCCGGCGAAGCTGTAGCGCAGCGGCGCCCAGATCGGGTCGGCGGCCGCCCGCTCGCTTGCCTCCGCGCTGTCCGGCCGGCCACTGCGCAGATTGGCCGGGACCGCAATATCCATCAGCTTGGGATGGGCGAGGCCAAGGTTTTTCATATAGCCGGTAAAGTCGCCGAGGCTGATCTCGCCGCCGATCCGCGGGTTGAAGCGGCGCTCCTCGGCGACGCTGGTCACGGTCAGCCCGCGGTAGTCGTGCGCGGGGTAGAGGAGGCAATCGTCGGGCAGGGTGAAGATCTGCTCGTGGATCGAGCGGTACATCGCCGCCGTATCGCCTTCCTGGAAGTCGGTGCGGCCAGCGCCGCGGATCAACAAACAGTCCCCGGTAAACGCCATGCTGCGGTCGTCGAGCACGTAGGTGAGGCACGTGTTGGTATGGCCGGGGGTCGCGCGCACCATGAGGCGGCGCCCGCCAAAGGCGACGACGTCGTCCTGCGCCAGGGTGCGGTCGGCACAATCGGCGCCGCTCGCCGCCGACAGCATGATCTTGCTGCCGGTGCGCTGCTTCAACAGCCAGGCGCCGGTGACGTGATCGGCATGGATATGGGTTTCGAGCGTGGCGACGAGGTCGAGGCCAAGTTCGCCCAAGAGCGCCGCATCGCGCCGCACCTGCTCGAACACCGGGTCGATCAACAGGGCGGCGCCGCTGGCGCGGTCGCCCAACAGATAGGTGTAGGTCGAGGATTGCGGATCGAAGAGTTGACGGAAGACCAGCATCGCACCCTCCTCGGTGCTCGATCCTTGGGTATGCTGCAACTCGGGGTGCGGAGGCAAGCCCCGGGGAAGGGTAGCCATGGCGAACATCATCATCACCGAATTGCGCGCCGCCGACCGCGAGCGCTGGAGCGAGCTGTGGCGCGGCTATCTCGATTTCTACGAGACCACTTTGCCGCCGGAGCTCTATGCCCTGGCCTGGGAGCGCTTGATGACGCCGGACGGCGCGATAAGCGGGTTCGGCGCGCGCCGGGGCGGGCCCGACGCCCCGCTGATCGGCATCGTGCATTATTTGTTTCACGCGCATGGCTGGATCAAGGAGGAAGTGTGCTACCTCCAGGATCTGTTCGTCGATAGCGCGCGGCGCGGCGAGGGAAGCGGCCGCGCCCTGATCGAGCGGGTTGCGGCGGCGGCGAAGGAGCGCGGTTGCGCCCGGCTCTATTGGACGACCAAGGAGGACAACGCGACCGCACGCCTTCTCTACGACCGGATCGCCCGCTTCAACGGCTTCATCCGCTACGATTACCCGCTCGGTTGAACGCCCCAGCCCTTCCCTCGCCCGCGAGCGGCTACACAAAAATCCCGTCATTCCGGGGCGCGGCCGAAGGCTGCGAGCCCGGAACCCATATTCCAGAGGCCTGTGTTTATGTTGGGGTGGACGGCCCCCGACGGCATCGAATGTGCCAGGCTGTGATGGTTGAACAACGCAGCCAAGGGAGCCGCCCAATGATGATTATCCGGATTGGCCTGGATACCTCCAAGCACGTCTTTCAGGTG
>WNFD01002117.1_pt1 | contig 20035 bp, 17 predicted proteins | sample 5400491 | NCBI WGS metagenome assembly WNFD01 (sample SAMN13153343, study PRJNA577476) | soil metagenome | isolation source: 120 cm saprolite under Douglas fir tree site 2 hole 2 replicate 2 | place: USA:California | collected 2015-04-18
CAAGGAGTAACCAAGATCACCGCCGAGACGCGCCGCAACGCCCAGAACCCACGCCGGCCGCTCCAGCTACTAGCCCTCCGGCCAGGCTAAACACGCCCCACGACTTTGACGAATCCCTGCGGGATAAATATGAACGTCGGCGCATAGGACACTGCTGGATTTGGCGCTTTTGCGGGGCGGCGGTAGCGGTAGAGGCTAATTGGATCACCCCGAACTGGCGGGGCCGGCCCCTGGTCAGCCACGAGGTCATCATCAGCACCATCGCCGCGGTCACCACCGCCACCGGGCTGACGGTCACCGCCATGCTCGATACCGGCACATACCCCGAGAAGGTCAAGGTCAGCGACACGCGGATGAAAGACCTGGAAGACCGCGTCCTGGACCGGCACGCCTTCCGCGGCGAGTGGAACTACACCGTCCGCCCCGCGCCGGCGGCCCCGGACCCGGCCCCGCCGCCTCCCGGCCCTGACCTGGCCGCCCTGGCGGCCCTGGCCGGCGTGCCCGACCTGGCCGCCCTGCTCGGCGCCGTCGCCGTGCCCTGGCAAGCCTGCCGCGAGCAGCGGCTGCACCTCGCACGCGGCGGCGCCCGCCGCAAGCAAAGCGGCTGCGGTCCCCGCCAGCTCCCCTTCGAGGCCATCGTGGCCGCCGCCGCCTGCCATATCCGCCTGGGCATGACCTACTACCTGCTCAGCCAGCTCCTCGGCGCCCACGACTCCACCATCAGCCTCGCGGCCGGCCGCATCACCCCGCTCCTGGAAGAACACGGCATCACCCCGCAGGCCGGCCGCACCCGCATCTCAACGCTCGATCAGCTACGCGAACACGCCGCCGCCCACGGCATCACCATCACCGGCATAACCAGCCAGACACCCCAGGAAGGCGCATACCAGGACGACACGCCGAAGACCGTCAACTAATTAACCGATGCATACATAGCGGGTGTTTTAATCCACGATAATAGCGGGCCACTCGGTCGAGGTCCGCGGCGGTGTCGATATCGTCGGGGCGGCCGGTGTCGCCGCATTCGATGAGCGTGACGAGGTCCGGGCGGGCGCGCAGGAATGCCCGGGCGCCCTGGTCGCCGGTGGCCATCGCGATGACCTCGGGCCAGTGCTCGCGGGCGAGCAGCACCGGGTTGCGCGGCTGGCCCTCGTAGGCGGCGACCGCCACGCTGGCGCCGGCCCGGTACGCGGCGATCAGCCGCGCGATCGCCTCCGGCCCCACCAGGGGCTGGTCCGCCAGCGCGACCACCACGGCGCCCACGTCTGGTGGAAGCTCCCCCGGTCGGCCGGGGTTCGCGGCGTCGGTGAGGGCTTGCAGGGCGGCGCGGAGCGAGGAGCCCATGCCGGTACGCCAGTGCGGGTTGTCAATTGCGTGGATTCCGCCCAGTTCCACCGGGGCGGCGCCGGTGACGACGAGGACGGGGACCGCGCCGCCGGCCCGCAGCAGGTTGACGCCACGCTCCGCGAGGGTCTGCCCCTCCAGCTCGACCAGCGCCTTGGGCTGGCCGAACCTGGAGCCTTCTCCCGCGGCCAGCAGCACCCCCGCGACTGAAGTGTGCACGGCCCCCAAGCGTACGCGCCCACCCTGGTAGCATCCATCCGGGATCAGGAGTGATGACGTAAATGACCGGACAGAATCGGGACCCAGGCGGCATTGACACGACCACGCCGAACGTCGCCAGGATCTACGATTACCTGCTCGGCGGTAAAGACAATTTCGCTGCCGATCGCGAGGCGGCCAAGCGGCTTATCGAGGCGATTCCCGACGTCGCGGCGATAGCGCGTGACAATAGGTCGTTTCTCGGCCGGGTGGTGCGTTACCTCGCGACCGGGGCTGGAATCCGGCAGTTTCTCGACCTCGGCGGCGGCCTGCCGACCCAGGCCAACGTGCACGAGCTGGCCCAGGGGGTGGCGCCGGAGGCGCGCGTGGTTTATGTCGATAACGATCCCGTGGTGGCGTCGCATGGCCGGGCGCTGCTCGCGTCCGGTGACCAGGTCGGCATGGTGCTCGGCGACCTGCGCGACCCGGCCAGCATCCTGCAGCATCCGGACGTCCTCGGCCTGCTCGACCTGGCCCAGCCGCTAGCGGTGCTGTGCACCAGCACGCTGCATTTCATCGCCGACGAGGCGGCACCGCACAAGATCATCGCGGAGTACCGGGACCGCATGGCGCCGGGCAGCTACCTGGCTATCAGCCACGGCACCCTGGAGGAAGACCCGCGGGGAGAGGGCGACAAGGCCGAGGGCGTCTACCGCCAGGCGTCGTCCCAGCTGCACGTGCGGTCGCTGCCTGAGGTGCTGCGGTTCTTCGACGGTTTCGAGCTCGTCGAGCCGGGGCTCAGCTGGATCACCGAGTGGCGGCCCGAGCCGGGGACCGCGCCTACCGGGCGGCAGCATTCGATGCGCGGCGGCGTAGGCCGCAAGCCCTAACGCCGCCAGGAGGATGATGCAGATGACCGACCGGAAGCCCGCGCCCGGCGATATCGATATAACCACGGCGAACGTCGCCAGGATCTACGACTACCTGCTCGGCGGCAAAGACAACTTTGCGGCCGACCGCGAGGCCGCGAAGCAACTCGTCGCGGTCACCCCGGACATAGCGGGAGTAGTCCGTGACAACCGGGCGTTCATCGGCCGGGCGGTCCGTTATCTCGCTGGCGAGGCGGGCATCCGGCAGTTCCTCGACCTGGGCACTGGCCTCCCCACCCAGGCCAACGTGCACGAGATGGCACAGGAGATCGCGCCGGACGCACGCGTGGTCTATGTCGACAACGACCCCGTGGTCTGGTCGCACGGCAACGCGCTGCTAGCAAACGGCGACCGGGTCGCCATGGTGCATGCCGACCTTCGTCAGCCAGCCGAGGTCCTGCAGCACCCTGATGTTCTCGGCTTGCTTGACCTGACGCAGCCGGTGGCGGTGTTGTGTGCGAGCGTCCTGCATTTCGTCTCCGACCAGGAAGAACCGCATGGGATCATCGCCGAGTACCGCAGCCACATGGCAGCCGGCAGCTACCTGGCTATCACGCACGGCCCTGTCGTCACCGCAGAAGAAGACCCCACCGGCATCGTCGGCAGCGTGACCAGCATCTACTACCGGGCATCGGCTCAGCTGCATGTCCGGTCAGTGCAGGAAATCCGGCGCTTCTTCGACGGCTTCGATCTTGTCGACCCTGGGGTGGTTTGGATAACCGAATGGCGACCCGACCCGGGTCTTCTGGCCGAGGGGCCGCCCCGGTCGCTGCGCGGGGGCGTCGGCCGCAAGCCCTAGCCGGCGAACTCGTGGTGGATGCGGCCTTCGGTCGCGGTCAGCGGGTGGCCGGTGCCGCCCCAGCGGAGCTGGATCAGCTCAGCGGCGATCGATACCGCCGTCTCCTCCGGCGTCCTGGCCCCGAGGTCCAGCCCGATCGGCGAACGCAGCCTGGCTAGCTCGTCCTCGGTCAGGCCGACCTCGCGCAGCCGGGCGAGCCGGTCGTCGTGGGTTCGCCTGCTGCCCATCGCGCCGATGTACCCGGCCGGGGTGCGTAGCGCGACCTCAAGCAGCGGCACGTCGAACTTCGGGTCGTGGGTCAGCACGCAGATGACGGTCCTGGCGTCTACTTCGGTCGCGGCTAGGAAGCGGTGCGGCCACTCGACCACCACCTCGTCGGCGTCGGGGAACCGCGACGCGGTGGCGAACACCTTCCTGGCGTCGCACACCGTGACGTGATACCCGAGGAACTTGCCGACCCGCGCGACGGCGGTGGCGAAGTCGATGGCCCCGAAGACCAGCATCCGCGGCGGTGGCGCGAACGAGTTCACGAACACGCTCAGCTCGTCCCCGCGCCGCTCCCCTTGCGCGCCGTACCTGCGGATGCCGGTCAGCCCCTGGGCCAGCATGCCGCGGACGTCGTCGTCGACCGCCGCGTCAAGCCGCGCCGATCCCAGCGTGCCTGACGCGCCGAAATGCCAGCCGTCACCGTCCCCGTCGGCCCGGACCCCGTGGGCCCCGTCCGGCTGGGTTCCGTCCGGCGGGGTTTCGTCCGGCTGGGTTCCGTCCAGCTGGGCACGGTCTCTGGACCGGATCACCCGGCGGGCACCGATCTGGCCCGGTCCGGCGATCACCGTGGCCACCGCGACAGGCTCGCCGCGCTCGACCGCGGCGGCGATCTCGCCCAGCTCGGGGAAACGGGCCGCATCGACCGGCTCGACGAAGATGTCGATAATGCCGCCGCAGGTCAGCCCGACCGCGAACGCGTCGTCGTCGCTCACCCCGTAGGTCTGCAGGACCGGGCCGCCGGTCTGGCAGACGTCCAGCGACAGCTCGTAGACGGCGCCTTCGACGCATCCGCCGGACACGCTGCCGATGACCTCGTGGTCGGCCGAGGACGATACCGCCAGCGCCGCACCGGGATCGCGGGGCGCGCTGCGGTACGTACGCACCACCGTGGCCAGGCCGAAGGTCTCCCCGGCCTCCCACCACTTCGTGATCCTGCTCAGGATGTCACGCACTTGCGTCACCTCGGCTGTTAATGTCCTCGCACGTTTTCCACGCTACGCGGACTCACCCACGTCCGCTATGCCCGGAAAGTGTCCCGCTGCCATGCCGAGTCACTCATATCTACCGGAACCCGCCGCCCCATCGAGCCTATTCCCCGTGGCCTGCCCTGCGGCTATCCCTCGCGGACGCTGGCCGCCGCGGCGCGGATCAGTTCGGGGATATCGGGGTGCGCGGGACGCTCATCGGCTTCCAGATCCTCGGCGGCGAGCCAGCCGTACTTGTCGGTGGTGGCCCGCTCCCATTCGTCCAAGCCCTCGAGGCTCACCTCGGCCGACTCGACGAGGACGGCGTAGAAGGTCTGGTCCTGGACGATACCGTGGCCGCCCCAGGAGAACTCGATCGTGTTCTCGGCGATGGGCTCGCCGAGTCGCCCGGGTTCGACGGAGATGCGTACCTCCTCGTACATCTCGCGGGCGGCCGCCTCACGCAGCGACTCGCCGCCCTCGGCCGCGCCGCCGATGGTGAACCAGAAGGGGTGATCGGGATGGTACGGATCCCAGCCGTGCAGCAGCAGCACGCGCCCCTCCGGGTCAACCGGCAGCACCCGGGCGGTCTTCCTGCGCAAGGGGCCAGGGGGCAAGGGGGGTCTGGGGGGGATGGGTCCCCCCCAAGGGGGGTCTGGGGGGATGGGTCCCCCCAGGAGCGGGGGGGTCTGGGGGGGTCGTCCCCCCGGGCCAGCACTGCTCACGGCTACTCCACGATCTTGGAAATGGGGATCTCCAGTATGTCCTGGGCGCCGGCCGCCTTCAGGGCCGGTATCAGCGTGTTGACGCCGCGCTTGGGGACCACGGTCTCCACCGCGTTCATGTTCCCGCGGGCCAGCGCGGTGATCGTCGGCGAGGACAGGGCGGGCAGCATGTCCGTCACCGCGGCCAGCCGGCCGGCGGGCACGTTGAGCTTCAGCAGGACGTTGCCGCGGGCCTGGATCGCGCCGCGCAGCAGCAGGGCGATGTCCTCCATGGCTGCTCGCTTTTCCGGGTCCGCGAATGCGGGAGCGGCCGCGATCAGCTCGGTGTAGCTGGTCAGCAGCGTCTCGAGGATCCGCAGGCCGTTCTTGCGCAGCGACGAGCCCGTCTCGGTCAGGTCCACGATCGCGTCCACGATGTCGGGGACCTTGGCCTCGGTCGCGCCGTAGGACGGTATCACCATCGCCTTGACCCCGCGCGCGTCAAGGAACCGCCTGGTCAGCGACGGGAACTCGGTGGAGATCCGGACGCCTTCCGGCAGGTCGGCGGCCGACTGCCAGGGCGCGGAGTCCGGCACCGCGAGCACTACACGCACCGGCTGCGAGGTGGCCTTCGAATACTGCAGTTCGCCGAGCGAGACGACGTCGGCTTCGGTCTCCGCGATCCAGTCGCGCCCGGTGATGCCGAGGTCGAACAGGCCGCGCTCGAGGTAGGAGGGGATCTCCTGCGGGCGCAGGAACCGGACCTTGTCGATCCGCGGGTCGTCGATCGACGCGTGGTAGTCCCGGTCGGAAGACCGGCGCACGGTCAGGTCGGCCGCGTCGAAAAGCTCGAGGGTGGCCCGCTCAAGCGAGCCCTTGGGCAGTACCAGTGAAAGCATGAGTTATCCCTGTTATCCGAGTGATTGCGCGTGTGAGGGTGGCACCGCGAAGGGGTTCGAACCGAGCCAGCGGGAGTCGATGGCCCCTTGGGGACCTTCTTAGGCCCCCGGGGGCACACAGACGCCGTTACGCGGCTAATGTCGGCGCGCGACGGGGTGGGAGAGAGCGCCGGCATCGGCGACGCGGGGGGCGCCTGCGGCGAAGGGGGCGCCTGCGGCGAAGGGGGCGTCTGGGTGGGCACGGCGAATGGAGCGCAGCACGAGCGCGGTGTCGAGCGCCGCCACCACGGCCTCCCATCCCTTGTCCTCGTGACTGCCGGGCAGTCCGCACCGGTCCCGAGCCGACTCTACCGTGTCACAGGTCAGGACGCCGTTCCCTACCGGGCTACGGGCGTCCAGCGCGACCCGGGTGAGGCCGGCGGTCACCGAGTCGCAGACGTACTCGAAGTGCGGGGTGCCGCCGCGGATGACCACGCCCAGGCAGGCCACCGCGTCGTGGTGCCTGGCCAGTTCGGCGGCCACCACGGGCAGTTCGATCGCGCCGGCGACCCGGAGGATGAGCGGGTCGGGCACGCCGCACGCGACGGCCGCCGCGGTCCCGCGCGCCACCAGCGAATCGGTGATCTCCCGGTGCCAGCGGGTGGCCACGATCGCCAGGCTCAGCCCGGACGCGTCCACCGCGGCGGCACCGGGACGGCCCGTGCCGCTCATGCCGACTCCGCCGTGTGGGTGATGCCAGTGGTGTCAGTGGTGTCAGTGGTGTCAGTGGTGTTGTTGATGCGGGTGATGTCGGTGGTGCCAATGGAGTGCGCCGCCACCGAATGGCCGTTGAGGCGGTTCGAGGGCGTGAGCCCGGCCCGTTCGGCCTCATAAAGATCTTGAATTTGATGCCCGAGCCGGTCGCGTTTCGTGACCAGATACCGCAGGTTGTACGGGGTGACCGCGGAAGCCAGCGGGACACGCGCGGTGATGTCGACGCCGCAGTCGGCCAGGCCGCTGACCTTGGCGGGGTTGTTGGTGAGCAGGCGGACCGAGCGCACGCCCAGGTCGGCCAGCATCTGCGCGCCGGCCGAGTACTCGCGTGCGTCGACCGGCAGGCCGAGCTCGGTGTTGGCGTCCACCGTGTCGGCGCCGGCGTCCTGCAGCTCGTAGGCCTGCAGCTTGCTCAGCAGCCCGACGCCGCGGCCCTCGTGCCCGCGCAGGTACAGCACCACCCCGCGGCCCTCGGCCGAGATCGCCGCCATGGCCGCCTCGAGCTGCGCGCCGCAGTCGCAGCGCAGCGAGCCGAACACGTCGCCGGTCAGGCACTCCGAATGCAGCCGGGTCAGCACGTCCGGGCCGGCCACGTCGCCGAGCACGAGCGCGACATATTCGGTGCCGTCGATCTCGTGCCGGTAGCCGAACGCCTGCCACTGACCGTAGGCGTTCGGGATCCTGGTCTGGGCCTGCCGGCTCAGCTGGCGCTCGTTGCGGCGACGGTACTCGATGAGCTGCTCGATGGAGATCAGCGCCAGGTCGTGCGTGTTCGCGAACGCGCGCAGCTCGGGCAGCCGGGCCATCGTGCCGTCGTCGTTCACCACCTCGGCCAGCACGCCCGCCTCCGGCAGCCCGGCCAGCCGGGCCAGGTCGACCGCGGCCTCGGTGTGCCCGGCCCGGCGCAGCACGCCGCCTTCGGCGTAGCGAAGCGGGAACACGTGACCCGGGCGCAGCAGGTCCGCCGCCGTCGTGGCGGGGTCGACGAGCTTCTTGATGGTGGTGGCGCGATCGGCGGCCGAGATGCCGGTGCTGATCCCGTCCCGCGCGTCCACGCTGAGGGTGAAGGCGGTGCGGTGGTGTTCGGTGTTGTGGGAGGTCATCTGGGGCAGCTGGAGCCGGTCGAGTTCGGCCTCGCGCATCGGCGCGCAGATCACGCCGCTGGTATAGCGGATCATGAAGGCGAGCAGCTCGGGGGTGGCCATACTGGCGGCGAAGATGATGTCGCCCTCGTTCTCCCGGTTCTCATCGTCCACGACCAGGACGGGGCGGCCCGCCGCGATGTCCTTGATCGCGCGGTCGACGTCGTCGAGCACCTGAGTCACTTGTCACCCTCCCGCCTGAGCAGCCTCTCCACGTACTTGGCGATCACGTCGACCTCCAGGTTCACGGTGTCACCCGGCGGCCTGGTGCCGAAGGTGGTGCGCTTGAGCGTCTCCGGGATCAGGCAGACCTCGAACCAGCCCTCTGTGTCCTCGGGGGGACTGAGCGCGGAGACCGTCAGGCTGATCCCGTCGACGGCGATCGATCCCTTTTCCACGACATAACGGGATATCTGGCCGGGAAGGCTGATCCGCACCTGGTCCCAGTGCTCAGCCGCCATCCGGGAGATGATCGTTGCGGTGGCGTCCACGTGGCCCTGCACAAGATGGCCGCCCAGGCGGTCGGCGAGGCGGACCGAGCGTTCCAGGTTGACCGGCGCCCCCAGGGTGAGTGCACCCAGGCCGGACCGGTCCAGGGTCTCCCCCATCACGTCCGCGGTGAAGGTCCCGTCCAGGATTTCGGTGACGGTCAGGCATACGCCGTTGACCGCGATCGACTCGCCGAGGGCGACGCCCTCCGTGGAACCCCGGATGGTGAGCCTGGCCGCGTCGCCGCGGTGCTCGATGCCGGCGACCTCGCCGAGTTCTGCCACGATCCCGGTGAACATCCCGCTTTCCCTTCCTCGAAGCCTTGTCTTTCGTCCGGCTCCGGGGGGCGCGGGTACCGTAGGTACGCGCTTCGCGCGGCCGGGGCTGGCCCGACCGCGTGCGTGCTACCTCCCATCCGGACTTTCACCGTCGGTCCCGGAATTTCACCGGGTCAGCCGGCCGCTGGCTGCGGACGGGTCGCGGACTGTTACCGCCGGTTCGGAGTTTCACCGACCCCGGAGCACGCCTTTTACTGCTATAAGTCAGTGTGCCACACGAGGTATTCCGTCCCTGACGCTGGTCTACGGCAACGCTGGTCTACGGAGTCGGGGGCGGAACTGGTATCCGGCGCGGTATTCGGTGACCAGGCACTGGGAGAAGCGCGGGCCGCGGGGCGGCGGTGCGTAGGATTCGGGACATGGCGGTCAGGGCGGTCATCTTTGACTGGGGCGGCACGCTTACCCCGTGGCACAGCATTGACCTCGGCGAACTCTGGCTCGCGGTGTGCGCGCGGCATTATCCGGCGGACGAGGCGGCGGCGATGGCCGCGGCGGTCCGCGCCGCCGAGCTGGAGCTGTGGCAGCTGGGCGAGCGGTCACACCAGAGCTGGACCCTGGACCACATCTTCGAGCGCGCCGGGGTCACCGCGTCGGCCGGCTTCCTGGCCAGCTACTTCGAGGCGTGGGACCCGCACACGCTCACCGACCCGGACGTGCCGCCGCTGCTGCGCGAGCTGCGGCGGCGCGGCATCAAGGTCGGCGTGCTCTCCAACACGATGTGGCCGCGCAGCGCCCATGAGCAGATCTTCGTCAGGGATCAGGTCTTCGAGCTGATCGACGGCGCGGTGTACACCAGCGAGATCGACTGGGTCAAGCCGCACCCGGAGGCCTTCCGGGCGGCCATGAAGGCCATTGGCGAAACCGATCCCGCGGCGTGCGTATTCGTCGGCGACCGGCCCTATGACGACATCCACGGGGCCAAGAGCGCGGGCATGCGCGCGGTGCTCATCACGAACTCGGACGTCCCGGCGTTCGAGGCCGCCGAGCCGGACGCGGTCATCACCCGGCTGGCTGAGCTGCTCGGCTACGTCGACCGCTGGTCTTGACATCCGCGCTGGTCATGACGTCGTAAAAAACTCTCCTGAAAAGGTGTTGCCGGATGAGGCACTCACCACTCATACCGTCGTGGAGTGAATGCGGGGCTGGCGGAGCGCCGGGAGCTTGTCACTGAGGGGGGGTGAGTTCCCGCTGATCCGTCAGCTACGGCACGGGTACCTAACGTAAATGTCATTTGACGTTGTTGTCCATATGCGCGGTCGCGCGGTTTTATAGCTATATGCGGGACAGTGAGATCGTTGCGGCCATAGTGGCAGGCGACCCTGACGGGCTTGCCGAGGCCTACGACAGGTACGCGGCGCCGCTGTACACCTACTGCCGCTCCTTGCTGCGCGAACCGGCCGATGCCGCCGACGCCGTGCAGGACACCTTCGTCATCGCGGCGTCCAAGTTGGCGGGACTGCGTGATCAAAGCCGGCTCCGGCCATGGCTCTACGCCGTGGCCCGCAACGAGTGCCACCGGCGCATGCGCGCGAGCGCGAGCGAGGCCACGTCGGCGCTGGATCTGGTGCCAGAGGTGAGCGATGAGTCGGTGGACGTCACCGGCGGTGCCGAGCGCACGGAGTTGCGCATCCTGCTGCGCTCCGCGGTCCGCGGCCTCAACGTTGGCGAGCAGGACCTGATCGAGCTGCAGTTGCGGCAGGAGCTAGATGTCGCGGAGATCGCAGCGGTGCTCGGCGTTTCCCGCAACCACGCGCACGCGCTGCTCTCCCGCGCCCGTGATCAGCTGGAGATTTCCCTGGGCGCGCTGCTCGTGGCCCGTTCGGGGCGCGCCGATTGCACCGCCCTGAGCGCGCTGCTCGAGGACTGGGACGGGCAGCTCAACGTCCTGATGCGCAAGCGGATCAACCGGCACATCGAGCGGTGCCCGGCGTGCACCGAACGAAAGCGCCGCGAGCTTGCCCCGGCGCTGCTGCTCGGCCTGGCCCCGCTGGCCGCACTGCCCATCGCCGCGACGCCGGCCGGACTGCGGGCGCAGGTGCTCAGGCTCGCCAGCAGCGACACGCCCGAAGCGGTAGCCCACCGGGCCAGCGTGGCGCTGCGGACCACGGCGTTCGGGCACCATGGTTTTCCCAAGCCGCTGGACGCGCCGAAGCCGCGGTGGCGGACCCGGCAGGCGCAGTCCGTCGCGGTGGGCGCGGCGGCGATCGCCGCCGCGGTGGTGATAGGCAGCCTGGCGCTGGGCGGCGGGCTGGCGGGGCACCCTGTCCGGCCGAACGCGCTGGGCTCGGTTCCCGGCGGCAGCGCCGGGGCGACGTCCGGGCCCACGTCCGGGGCCTCGTCCGGCGCCTCCCCGAGGGGTCCGGGGCGGTCGGCGCAGTCCACGGTGCCGGCGAGCGGCCTCATCCACGTGTCGCCCGGCCCTTCGGCGGGCAGTTCGCCCGCGCCCACGAGCGGCGGCTCACCCGGACCTACCGGAGGCTCGCCTGGACCAAGTGGCGGCACCTCGCCGAGCGGCGGCACGTCGCCGAGCGGGGGCACCTCGCCGTCGGCCACGGCGCCGTCGTCGGGCCACAGCACGTCGCCCGCGCCGTCCACGAGCACTACCCCGGCTGGCACGCCCTCGGCCACTCCTCCCCCGCCGAAGCAGGGAACGCTGAGCGTGACACCAAGGAGGATCCTGCTCACCCCCGGCCTGGGCGACAGCCTCACGCTGACGGCCTCGGGCGGGCCGGTGACGTGGTCCATCACCGAGTCCTCGAGCCTGCTCGGCAACGTGACCGTCTCGCCGACTTCTGGCACGCTGGCGTCCGGCCAGAGCGTGACGGTCTCCCTCAGCGCCAGCAGCCCGGTCTCCGTGGACAGCCAGCTCACCGTGAACCCAGGCGGTATCACGGTCACGGTCGTGGTCGGCGTCGGCGTCGGCGTCGGCTAGCGAACCGAGCCGGTGCGCTTGAGCGTCCGGATGATCGGCGCGGTCTCCACCGATCGCACCCCGGGCAGGCCGGCGAGTTCGCCGGTCAGGTACTCATAGAGATGCTGCGTGTCACGGGGGGCCTCGCGTGTGCCGGGGCGCTCTGCGCGCTGCTGCTCATCCGCGGTAAAGACTTCGTCCGGGCCGGCCGCACGGAGCCGCAGGGCGCCTCGCCGATGACCGGGGAAACGGGCGCGGACAGGGCGAGCCGGGCTCGTTCGGCCTGAAAAAAGAGATCGGCGACGCGGGCCTCAGCGGTTGTGACGGACCCAGGCGGCGTGCGCGGTGGCTCGTTCGGCCTGGGCGCGCAGGGCCCGCACGGCGCGCGCGGGGTCGTCGGAGCCGTAGACGGCCGAGCCGGCCACGAACACGTCGGCGCCCGCCTCCGCGCAACGCTCGATGGTCTCCTCGCTGACCCCGCCGTCGACCTGGAGCCACACCGCGGCGTCCCGCCCGCCGATCAGCGCGCGGGCGCGACGCAGCTTCGGCAGCACCATGTCGAGGAAGGGCTGGCCGCCGAAGCCCGGCTCCACCGTCATCAGCAGCAGCATGTCGACCTCGGGCATCAGGTCCTGGTACGGTTCCACCGCGGTCCCCGGGTTGACGGCCAGCCCGGCCCGGGCGCCGGCCGCCCGGATCGCCCGCAGCGTCCGCACCGGGGCGTGCACCGCCTCGGCGTGGATCGTCACGTTCCTGGCTCCGGCCTCGGCGTACTGAGGGGCCCACCGGTCCGGCTCCTCGATCATCAGGTGACAGTCGATCGGCAGCGTGGCGTGCTTGAGCAGCGCCTGGACGACGGGCAGGCCAAGGGTGAGGTTCGGCACGAAGTGGTTGTCCATGACGTCCACGTGCAACCAGTCCGCGACGGCGGCGACCGCGGCCTCCTCGTCGGCGAGCCGGGCGAAGTCCGCGGACAAGATGCTCGGCGAGATCTGAACGGCCATAGTAAGGCTGAGTGTAGAGTGCCTGGATGCGGGCGAGATCCCCCGTGTGGGGGATGGGAAACTTCCGGGTGTGCTCGTGCCCGGCCTGGCGAGCCGGAAATTGTGCTGTGGCCGGCGCGGCGTCGCGGGAATGTCATACCTTGCGGGTACAGTTCGATACTGAGTTCGATTGGGATCGATCTGGAGGTTGCTTATGCATTCGGACCCGCCAAGCGCCCTGCTCGACCGGGTACGCAAGCTGCTGGCGAAGGCCGAGGCAGAGGGGGTGACCCCGCCGGAGGCCGAGGCGTTCACCGCGAAGGCGGCGGAGCTGATGGCCAGGTACGGGATCGACCGGGCCCGGCTGGCCGCGACCCGCCCGGACACCGACCGGCCGGGCAGCCGCATCATCGACATCGCCAATCCGTGGGCGCAGGTCCGGGCCCACCTGCTGGCCGGGCTGGCCGGGGCCATGCGCTGCCAGTGCGTCCTGCTCAGCACCACCAGGCCCGGCGCGCGCATCCACGTGTTCGGCTACGCCTCGGACCTGGAGCGGGCCGACATCCTGTACACCTCGCTGCTGCTGCAGATGGCCCGGGGCCTGACCGCGGCGGTCGTCCCGGACGGGATCCGCAGCGTCCGGGCCTGGCGGCGGAGCTGGCTGCTCGGCTTCGTCACCGCCGTCATCACCCGGGTCAGGTCTGCCGAGGACCGGGCCGCCTCGAGCGCCGAGTGCGAGACGCAGGCCGGGCCGAGCACCGCCCTGGTCCTGGCCGACCGGGCCGTGGTCATCCGCCAGCAGCTGGAACAGGCCTATCCGGTGACCCGCCGGACCAGGATTACCTACAGCGGCCGTGGTTACAGCGCCGGGTACGCCCAGGGGCAGCGGGCCGACATCGGCAACGCCCGGCTGAAGTCAGCCCGGGCCCTCAGCCGCGCCTGAGCTCACCCGCGTCGGAGCAGCGCGAGGAAGATCGCGTCCGTGCCGTGACGGTGCGGCCAGAACTGGGCGAACCTGGGTTCGGGGCTGCGCAGGGCGGGGACTTCGGGCAGGACCGCGGGCGCGTCGAGGATGGTGACGTCGGTCCTGCTTCCCGCCACGGCGGTGACGACATCGCGGGTCTCGGCCACGTGCGGGGAGCAGGTCACGTAGGCCACCACGCCGCCGGGCCGGACCGAGTCGATGGCCGCGTTGAGCAGCTCGCGCTGCAGGCCGGCCAGTTCTTCCACGTTGGCGGGGGTCTTGCGCCACCTGGCTTCGGGGCGGCGGCGCAGCGATCCGAGGCCGGAGCACGGGACGTCGGCCAGGACGCGATCGAACGTGCCTGATCGCCACGGCAGATGGCGCCCGTCGGCGGCGATGACGGCACCGGTACTGTCCTCGCCGGCGCGGCGCAGGGCTTCCAGGACGCGCTGGGCCCGGTGCGGGCGGATGTCCGAGGCGACCAGGCGCGCGCCGCGGGCAGCGGCGAGCCCGCTCAGCAGCCGGGCCTTGCCGCCGGGGCCCGCGCACACGTCCAGCCAGAGCCGGTCCTGGCCGGACAGGCCGATCCGGGCCAAGGCGAGCGCGGCCAGCTGGCTGGCCTCGTCCTGGACGGCCGCCTGGCCGCTGGCGACCAGGGGCGCCGGGTCGCCGCCGGCCAGCCGGAAACCGTAGGGCGACCAGCGGGTCCGCTCGCCGTTCGCGGGGAGGCTGGTACCGTCCGGCGGTCCGGCGGGGCCGAGCGCGAGGACCACGTCGGGCCGGACGTTGCCGGCGGCGAGGGCGTCCTCGGTCTCGGCGGCGCCGGCCTCGCCGAGCGCGTCGCGGATCGCGTCGACGATCCAGCGCGGATAGCTGTGCCGGACGGCGAGGTGCCCGGACGGGTCGCGGGACCGGTCTGGGGCGACGATCTGGATCCAGGCATCCAGGTCACGGGTGGCCACGCGGCGCAGGACCGCGTTGACGAAGCCCGACGGGCGGGGGCCGCAGACGTCCTTGGCCAGGTCGACCGAGGTCGCCACGGCGGCGTGGCGGCCGACCCTGGTGGCCAGCAGCTGATGCGTGCCGATCCTGAGCACGTCGCGCACCGGCGGGTCGAGCTCGTCCCGGTCGCTGCACGCGGCCAGGATGGCGTCGTAGGTGCCGCGGCCGCGCAGCGTGCCGTAGGTCAGTTCGGTGGCGAAGGCAGCGTCCCGGCCGGTCAGCCCGCGCTCCTTGAGCAGGGCGGGCAGCAGCAGGTTAGCGTAGGCGTCCCGGTCCGCGACCGCGCGCAAGACGTCGTAGGCGGCGCGCCGGGCCGGATCGGTGCGTGGCCGACCGGTGCGGGGCTGGCTGACACGAGGCTGGCTGGTGTGCGGCTGGCCGGTGTGCGGCTGGCTGCTTCGGGGTTGCCCGCTGCGGGCCTGGCCAGAGCGGGAGTTGCGGGGTCGGGGCGGCCGCGAGTTTTCCCTCTGCTCCGTCATGTGAGCCGAACCACACGGGGGCCGCCGGAGCGGAGGCCGCGGGCCCATTCCGATGCCGACATGAGGCGCTTACCCGGGGCCTGGACGTCGCCGAGGCGCACCGGGCCCGAGCCCGTGCCGACGAACACCGCCTGGCGGCCGACCTGCAGCTCACCGGGCGCGAGGTCCGGCGGGGCCGCGAGGTCTTGGGCGGCGTCGGGCGTAACGGGGCCGGCCAGGGACAGAGGGCCGAGCTTGAGGCGGGCACCGTCGAGCTCGGTCCAGGCGCCCGGATCCGGCGTGCACGCGCGGATCTGCCGGTCCACCACGTGTGCGGGCAGCTTCCAGTCCACCCGCGCGTCGGCTGGGGTGATCTTCGGGGCAAAGCTCACGCCCTCGGCCGGCTGCGGGACGGCCTGGACAGTGCCGGCCTCGATCCCGTCCAGCGTCGCGACGAGCAGTTCCGCTCCCGAATGCGACAGCCGGTCAAGCAGCGTGCCCGTCGTGTCGTCGGCCCGCACTGCCTCGGTCAGCACCCCGTATACCGGGCCCGCGTCGAGCTCGGCCACTACGCGGAAGGTGCTGGCGCCGGTCACGTCGTCGCCGTGCAGGATGGCGTGCTGCACCGGCGCAGCCCCGCGCCAGGCGGGCAGCAAGGAAAAGTGCAGGTTGACCCAGCCGTGCCGGGGGATGTCGAGCAGGGACTGCGGCAACAGCGCGCCGTAGGCGACCATTGGGGCGCAGTCCGGGGCGATCTGGCGCATCCGGTCGAGGAACTGCGGATCCCTGGCCCTGGCCGGCGTGAGTATCTCGAGTCCCGCCGCCGCGGCGCGCTGGGCTACCGGGCTGGCCTCGACCTTCCGGCCTCGGCCGGCCGGGGCGTCGGGACGGGTCACCACCGCGACGACGTCATGGCGGGAAGCCAGCAGCGCGTCAAGCGCCGGTACCGCCGTCTGCGGCGTACCCGCGAACACCAGGCGCATCAGATGTCACGCCACCTTGCTGGCCGGCGAGAGACCGGGGGCGGCGACGGGACCAGGCCAGGCCGGTAGCGCGGCAGCATTTCAGAGGGCCCGGCCCAGCGTGTCGTGCGGCGACACCCGCACCCGCGGCACGGGGTCGCCCCACCATTCCGCCTCGCGGATCGCCTTCATCGCCGCCTTGCGCTGGTCGGAATCCATCCGGTCGATGAACAAGATGCCGTCCAGGTGGTCGGTCTCGTGCTGGATGCAGCGGGCCAGGAGTTCGGTGCCCTCGATCGTCACCGGGTCCCCGTACATGTTGAACCCCTTGGCCACCACGCCCCACGCCCGCGGCACCGGGTAGACCAGACCGGGGAACGACAGGCAGCCCTCGTCGTCCTCGTCCTGCTCTTTGGACAGGTCGAGGGAGGGGTTGATCAGGTGCCCGGGCTCGTTGTCGTCCACGTGGTAGGTGAATACCCGCAGGCCAACCCCGATCTGGGGAGCGGCGAGGCCAGCCCCGGGCGCATCCAGCATGGAGTCGGTGAGATCCTTGACCAGCCGGCGCAGCTCGGCGTCGAAGTCGCGGACCGGCTCGGCCGGCGTACGCAGCACCGGGTCACCGAAAAGACGGATCGGCTTGACGCTCACAAAAACCCTCCTGGACACGTTACGGCGAGCACCCGCATCCGATGGCACCGCCATTTTCAGTCTAGCCGTCAGGCGACCTCGGCCGGGTCGAGCTGAACCCGGACAACGCCGCCGTCCTTGCGCGCGCTGCGGGTGGCCTGGGCCGCGTGCAGGGCGCGGGCGAGCGCGAGACCGTCTCGCCTGCCGATCCTGATCAGCGCTCTTTCCTGCGGTTCCGCGCGGGCAGCCGGGTCCTGGCCCGGGTGCCTGCCGGGGGTGGTCTCGACGGGCACCGGCCCGAGCACCTCGGCCTGGGGGGGCAGCCCGGCCGCGCCGACGAACTCCGCGACTGCCTCGGGTGTTCCGGTGACGGACGCCATCCGCACCGCGGGCGGGAAACCTAGTTCGGTTCGTTCCGCCAGCTCCCGTTCGGAAAAAGTGACCGGATCCCAGCGGATGAGCGCTTGCACCGCGGGAAGCGTCGCCTCGGCCAGCACCACCACGGACCCGGCCGGCCGGACCAGGGCGGCCGCGTTCAGCCACCGGCGCAGCGCCTCCTCGGCGGCGCGCAGGCTGGGCCGGCCGAGCAGCGCCCAGCCGTCGAGCAGCAGCGCGGCGGCGTAGCCTTCTGGCGCCACCGGCTCGGCCCCGGGGGTGGCGATGACCAGCGCGGGTTCGGCGGGCACGGTGGCGAGCACGTGCTGGCCGCCGGAGGTGCGCACCGGCACTCCGGGGAAGGCGCGGCCCAGCTCCTCGGCGGTGCGCGCCGCACCGGTAACGAGCGCGCGCAGCCGGCCTGATCCGCAGCGGGCGCAGGTCCAGTCCATCGCGAGGGCCCCGCACCACCGGCAGCCGGGCGTCTCGTGCGAGCCGCCGATCTCCAGCGGCCCGCCGCAGGTGGCGCACCGAGCCTGGGCGCGGCACCGGCCGCAGGCGATAGCGGCCAGGTAGCCGCGCCTCGGCACCTGGACCAGAACCGGGCCCGGCGCCGGGCCTGGTGCCGGGGCCCCGTCCGGCGGCCCGCCGCGGGCATCGCCGCGAGCCCCGCCGGTCAGGGCCAGGCGGGCAGTGCGCAGGGCGAGGCTGGGCAGGCGCGCGGTCATCGCCGCGGCGTCCCTGGCCAACTCGGCCTCGTCGGGAGCGGCCCTGACCTTCGGCGCCGCCTGCCGCTGCGCCTCGGGGCTGCCGGTCAGCGGCCGGGCCCACCCGCCCGCGACCAGCTGGGTGAGCTCGGCCGTGCGGGCGAACCCGCCGATCAGCGCGGCCGCACCGGACTTGTGCGCGCGCAGGGCGAGAACCTCGCGGGCGTTCGGGTACGGCGCGCGAGGCTCGGCGTGCAGGTCGTCGCCGTCGTCCCAGAGCACGACCAGGCCGAGATCCGCGACGGGGGCGAACATCGCGGCCCGGGTGCCTGCCACCACCTGGACCAGTCCCCGGCGCACGGCCAGCCAGCGGCGGTAGCGCTCGGCCGGGCCGAGGTCCGCGCTCAGGCAGACATGGACGAGGCCATGCTGCGCCACATCGGTCAGGGCCGCGTCGACGCGGTCCAGGTCACGGGCGTCCGGCACGACGATGAGCACGCCGCGGCCCGCGGCGGCCGTGATCGCTGCGGCGATGGCGATCTCGGCCGGCCATTCCGGGCCGGGCAGCGCCGACCAGGCGGCCCGGACCGGGCGGGCCTCCGCCAGGCCGGCCAGGAAAGCCGCCCCGGCTGGGTAGCGGATCCAGGAGCCTGGCTCCGGCCGCTTCGGCAGGGGGTCGCGCTGGGTTTCCGCACCTGGGGCGTCCCGTTCCGCCGTGGCGTGCCGGGGCGGAATGGCCAGCCTGAGCACGTCGGCCAGCGTGCCCGCGTACCTGTCCGCCACCGCCCGGGCCAGATCGAAGATCTCGGGCGTGAGCACCGGCTCCGGCGAAGTCACCCGCTCCAGCCGGGCCAGTTTGCCCTGATGCTCGCTCGTCTGGGTCCGTTCCAGCAAGTAGCCGTCGACCAGCTGGCCGGCGAACCTGACTCGCACCCGGCAGCCAGGCACGGCCGCCTCATCCATGCTGGCCGGGACGAGGTAATCGAAGGGGCGGTCGAGGTGAGCGAGCGAGATGTCCACCGCGACCCGGGCGACGGGCAGCCGCTCGCTCACCGCCTGATCCTTCGGCCCCTTGACCACAGTTCCGTCCTACCAGAACCGGGACGGAGGTTAGGACAAGGCGGCGGCCACGGCCCTGGTCAGAAGTCGGCCGCGTCGCGGAGCTGGTCGGCGCGATCGGTGCGCTCCCACGAGAAGTCGGGCTCGGTGCGGCCGAAGTGCCCGTAGGCGGCGGTCTGCGCGTAGATGGGGCGCAGCAGGTCGAGGGCGTAGATAATAGCCCGCGGCCGGAGGTCGAAGACCTGGAGCACGGCGTCCTGGATCCGCTCCACCGGCACCTTCTCGGTGCCGAAGCACTCGATGAACAGCCCGACCGGCATCGCCTTGCCGATCGCGTAGGCCACCTGGGTCTCGCACCGGTCCGCCAGGCCCGCCGCCACGACGTTCTTGGCCACCCAGCGCATCGCGTAGGCGGCGCTGCGGTCGACCTTCGACGGGTCCTTGCCCGAGAAGGCCCCTCCCCCGTGCCGCGCCATGCCGCCGTAGGTGTCGATGATGATCTTCCGCCCGGTCAGCCCGGCGTCCCCCATAGGCCCGCCGATCTCGAACCGGCCGGTCGGGTTGACCAGCAGCCGGAAGCTGTCGCAGTCGATGCCCGCGTCGGCCAGGACGGGCTCGACCACGTAGTCCTTGATGTCGGGGGCGAGCAGTTCCTTGAGGTTGATGTCGGGCGCGTGCTGCGTCGAGACCACCACGGTGTCCAGCCGCACCGGCGTGTCTCCTATGTATTCGATCGTCACCTGCGTCTTGCCGTCCGGCCGCAGGTAAGGCACGGTGCCCGCGCGGCGCACCTCGGACAGCTGCCGGGCGAGCTTGTGCGCCAGCATGATCGGCAGCGGCATCAGCTCGGGGGTATCGCGGCACGCGTAGCCGAACATCAGCCCCTGATCCCCCGCGCCCTGCCGGTCAAGCTCGTCGGTGCCCTCGCCCTCGCGGTACTCGAACGCGTCGTTGACGCCCTGGGCGATGTCCGGCGACTGAGATCCGATGGAGACCGACACGCCGCAGGAAGCCCCGTCGTAGCCCTTGGCCGAGGAGTCGTAGCCGATCTCGAGGATCTTGTCCCTGATGATGCCGGGTATGTCGACATAGGTCTGCGTGGTGACCTCGCCGGCGACGTGCACCTGGCCGGTCGTGATCATGGTTTCCACCGCCAC
>WNFD01002210.1_pt1 | contig 20034 bp, 19 predicted proteins | sample 5400491 | NCBI WGS metagenome assembly WNFD01 (sample SAMN13153343, study PRJNA577476) | soil metagenome | isolation source: 120 cm saprolite under Douglas fir tree site 2 hole 2 replicate 2 | place: USA:California | collected 2015-04-18
TCAACGCTTGCAGGTTGCTCAGGCTTACGTTGCCGCGCTGCACCGGCAATGCATCCTTGATCCGCTCATACTGCGCTTCCGTAAGCTCCATCCACAGACATTAACACAGATATACGCAGTAGTGTGAACACGCCCTAGTCGAATTTGAAACTGCGGCGGGGTCGGGCAGGTTCTCCGACAAGGTGTTCCATATCCAAAAGTGCAGCATCTGTGGTCTTGGTTTTACGAACCCCATCCCAACAGAGGAGACATCGTACCTCTTATACGAGACGCGGGAATCAAATGATTTCCAGCCGGATGATTCGTCGCTGACTGCGCGACTGAAGGCAATCGCGGCGCGAAGAGATGTACGCGGCTTCCTCCGGGGAGTTGATATACCAGGAGGACCGGCATTGGATTATGGTTGCGGCAACGCGGCCTTCACGGTTGCGCTGCAGGAAGCCTTTCCGAACTTCGAGGTAATGGGGGCAGACATGCAACGGGAGCCTCCGAAGGCTTTGGCTCAATCTCAATACCGCAGCTATGCCGAGTTGGCAGAGATGCACGGCCAATACTCCATCATATTGTGTCGCCATGTCCTAGAACACAGCTACGACCCAGTAGGACAACTGACGAGGCTGTCTGATTTATTGATGCCGGGTGGAGTTTTGGTGGTGGAAGTTCCATCGTTGGAAACAAAGGCCAGGATACTGTTTGGAAAGTACTGGGACGGCTACTACGTTCCTTTTCACCCGATTCACTTCACTCGTGAGGCCCTGCGTAAGGCTTTTTTAGCAGCCAACTTCAACGTCATCCGTGAAGGCGGAGCCGAGATGCGAAAGATGGGCCGTAGTCTACAGAATTTCCTAAACTGTAAGTACAACATAGGAATGTTCGCGCTGGGAATGCTGCTGCATCCCGTTCAGATTGGAATCGGTCTCGCAAGCGATACATCAGTCTGCCTTCGTATCTGGGGCCGGAAGATTGTTGAATGAGCCGCTTCGGGAATAGTTCTGCTGTCTTACTCATAGATTCAGGGTACTAGAGGCATCTACGAGGCACTCGATGCTAGGGTGCAGATTTGATGGCGGCCCGGCCCATTCTCTGGCACATTCTGAAGATTTATTCCAAGCACGGCATCAATGACTTCATCATCTGCGGTGTCTCCTTAGTAGCCCGTGTGGTGTACCCGCTGCCAGAATCCTAGTAGCATTGTGTCTCCATCGGATAATCTCGATTAGAGTAGGTCAGGTGCCATCGGTGAGTCGAATCAAGCGAACTTTGAGGAGAATTCTCTCGAGTCCCTTTGCCAACAGGCCGAAGGGGTTATCTGGGCCGGCAAGGCACGTGCTGCCGGTCTCCGTTTGCGGGCAAGCGATCTGTTCCTGGACCTCGAAAGAGGGGATAAGGTCTTGCGTATCAGTTCAGCCCACACCATCTATCTACCGAGTATGATTGAGCTCTTCGACTACTTCATAAATTCGGTTGTTCCTGTGGAGGACGGATCGAAACAGATAGTCGACATGAGCGGTCCCCGGTACCATCGGTTAATCGGATTTGGTGACATCCCGTTTCTGTTCCCTTCCCATACAGAGCCCTATGAGACGACACGAGAGTATCTGGAGTTCGCCGACCTCAAAGAAGGACAGACGGTGCTCGATATCGGAGCGTACTCAGGGGTTACCTCGATCATCTTCGCGCAGCTCGTGGGTCCCGCCGGGCACGTCTACGCCTTTGAGGCAGATGAGACAAACTACGCCTGTGCCAAAATCAACGTGGAGATGGCACAACGGGTCATGGGATTGAGTAATATCACGCTGTTCCACAAGGCGATATGGTCGCACAACGAGGGAGTTCTGTTTTCCCACGAGGGATCGATGGGATCGAGCGCGGTCGCGATAACCGGAGGTGGGCGGGGCAACGAGATCACCGTGCCGAGTACCACGCTGGAAAGGTTGCTTTCCGAAGCGGGACTGAAGCATGTCGACTTTATCAAGGTGGATATCGAAGGCGGCGAGACTGAGCTTTTGAAAAACTCGGCAATGCTTATGAGAAGCATCGACGCGAAGCTCATCATTGAACCGCACCGGGTGAATGGCAAGTTGAATACAGAGGACTGTCTCAGATTGCTGGAGTCTGCGGGATATGCCGTCCATGTTCGGGGTAAATCAGAAGGTTCAGAGCCTTTGATTGAAGCTCTTCCCGCACCGCGCTGAGACCGGTGAAGTGCTCGGTGGACTCGTTTTTGATACGAGGAGGCAACAGATAGGAGCACCGCTTTTGAGACGGACGCACGGGTTATACTGAGTCGGGAAGTTGGAAGCCAAGGCCTCTGCCTCCCGCAATGCAACAGCCAACGGAGCAGACCATCCAGACCATGAAAGCTGTAATCCTCGCTGGCGGCCTCGGCACGCGTCTCTCGGAAGAAACGATAGTTCGTCCCAAGCCTATGGTCGAGATTGGCGGCCGACCCATTCTCTGGCACATCCTGAAGATTTACTCCCAGCACGGCATCAACGACTTCATCATCTGCTGTGGCTACAAGGGCTACATCATCAAAGAGTATTTCGCCAACTACTTCCTCCATACCTCCGATGTAACTTTCGACATGCACACCAATAAGATGACCGTGCATGAGTCCGTAGCCGAGCCTTGGCGCGTCACTCTAGTCGATACTGGTGACACCACCGGTACTGGCGGTCGCCTAAAAAAGATTGAGAAATATCTTGATCCCGACGAGCCCTTTTGCATGACTTACGGCGACGGCGTCGCCAACGTCGATGTCACGGCCTCGATCGCCTTTCACAAAGCGCATGGCCAACTGGTCACTCTTACCAGCGTTCAGCCTTTGGCCCGCTTTGGCGCACTCGGCTTCAAAGACACTAGGATTTATTCCTTCCAGGAGAAGCCCAGCGACGAGGGCGGGTGGATCAACGGCGGCTTCTTCGTTCTCGATCCAAAAGCGATCGATGCGGTCACTGACGATTCGCAGATGTTTGAACGCGAACCTATCGAGACCCTCGTCGCACAAGGCGAGGTCCAGGCCTTCTTCCATAAAGGCTTCTGGCAGGCCATGGATACTCTGCGTGACAAGCAGCACCTCGAAGAGCTCTGGAGCATAGGAAAGGCGCCATGGAAGACCTGGTAAAAGACAGATCTTCGACCGGCTTTTGGAGAGGCCGCCGGGTCTTCCTTACCGGACACACCGGCTTCAAGGGCGGTTGGATGGCTCTATGGCTGGCGCATCTCGGCGCAGAGGTTCGTGGATACGCTCTCGATCCGTGGACAGAGCCGAACCTGTTTACGAATGCCCGCATCGGCGATGTCGTCGACGATGTACGCGGTGACATCAGGGATGCGACGCGCCTCGACAGCTCGATGCGCGAATTCCGGCCCGAAGTGGTCTTCCATCTGGCTGCTCAGCCGCTGGTACGCTACTCCTACGAGGATCCTATCGGAACGTATGAGACAAACGTCATCGGCACCGCGCGAGTCCTCGATGCCGTTCGGCGAACACCTTCGGTCCATGCCGTAGTTTCGGTCACGACGGACAAATGTTATGAGAATAAAGAGTGGATATGGCCCTATCGTGAGACTGATCCTCTGGGCGGCTACGATCCCTACTCCAGCTCGAAGGCCTGCGCGGAAATCGTCTCCGCTGCTTTTCGGCAGTCGTATTTTCCGGTCGACAGGCTGGCCGAACATGGGGTTGGTATTGCGACTGCCCGTGCGGGTAATGTGATCGGCGGAGGCGACTGGTCGACCGACCGGCTTCTTCCTGATCTCGTGCGGGGCTTCCTCTCGGGGGAGCCAGTACGCATTCGCCGTCCGCAGGCGATACGTCCGTGGCAGCATGTTCTCGAACCCCTGCACGGGTACATGCGGCTTGCGGAAGAGCTTCTTGCCGGTGCGCCAGGTGCGGCGCGATTTGCCACAGCCTATAACTTCGGCCCGAATGAGGAAGACGCGCGGCCAGTCTCATGGATCGCTGAGCGCATGACCAACTTTTGGGGCGACGGAGCCTCCTGGGTGCTCGATGACGATCATGGCCCGCATGAGGCCGGCTATCTGAGGCTCGACGCCAGCCGCGCTCGCTATGACCTTGCCTGGACTCCTCATCTTCGACTTGAGACTGCGTTGGAGTGGCTTGTCCAGTGGTATCGGACGTGGCAGGCCTCACCAGACTCTGTCCAACACCTCACCATCTCCCAGATCGACCGATATCACGCGATGACCCAGGGTGACAAAAGCACGGGTGCCCTCAAAGGGCACCAAACAAATTGATCCGAATTCGAGCTCTTGCGCCTCTTCAGATAGCACTTCCGCAATAATTGAATATTCTCGTTCTGATAGACATTAACAATGGTAGAGGGCGTCCGTAAATAGAGGCGTGCCATTTAAATTAAATCGATTTGCAGGATTTATGAGTTGGGCAGGTATCATACGATCTAAATGTTATGACCTTGCAAAAAAACCAACATAACAGGAGCGGAGACAGAGGATGACACAAGATGATCGAGGTTTCTAACTGCGTAATATGCGATGGAGCGATTCGCGGGATAAAACGAGCATTGGTGTCGCCGTTTCTGGCCGCACGGATATGGAATCGGCAGCCATTTTGCGTGGAACTTGTCGAATGCAAGGACTGCGGATTCATGTTCTACAATCCACGCCTTGACGACGCGGAAGCGGGCCGCCTTTACGCCGGATACCGCTCCGAAGAGTATCAGCGAGTGCGCCACGCTTCTGAACCTTGGTATACCGTAAGCTTCAATGGGAAACTAGGCTCACAGACTTCTTACGAACGTCGCCGCCCCGTAGTTGCTGCAATACTTCGCCAGCACATTGGCAAGCGGGAGATAAAACGCGTCCTTGATTATGGAGGCGACCGCGGCGATCTGGTGCGCGGACTGGTCGATGGTGCAGCGGCATTCGTCTACGACATTTCCGGTATTCCCGCTGTTGACGGGGTAACCGCGGCTAGTGATCCAGCAGAGTGCAAAGCTGACATTGTTATCAACAGCAATGTATTTGAGCATGTCAGCTTCCCACGTCTCCTGCTGAAAGATATCGTGAAGGCAACACCCCCTGGAGGCACTGTGTTTCTGGAAGTTCCCCGCGAATCACCACTCGGCTTGCCCAGGATGTTCAGGAGGATCGCGCAACTCGGATTCGTGGCCTTGACGCGCCCCGCCCTGGCTCGCTACATGCTTCGCCCTGCCAGCTTATACTTGATGCACGAGCACATAAATTACTTTTCGGAGCAATCGTTGGCAACCCTTATGCGTTCTTGCGGGTGTGCCGTAACCGAAGTTGGCAGCTACGTAATGGATTCCGGTGTAGAGAAAGCACCAATGATATGGTGCTTGGGGACCGTTACCTAGGAAATTCCGTGTCGAGGGCGCTGAAGAGACCTTGGGATTTGTAATTCCGCGATTCCAAAAACGAGCCTTGAGTTGTGGATTGTCCAGCGGCGGGCTATTCTGCGGTGTACCCAACTAAAAATGCATAGATCGCGGACGCGGCCCAGTTTGAGAAGCATATGCGAGAACAAATTGGGCTTTAAGGCGGAGCAAGAACGGTGTGACTAGAGATCACAACGCAGGCACAACTTTGATTGACAGACGCTGCTTCCTTCGGAGTGCGGGCCTGTTGGCGGCTGGTTCGGCTTTTGGCTGCTCCCTAATGGGCTGCGATTCCGAATTTGTTATACCCTGCCTGGGCCCCGCCCCGGCGCCCGTGCCGGTCGCGGGAATGACTTACATCCGGGCGTCGGAGATCGGCTGCGCCCTCGATTGTAGCCTGGAGAACGGGCGCAACAAGTACACCGGCGGCGTTGCTACTGACGATGGGCCGCGTATAAATGCGGCGATGGCCGGCGCGACAGCGGACAATCCGATCACCTTGATCATCGACGGAAGCGCGCTGATCTCGGGCCTGTTCCTACCGGCGGGCGGTTATTGGAACATCGCAGGACTGGGCTGCGGTACGGGATTTTTCGTAAAGAAGGGCAGCAACAATGATGGCATCCACAATGGCCCTCCCGATGCGGCTGTGCCTTTTGATCCGGGCCCGCCAGCTCCCGGGCGAGGAATGAACGTCTCGCTCAGCAACTTCACGCTGAACGGCAACCAGGGCGGAGATTCGACGACCGGAACTCAGCAGGGCGAGGGCGGGAAAGCCTGGTACTGCGGCATTAACCTGATGAACTTAGACAACATTCTTATTGAAAATGTGGTTGTGGTGAATACACCCGCGTACCACATACGGCTTTCCAACGTCGGCAACGTCAACGTAACCGGATCCGTGATGAAGAGCCACGGTCCGAGCACGGACGGCCTGCATTTCGACGGGCCGGCGAACGACATTACTATTTCAAACTGCGACTTCACGACGGGCGACGATTCGATCGCACTGAACTGCCCGGAGGGCCACTCGGGCAACATCTCGCGGGTCGTAGTTACCAACTGCACGTTCAATAGCTTGTCCCTGATGCGGCTTTATACGACGAACTGGAGTCCTGCCAAATTCAGCATAGACAAGGTAAGCGTGAGCAATTGCAGCGGCACGCTTTCGGAGGCCTGCTTCCTGATCGGTCTAAGCAATGGCAGCAGACCGAACTCTGTCGACTCTTTGACGATCTCAGATTGCAACCTGACTGCCCCCACTGTACTCGGAATCGCGGAAAACTTCGGGACCATTGTGCTCAGAAACGTTACCTTTATCCCGTTCCGATCAAAGGTTGTCTGGGTAGCACCTCAAGTGAATCACATCTGCGCTTTTTTGCGACCGTCCCCACTCTATGGCGGTGAAACTTACGTAGGATCGAATCTCTCGTTCGAGAATTGTATAATCTCCAGGAGTGCGGATATTGAGGTCGCCGCGGTGATCCTCGAAAACGATTCGACGATCAACAACCTAACGTTTAGCGGGTTTGCCTTGCGGGATATCGGGTCGTACTCCGCAGTGCCAAACCTGATCAACATTGGACGGGGATCAATCGGGCAACTGGTTCTCGACTCCCTAGACAGCACCCACATCAAGGCTCCGACTTCAGCAGGCGAATTCTTGAGCGTCGGGTCCGTTACTGGCGCGGGCGTGCTTGCAACAGGCTGGGAGTTTCCCGATGCTGCAATGGCAAACGGGTTACCGTACATCTCGGCGAGCACGGGTTTGCCTTCGATCAAGGTTGGTGGTGTGGTCGAACCTTACCCGCGATCTAGTTTGCGCATTTCAACATGAACCCATGGCCGTGACTGTCAGCTTCGAGATATGCTAGCCGATTGGACCTGACACGCGCCATGCCCATCCCTGCGCGTGGAAAGTTTCCAACCCAAACGCGCGTCCGCGGCAGAGCCATACTGTCTCTCCGGCGAACATTAAATTGGGCTAGTTCATGAGCCGGTCAAGAATCATCCCACTTGGATCATTGAACCACGCGCAAAGCGTTGTGTCTTCGATATGAAAGATTTCCCGTTCCTAGGAGAGTTCGTCGAGGTAACAGGTCAGTGCCGGATACTCCCAGCTCCGATAGTATCGTGCCACATAATGCAGGCTGGCTTTTCGAGTACGACCATGTTCAATGCGTTCTCGGTATCTGCTTTAACGGTCAGGAAATCATGGCCCCCATCGATGAACAGAAAATCTATCGATCTCTTCCACGCTGAAAAATCGAACGTGACGGAGTTTCCGATGAGCGTTCCGATCTTAGCGATCCAGCAAAGTGCAAAGCTGACCTCGTTATCAACAGCAATGTATTCGAGCACGTCGGTTTCCCACGTGTCTTGCTGGAAGAGGTCGTGAAGGCGACTCCACATGGAGGTCTTGTGTTTTTGGAAGTTCCTCGTGAATTACCATTCGGCTTGGCCAGGGTGTTTCCGGAGGATCGCGCAAATCGGGATCGTGGCTTTGACGCGCCCGGCCCTAGCTCGCCATGCCCTCCAGCCTCTACTTGATGCACGAACACATAAACTACTTTTCGGCGCAATCGCTGGCAACACTGATGCGTCCTTGCGGGTGTTCACTAATCCGGAGCCGCCAGCTACGCGATGGATTCCGGCGTAGAGAAAGCACCAATGGTATGGTGCTTGGGGACGTCTAGTTAAGGTATTCTTGATATTTCCATGTGAGAGTTGGAGACATTCTGGATCTGTGATTCCACGATTCCGAAAACGAAATATTTGAGAAAACAAGCAAACTGGATTCTTCAACAGGTCGCGATTGCGCCTGGGCAGAGAGAAGGACTCCCACCAAGAAAAAGGATGGTAACACGCCCTATGATGACACTCAGCCACTTTAAGCATCGGCTCCAGATGGTGGCGCACTTCGCCGCTAGCAAAGCCTCCTATGGATTGGCTAACTACCGGCATCCAGACCGAGCCGCGGCCTTGACGAGCATCACCCGGGCACGGTCACTCGCTTTTACAGCAACCACACCGCTGGAATGCATCGAGATCCACAACGCGGTGCAGGCCACGCTCAAGGTTCCGGGAGAGATGGCCGAAGTGGGCGTGTTTCTTGGTGGCAGCGCCGCGGTTATCCTGAATGCCTCCAATGGCAAGCACCTGCACCTTTTCGACACCTTCGCAGGGCTGCCTGATGCAGGAGACTACCTGAAGAAGGGGGAGTATGCAGGATCGCTCTCATCGGTCAAGCGAACGCTCAAAGGCTACTCAGACCGGATCACGCTTCACGAGGGCTTGTTTCCACGTGATACGGCGGCGGCGGTTGCCCATCTGCGATTCTCTTTCGTTCATTTGGATATGGACTTGTACGACGGGACGCTCGACGCCCTGCGCTTCTTCTGGCCTCGCATGAACCCCGGCGGCATCCTCATTTCTCACGACTATCCATTGCTTAGCGGGGTGGTGCGCGCCTTCCGTGAGTTCTTCGCCGACGAGGAGGCTCCGTTCATACCGCTTTCTGGCCAACAGTGCCTCGCTGTCAAGATCGACAAGTGAACGATGCGGATGACTGCCCGCCACATGCATTACCGCTCGGGACAACTCTCTCAGCGGCAAATACGCATCATCCACGGCGCAGCCATTCTGTTCTGCGAGGAATCAATTCATGAGCCGGGGAACGATCGAACCATTGGGATCATTGAACCAAGCGCAGAGCGTAGTGTCTTCGACATGAAATATCTTCCGTTCCTTCGCTAGGTCATCGAGGTAACAGGTTAGCGCGGGATACTCCCAACTGCGATAGTCGTGCCACAAGATGCACGACGGTCTTTCGATTGAAGCCATCTCAAAGGCGTTTTCAGTGTCTGATTTCACCGTCGCAAAGTCATGGCCGCCATCAATGAATGAAAGGTCGACTGAATTCCTCCACGCCGAAAAATCGAAGGTGGTCGAATTGCCGACGAGTGTGCTGATCTTTCCAGCGACGGAAGTCCCGGCAAAATCCAGAGACGATTGAGATGCGAGATGCAACTGCGTCAGCGGAGCGTCTTCAGGTAGTTGCTTCACGTCGACTGCGTGCTGTTCGTCCAGATCGAGAGTGAAAATCCTCGCATCGTCTGGCAGGTTGAGAGCCATGTTCAGTGTATTGCCGCCAAGAAAGGTGCCGATCTCGAAGACTCGACGTGCATTCACGATACGAGTTGCGGCGATTATCAACATGGTCTCCAGAAGCGAAGTACCGCCATTGCCGCGCCGACTCGGGAGCGCGACATTGACGATCCGTTCTGAAGCCGGAGCCTCAAGCAGAGTGAATATCTTGTAGGGTCGGATGTGGCGCATTGAATAGAAGTCCCTCTTTTGAGATTTGGCTTTCTTGGATAGAGCGTAATGTGGACAACTGAACCTCGGCTATTCCTCGAGCGGAGGGATTATCATATTCGCGAGGAACTCCTCCCGAGGTAGTCGCGGGGCCATATCTTCCATCGGCAGGCTCACAATCGTTCCATCGGCACGCGTCGAAGCAGTCGCACGCGGCAAAGTCGGTTGATCCGACGAAACGTTGACTGCACACACGACCGGACCGTCATAGGCCAGCACCGCAGCCACTCCGTCCCAAAGGTTCGCATGGCACTTGATCTCCATCGCCTTTATGCCGTATGCCTCCGCGACCTTCATTACATCCGGTAGGGTCAGGTGACTTGAAGGATCGCTCCCCACGAGATGCCCTTTGAAGTGATTGCGTTGCGCTCCGATGATGGATGCGTATGTCCCATTGCACAGGATGAAATATTTGATCGGCAACTTCAGGCGCTTCACCGTCTCCAGGTCTTGAATATTCAATTGGAAGCCACCATCGCCGTTGACGCAGATCGTCCGGCGGTTGTCACTCGCCAGACAGGTGCCGATGGTTCCCGGCAGACCAGTTCCCATCGCGCCCAGGCTGGGCGAGTTCACTACCCGCTGCCCGTCCTTCATTCGGAAACACTGCAAGAAGATATCGCTGCATGCACCCGAACTTCCCGGAGCAAGAACGTCCTCCGGCGTACATTGTTCTGACAAAACGTCGACCAGAGCATACAGATTGACGACTCCATTGTCCTCATGCCGATACTCCGGCAAAATGACAGGGTACTTGGCCAACCAGTCCTTTGCCTTCTTCAGCCACGCCGACGTATCCGGCAATACCGTGTTCTTCAATTGCAGAAGAAGTTCTTGGAGAAAGTGCTCGGCATCGACATTCACTGGTACGTCGATTGTCATATCGAACTTCGCAATCTCATTCGCATCGACATCTACTAGCACCTTCCTGGCACCACGGGCAAAGTTCTTATGGCTGAAAGCAATTTGAGGCATGTCCAGCCGCGCGCCCACTACCATGATCCAGTCCGCATTCTGCTGGGTGAAATTAGCTCCCCGCGAAGCGACAGATCCCGGGCGGCCCGCGTAAAACGGATGGTCCTCGGGCAACATGTCCATCGACTTCCATGTCAGCAGCGTCGGCAATTTTAGAAGGTTCACCACCTCCTCTACCAATCCCTTCCGATGGGCTTGCCGAGTCCCATTGCCGACAAATAACACCGGACGCTCAGCCTTCTTTAGCAATTCGATGGCAGCGGCAACCATTTGCGTGATTTCGGCGCTCACATCCGCGACCGGTTCAGGTGTAAATCCACGCAGCTTCGTCTCATCTATGATTGTCGACTGGACATCCAATGGGAAATCCAGCCATACGGGGCCGCGCCGCCCCGTGGTCGCCAGGTAAACGGCTTTCTCCAACTCGTAGCGAACATCATTCGGCTCAATGAGGGTCTTTGCATATTTGGTCAGGGGAGAGACAACGGCAATAATGTCGACCTCCTGCGGTCCCATCGAACGCACGCCGCGCCCTGTCAGAAGGTCGGCGCGCTTTACCTGTCCCGAGAGAAAAAGGCACGCCGAGGAATCCAGCCAAGCCGCTGCCAGACCAGTCACAGCATTCGTGCCACCGGGCCCTGTCGTCACGAGGGCAGCGCTCATCTCACTCGTATACTCGGCATAAGCCTGCGTCGCAAAGGAAACTGCCTGTTCATGCAGGCAGCAAACATAGTCCATACCTGCCTGGCGGCCGAAAGAATCCACCAGGTGCATGCAACCGCCCCCGGTCAACATGAAAACATGCTTAAGGTTTCGCTGAGCTAGAAACTGTGTGACGTAGTCCGATAGTTTAATCAAGGTCCGCTGCCATATTTGTAAGTTTTTGCAGAATCTCAGTGGTAGTCAACTGGGAATCGTTCCAGGGTTGGGGCCACGCAAAAGTCTTCATGCCGATCTTGGCCGCTTGTCTCAGATTCTCCCGCGTATCGTCTATTAACACATCGCCCTTGCCAAGCCAGCGAAGGTAGTCTCCCTTACCGCGATCGTACACGGGAACACCTTTCATTGTACGTGTCGGAACGACGCCAAAGCACCGTATCCACGCCCCGAAGTAGCGCATGACCCAGGCTGCGATCTCGGGAGCGGTCTCCAACGGGCGCGCGGTCAGGGCAACGTGACGAAATTTGCTTCCATGCGCCGAAAACCACTCTAGTACCTCCGCATTCGGTTTCAGGTGGATGCCAGCATGCGTCTTGCGGAAAGCATCGATCGAAGCCAGATACTCCTCCTGCGTCACGCCGAGCGAAACGTGTGGAGGATTCTCAGTCAATTTGCTGTATTCCGACGGTTCAGCGGGTCGCTCTTGCTTCCAGCCCTGTGAAAACCACTGATACATCAGATCGTTCAACACATCGTCCACATCCCAGACGATCGTCTGCATTACTCGATCCAGTACGTGACGAAGGTTTTACGATTCGGATTAGCCATAATCGCCTCATCCGTATACCAGGAATCAGCCTGCGCATAAGCCGAGGAAACCTCCTCAATCACCGCCCCGTTCGTCGTCCAGAACGAGTGCTTGATTCCATGCGGAATCGTCACGATGTCATTCGATTTATGCGCCGTCCTCGTGCCGTTTAGGTCCACGGTTACATCGCCGTGCAGAATATGGTACGTCTCATCCTTTCGATTGTGCCACTGCTCTGGGTGCTTCTGCCCCGGCAACACAACCATCAGCCGCTTGCAATAGTCGCGATTCACAACTGTGATCGCAGTTAGTCCACTCTCGCGGAACTTGTCGATGCCATAGTGGTGCGAAATCTCAAGCTCACACTGTCCCGGTACCTGCACCTTGCTCTTCCTGATTAGCGCCTTCACGTCCCGTACGATGTCGAAAACTTTCTGCCGCCGGTCGCTCCTCTTCACATTTGCTTCCATAACGGGACCATTTTTCGCAATCGGGTCAATCGCCACGTATTCGGTGTACTTGGAAAGGTCCTGCGCCACCAGCTGACCCGAAATATTCGGCATTGCATAGAAAAGATCTTCTGGCTTCACTACTTCGCCCGCCGCAACAGGCTTTTTCACAAAAACACCTCGTGCGAGATCGCGCAAGGCCTGCGCTTCGCCCGCAGGAGCCGGATACCGCTTTTCCCTCTCGCCGATCATCGTCAATGCATTGTCCGCGGACTGCAACCACTTTCTCACCTGGTCAGGGGTGGCACTGTACGCGTTAACCGAATATTTCTCTGTCGCAACTGCCGTGTGTTTCTCAAATAATGTCGCTCCCAGCGCAATCGCAATCTTCACTGCTTCAAAATTGTCCGGCCGCTCATGCGTCGAGTAACCTACTTCGAGTTCGGGATAACGCTTCTTTAGTAGCGAAATTTGGCTAAGATGCAAGTGATCGTCAGGCGATGGATACTCACCCACGCAATGCATAATCGCCAAAGACTTATTGCGGTGCCTGAAAAAGCTCACCACGCGATCGATATCTTCAAAAGGCTCACCTGCCGTCGAAGCGACGATGGGAAGATCGTACTTTGCAATGCGTTCCAGAAGTGGCCAGTCCGACATATAGCAACTCGGCACCTTCATGAAATCGTAACCATGCTCCACTATCATGTCGACCGAGGTCTCATCCCACGGCGTGCACATCGACAGAAATCCAGCATCCACGATCGCGTCTTTGATTTGCTTATACTGCTCCCAACTCAGGCGCGTTTCCGAGAAACGTTTCACATACTTCAGATCCTGCCGTCCCTGATAGTCCGGATGAATGCAGCTGTCGATATCGCGATACTGCAGCTTTACGCAGAAGCCGAAAGGAAAACCTTTAGAAGCCTCCTTGAGTTCCCGAACAATGCGGATCCCGTGCTCGACGTCGCCCATGTGGTTGTTGGCCATCTCATAGACGAACAGTGGCCGTTTCTTCAAATCACTCATAGAGGTAAAGCGCTCCTTGGTTCCAGTCTCCAAATCTTCTCAATTCTATCAAGACGGAAATCGAACCAATGTCCTAACCGCTCGGAGTTGTAAAAACTGGCGTACAACCCGCATTCGCCTTCAATAAGTTGGGGGGGGCGGGCCCTTTTGGGAAGTAAGGTGGTTCCGATTGTAGCGCCCTCACCCATAATTCAGTGGACCCTCCCGGGCCGCCAATGATATCGGTTGGATGCGTGACCTACTGAGCAGAATCCTTACGACCAAGAGCGCGGATATGAGCTGACTTCGCCCATCCGAGGTCTGCAGGCGTGCACTCAATTGCAGCAACCGCGAATCCGGCGGATTCAAGAAGGCCTGAGACTGCCGACACACAGTAATAGTTGATGTGCTCATGGATGCCGATCTGCATCTTAAGCGTGCCTTGCAGTAGGCCGTTGCGTTGCTGATCTGTAATATCTTGCGGCGTCTCGATATAGAGATAGCCACCGGGTTCGACATACGAACGTAATTTGCGGACTAGATTCAAGGGATGTACGACGTGTTCGGTCACATGCGCAAGCAAAACCATGGAGTATGTGCCCAACTCCGACTCAGAGTTGATCCGGGTAATGCCCGGAAGCGGATCAAGCTTCGAGACCTCATAGATGAACTTTGCGCCTGGGAGATTCGGCATGAATCTACCGTCGGACCCTCCATAGTCGAGCATTGTGAGGGAGTCAGTCGAAGGCAGCGCACTACGCAGAAATGCGTTGAGAGCTGTGGTTCTAGTGCGGATCTCGACTTCACCCTGACCGACAGCCGCCGCGATTGTCGCATATGCGGGTTCGTACTGAATCCGTTCACGAACGTAGGAAGGTTCCCGGTAATCGACGTACAAGCGTATGATGTCTTCTTCATGGAAGGGGATCTTGGTTTGAATGAAGGAACAATGTAAACAAACCTGCAGCTCTACAAACGAATACAGACTGTGCACCCGTGAGAGGAAGGGCATGGGAAGCTCAGCCAAGTTGCGAATCATCTGCTTCAGCGGGCTTGTCGACGTGGCGGCACGAAGCTCCATGCCGAAAACTCGCTTGAGAAAAAATGGCTCAACTCGACCGATGGGTCCAATATCTTGCAGCACACTCCTGCCACAGTTCCTGCATTCGCTCAACGGATCTACCTCCAGAAGTACATAATTTTATTGGTTGCGTTATCAATCTCAGGGGGTCCCCGCCGCTTAGCCCACATGAGTCGCGAATGGGCAGGCACGAAGAACTCCGTCTCCTATAAACACCGTTCTTCGTCTGAAGAGACAGAACGGATTATACCGACTTACTTTCTGAACAATTCGTCATTGCACCGCGATGTTGTTCTGGTCCCCACCGACTGATCGTATTTCAGCAGACCACGCTTTGCGGAGACTACGGAGGCAGTCGTTAACTTCAGCAGAATGGTCGTGGATGAAAATGCATCCGGCCTTTAGCGAGCCGCGGAAAAAAGGTAGTTCGGTCGCGAGTGTCGCCTTAGAGAATCGACCTCGAGGCCTACAAATGCAAAACGATCCCAGGTACTCTCTCGTCTACGATACGTTGCGACTTCGCCCACGGCTTTGGTTGCCCATGCCGCCTAGTCATACTATATCGACGTCTGCGAGAATAGTCAGACCCCAACTTATGGCACAACGGCCTTTGCCCACAGACGATCTCGACCACATTCTCAGCGAGACAAAAACGCTTTGGGAGGAGATGCGGAACAAGCACATTTTCATTACGGGGGGCACCGGCTTTTTCGGGTGCTGGTTGCTAGAAAGCTTTTCTTACATTAATCGGCAGCTCAATCTCAGCGCTCGGGCCACGGTCCTCACGCGCGACCCCGCCGCCTTCGCGATGAAATGCCCGCATCTTGCTGCCGATCCTGCCGTCGCTTTTCTTGCGGGAGATGTTCGCAGCTTCTCTTTTCCTGAGGGTGACTTCCAATACATCATCCACGCCGCTACCGAGGCCAGCGCGAGACAAGCCGCCGAAAAGCCCCTCGATATGCTCACTACCATCATCGACGGCACTGCGCGCGTGCTCAACTTTGCCCAGACCCACGCGACCCGCAAGCTTCTTCTCACCAGTTCGGGCGCCGTCTACGGCAAACAGCCCGCCAGCCTCACGCACATTCCAGAGGATTATCTCGGTGGACCGGACCCACTCGATCCCGCCAGCGTCTACGCCGAAGGCAAGCGCATCTCCGAACAGATGTGTGCGCTTCAGTCGATGCATAGTTTAATCGAGATCAAAATTGCCCGCTGCTTTGCCTTTGTCGGTCCCCACCTTCCCTTGGACACTCACTTCGCCATAGGCAACTTCATCGGAGACGTTCTTGCGGGCAGGCCGATCCGGATCAACGGCGACGGGACGCCCATGCGCTCCTATCTGTATGCTTCAGACCTCGCCATCTGGCTTTGGACGATGCTCTTTCAGGCTCCCCATCTCACCGCAGTTAATGTTGGGTCGGCCCATGATTTGAGTATTCTGGAACTGGCGCGGGCAGTCGTTCAGAGCCTCAATGCTTCCATCGACATTCGTGTTGCGAAAGAGGTTATTCCTGGCGCTGACATAGCACGGTATGTTCCATCCGTAGGCCGCGCAAGACGTCTATTGGGCCTCAACGAGACCGTCAATCTGCAGGAAGCCATCCGCCGGACGGCAGCGTGGTACGTTGAAGAAGGGAACGGAGGAATATGAAGCTTATCAGCGTCGTCAGCCCCTGCTACAACGAAGAAGGCAACATTGAGATTCTGACAGAACGGGTGCGCGAACTGTTTGCGAACCTTCCTCAATACCGTTACGAGCACATCATCATCGACAACCATTCGACGGATCGCACGGTGGACATTTTGCGCGGCATTGCCAAGGATGATCCCAATGTCAAGGTGATCGTCAATGCGCGGAACTTTGGTCACATCCGGTCGCCTCAGCATGCTTTTTTTGAGGCCAAGGGTGATGCCGTAATCGTTCTGCCCTCAGATCTGCAGGACCCGCCCGAGATGATTCTCGACTTCCTCCGCGAGTGGGAGGCAGGATATCCCATCGTCGTCGGCATCAAGAACACAAGCGACGAAAACGGCCTCATGTACCATATTCGATCGGTCTACTATAAGACCGTCGCGCGGCTTACAGACGTACAGGTTCTCGAGCACTTCACCGGCTTCGGGCTCTACGATCGTCAGGTCGTCGATATAATGAGGCGCGACTTTCACGACCCTCAGCCCTACTTCCGCGGACAGATCGCGGAGATTGGCCTCCCCCATAAGGCGCTTTACTACCATCAGAAGAGTCGCATGCGCGGCATCACCAAAAACAACTTTTACACCCTGTACGACCTGGCGATGCTCGGCATTACGAATCTGTCCAAGGTTCCGCTCCGCCTCGTTATCTTTGGAGGGTTTGTATTCGCCTTCCTTAGCCTCGTCGCCGGATTTGGCTATCTGATCGCCAAGTTGATCTTCTGGAACAGTTTTCAAATGGGGCTGGCGCCCACCATGATCGGACTTTTCTTTCTCGGATCGGTGCAACTAGTCGCGCTTGGGATTATTGGTGAGTATGTCGGATCAATCCACACGATTGTCCAGGGCCGTCCACTCGTTACTGAAAAGGAACGTATTAACTTTTAGTGTCAGCCGAAACGAAGTCAATGCTCAAGCGACTCTTTCCCGATCATTCGCGCGGTCAACTCCTGCGCTACCTTGTCGTTGGCGCGTGGAACACCCTCTTTGGCTACGGCTGTTTTTTCTTGCTGGTGCGACTTTTGCTTCGCTTATTGCCCGCGCTGCCTGCGCTTACCGCGAGCATCGCCACTGTACTTGCCACCGTCACCAATGTCAGCGTCTCATTTCTCGGTTATAAATGGTTCGTCTTTCGCACGCAGGGAAACTATTTGCGAGAGTACCGCCGCAGCATGCTCGTCTATCTACCTACCATCGCTCTCAGTGCTGTAGCGATTGCGCCGCTTACCTCATTGCTGCGCCTGGCGCCTCACTTGAAAACTCAAGCGCCTTATGTCGCCGGTGCCGCGCTGGCCTGCTTTAACGTGATTGCCAGCTTTTTTGGCCACAAACATATCTCGTTCAAAACGAAGCTGGAGATCTAGAACCGACAGATTTTTAGCTTGAGCAAGCAGTCATCCAGGCACATCGCCTCTCGCCTATTCCGGCCGGAATTAGTCCTTCTTTAAGGAGAAGAGTTCAACGGCTGCTCAATTTCGTCACGTCCCCGTGGACCGGCTGCAAGTATTACTTAACTCTTACTTGCATCCTCTGGCCCCACGGCGTGCGTGGCGTTAGCTTTTAAATCGAGGCAGGAATGCCATGGCAACTCTCGTAGCATCACCGCAAAAAATCGCCTGCGCCGAAATCACAGAAGTGGTACAAGCCAGGTCGCCTGAATTCAACTGGGTGTTTTTCGTCGTGATTGCGGCCTTTCATCTAGGAGCCGTAGCGGCGCTGTTCACACCATTCCGTTGGTCGTCAATCGTCGTGTTTCTCGGGATGTGGCTCTTCGGCCAGAATGTCGGCGTTGCCATCAGTTATCATCGCCAGCTCACCCATCGAAGTTTTACTACGCCCAAGTGGCTGGAATATGCCATGGCAGTCTGCGGCACGATGGCCCTCCAAGGCAGTCCCATCTACTGGGTGGCCGTGCATCGCATGCACCATCAGTACACGGACAAGCCTGGCGATCCGCACTCGCCTCGCGATGGCAAATGGTGGTCGCACATGGGCTGGATACTGCATGGCTCCCTTCACAGCGAGACCGCCATGCTCTCCCGCTACGCGCCCGACCTGCAGCACGATCGCTTCTACCGGTGGCTCGCCGTATGGCACTGGCTGCCGCTCACGCTGACGGGCGCTGCTCTGTTTTGTGGCGGCACGGCGCTGGGCGGATGGACGCTGGGAATCTCCTGGGTGCTCTGGGGAGTGTTTCTGCGGATAGCCATCGGCTTCCATGTCACCTGGCTGGTCAATTCGGCAACTCATATGTGGGGCACCCGCCGCTTCAGGACCCGCGACGACTCAACCAATAACTGGTGGGTAGCGCTGTTGACCGGCGGCGAAGGATGGCACAACAATCACCATGCGCATCCCATCTCCGCCAGCCATGGCATGGCCTGGTGGGAAGTGGATTTCAATTACTGGGGAATCCGATTGTTGGCGCTGCTCGGATTGGCGAGGAGCGTTCGAGTGATGCGTCCCGAGGGGACACCCGGCGATCGGGCAAACCCGCTCTGAAATTTTCGCACGGCATAATTGCCGTGAAGTATCGGCATATCATGAATGCCAGATGAGCATCCGCAAGATCATTCATGTGGACATGGACGCGTTCTATGCCTCCGTCGAACAGCGGGACGACCCGCAACTGCGCGGCAAACCAGTTGTTGTGGCGTGGCGGGGAAATCGGTCCGTCGTTTGCGCTGCTTCGTATGAAGCCCGGCGCTTCGGCGTCCATTCCGCTATGGCGGCAGTTCGTGCTGAACGTCTGTGTCCCGAGGCTATCTTTGTGCCTCCTGACTTTTCGCGATACCGGGCCGCTTCTCAAATGGTGCGAGAGATCTTCCAACAACACACAGATCTCATCGAGCCGTTATCTCTCGATGAGGCATACCTTGATGTAACGGAGAACAAAAGTGGGTTGCCAACGGCAACTCGTGTGGCGAAGACCATCCGTGAACAAATCCGTGAGGAGTTGCGCTTGACCGCTTCAGCCGGCGTGGCGCCAAACAAGTTTCTGGCGAAGATTGCGTCCGACTGGCGTAAACCGGATGGGCTCTTCGTGATTCAACCGCAGGATGTAGACACGTTCCTGCCTCCGCTGCCCGTCGGACGCATTCCAGGCGTGGGCAAAGTCACGGAAGCCAGGCTGAAGCAGTTAGGGATCCAGACGGTAGGCGACCTGCAGCTTCTGGAACTTGCTACGGAGTGCGTCTCTATGAACTTGCCCGAGGCATCGATCACAGCAAGGTCGTGCCGAACCGGCCGACGCAGTCCATCTCGGCCGAGGACACATTCGAGCGCGACATGCCCTTAGTGGAAACGGAGTCGTTGATCCGCCGTCTTGCGGAAAAGGTGTGGGCGGCCTCACGCAAGGAATCCCGGATCGCGCGCACCGTCGTCCTGAAGCTGAAGACAAGCGAGTTCAACATTCTCACACGCAGCCATACTCCTCCCCTGCCTCCCGCGACCTGCGAGGAGTTGGCGCAGATCGCCCTCTCCCTGCGGGAACGCATTGATCTGGGAGCGCAGCAGCACTTTCGACTGGTCGGCGTTGGGTTGAGCAACTTTCGCGACGCCGAGGATCTGCAATCACCACTCTTCGACTAAGCACTG
>WNFD01003445.1_pt1 | contig 20033 bp, 23 predicted proteins | sample 5400491 | NCBI WGS metagenome assembly WNFD01 (sample SAMN13153343, study PRJNA577476) | soil metagenome | isolation source: 120 cm saprolite under Douglas fir tree site 2 hole 2 replicate 2 | place: USA:California | collected 2015-04-18
CAGCGTCGGTCCGGCGCTGCCGAATGGATATACGGTGATACATCGCACGCCCGCGGTCTGAATCGGCATAACGATCTCCTTCTCCACGACTTCTCGAGTGAAATCGTCGAGCGGATTGTTACGTTCGTACCAGCCGGGGTTTCGTGCGGCGTGGGCCTTATAGCAGCGCCAGAAATCTGCGCCGCCATTACCAATGACCACGATTGAACGGCATTCGGGGTAAATGGTGCCGGCCCGATAATTCGGACCAGCGATAAGATCGTATCGTTCGGCAGGAATCGCCGCGGTCAGGTTAAGCCCGAACCGCTGCGCATCGGAGCTGATGCGGCCAAAGAAGTCCACCGAGTCAATTTATCCTCCGATCGGCCCGGAGGCTATTCTTGTGCCAATGGCGGAATTGGCTTATGAACAGGTAGACGCGCGCAAGCGCAATCGAGTTATGGAGGAAATCCGCATGAAAGTTGGCGCCTCGTTCTTTTGCCAAAACTACTTTCGGGCAGAAAAACCAGACTGGCAGGTTTATCGCGAAGACCTCGAGCTGGCCGATATGGTCGAGCCGCTCGGCTTCGATTCAATTTGGGCCGTCGAGCATCATTTCTCACCCTACACGATGATTCCCGATGTGATTCAGTTTCTGACCTATATGGCTGGCCGCACCAGCCGGATCGGGTTCGGCACGATGGTCGTGGTGCTGCCGTGGCACGACCCGGTGCGGGCCGCCGAGCAACTCGCGATGCTAGACGTTTACTGCGGCGACCGCGAGCTGACTTTAGGCTTTGGCCGCGGTTCGGGGCGTATCGAATACAACGGCTTTCGCGTCTCGATGAGTGAATCGCGCGACCGCTTCAACGAGGCCGCTGATATCGTACGGCTGGCGCTGACCCAGCCGCGCTTCTCTTACCAGGGCAAATACTTTCAGATTCCGGAGATGAGTATTCGGCCACAGCCTTATCACAAGAATCTGACCGAGCGCTTCTACGGCGCGATTGTCTCGCCCGAAACCGGCGATATCATGGCTCGTCAGGGAATGGGTATGCTGGTAATCCCACAGAAGCCCTGGGCCGAGCATCGCAAGGACTATGATCATTTCCTGGAATCGTGCGCGAAATTTGGCCAGCCGGCCAAAAAGCCGATGGTAGTGAGTTTCATCTACTGCGCCGAAACTGAGAAAGAAGCGCTGGAGGGTGCCGAGACCTGGATGGGCAATTATGCCGACACTGCCATCCGGCACTATGAGTACGACGAGCCCGAGCACTTCCGCAAAGAGAAGGGCTACGAGTTTCACACCAAGATGGCGGAAGCCACCAAGGCTAACTCCAACGCCTTCCGCGAGATGTTCACCAAGACCCAGGTCTACGGTACGCCCGATCAATGCCTGGCCGCGCTAAGGACCATCGCCGAAACAATGGATGCGGCGGAATATATCGCTGTGTTCAAATATGGCGGGATGCCGCTGGAACTGGCCAAGCGCAGCATGAAGTTGTTCGCCAGCGAGGTATTACCCCATCTTCAACGCGGCACCTCGCCGGTAGTGCAGAGCGCCGCAGCCGGCGGCCGCTAAACTCCGAAACATACCATTTGGCAGCCCAGCCCTCTCCCGCAAGAAGCGCGGATGGGGGCTGGGCTTGGCTTTAGTGCTCAGTTGCGTAATTTCGCGCAACAATCGGGGGCCTGACTTCTTGGCTGTTCGAATTGTCCATCGCGCGCACTGGCATGTTTGACCCCCCTCCCCCTGATCTCATAAGCGCTAACTTAAGCAAAATCGGAAGGAGATTGTTGCTGAGCGAGTCTCCTCTTTGTCATCCCGACCGAAGCGGAGGGATCGAGCGGCTGTCTGCGGCCAATTTTACGTCTATATCCTCTCGAGCCGCAGTGGAGTTCTGTACGTCGGCATTACGTCTGAGCTGGAACGCCGGCGGTATTAATTCCAGCACGAAATGATCGACGGTTTCACCAAAAAAATACGGAATCAAGCCTCTGATTTACTGCGAGCTATTTGATGAGCCACTCACCGCCATTGACCGCGAGAAGCAGATCAAGCGCTGGAGGCGAAGCAAGAAGCTGGCGCTCATACGGACGCTGCACCCCTCGTTCAGAGAACTCAGCCTGGATGAAGGTGCATGAATCAGTGTTACTCACGGTCCCTGGGTGTTCGCCTACGCGCCGCAGACGGCGCGCGATCCCTCCGCTTCGGTCGGGATGACTGATAACGACGCCCCCCGTTCGTTACTGCCATTTGCGCACTAGCAGGACGCGGAAAAAAGGCTCGCTACAACCAGATTACGTGCGTGCCGCAATCAGCGCATTTTTTGCGAGGGTATCCTGTCCCAGGCGAAGAATCCGTGCGTTTGGCGGTCATCACCGCGGACTGATCCGGAACGCTTTTCTTTTGTCAGACCGCCTGGCTCTCGATGTCCAAAATCCTTGCGATCAACTGCTGCGTGAGCGCAGCGCCGGGTAGTGACAGTCCGAGATCGTGCCCAAGTTCGAGGGCGAGGCGCAGGTCTTTGTGGATAAGCTGCATCAGTCCCTGCGGCCCGGTCGTGTAAGTAGCTCCCAGTTTACGCTGCTGCGACCAATGGTCGGCAACCCGGCTCTGAGCGGCGCCGGCATGGACCACCTGCTCCATCGCGGCGAGGTCGACCCCCGCCGTTTGTGCCAACTTCATGCCTTCAGAAGCCGCCAACATGTTGACGTAAACAATCAGGTTGTGCGCCAATTTGGTAATTGCGCCGGCTCCAAGATCCCCCAAATGAAAAATGTTCGCGCCCGACGTGGCAAACAGCGGACGGCATTTTTCGAATGCTCGCTTATCGCCGCCGACCATATAACAGAGGGTCTTCGCGTAGGCGCCCCGTTCGCCGCCGCTGACTTCGGCATCGATCACCGTTATGCCTTTTACCTGGGCCAATGCGGCTACATTGCGGATAGTCCGGGGATGAACAGTACTGTGGATGGCGATGATCGTTCCTGCTTTAGCGGTGGCAAACACACCGCCTTCTTCAAACGTGACGGCCTCCACCTGGGCATCGTCGACCACGACCAGTTCGATGATCTCCGCGTGGCTGCCGATTTCCTGGGCCGAACGGGCACATTTCGCACCTAGCACGGCAAGTTCCTGCATGGGCTCGGGCCGCAGGTCGTAAACCATGAGATCGAATCCGGCTTTGGCCAGGTTTATGGCGATAGGTTTGCCCATGTTGCCGAGGCCGATGAATCCAACGCGTGTGGCCATAGTAAACTCCCTACACCTACACCCAGCGTGGCATAGTGTCTGGCGGAAGGCCAAACACAAGCTTTCCCAGCCAGCCACGCCCGTCGTAGCCCGCAAACGGCTGGTGCAGGATGGCCGCTCGCGCATCCCGGTACATCTGCTCAAGCGGACTCGAGCGAAACAGGGCCGCTCCCCCGACCAGACGCATGGCCTTATCCACCACGCTAAAGGCCGTCTCCATCACAAACTGATGACAAGCGATTAGATCCAGTAGCGGAGGAGCGGCGCGCCTATCCAGATCGCTCAGGGCACTCGCGGTCTGCATGACCATCGCCCGCGCGGCCCGCAGCCCTATCTCCATCTCGGCCGCCAGGAATTGATTATGGGGATAGTGGCTCATCGGCCTGCTCATGCGAGGATCATTCGTTCCTCCGGCTAAGATCAGGTGATCGCGGGCGATGGACTCCAAAAACGGGCGCACCGTCTCCTCACCCGAGCGCCACACGTCAGCGAAGATTCCAACGGCGAGCAGGTGCATGTTGACGGCAACGGCGGTAGGCCGTCTCCTCGGGCCAATCGCTCCTGCGCCAAGCTCAAGTCCAAGACGCTGACGCCGCCCCCACCCAACTCTGCGGGAACGGTCATATTCGTGTACCCTGACGCTTTCATGGCCTCGACATTCTCAAACGGAAAGCTGTTCTGACGGTCATGCTGGGCCACCCGCTTCTTAAAGTCCTCAGCGTGAGCGTTAGCCAAAGCAATGAAATGCTCTTGCCGCTCAGTTCCAGTAACTCCCATTGCACATCCCTCCTTCCCTATCCTGCAAGGTCCTACGGGTCTAACAACCGCCTAATCCCATGTCGCCCAATCGCATTCAAGCCAAGGTCAATAGCGCCGAGAAGCTTTATCAAAGAAGCAGTTCACTGGAAAAGCGAAACCGGCAATCAAACGAGAATCGCTCTCAGGTCACCACGCTGGTAGCTTAGGAAGGAGGAATCTGCGCCAATGAGAATTTGCGTCATCTCGGATCTCCACGCGAACCTCGAAGCTCTTTCTGCGCTGCCGCAGAACTATGACGAGTTGTGGGTGCTGGGCGACCTGGTCAACTATGGTCCGGACCCGGCTGCGACTATCGATTTCGTGCGTTCGCATGCCTCGCTCGTTATTCGTGGCAATCACGACCATTCGGTCGGATTCGCGGCGGACTGTGGCTGTTCGCCGCGTTTTCTGACGATGGCGGAGGCCACGCGCGACTATACAATTGCCACGCTCTCTGCGGCAGATAAGCAATATTTGCGGCAGCTTCCAACCTCAGCGCAGCGAGAAATCCAAGGCACGATTTTTTTCCTGTGTCACGCGACTCCGGCAAATCTGCTGTATGAGTATCGTCCGCCTGACTCGCCGTTATGGGATCAGACAGAGGAAGCTAGTAAAGGCGCAAACATCATCCTCGCGGGCCATACTCATTTACAGTTTTCACGCCGCGGCGAAAGAGTCATCGTCAACCCGGGCAGCCTGGGCCAGTCAAAGGCCGGCGATCCGCTAGCCCGCTACGCTGTATGGGAGAATGGCTATTTTGAACTGAAGGCGCGCGAATATCCGGTTGAAACAACTGCAAAGAAGATTACGGCGATGCCGATTGCCGATAATGTTAAACGGGACCTGATCCAAGTTCTGCGCACTGGAACAATGCCTTAGCGTTTGGGCCCATTTGAGCCTTCTGAGCTACTGGTGTCCTGAGTTTGAAATTCGTTTACAAATGCAAAGGACCGGCAGTTAGTTCAGCGGAGAACTTGCCGGTTCAAACAGGTTGTCCGCCAAGTCTGCGGTGTCGCTGCTTCCGCTTCGCGTTGATTCCTCGACTTCGCTCGGAATGACAAACTAGGAGCGCTCTTTTTGTGTCATCCTGAGCGCCAGCGAAGGATCAACGCGAAGCGGAAGCAGCGACGATACGCGTAGCGGAGACGGTCGATTTGCACGCGAGTAACTTTGCGCGGCAAAGGAGATCGCAAATGTGAGTGAATTGGAGAAACGGAGCTTCCGGCAGGGCCCTACAACTGTTTCAAAGAACTTAGGAGTCGGGACACTAGCAGATCGTCGACGAAAGGGTGTGACTGCTCAGTTTCATCCTTTTTTCCGCGGATCATGAAACATATCCGGTATTCTCGCCCACACGTTTCCGGCACTCTAGCGGACCGATCGCGTTATTCGGCAGGGCGGAAAGCCCCACGTTGGCAGGTAGGCGTGCTGCGGGATGTGCAAGTCGCCGCCGGCAATTACCAGCAGGATGTCGTCAGGATTTTCAACTATCGGAATAGCGCCCTGGCCCGCCGCGCTTATCACCCATTGGGGCCATTGATGCGATGCCAGCGCCTGGCGTCCCCACCACTGTTCCCATTGGGCAGTCGGGACGCGGCCGTTTTCGTATAGCCAGCATTTAACGTCGCGCTTGCTCCAGCCGTCGTCGGCCAGACGCTGCGCCACATACGGCGCCAGCACGACCGCGACTTTGCCGCCGTGCATCAACGAGAATTGCGATACCGCCGAACCCATCACGCTGGCAATTTCTGCGAGTCCGCCGGTTAGGTTGATTACACTCTCCGCGCGCATCAGCGTGACTGTGCTGGCGGCCGGGTCGAAGCCGAGTTCGACGTGTAACGGCTCCCAGGGGTTCAAGCCCGCATTTTCAGCGAAGCACAATGAATAGCGCCCTGGTTGACCGAGTCCCGCCAGCGATACGGCGCCTGGCCATCCGCCGCCGAGATTATGCATGATCAGCCTAAGGGCCCGCCCAATCGCCGCATTTGCCTGCCATCCAGGGCCGAGCGCACCAAAGCCTGAGTTGATATGCAAGCTCTTAGAGAGCTCACCGCTGAAGATGAGCAGTGGTGTGACATTTTCGTCGGTAGTTTGAACCCCGCGCAGGTTGAACTCAGGAATTGCTATAGCTTCGGTCAGCGTAATAAGTATCGGAATATATTCCGGCAGACAGCCGGCCATGACCGCGTTGGCAGCAATTTTTTCGACCGTCGCCAGACCCTTGAGCGGTTCGAGTTCAGCCACCAGATGGTCGCGCGGAAGCCCGGCGCTCTCGACCATTTGCTCGACCTTGCCGATAGTAGGTGGGACGATCGGCAATCCGTCGGTCCATCCACGCAAATAAAACAGCTCGTTGGCTCGACGCCAGGGGTCGCGATCGCGAACCACCTCGACCCGATGGCGCGGGAAGTTGCCGGCCAGTGGCGCCTTCGTGAGCAGGCCCGCCTCGCGGAGGCGCTTTTTCAGCGTATCATCGATCCATTCACCCGAGGCCCGCTGCGCGGCTGGAAGCACGAGCCAGAGGGTATCACTACTGGTATCAGCCATCGGGCGAGCGAGAATCGGGATATAGAACCATCAACGTGATCAGAACCCTCATCCCTCATAGAAGAAGAAATAGTTGGGTGAGTTTACCGTACTCAACTGGTTGCGTTCGTCTTATTATCGCCCCGTTTGTAGGGTCGGCCGCGAGATTGTCGGCATTACCGCTTGAGGCGCTCACCCCGTTCCAGGTCGCGACCTGGTTACGACCAGTAGCGCGATTAAAAAAACGCCCTGGGAGGGCCGCTCGACGAAATCGTTCCGCTCGAACCTCAACGTCCCAATCCGATCGGCTATCCGTCTCGTAGGTAACAGTGTAACTTTTCGCTCCTCCCAAAAACCCTGTGAAGACACCCCAGCGTTTTGTGGTACTCATGCTGATGACCCGAAAACGGGACCCGGAGGTGCGAAGCCATCACTGGTACGAGCCCAAGCTCCGGAACTCTGCGACCCTGGTAACGCGGCTCTGTGGAACGCGTTGTTGAGCGCTGCTGGCTTGTTGATTACTGGCTGACGGCTGAAACGGGAAGACTTGATGCAACGCTGCGCCGCACCTGGCACAAAATCTAGAATCCTCCGCACTGCTCGCAGCGCCGCATTGCGTGCAGAAAACCGGTTCCCTTTCCATCCGCTATATCCCCGAGAAGGCTTACCCTCGTCTGAAAATAGGAAACTCAGACACCCACCTAACGCGTACGCCGGATTAGGCGTGAGGGTCCCGCTCCTGATGCCTCTCCATGCTGTAACTTCTCCCTCTGTCAGGGGGAGAGCGGCGCCCTTTTCTTTGGGCGCCAAGAGAGGGTCCTCATTCAGCGCGCTTGACGCGCGATTATCGAGTCTCCGCTTCTTCATCGCGCGCACTCAGAACTCATAGTCGCCGTCTCCTTCGGAGCCGGCCGAATGATGACCCTCTCCCTCCCCTCTCCCTGACAGGGAGAGGGATTAGAGAGACCTAAATTCCTCTTGCCTGCTCCAGCAAGTCCGTCCATTTCGACGGCAGACGGATTGGTTTGCAGACCGGATAGCCGAGCATCCCGTTATGCACGAACGTGTATGCATTGGTGCGTAGCGGATCGCCGCTCACCGCCAGCATGAAATCCTCGGCACGGCCCACAATCGGCACCATCCGTGCTGGATCGCTGGACTCGGCGAATACACTTGGCGCCCTGCCAGTATTCACGTAATCAACCAGTGTGCGGTTTTCGGGCATCAAGTGAGTCCATTTTCCGATATATAGTTCGAACTTCGAGGCCGGGATACGCGCATGATCGAATAGATACTGCTTGACGTCACGCCGTGACCATCCGGAAGCCGCGATAGTTTTGGCGATGATCGGACTGAGTATCAGCAGTGGGCGCTGGCTGGAATTGGCCATGCCGACGGTAAAGGCCAGCTCCCAGCCGATTTGCTTGGCAACCGCATCGGCGAGATATGGCATCACGCGCTCGGCGTTTTCACCATAGACCGAAACGATTACGTCGCCGCCGGTGTAACGTGAAATAATAACGGTATTATCGCCGGCGCTGAAGCCGAAATCGGCACAGCATGGCTGCCATCCAATCGCCGCGAGCGCGTCCTCATTCTCGGCCAGCACCACGCGCCAGGTATTACCGAAGGTTCCTTTGTCGTTTTTGTGCGGCAGAAAACCGGCAATATTGCGCAGATAGAGCCGCCAGAAACGGCCCACACTGGTGTTGGCCTGGAAACCGTCGCGCAGCACGCCCTGTTGGTAATTGAACCCGAGCTGTCTGATGATCGGACCATTTAGAATTATCAGCGTCTCGGAGCCCGGGGTATTGCCACTGTGTTCGACCCCGTAGGCAGGGTCGGCCATTGCCTCCACCAGCGCGACGAGGATCGGCATGTACTCGGGCCGGCAGCCCGCCATCACGCCGTTGACCGCGATGCTCCACACTGTCGCACTACGATTATCCGGCGGGACGGCGCCAAGTGATTCGTCCGGCAAACGATCGGTGAAACGCAGGAACTGGCGCACCTTCTCAATCGTTGGCGGTACTACGGGCAGCCCGTCGCTCCATTCGTTTTCGTAAAAGAAGCGATTAACTTCCTCGAAAGTGCCGGAAAAGACTATATCACTCGGAGCCGGCTGCGGCTCCGTGTGGACGTTTCCGTTAGTCTCTCCGGTGAGACCTTTGATTACCGCGTCGACCGTTACGTTGACGACGTTTCGCCGCAACTCCTCGGCACTCTGTACATCGACATGGCCGGGAACCATAGCCAACTGCATTCCGGAAAGTCCTAAACCCACCGCGGTAGTATTCGCCTGGCCGACGAATCCTTCGCACACTAGCGAAACCGTCGGTACACCGGCAGTTTCGGCTGCCGCACTCGCCCGCAACACGGCGGGCGTACAGCTCCCTCAACATCCCATCCCGGAGATGACAGCGTCGGCTCGATATTGTTTGAGCCTGGCTGGGATGTTGGCGACGATTTCGCGTTCCTTGTCGCCGTGAGTCGAGCCGAATACGCTGTAGTTGACAAACTTGGTATCGGGGAAGCGCTTGCCCAGCTCTTCTTCCAGAATCGGAAAGATCTCATCACCGCGGAAAATATAATCCCACAATTGTGCGATGGTCTTGCCTCGCAAAGTATCAAGCCGCTTCGCAACAGGGTTAATCTTGATAGTGCGCGGGCTCCGCGGCCATACGACTTCGTATTCGGTGGAACTCATGTTTGGTACCTCTATAAACAGCAGCAGAACCCTCACCCTTCCCTCTCCCGCAAAGGAGCGGGCGAGGGGCAGAAAAAGCGGGCACGGCACAGCCAAAGGGAGTTAGCTAATCACGAAGACCTACTCCTGGAATCGCGAGAAACTACTCCCAAGCCCCTCGCCCGCTCCTTTGCGGGAGAGGGAAGGGTGAGCGTTCTGGTTTATTTAGCCCTGGGCTCCGTCACCTCACTCAAGGTTCGGATCGCCTCGACCGCCGTGGGCACGCCGCTGTACTGCGACAGATGGATGATCAGCTCTTTAATCTCGTCTTTGCTGATGCCGAGATTCAGCGCGCCGCGCATGTGGATCTTCAATTCGGGAGCGCGTCCGAGCGCCATCAGGGCCGCCATCGTGATAAAGGAGCGGGTTTTGGTCGGTAGTCCGGGGCGGGTCCAGATTGCGCCGAACACCTGTTCGTTGAGAAAATTGGCGAAATCCTCGTCGAAGCCCTTTAAATATTCGTGTCCGGCCTTGGCTGCCTTCTCGCCGAATAGTTGAGTGCGCAGTTCCATTCCCTTGCGTTGCAGATCATCGGCCATGATTTAACTTGCCTCCGGAATTATTCTTACGATGTTGCCATCTAAGGGCGGTTCGCGAACCGCCCCTACCAGGAAGGAAGCCTGCTGAACCCCGCGTCTACTTCGCGCTGTTGTCCCGGACTTTCACGCCGGAGCGCTCCTCCTGAATCGTAAACGCTGCGGTCGAATCCTTTTCCGCTAACCCGTGCACGAATGCTTCCAGCAGGTCCTGCTCGACCAGGTTCGCGATCGGCATCGGCACACCGATTTCGCGCGCTAGTTCGGTCGCCAGCCCGACATCCTTGCGTGCGAGTTTGAGTGCGAAGGTCACGTGATCGAAGTTCCCTTTGAAGATCATCCTGGGCATCGTAGCTTTGAGGAACAGTCCCTGCCCATAGGCGCCATTCTGCACGCCGGTAAGCAGAGCTTGGGGCGAAACACCGGCTTTGACGCCCAAAGTAAACCCTTCGGCAAGAAGCTGAAGAGTACAGATGCCAATCATGTTGTGTACCAGTTTGACGACCGACCCGGCGCCGATAGGACCATAGTAGGCGACTTTGTCGCCGATATTGTCGAGCGCTGGTTTGACCTTGTTGTAGACCGCTTCGTCGCCACCGACCATTATCGACAGCGTGCCCGCACGCGCACCGGGCGTACCGCCACTGACTGGAGTGTCGAGCATCGGGATGCCCTTCTCGGCGAAGACCCCGTGCAAACGGCGAACCACAGTGGGCGAATTGGTCGACAGGTCGGCGTAGACGCCGCCTTTGCGAATTCCATGAATGATCCCGTTCTCGCCGCCGAGACACACTTGCTCGACTTCTTTCGGACCAGGGAGTGAGGTGAGCACCAATTCGGCGTCGCGTGCCACATCGGCTGCGGTGTCCGCCCATTTCGCGCCCGCTGCAAGGTGGGGGTCGGCCATCTCGCGGCGGATATCGTTAACCACCAGCGAGTGCCCGGCTTTGATCAGATTCAGCGCCATCGGTCCGCCCATATTTCCCAGCCCAATAAATCCGATTCGCATGTCGCCCTCCATTGAGGCTAGTCGCACAGGGCACCGGCTGAAGCCGTGCCCAAGACAGTGAAATTGAGGTTCAGCCCCTTTAAAGCACCGTCACCACGATTACCGCAAGGAGAAGAACGCTCCAGCCCAAGCTCGAATGTGTGCGAACGCTGCACGGAACCCTGCCCTGACCCTCACTCGCAAACAGCTGGCGATGGGCCTTCGGGATAAATGAGTGCTCAATTGCGTTTCACTGACCGCTTGGTCGGGTTGACAGTGGCAACCACTTGTATCAATCTGACAGGTTAGAAATTGCGACCTTATCCAGAGCGGCGGAGGGACTGGCCCGATGATGCCGCAGCAACCGGCCTGATGAAGGTGCCGGTGCTAACTCCTGCGGGGTTTCACTAAGAGACCTTGGAAGATAAGGCGAGAGTGAACAAAACCCTCGCCCTATCGACGGGCCGAGGGTTTTGTTTATTGGCCGCCTGAAATGGCAATGTCGGACTCTGAATGCGGCAGCGTGAACTGCGATGAGCAAAATTAACCGCGCCCCTGACCCCCCTCCCTTTCAGACTGGGGACGGAAACGCTGCAAACGGAAGCGTACTTATTGTTGGGATGGGCGGACTCGGAGTGCCGGCCGCAGTGGCCGCGGTGCGAGCTGGGATCCGCAAGCTCGGGCTCATTGATCCAGATCCGGTCGAGCTTTCGAACCTGCATCGGCAGGTAATTTACGGCGTCCGCGACATCGGCACGCCTAAGGTGACCGTGGCTGAGCAGCGGCTTCGCAAGACCGGGATGCAGGTCGAAATCGAAACTCATCATCGTGAACTCGACGCGGCCAACGCACAGTCGGTGATCGAATCGTACGATTTCACGATCGACGCGACAGACAATCCGGCCACGAAATTCCTGATCAATGATACTTGTGTGGCGCTCGGGCGCCCGTTCGCCTATGGCGGCGTGCTCGGGATGACCGGGCAGACGATGACCATATTGCCCGGACGTACGGCATGCCTGCGCTGCCTCTTCGAGGAACCGCCCGATGAAAACGAAATCGCGAGCTGCCGCGACGCGGGGATTATCGGTCCGATCGCTGGCGCCATCGGAGAAGTGCAAGCGGCTGAGGCCATCAGGTATCTCCGCAGCGAAGTGCCGGCACTCGCGGGCGTAATGCTGACCTACGACGCGCAGCGATTGGGACGAATCCGCCTGACGCCGATCGCGGCGCGCCCTGGATGTGGATGCGGTGCCGCCAAATGCGCGGAAACATCAGAAGCAGAGCCGCGATGACCCTTCGGCTTCGCTCAGGGCAAGCTCCGCGGCGGCCCATGCCAGAGCTTGCCCTTAGGCGCATCGAACCGGAGCCGGTGAGCGGAAGCACTGAGCGGAGCCGAAGGGTGAAGATTCCGCGACCTGCGTATAACAAAGAGCAGCCGCAGGCGATGAATGGGTTGGTGAAAAAATGAGCTACGTCACCGGTCTGAAGTGTCGCGAGTGTGGTCAAGAATATCCGATAAGCCCTCTACACGTGTGCGAGACGTGTTTCGGTCCATTGGAAGTGGCTTACGATTATGCCGGCATTAAGGCCGCGGTTTCGCGCGCAACCATCGAGCGGCGGCCACACAATCTGTGGCGCTACCGCGAATTATTGCCGGTTGAAGGCGAGCCGGATATCGGACCTTATTCCGGCTTTACCCCGCTTTTAAAGGTCGAACGGCTCGGTGCAGAGCTGGGCATTAAGCGTCTTTATATAAAGGACGATACCGTCAATCATCCGACACTGTCGTACAAAGACCGCGTGGTTGCAGTTGCGATCAGCAAAGCGCGCGAATTTGGCTTCAAGACCGTTTCCTGCGCCTCCACCGGCAATCTGGCCACGGCAGTGGCGGCTCATGCAGCACGTGCCGGGCTGAAATGCGTCATTTTTATGCCCGAAGGAGTCGAGGCGGGCAAGATCGTCGGCTCGACGATTTACGGCGCGCAGGTGATCATAATTCGTGGCAATTATGATGATGTAAATCGGCTGTGTAGCGAAATCGCCGACAAGTACGGCTGGGCCTTCGTCAATATCAACCTGCGGCCGTATTATACTGAAGGCGCCAAGACCTTCGGCTTCGAACTGGTCGAACAGCTTGGATGGCGGCTGCCGGACCATGTAGTGCTGCCGACGGCGGGCGGCACAATCCTGCCCAAGGTTGCCAAGGCGTTTAAGGAGTTGAAAGAAGTCGGTCTGCTGCGCGACGGAGAATGCCGGGTGCATTGCGCGCAGGCGGCGGGGGCGGCGCCGGTTATTCACGCGCTGCACAAGGGCTCAGACTTGATCACTCCGGTCAAGCCCAACACAATCGCCAAGTCGATCGCAATCGGCAACCCGGCCGACGGTTTCTACGTGCTGCGCGCCGTACGCGAGTCCGGTGGATGGGGCGAAGTCGCCTCCGACGCGGAAATAATTGACGCGATAAAATTGCTGGCACGCACCGAGGGGGTGTTTGCCGAACCGGCCGGCGGCACCACGCTGGCGGTTGCTATGAAGCTCATCGCGCAGAGGCGCATTAATCCCGACGAGAGCGTGGTAATATCGATAACCGGTAACGGTTACAAAACCCTCGAAGCGGTGGCTCAGGCCATCGCACAACCCTACGTAATCGAAGCCAGGCTTAAGGAGTTCGATGCGCTCTTCGAACGCTTGAACGGCGGTCGGCGCTCGCTCGCCGGCGCTGCCTAGGGCGTGGGCGAAAAACGAACGACCGAGTAACTCAGGTGTTCCTGCCAGCAACCTTGTATAGGAGTGGGGACGAGAGCGAAGATCATTTAGGCTGGTAAAAGGGAGCATCGGCCAAGCCAGCCTCGCTGCAGGAGGTTAACGGGTAATTATGCCAATCAGAGTCCGCGTGCCGACGCCGCTCAGACGCTTCACCGGCGGCAACGATGAGGTTACGGCCGAGGGCGATTCAGTCAAAGCCGTGCTGGAAGACCTCGAACGCCGCCATCCGGGGATGCGCGAACGGCTGGTCGATGACAAGGGTGAGTTGCGCCGCTTCGTCAATATCTATTTGAACGGCGACGACATCCGTTTCCTCAACCAGCTCACCTCCAAGGTCAAGGATGGCGACGATATATCAATCGTCCCGGCAATCGCAGGCGGAGACTAGAACCCGTCACCCGAACCCAACCGCTGGATAGGGAGAGGGACTGAAGGTTGGTGAACGTCGGTGCCTAACGCGTCCTTTATGCTCAATACGCCGATCGCTGCCGGGAAGGTGAACGCTGATCGTAATGAAGCGGTGCCAACTCCGCGCGCACGGAGTGTGCTGGACCTAATCGGTAACACGCCCCTGCTGGAAATCACACGCTTGACCGCCGGGCTGCTGCGGCCAGATGTGCATTTGTACGCCAAACTGGAGGGCTTTAATCCTGGCGGCTCAGTGAAGGACCGGGCCGCGCGGAAGATGATCGAGATAGCACTGGCACGTCGAGACCTCCGCCCGGGTAAAACGATCCTCGAATCCAGTTCAGGCAATACCGGGATCGCACTGGCGATGGTCGGCAGTGTGCTAGGCTATCCGGTCGAAATTGTGATGCCGGGTAACGCCAGCCGTGAACGCAAGCGCATCATCCAGGCGTTCGGCGCCAAAGCGATTTACTCCGATCCGATGGAAGGCTCCGACGGCGCGATTTTGCTGGCGCGCAAAATAATTGCGGAAAACCCCAACCGCTATTTCAAGCCCGACCAGTACAACAATGAGGCCAACCCGCTGGCCCACTTCGAATGGACGGGCCCGGAAATCTGGCGGCAAACCGAAGGCCGTATTACTCATTTTCTCGCCGCCATCGGCACCGGCGGCACGGTTATGGGAACCGGCCGTTATCTCAAGTCACATAATCCTCATATCAAGATCATCGCGATTGAACCGGACGATGCGATGCACGGGCTCGAAGGGCTCAAGCACATGGCTAGCTCGCTCGTCCCCGGCATTTATCATGAGAGTGAACTCGACGATAAGGTTCAGGTAAGTACCGACGACGCCTACGAAATGGTTTACGGCTTGGGTCAGTTCGAAGGCATCCTGGTAGGTCAATCGTCGGGTGCCGCGATGGTGGCGGCGCTGAACCTCGCGCGCAGTCTGCGCGAGGGATGCGTGGTCACGGTATTCCCGGATTTTGGCGACAAGTACCTGTCGACCAATTTATGGATCGGCTGGCAGGAATGGCGCCGCGAACGGATGCAACGGTTTTTGGACAAATGGAACGTACCCGCGAGCGCTATTACCTGAGCTATCCTCGGGTTCTGATTAGAGAGCCGATTCTTTACCAACTCGTCAAGAAATTTGACCTGGTGTTCAATATCCGCGGCGCCAGCGTGTCGGAGGATATGGGTCTGGTGGCGGTGGAATTCGAGGGCACGTCTGAACAAATCGAGCGTGCGCTCGCGTGGTTACGACAGACCGGCGTGACAGTCGAGCCGATTGAAAAGAACGTTATCGAATAGCGCTGCCGAAGGCCGGCTGCTGCTGCCAAAACCGGTCTGCGAGGTGCGGATAAGGCGGCCGCATGTGAATTTATCGCTCCGAAATCGAGCGTCGCGCTTATGGCCATGGGCTTGAGCAATCAACAAATCGAACGCTACTCACGTCAAATAATCGTACCTGGGGTCGGTGGCATTGGGCAGGAGCGGCTGTTGTCTGCGCGGCTGATGCTTGCTGGGACGGCGACTGATGTCGCACCTGTGCTCGCCTACATGGTTGGCGCTGGGGTCGGTGAAATTCAAGTGCGGCTTCCGCCGAGCGATACGGCCGAGCTGGATTCGTTGATAACGCGAGCGACCGAACTCAATCCTGACGTGGTGGTCAAAGCGGGAGCTGAAGGCCCCGCCGGACTAAACCTTGTTCTTGCGATCGGCGGAGATTCAGAAACATCGGAACTGATACTGTTGCCCCGGCTGCTGTGTGCGGATGTGCCCTTAATACTCGTTCATCTCGATGAGCCCGCCAGCGTCGCGATACTTCCGGGACGGCCTCCTTGTCCGTTGTGTGTCGACGTCGACCTCATCGAACCGTCGAAGCTCACCATCTCCCACGCTACTCGAGTTCAGTGCATTCGCTTGCGCAACCCGACAACTTCGGCAAAGACCGCTCGGTGCAAAATGCGCATGTTCGCCAAACCTGGAAGTGGAATAGCAACTAGCGTGTAGTCAGAAGTTGAGACCGGTAGTCTAAGCGATGACTGTGGCCATTGTTAACGGGAATCCAGAGGCGCGCGTCTGGCTATTCGATTTCGACAACACGCTGGCCGCACTAGAAAAGCAGGTCGATTGGGCGGGCAGCCGCGATGAGTTGGAGGCTTTTCTACGTTCGGAAGGAATCGATGAGACGATCTTCAGAGAATTTCCGTCGCGTAATTTGCCCCTTTATAACGCCCTGCTGATGCGCATGCCTCGCGGCCCACTGGATGCCGCGGCTCTGATGCGGCGCGCTTCGGCCATAATCGAAACGTATGAACTCCGCGGGGTGGACTATGCCGCACCCCTGTCTGGCGCTCCAGAGCTGCTACTCGCATTGCATGCACTCGGTAAACGCATCGCCATTGTCACGTCCAATTCCTCCCGAACGGTCACTCGTTGGCTCGCCCAGCATCGCCTTTCCGCCGAGATCGGCGCTATCGTCGGACGCGATAGCTTGCTGCCGCTCAAGCCGGCACCGGAAATGATAAATTGGGCGCTGGAGCTGAGCGATGGCACCGCGCCCGAAGCCGTCCTGGTCGGCGACAGCGAAGCTGACCTGCAAGCGGCTCAGCGCGCGCACGTAGGATTTTTCGGTGTGGCCGCCAATCCCGACGCGCGAGTCCGGCTTCAAGCGCTAGGTGCGCACAACGTCTTCCCCTCTCCGGCTGACCTCGCGCGCTATCTTAGTCTCTCCGAGTTTTCCCCCAACTGAGATTGATGAGCACTGCATACGTTAATCGGCTGCCTTTGCAGCATCGCCACGGCTTGCCGCGAGTAGCTCCCTGAGAGTGGGACCGTTTGTCTAGAAGCTAGTGGGGGTGGGCCAATTTAGAGCATCGAAGTGGGCCAAATCAGAGTATCGAAATCAAGAGTCGGTCGAATTGCACATCGTGAAGCTATTTGTAGAATGGGCCTCTAGCAGGGTGCGGAAAAACCAATTTCTTTATGAAAAATCGTTCCGCACTCTGCGATAAACCTGGCTTCTTTCCTTTAGTTCTCCCCCTCTGGGGAGATTACAGGGAGGGAAAGCAAGGCTGCGGAAGGCCTTTTTCCGCAGCTTGCTAGCGTTCGCGCGACCGGCTCTTTGGCCGCCAACAGCGTCGCGGTCGTAGAGACCCGAACTTCAGTCTTACAGTGCAAAGGCGGCCCTAGAGCTATCTAGGTATTGCTTAACTTGTCACAGTGTGGCCACGACGATTTCAAGAGTGAAGTATATATCTCACTTTACTTCGTTCTAGCTTTTTACTCTCGGAAGCTGAAGTGATAGCTTGTGCAGCGCTCAGCCAGCCGAAGCTTCTGTATGGCTTCGGCGGCAGGATCCCAATGGCCTCCGAGGAAGAAATCTTCACTATCAAGGAACTGTCGGAACACCTCCGTGTTCATCCGACCACCATTTACCGGCTTCTGCGTCAAGGCCGGCTCCCCGGCTTTCGCGTCGGCAGTAATTGGCGCTTCAATCGTGCGGCCATCGAGCAATGGGAGAAATTACAAGCTTCGGAACCGCAACCACCGGTAGGGCGGGGCCGTCATAAAAGCGAGAAAAGAGGTGACAGTAACGAGTAGATGCAGGGCCGAGACGAATGCCGATGCACTCGCTGGTCTGAGCCGAACATGCCGTGAGTCGTAATCGGCTCTGACCCCTCGTTTCTCGATTCTTTTCATTCGTTCTCACTTTCGAGCGCCCATTCTTCGCTTTTCCTGCCTCGATTTGTCTTGCGTCGTTTGACAAATCACCCTGCAAGCGAATAGCTAACGGGCAGTTGTTGTGGGACTAGCTTGCAGCCGATCTGATTCTTCGATCGCGAGAGTTTCGCGCGTCGGACTCAGGCACGGACGCCTGCGCAACTTCCCTATAGGACGAGCTATGGCTCGCCCGTTGAAACAGGGTGTGCTGAGGCCTCCCACTCCAAATAGCCGGTGACTCCCGCTCGATTGAGAGGTGCCGATGCCGACCAAGTATGTCGATGTAAGCGGCTACGCGACGTATTACTACTACGTGGGCAAGACCACGCTGCCCGACGTTGCCCCGGCGTTCTCCAGCGGGCGGAAACTCGTCTTGCTGCACGGCGCTGGCTCGAACGGGCACGCCTGGCATTATCAATATGAGCATCTAGGTAACCGGCACAGCCCAATTGCGCTTGACCTGCCAGGGCACGGCCGCTCTTCGGGAGTGGTAGGATTGCGGACGGTTGAAGACTACGCCGCCTTCACGCTGGCATTCCTCGATGTCCTGAAGCTCAATTCTGCGGTAGTCGCCGGCCATTCGATGGGCGGGGCGGTCGCGATGGAACTCGCGCTGCGCCATCCAACCAGAGTCGAGGCATTGGTGCTGATTGCGACTGGGGCAAAATTTGAAATTCCGAAGGAACGCATCGAGACTTGGCGCGGAGTTACGATGGGCCGCGCGTCGCAGCCGTTCAACAATGACGGTTACTCGCCTAAGACCATCGCCAACAAACCCGAAATAATCCGCGAAGGATGGGGCGAGCAGATCCAAACTGACCCCAGGGTGCGCTGGGGCGACCTGGTCGCCTGTTCGCAGGTTGATTTGCGCGAGCGCATAGGCCGGCTCGACAAGCCCACTTTGATCCTTGCTGGCGCCGATGATTCCATCACGCCGCCGGTTGATGCTGAATTCCTCAAAAGCCGGATTAAGGGCGCGCGCCTGGAGGTTGTTCCCGACGCGGCACACCGTCTGACCACCGAACGTCCGGACGCCGTAAATGCCGCGATAGAGCAATTCCTGGACGAGTTGCGCTGAGATTGAAGACGTGGGAGTGCCTTGCCAGCAAGTTGAACTTAACCGTGTGGAACGCCGGTCCCACAATGAACGGAGTGGACAATGAGTCTTAGCCGTAAGACTGCTGTCGTGGGCGTCTATGAACATCCAAGCCGATTCGCGCCCGATAAGAGCATGTACCAGATAATGGCCGAGAGTATCCGCGGCGCGCTCGATGATGCGGGCCTGACGATCAAGGATGTCGACGGTATATGCACGGCCGGGATGGGGATGGGTGCGATGGGGGTCGTTGGATTCTGCGATTATATGAATCTGACGCCCAACTTCATGGACAGCACCAATATCGGCGGCGCTTCGTTCGTTGCTCATACGGCGCATGCCGCGGCAGCGATTAACTCAGGATTGTGCAACGTGGCGGTGATTGCCTACGGCTCGACGGCGGCGTCGGCTCGGTTCGCGATCGGAACCGGCGGCGGCGGCGGCGGCGGCGATCCCTGCGACCAGTACGAGTTCCCCTACGGTCCCACGACGGTCGGCGCATACGCGATGATCGCGCAGCGCCACATGCACGAATATGGCACCCAGCCGGAGCAGTTGGCCGAAATTGCGGTCACCATGCGGCATCACGCATCGATGAACCCAGTGGCCAAGTACCGCGATCCGATTACGGTCGAAGACGTGCTGGCGTCGCGTGTCATTTCATCGCCGCTGCATTTGCTCGATTGTTGCATCATCAGCGACGGTGGCGGCGCGCTGGTGGTGACTTCGGCCGAGCGGGCGCGCGACTTGAAAAAGCAGCCCGCATATATCCTCGGTGTGGGCGAAACTGTGCGCCACGCCGCGCGCGGCCAGCGCGATTTCCTCGAAATCGCGGCTTATCAATCCGGCCGTCTTGCCTTCGAGCGAGCCGGCGTCGCGCACCAAGACATCGATATGGCGATGGTCTACGACTCTTTCACGATTACCGTCCTGTCCACCTTGGAAAATCTCGGGTTCTGCAAACACGGCGAGGGCGGCGCGTTCGTCACCGGCGGCCGTTTGCGTTATGACGGCGACCTCCCGCTCAATACCGATGGTGGTGGACTCTCTTCGAACCATCCCGGTATGCGTGGAATTTTCCTGGTTATCGAGGCGGTGAAGCAATTACGTGGCGAATGCGGACCGCGCCAAGTCAAGGATTGCAAAATCGCGCTGGCCCATGGCACGGGGGGCGCCCTTGGCACCAGGCATTCAGGCGC
>WNFD01008414.1_pt1 | contig 20023 bp, 16 predicted proteins | sample 5400491 | NCBI WGS metagenome assembly WNFD01 (sample SAMN13153343, study PRJNA577476) | soil metagenome | isolation source: 120 cm saprolite under Douglas fir tree site 2 hole 2 replicate 2 | place: USA:California | collected 2015-04-18
TGGCGGTCAGCTAGAACTCCCCGCCGACCGGTAGACTCTCTGCGCCGTCGCCTTCAGGTCGGCGCGCCGCCTTAGCTCAGTCGGCAGAGCGGTTCACTCGTAATGAACAGGTCGTCGGTTCGATTCCGACAGGCGGCTCCAGGTAATAGCGTAGTTTTCGAAAACCTTGTCGTTCCGTTTTGTCGCTTTCGTGGAACGGGTCAGTGAACGGTTCGAACGCTCAGAATGCACAGGACGCACCCAACGAGCAACTGCCCGTCACTCAGCGTGATAGAGACCCTGCTCGGCCGCGCCACGGCCGGGCTTGAGTGCGGAATCATTGCCGCACGCTTACGGCTCGTTATGGTCGGCCAGGTGGCTCACTTTCAAAGCTGCAACCGGGCGCCGACCAGTTGTTCTTGAGCGCGATCAAGGGAGCGGTAGGCCAGGCCGATCGGCCGCGCAACCTGATGTGTTAAGCGAATTCGTTCAATGCGGTAGGGCCCGCCGCGCACCGTCGACAATTGACGCCCGCGCCTCCGGCCCCTGAATCGTCGAGCCGCCCGGCCTGCTGTCAAGGCCACACCGCATCTCGATGCGTCCCGTCACCAGGCGCCCTGATAGAGGCTGGTGATCGTCAGACGATCGGTGGCCGAGCCGCATGGCTCGCCGTACGATCCGTCCATGTCCATGCTTGTGGCCATGCAGGTCACTGCCATTGCGACCGCGGATCCTGGCCGTCAGGCGCGAGCGCAGCGGTTTTGTCACGCTTGCCTTGGAGATCCACTACGGCTGGGCAGAGTCGTTCGTCTACTCCGGCCGCTATCCGGCGCGCGCGCTCGGCGGGGTCGTGCCCGAGGCCGGGCAGCACGTCGCCATCCGCCGGATCCTGCCGTTTGACGACGAGGAGATCACCTACGCGATCAGTGAGGGCTGCGGCCGCACTACGGCACCCCGGCCGATGCTCCGCCCGAGCGGCAGCACCCCGCGAAGCGGATGATCGCGGCCAAGCGGGCGCACGACGCGGGCGTGATCTCCGACGCCGAGCTCGAACGGGCCAAAGACGACTTGCGCCGGTGGGGCAAGGATCGAGGCGTGCCCACCTTACCGCGACCAACATCGCCGCCGTTCATCAGCACTGTATCCGGATCAGCCGGTTGGTCTCAGTGTCGCCGGTAAGGTTCTGCAACGTGCCGCAGACTTTCCCCAGGGCACGGTGCTGCCACACTTTCTCCGGGCCGACCGTGAACGTCGGCGCATTCGCCTGACCTGATCCATAAGACGGAAGGCTCGTGCCCTCCGTCGTGTGCCCGCATCCCTTGGCTGGGCTGTCAAGGTCAACATCGCCCCATTGCTGCTCGGCAGGCAAATGGACGACAGCGATTCCGCCTGGCAGCTTGTCGATGAATCCCGTTGGCATTGACGCCCTCCCCGAAGCCCTTTTGCGCCAGTGCGTCCAGCTGAGTCCCGTCCGTTGGAGTACGTCTGCAGAGCGCGTGGAGACGGCGCGGAGATCCGCCGCTCAGCGCGGTGGCCATTTTCGGCTTTACCGCACGCAAGCGCGGTGCCACAGTTCAATCATGTCCGATCAGGTTGTCGGCCGCGACGAGGACCTGCAGGCTGCGGCGGCGTTCCTGGGGGCCGTGGCAGCCCGCCCCGCCGGTCTCGTCTTCGCGGGTGAGCCCGGGATCGGCAAGACAACGCTGTGGACCTACGTCATCGGACAAGCCCGCGAGCGGTCCATGGAAGTCCTGTCGGCGCGGCCCGCCGCAGCCGAGGCACGGCTCGCGTTCGCGGCGCTGGCCGACCTGCTCGGATCGGTGCCCGTCGGCGTAGTGGCCCGGCTGCCTGAGCCGCAGCGGCACGCGCTCGCGGTGGCGCTGCTGCGCGAAGATGCTGGAGGACGCCGCCTTGACCAGCGCGCGGTAGGGGCGGCGACCGTCGGCATCCTGACGGAAATGTCCCGTGCAGGTCCGGTGATTGTCGCAATCGATGACCTGCAATGGCTTGACCGCCCGTCCGCTCGAGTGCTGGCATTCGCGGCCCGTCGGCTTGGCGGGATGCCGGTCGGGCTGCTGATCTGCGAGCGCATCGGCTCCGAGCACGAACCTGGTCACGATCTCGTGTTTGCGCTGCCGGAGAGCCTGGCTGACAGGCGCACCCTAGGACCGCTCGGCACGACGGATCTGCGCCGGATCGTCGAGGTCAGGCTCGGCCGGAGCCTTTCGCGCCGGGCACTGGCCCAGATCGGACAGGTGGCAGGCGGGAATCCGTTTTACGCGGTGGAAGTGGCGCGCTCACTCTCCCGTCACCCGCGGCCGCATGGGCAGGCCGTGGTGCCAATCCCCGGCAACCTTAGCGGGATCGTGGCCGCCCGACTCGCGCCGCTTCCCGATCGGGCGCGCCGCGCGCTGCTGCCCGCTGCGGTGCTGCGCTCCCCGACGGTCGGGCTTGTGGCGGCGGGAATGGGCGCGGCGTCCGGCCAGTCGCGCCGGGCGCTCGAACAAGCGGCCGCTGCCGGGATCGTCGAGGTGACCGGCGCTGCAGTCCGCTTCAGCCACCCTTTGTTCGCCTCGGCCGTATACTCGTCCGCCATACCAGGGGAACGGCGCCAGGTACATGCGCGCCTGGCTGCGGTGCTCGACGACGTTGAGGAGCGCGCCTGGCATCTCGCCCTGGCCGCCGAGGCGCCCGACGGCGAGCTGGCAGCGATTCTCGACGCGGCCGCAGAGCACGCCCGCGCGCGGGGAGCGCCCGAGGCGGCGTTCGACCTTACCGAGCAGGCCCTCGAGCTGACGCCGCCTGACAAGACGTCAGACGTTCAGCAGCGCAGGGTCCGGGCCGCCGAGTACCGCTACCACGCCGGCGAGCTGCCTGGCGCGCGCGAGCTGCTCGAGGCCGTTCTGCGGGAGACGCCGACGGGGCCGATCCGCGCCGACGCGCTCCGCATGCTTGGCGAGATCTGCTACCACGAGCAGAGCTTTCCCCAGGCGGTCGAGCTGTTCGCCCAGGCGCTTGAGCACGGTGCCGGCGACGCTTCTCTGGTCTCGGCGATTGAGCTGCATCTCGCGTATGCGTCCAACGCGGCAGGCGACTTCGCCGGAGGCGAGCCGCATGCCCGTCGAGCGCTCGCACTGGCCGAGCAACTCGGCGACGGGCCGCGGCTCGCCGAAGCCATCGCCGTGTCATCGATGGTCGGCTTCCTGCTGGGACGAGGCATCGATGAGGCGGAAGTCGAGCGCGCGCTCAGCCTCGAAGACCGGCAGCGGCAGACCACTGTCGAGCTGCGGCCCAGCCTCATTGCCGGTCTCCTGACGCTCTATACCGGCCAGCTGGAATGTGCCTGCAGGCTGCTCGGGGACCTGAGGCAGCGGATACTCGATCGAGGCGAGGACAGCGACCTCGCCTACGTCTCGGCGTGCCTGGGCTGGGCGGAGAGCTGGCGGGGCAACCTCGACGCCGCTGCCAGGTTCGCGGAGGAGGCGCTGGGCATCGTCGCGAGGACCGGTATGGCTTCGATGCGCTGCGCGGCGCTCGCGCTCGGCTCGGTGCCGCCAGCCTTCGCCGGCGACGCCGGCACGGCGCGCGATCGAGCCGGCGAGGCTTTCGCCTTGGCAGCCGAGACGGGCTACGGGATCGGGGCGGTATGGGCGGGCTGGTCGCTGGCCGTGCTGGCGCTCTCCGGGCGCGATCCCGCCGCGGCTTACGCGGCGCTGGCCCCGGCCATTGAGCACGTCGAGCAAGAAGGCGTAACGGAGCCTGTTCTGGTGATGTTCCTGGCCGATGGCATCGAGTCCCTGGTAGGTCTGGGCCAGCTCGACCGGGCCGAGCGGCTGATCGGGATGCTGGAGCAGGCGGCCCGGCGGCTGCGGCGCGGCTGGGCCCTGGCGCAGGCGGGGCGCTGCCGCGCGCTGCTGCATGCGGCCCGCGGCGACCTCGGCGCCGCCGCACTGGCAGCGAGCGATGCCTGCCGCGGCGCAGAGCGCCTTGAGTTGCGGCTCGAATACGCGCGAACCCTGCTCGTGGCGGGGGAGATCGAGCGCCGCAGCAGGCGGAGACGACCGGCCTGCGACCTCTGCAGGGGGGCCTTGGAACTTTTTGAAGCGGCCGGCGCGCGGCGCTGGGCCGAGCGTGCCCGCGCCGAGCTCGACCGCGCAGCCGCGCGTCGGCCAGGTGAGGGACTCACCGGGTCAGAAAAGCTCGTAGCCGCTCTTGCCGCGTCCGGGCTGACGAACCGGCAGGTCGCCGCGCGGCTGTTCATCAGTCCCAAGACGGTCGAAGCTAACCTCGCCCGCGTTTACCGCAAGCTCGGCATCCGCTCGCGTGCCGAACTCGGCGCATGCTTGGCGAGTACGGAGCGCGAAACCCTGTAGCGCCGCTCCAGGCCGTCATTCAAACGTAGGGAAATACCGGATACTTTCCTCGCCAGACTAGCCCTATCGTCGTCCCTTCAGGTCGCGGGCATCGCCGGACGAACCCGCTGCCCCGAAAGGCTGACGATGCGACACAGAATCAGGACAACGCTGGCGGCGCGGACGCTGAGCGTCGCCTGCCTGGCGGCCGCTGGCGTGCTGCTGGCACCGGGGGTCGCATCCGCCAACGTGGGCAACCCGGGAAGCTTCACGTTCTCGACGACCAGCGCTTCCCTCCAGGTCGGGCTGCTGACGTTCCCGTTCCCTACCGGCTCGATGGACGGGCAGATCGACGCGAGCGGCGCGATCTCGATTCCGCAGAGCAGCCTGCAACTTACCGACGAGCCGTTCAGCTTCAGCCAGGACGTGCCCTTGCTGGGGCAGGTCAGCGTGACCGGCACCGCTACGGTCGACACCACGTCCTTGTCCGGCACGCTAGATCCGGCCACCGGGGCAGCCAGCCTCACGACATCGCTGTTCGCAAGCACGTCGTTCACCATCTCGGTCGATGGCTCGCCGCAATACAGCGGAACGTGCACTATCGGCGGTAGCGCACCGGCGGACCACGTCTCCGTGACGATGACCACGGACCCGCCGGGCGTGCCGTACGACGATCAGACCGGCGCCGTGTCGCTAGCCGGTGATGTCACCAGTCCGGTGTGCGACCCCGCGCTGCCCAGCTTGCTGCAGTTCCTGCTCAACGGCGGGGCGCGCGCCACGCTCTCCGGTACGACCTCGCCCATCCTGCTGCCTGATGCTCACCTGGCCCTCACGCCGGACCCGCTCGACTTCGGCGACGTGCTGGCCGGAACATCCAAGACGCTGACCGTGAAGTTCGCCAATACGGGGACGGACGACACCTTCATCACCGACATCGAGATAGGCGGTCAGAACGCCGCGGACTTCACCGCCGACCTCGCGTCGCTCACGTGCGCCAACACCGCCTCGGGGTTCAAGGTGCCGGCAGGCGGCTCCTGCACGGTCGACATCGCCTTCACCCCGTCCGCGACCGGGGACCGGACGGCCAACCTCGCCGTGAACAACACCTCGATCGACACCTCGATCGACGGCACGCAGACCCTGCCGCTGACCGGCACCGGCATCAACCCGCAGGTGAGCCTCTCCTCGACGAGCCTGGACTTTGGCAAGCAGGCCGTCGGCACGACCAGCCAGCCCGAGACGATTGCCGTTGCCAACACCGGCACCACCAGTCTGACCGTGCGGGATGCCACGGCATCGGGTGACTTCACGGCGGACGCGACCGGCTGCACCGCGCAGCCGGTGCTGCCTGGCCAGGCCTGCGCCATCGCCGTGACCTTCTCGCCGACCGCTACGGGGACCCGTTCTGGCACCCTGACCATCACGAGCAACGCAGCGTCCAGCCCGGATACGGTCGCGCTGTCTGGCACCGGAGTTGCCCCGGCGATCGCGGTCAGCCCGGGCAGTCTCGCATTCGGCACGGTTCCGATCGGGACGATCAGCAGCCCGCAGAGCGTCACGGTGACCAACTCCGGCACCAGCGACCTGACAGTGGCAGGTACCAGCGTCAGCGGGCCGTTCACAGTCTCGGCTGACGGGTGCACCGGGGGAACCGCCATCTCCCCTGGCGGCAGCTGCCAGATCGGCGTGCAGTTCGCGCCGACCAGCACCGGGCCAGCCGGCGGAACGCTCACCATCAAGAGCGATGGCGGTATCGCGACGGTCGCGCTCTCCGGCTCCGGCAGCCCGGCAGCGGACCTGAACGTGTCCATCGGCGGCGCGCCGAACCCAGTCCACCGCAACAAGTACCTGACCTACACGATCACCGTGCAGAACGCCGGTCCTTCCACCGCTTCGGGGATAGTTGCCGCCGACCAGCTCCCGTCCAACGTGCAGTTCCAGTCCTTGTTCGCCCCAGCCGGATCAAGTTGCACGACGCCGGCGGTCGGCTCGACAGGAACGGTCAAGTGCTCCCTTGGATCGTTCGCGGCCGGGAGCTCCGTGAAGTTGCAGATCGTCGTGCTGGTCGTTGCGCCTAAAGGCGTCACCATCTCCGACACCGTCAAGGTGTCTAGCAACACGTTCGATCCTGACCTGCAGGACAACCAGGCAACCGTTTTCACCGTCGTCCAGTAGCCTGCCGCGCGCACATAAGCGCCAGGACCCGTACGGCGCGACGCTGATCATGCTCAACCGGTGAGAGTCAGTTGACTAACATAACCAGATTCCGTTAGCCAGCCCGCTGGAGAGCCATGGCCAGCCGAAGTCAACGTGAGATGCTGAAGACTTACTCCACGACCGCCAAAGCGTGGAGCGCCCGCCGACCCCTTCCCCAGGGCCAGCGGGGCGCTCAGCCTTTTGGGGCTACGCGATCCAGTCACAGCCACTGAGTATCCCGACGCCAGCTAGCCGAGGCCATGTCCTCACGCGGCCATCCCTGGCACCAGCAGACGGTCGGGCGGGCTGAGGATCGAGGCCGACCGGTCCGGTTCGCCCAGGCTCAGGCGCGCGGAGATCCTCGAAACGCCGCTTGACCGGCTCGCTTGGGCGAGCGGCGGGCCCGGATCGTCGAGACGCTGAACCAGGGCCGCGTCGTCGGTCACGCATGCGCACGAGGCCGTCGCCGAAACGGTCCGCCGCCTGCTCGGCGCGGTCGCGGCCGTCGAGGAAGACATCGCCCGCTTCGAGGGGCAAGCGTCGGAGCTAGTACAAGAGGCGCGGCGGGACGCGCTGGCCGGCTGGCCGAGCGGGGCGATGTGGACGCGGGGATAGCGGAGGGCGCGCGGCGGCACGAGGAACGAGGCACGAGTTGCGGCCAGTGATACGCACTGGAGTTGACGCCACGGACCGGCTGTTCCCTGGTCCCGGCCTCCGCCGACCACGATGAGTAGTCGCAGCAAGACGTCGAGTGGCCCGCACGCATGGCCATTATCGAAACGAGGGCCGAAGCATTGGCGACACTCTGGACATCACAGAAGATGCCCGGTCATCAGAGCCACAGCTAGGACGGTCGTTTGGCTGCACTTGTAGCACCGCGTAGACCGCTGCCGTGGGCTGGTGCGGTCAGTATCTGGGTCATCACGGCTCCGAGCGCCAGCCACACGGCAAGAATCGGCAGCTCTCCCCAGGCCACATTTGGAGCGCCCGTCGAACTATTCGCCCAGCCCAGCGCCGAGATCACCGCCAGGCCCATGAGCGCGAAGCCTGCGACCCACGCACCGGCCCACGCAGCTGCGCGGAGCCAATTGCGCAGCCTCCAGCCTTGGAGCCGGACGAACCCCGCAACCAGCAACGGGACTGCCAGCAGCAGCCACACCCCCGCCGCCAGCCCGCCCGCCAAGATGATCAGCCCGGGCTCCCCATCCCATTGGGGGAGCAAGAAGGTTTCGTTGGTGCACTGGTTGGTGGTGCACCCCAGCGCGGTGCAGACAAAGGTGTAACCAGCCCCGCCAGCGCCTATCGCCGCCCACAGCATCGACAGCAGTCAGACCCAGCCCCGGACGCGCAGGCAGCCCATGACCAGCATCCGCGCATCGCTCAATGGAGGTAGTCGCCTGCTGGGCAGACGGGCGCTGCCGCTAACCGAGCTTGGGCGAGGCATAGGCCCAGGATAGTCACGAGATCAGCTCATCAACAGCACACGGGTTATCGCGCCCTGACGCTCCTATTTCTGTCAACCGGGCCAAGAACTCATGCCTGCCCGCATAGCTATACGCGGCGGGTTAGAGCGTTCTGGCGGTCTCGGCGGTGAGCTGGCCGACCGGGGCAAGCGGATGCCCGGTGTTGGTGCACCGCCACCACGCCACCTTTTTGATGAGGTCAACGGGTTCCTCGCCGTCCCAGATCGACTCCGGATGACCGCCGTGGACGGCGCACACCGGCCACTCGATCTCGGGTATCTCCTTGGTGGAGACCGAGTCGGCCGCACAGACGAGAAGCCATGATCCTGCCATCTCCCGGGACATGCCCTCGCCCCCGCCCCAGTACGAGCCGTCCGGCAAGGCCGGATGCACACTCGAGGGCCATCCCCCGCCGAAACGCGCCCGCATCCGATACCGGCCGTACCCGGTGGCGTCCAGGTCGTGCTGCACGATATCCAGGGCCTTCTGGCAGCGGGCCACGAACTCCTCGTTGGCCGGGGCAGGGTCAAAGCCAAGCGACCGCAGAACCTCAGGCATCAGCTCCATCGCATCCCCGGCGGCGCGGTGCCGGCGCTGGAGACGCTGGGCTTGTGCGGGAAGCGGCTGACCGGGCCCAACCGGCTGAGCCCAATCGCCACCTCGGCGAGAGGAACTACGGCGATCCGCTCGGGGGCTAGCCGGGGATTCCCCGGTCTGAAGCTGCGCGAGCTGGCGCAACGACTGCGAATCGAACCCTGCTGCAAGCCATTTCGCCGCCAGCACCGGCCACTGATCCGCCGGAAGATGATCCAGTGCGCCAGCGGCAGCCTGCTTCGGCCGTGGCCACCAGTCACCAAGCCCGAACCTGTCGATGCTCATCGAGACAAGGTCCTGACCACGGGTAGATGCTAGCTATCACCACAGCGTCCGGTCTACTCCATTGCCTCGCCCTCGCGAGGTGCTCCGCATGCCCTGTGACAACTTTCTCTACGGCTTTGTCAACGGCGCGCCCTGCGGGCGCGCCAACCGCCCGGCTTGCGCTCGCTGCACGAGCTGGCCGGGCGGTCATGATGGTGTGCTGGATAGGCCGCAAGCGCTGCCCGACGTGCGCCGGATACATCAAGCGGGGACCCTCGACCAGGCGGGCGGCGGCCCTTGCCCGCTGCCTCTACGCTGGCCGCGCCCGGCGCGGGCGGCCCGCCGCGGACGTTCGTCCCCGCCACTGCCCGGCGCCGGGCAGCTCGCCGCCACGAGCACGACCGATGACTGCCAGCGTTCGCGGCATACCGACCTTGGCGGCCAGGCGGCCTGACCCGCAGAAAGACACCGGGGCGCTGCCCCGGACCCCGGCCCTCCCTCGGAGATGAGCGGTCTGCCGGTCATCCCCTCGCCCGGTCAGGCAGAGCCCTACGCCCGAACCTCCGGGGCGCACTAGGGCTCGCTTCGCTCGACCCTTCGGGCAGACCCTTGCGCGCCCCGGAGAACCGGGCGCAGCCCGGAGGGTGCCCGACCGAGGGGATGACCTCTCCGCAGTTCAGGTGTTGAGTGTTTAACTGGGTGACGTTCGGCACGTATGATCAGACACGCCCATGGACGCCCACGGACTCTCTTTGCTGGTCACCCCTCAGTGGTCAGAGGTCAGCCGCGTCCGGTCTACCCTCGTAATGAACAGGTCGTCGGTTCGATTCCGACACGCGGCTCCAGGTAGTGAAGTGTTCTCGAATTCTTTGTCGGTCTGGTTTGTCCTTTTCGTGGAACGAGTCAGTGAACTGCCCGAACGCTCAGGATGCCCAGCGCGAACTGCCACCCATCACTCACCGTGATAGACGTCGCCTGATGTTGCAGTCCTCGATTGCCCGCCGGTTAAACCCAACGGCGTAGCCTGCGCCTGACTAGCGGTTGCGGCACGTGCGCTCGTTCTCAGCCGACACGCAAGCAGAGTCCTTCCTGCTTCTGACGATCTGTTGCTCAGCACCAGGTGTGGAACGGAGGCGCCGATGGCGTCGCGCGATTGCCGGCCGGAATCGCGGTTCGGTACGCAGGCACCGCCACTCGGGCGTGAGGTTTCGTGCATTGCCGGGACACCGTGCACCTAACGGCCACGACTGGGCGTGCCGCCAGGGTCCGGAGCGACGCGATCACCTCGGCGACCTGCACGATCTCTCGGCCTGCCAGGTCGACCAGCGTCGCCGCGATGTCGCCCACGATCACCCGGCCGAGGAGCACCACCCGGACGCAGTTCGTCGGGAGGCAGCGGCGTACCCTGCCCGTGCGCGTTCACATGCGCACTGTACGGCGCCTCGTGGTCCGGGTACAACGCCGCTTCCGCTTCAGCGAGCCGCGCGATTGGCCCAGGTATCGGCCGCCCCGGTCAGCCGTGCCGCTGTCAGCGGGACCATCCTGGAGTGGTCCTCAGGCGCCCGGCCGGGCGCGCTCGCGGGAGCGGTTCGCCAACCGGGCCCGCGGACACTTGGGTATGATCACGACGAGCGCGATTGCCGCCGCGGCGGCGAACGCCGTCACGGATAGTTATCGAACGCCATCCCATAGCGCACCCAGACGGCTCGCCGTGCTTCAGTGGAGGTTGCCGGGCCACCTGGACAGCTACGGCTGGTCGATCTGAGCGCTCCCGGTCGCGCGCGGCCAGCGCCGCTGTCGGCATTCTCTTGCGCGCATGCCCTTAACCTCTGGGTTATAGTATTGAGATGAACCGGGAGATCATCCTGGCACCTGAGGTGCATGACTGGTTCTTGGGCCTTGATGACCTCAACGCCAGCCTGGTCAGGGACGCGGTCGAACTGCTGGCCGAGCGCGGCCCGGCGTTAGGCCGCCCGCTGGCCGACCGGATCGCCGGATCCCGCCTGCACAACCTTAAGGAACTGCGGCCTGGCTCGGCCGGACGGACTGAGATGAGGATCTTGTACATCTTCGACACGCAGCGCCGGGCCGTCATGCTGGTCGCCGGCGACAAGTCCGGCAGCTGGAACCGCTGGTACGGCGATGCGATCACGCTTGCCGAGGACCGGTACGCGCGCTACCTAGCCACCCCGCCCGAGGAGATCGAATGACCAAGCACTACCGGTGGGACACCACCCTGGACGAGCGGCGGCGCGACGACCCCGGCATCGACGAGCCGGCCCGGCGCGCCGCGGCCCGCGACGCCCGCGACGCCCGCGACATCGGCTACCGCCTCGCGCAGATACGCAAGCAGCAGGGCATGGCCCAGGCCCAGGTCGCCGCCGCCATGGGAGTCAGCCAGGTACGCGTGTCCCGCATGGAACACGGAGACGTCGAGAAGATGCAGGTCGAGTCAATCGCCGCCTACGTCGCCGCCATCGGCGGTCACCTGCGCCTGGTCGCCGACTTCGGCCACGCCACCACCACCTTCATCGACTACACCGATGCCCGCAGTGCCTGAGGCAGCCAGCAACCCCAGGGACTGGCCTGCGACCTCACCCCTCGAGGCGTGCTATCAGCCGATGAGGCAAACAGGAGCCGATCACTCTCCGTTATCACCGCGACCAGTTGATCGGCGCACGCCGATCGGGTTATTCTGCGCTCCCCTGAGCAGGTCGTGCGGCGGAATCGGTCGCACTTGATTCGATCGCCGTTGCCTGCGACCAGACGATCTGCCAGCCATCCTGGCCGCGCCGCGGCAGTCGGCATGCCAGCACCGCAGCAGCTCCGGTTGTCCTTGCACCTCGATATCGATCCGCGACTGATACCGGATCACCGCGAGCTCGTCCGCGATGAGCAGCCGGATCTCCGAGACTGGCTCGAACTGGCGGTAGTCGATCGCGCCGGAGGCAATCCCATCCCGGTACTGGTCCTTGGACAACATCCCGCCGTGCGGGTTGACGAGCTGGAAGTCCTCCGCGGGCACGGCCCGCGATACCGCCATATCGGCGCCGACCAGCGCTCGCAGGCGTTCCCGTTCGATGGCCCGGACTTGCTCCACTTCGCCCGTCAGCCGTCAGACCCGGGTGGTCTCGCGCGCGGGCCGGACCCACGCGCCGGCACCAGCGGCCACCAGCGGGTGCGGGTCGGCCGGCAACCTGGCGGCGAACGCCGCGGCCGACGCCGGATCGGTGCCCAGCACGCTGGCCAGCGCAGACGCGAGCCTGGGCCCCGCGCGACCGCCGAATCCGGTCGACGGGCTCGTGCTGGGACACGTCCTGGAGTCTGCTGTCATCACCGCCGATCACACTGCCGCGCCGGGCACCCGAGACCCGATCGGCCAGTACGTGCCGACGGGCCGCCCCGGGCGGCGGTCAGATGCACGCCGACGGGGCCGGCCCGGTCGGTGCCGACGATGTACTGGCGGTGGCGGGGGTCGCCGGGCGGCGGCCGGAGCACCCGACGGCCAGCGGCTCGGGCCGAGCGCGGCGGCGTCGATCACCTCGAGGCGTCATGACCTTCGGCGTATTCCGCGACGTTCGCTGGCCCAGGGTCCGGGTGAGCGCGGCGTAGCGGGTCTTTCTGCCTGCCTGCAGCGTCCGCTCAAAGGCCACGTCGGCGCCTGCGGTGCAGTGCACGACGCGGAGCTTGGCGCGGTCGCGGAGCGGCTCAAGTCCGGCCGCCACACTCGGTCCTGGAACGCTGCCTCCGCCACGGTCGTCACGCCTGCCCTGAGCAGCAACTCAAGTACGCCGAAGAACACCGGTAGCGTCCGCGCGGTCAGCTCGTCGCCGGGCCTGGGGACAAATCCCGGCGTTGCCTGCATCATGCCTTCCTTGATCTCGTCGCGGCAGATCGCTGGACACCCGACTGCACGCGCGATCTGGTGCGCGAGCGTGGTCTTGCCCGATCCAGGTGGACTGCTGACCACCACGAGGGTAGGGAGAGGCATCACCCTCAGTTATAGCCAAGTCCGCAACGGTGCATCAGTGGACGGTAGCGCAACCACGGCGAAACACGGGCTGGCAGCTTCCTAACCGATGCGGGGGTCGGCCTACCTGCTCTGGGACCGAGGGGCCGCGAGCTGCCGTCAGCTTCCATCGGCGCGGGTACGCTGCTAGCGATGTCGTAGCTCTCCCTGGTCATCGGCAGACAGTCTTTCGGACCGTCCCGCCAGAACGGTGAGGTGCGGAGTCCGCGGGTGACCAACTGGGTGACAACGCGCGCGAATCCATACGCATCGCGCCGAACGTCGGCGGACGGCTACGCTCAGATAGAACGCAAGAATCGACAGCACGTTCGATCGCGAAATTACCCTCGTAATGAACACGTTGTCGGTTCGATTCCGAAAGGCGGCTCCACATGACCAGCGCAAACACGAGCAGCGCGTTAATGATCATTGCTCTTAGTGGTCAGACATCCTCGCCGCAGCAGGTATCCCGCACCACGGCGTGCACGCCATGCGGCACTCAGCCGCACTCGGGATCGGGCTCGGCATCGTCGCGCCCCACAGGCGCCGCGTGACTGCGATGGCTGCCTGACTTCCGGGCACTTGTGCCGTCTCAAGCCAGGCTTCGATGCCGGCCGCGCGGGACCGCCAGCGGCCAGGACCTTGCGGACCGAGGACGCGGCAAGTCCCAGCCCGAGCATGTCCCCGTAGCCGTCTTCCAGCTGGAACTGGAGGAACCTCGCAAGACCGCTTGGCAATGAAAGGAAAGCCTCAGGCCTGGTAGGCGGCGATCGTGAAGCCCTCAGGATTCGACACTGGGACCCAGTCCTGGGCGAGCGTGCAGACCTCGCCGCCGATGACGACGGCTGATATCCCGGTCGTGGTGGTAGACCCGGTGGGTACGATCACGTTCGACCAGGTCTCCTTGCCCGTGGCGACGCTCACGGCGACGGTGAGCGCCTCCGCCTCATCGCCGACGCTCGTGACAGTGCTGCCGATCAGGTACATGGTGGCGCCGTCCGGGCTGAGGGCCGCCGAGTCCAGAAACTCGAACTGGGCCGTGTTCTCTCTGGCCCACTTCTGGGCACCCGTCGCGGCCGAATAGGCGACTGACCTGAAGGTACGCGGATTCGCGGCGGTTCCAGAGGCAATCACTGTGCCCTGTCCGACCTTGCTGACGAGCACCGTTACGTGGCTAAACTCTTCGTTGTCCACGCGTCCGGCATGCCGTGTCCACAGTTGCCTGCCAGTGGCGGCGTAGGCGACCGTCGTCAGGACAGCGTGTCCCTGTTCCCTGGTGACGCCGGCCACGAAGACGCGGTGACCATCGGGGCTGACGGCGATCGAGTCGGCATTGTCCGCCCCGTTGTGTGGGTCGTTGTAGCGCCGCGTCCACAGCGGGTTACCGGTCTTGGACGCGTAGGCGATGGTGAGGTAGTCGTCACCGGAGGGATACTTGCCCGGGCTGGTTCCAGTCACGAAGACCTTGGTGCCGTCAGGGCTCACGGCAAGCGCCGAGGCGCCGTCAGCTTCGTTGCGGGGCCCGTTGTAGCGGCCGGCCCACAACTGCTTGCCGGAGGCGCCAGCGTACGCCACGGTGGCGTAGTCGAGGCCCGAAGTCTTGCCCGGGCTGGTCCCGGTTACGTAGACGACGTCGGCGCGGCTCACGGTGATGGCCACCGGCACGTCGACCAGGTTCGCCCGCCCGTTGTAGCGGCTGGCCCACACTTGCTTGCCTGTGGCGGCGGCAAACGCGGCCGTGGAGTAGTCCCACGCAGCCGAGCCCGACCCTTTGCGGTGGGCCGTCCTGATAACGAAGACCATCCGGCCGTCCGGGCTCACGGCGAGGCCCTGGCAGGGCTCGCCTCCGACGACCTCCAGGCTGAAGCCGCCGCCGCAGCTTAGCGAGTGCTTGAAATAGGCGCTCGAGTTCTCCCACGCCTTCGCGCCGGTGCTGGCGTCGTAAGCGACCAGGCTGGAGCCGACGGCGAACACCAGGCCCTCGCGCGGATCTGCGGCGATGGAGTGAGCGGTGCCGCCGTCGTGCGTGCTGGTCCACAGGGCCGAGCCCGGCGCGGTCCCGCTGACGGCCGGGGAGCCCAGGGCCACTGATCCAGGCGCGATGAGCACTACCGCGAACGCGATCGCCGTTGCCAGCGCGTACCCAAGCCGACCTGCTCGCATGGCTCACATCCTGAGCGTTCGTGACCGCGCCACTAAACCTGACGGCGTTCCATACCGGCGGCATTCCATACCGGATAAACCTGACGGTATTCCATACCGGAGACGCTCGGGGTCGCAAACCGGTTTACATCGCGCCGCCTGCACGCGGGAGCAGGCAGCCGGCTGCGGGAAGGTCGAGTCAGGCGAAAGCCCTAGCCGGCCGGCCTCGGCGAGCACTCCTTAGCAGAAAGCGTGGTCAGCGCTGACCGAGCGAGCGGATCAGCCGCCGCCGCCGCAGATTTCGGCGGTCGGTCCGCGCGTAGGCAAGTTGGCCTGATGGGTGAGTTCACGTCCGCGAGGCCGCCGTGCTCGGCAGCTACAAGGACGGCGTGCTCGAGTCCAGCGAGCCGAATGTGCGACCAGACCGGGAGCGGGATAACTGCCGGCACCGAGCTGTACGCGACGCGTGCCCAGCTTGCGCTGGATGAGCAACTCCTCGCCGCAGCCGCACCGCGTGACACAGGCGCGTCATCTTTGTCCATGCAATGGTAGCGTGGACATTGTCCACGGGCAGGATAGTATTGATGCTCATGGCCAGGGAGCGCCATCAGCGCAAGCAGGTGGAGCAGGCTCTCAGATACGCAGAGTCCGAAGGCTGCGAGGTCGAAGTGCGGCACGCCGGTCATACGTGGGGTCATGTGGTGGCGCCGAACGGGCAGCGGCTGCGGGTCTGGAGCACGCCCAAAGACGCCGATGTTGCCGCCCGCATCATCCGGCGCTTCGTCCAGAAGAATCAGGAGGACTGACAGACATGGAGACCTTCGCCTTCCGCGTCCGGCTGCGCGACGCCGTGACGGACTCCGACGCCGACCGTCTCCACGAGGCGCTCGACGACGAGATCGGCATCGAGGACGGGCCTCGCGGGCACTTCATCGGGTTCGAGCGCCACGCTGAGTCTTTCCTCGATGCCGTCCTGGATGCCCTGGCCAAGGTAATGGAGCTCGGATTGGAACCCCTGGCGGTGGAAGACGAACTGGTGTCTATCTCCGACATCGCGGAACGGGCCGGCCGCAGCCGCCAGTCAGTCTCCATGCTGGTGAACGGCCAGCGCGGCCCAGGGAACTTCCCCCGCCCGGCGGCCGGCAACGTGCGCAGCCCGCTGTGGCATTGGGCCGATGTTGCCGCCTGGTTCGAGGACCGGGGCGCAGACGCTCAGGCCTTCGAAGATCGGCTCCAGGCAATCGCCTCGATCAACGGCGCGCTCGCTAACCGTGTCCTAGCGCGCATGCGGCCAGCGGACGTCCGCCGGATTCAAGAGCGACTCGCGGGCTAATCCCTGACTGGAAGGTCTTCCCTCTCCGATCACGATGACCGAGCGCACTGGCGCACCGCGGATCACACACAGCCTGAAACGCGAAGAGGCCGGAAGAAGCCCAGGCCGATTCTGGCGGATGCCTCTTATGACCTTGGCCTACCGCGATTGAAGCCAGCTGCGGCCCCATCCCCAGGAAGATCACGGTCAGTGATCAGCAGTCGTGCAGGCAGAGCTCCCGACGGCTCGTTCGGCGCGCGGCGCAGCGGATCGACGAGGTGTCGTCGGCCACGCCGGATTGGAAATTCCGGGCCGTTGTCTCGTCAGGCGCTGAAACCAGTAGCCGTTCCGGTGAGACAGTCCGCACTCGCGCGAATGATGTCGTCAGTTGCCCGGTGTCTCACGTCCCAGGCGATGTTCTCATCTGAGACATGGCTGGAGTGCGACGGCGCGGGCAGGAGTGCCCGGCCTGGCGTCGGCCGCTGGATGATCGGGGAACGTGCGCCAGATGTGGCCGTTGACGGGGAGTAGCGTGCGGGCAATGGCGCCTGGCGCGCGACGATTTGCGGGTTTTGGGCCGTCTATCTGGATTTCTATGGCAGGCTTTTTGTCCGGGACGGGTTGCCGCGACGTGAAGGAGCGGAACGGATGGTATTGGCAGGGCGTGGTCTTATCTGCCGGGCCGTGCGCGCGGCGGGAGCAGTGGGCGCGGCGTTGGCCTTCGTTGCGGCGGCGCCGGGGACTGCGCTGGCGAGCTGGACACCTGGCATCGTTCTGAATGCGTCTGGGTGGGCCGGGGGCTCGTTCGCGACAGCGGTCAACCGGTACGGTGACACCCTGTTCGCGCTGGGGGTCATGAAGCAAGCTACACCCCATTACTGGCAGGTTCAGGTCAGGACCAGGTCCGGTAGCGGCGCCCTCGGCCCGCTGCACGCCATGTCCATGCAGATCCCGGCGAACGACCGCCCCGAACCGGCGGCGGCGGTCAGCGACAGCGGGAGCGGAGTGGTGGCGTGGGTGACTGCCCAGAGCGTCATGGCGGGACTGGTGTCGTCGGCCGGGAAACCCGGCCCGCTGCTGACCCTGAGCCCGGCAGTCGTGCCCGCCGTCAGCCTGCTGCGAGTTGTGATGTCGCCGACAGGTGAGGCGTTCGTGGCCTGGGACGGGAACCAGGGCCTTCAGGGGCGATTCATCAGCCCAGCCGGGAAACTAGGCCCGACGCTGAACCTCGGCGGTGGCGGGGTTCAGATGCCCCAGGTGGCGATCGGCCGTAGCGGCATCGTCACGGTCGCCTACACGGACATACTCGGGGTCGAGGCGGAACGGGTCACGCCCGGCAGTGTCTCCCCGACCCGGCTCATCATTTCCACCGGCGGCGTCACCATCTACAGCGTGACAGCAATCGCCGACGACACCGGCGGGGATACGACGTTCGCGATCATCGCCGTCAGGAACCTCAGCAACGGAGGCCAGCAGATCAGCCTGATGGCGCGTGAGTGGTACCACGGCGGGACGCTGGGCCCCGCCGTGCGGATCGCGCCGGCCGTCGACGACTGGACATCGCGTGTTGCTGTCGCGGCGGGCCAGTCAGGGGACTCGGTCCTGGCATGGACCGACCACCCCGCAGGCGGCAAGTCCTATGTGTACAGCCGCCGGTTCTCCCCGGCAGGAACGCTCGGTCCCGTCGCCACGCTCGGCACAGGTTTCGGCCCGGTAGCCGCACTCGACCCTTCGGGCAGCGGGATGATCACCTGGCAGTCGTGCGTCATGCCTGTGCCCGGGGCGCTGCCCTGCCCTGGGCCCTTCCTGATCTGGGCGCGGCTTGTCACGGCGACAGGCGGCGCGGTCGGGCGCCAGTTCACGCTGACCTCCGATGGCATTTACCCGGTCCTCGGCGAGAGCTGGGCAGGCAAGCTCACGGCAGTCTGGGTGCAGCCAACTGGGTCTGTTCCCATCCGCGCGCGCTTCGGACCGTGACTTTCACACCCCCCGGCGTTCGTGGTCGCCGACTGGGTACCGAGGCTTGCGAATCGTATCGAGTCAGTAGACATTCCTGATCGGCGCTCCGGGACATCTGCGTCCTGCAGGCGAGGTAACTGGTTGTGCCCGCTGTGCAGGCAGTTCAAGGACGCGATCGCAGTCGACTGCCTACGAGCGGGTTTGCTCGAAATCGGCCAGAACCTCGGCGAGGGTGTACCGGCCAATGTCGCTAAGCACGGGATTGTCCGCCGAATATGCAGCGGCTCTCAGCCCGATGTGCAGCGCCCAGGCGCGTCCCCGAGACCAGGTTGCATCATCAACGGCCAGCGCGCTGCGGAAGACATCACGAGAATCAGCCGGCAGATACGTCCAGGCCACCATGAGATCGCATGCCGGGTCGCCCACTCCGAGAAGGCCGAAGTCGAGCACAGCGCTGAGCTCATGGCCCTCGACCAGCAGGTTGGCCGGGTGAAGGTCGCCGTGTATCCAGACCGGCTGGCCTGCCCACGCCGATACGGCTAGAGCTGCCTCCCATACCCCCAGCAGTGGCCCGACATCGAGACTGTCCTGCAGAACTGCAGCCGAAGCTCTGGTGTTGTGATCGTGAGCGGCGAGTGCAACGCCGCGGAACTCGTGGACGGAGCCGCCGGCAGGTCTATCGCCTGCAAGGCTGCGATAAACCGGGCCAGGCTCGTTGCCGCCCGGCCCAGATCAGCGACACGTGTCAGGGCGGCAAGCTCGCCGGTCAGCCAGGGGCATACTGTCCAATGCCACGGATACCCCTCACCAGGCACGCCGTGCCCGAGCGGAACAGGGACTGCCAGCGGCAAATGCGGGGCAAGGACCGGAAGCCACCGATGCTCCTGGCTGACGTGCTCGGCGCTGACACGACGGCGCGGCAACCGCGCCGCTAGGCCGGATCCCAGCCGGAAGATCGTGTTATCCCAGCCAGCAGACTCGACCGGCTCGACAGCCAAGCTTGCCCACTGCGGGAACTGCACTGCCACCAGGCGGCGGACGAGCGGAATGTCGATCCGCACGTCGGCCGCAGGCCTGGTGCCCGGCACTGAATCCAAGGGAGACCTCCCGAGCGGTAACGAAGGATGAAGATGATCTTCCATTTCACGATCCCGGCGTGCGACTCGTGTGCGACGAGGAGCGGCGCATCGGAGTCACGAACGGTCTGCGGCGATACGGCTGCAGTAACCGGCGATGGGGCGGACCACACGCATTTGCGCTGGTCAACGCGATAGTTATCTGACTGGTGGTCAGGGGCGGGTCGAACCGCCGACCTTCCGCTTTTCAGCCTGGCCGACGATCGTCCAAGACCTCCGGTACCTTACAGCTTGTGGCGCACGACGCGTGCCCGTAACGCGTCGCTGGTCCAGCATGATCCGGAACATGCACGGAACGGTACGGACGAGAGTACCTACTGGCTCACCGACGTACTGACCCACGCTGGCCAGGCCCCTGCCTGGCACAACGTCGACGGCGACCCCCTCGGATGGACGAGCGGGTAGCGCCGGGCACATTCCCGCCGCCGCCATCGAGGTCGCACTGTCAGCTCGGGAAGCTGCATTTGGCGGCCCCTAATACGGCAGCCGCCATTTGGCCTGTGAGCTGGGGTGGGGCAGGTGCGGGGTGGTACGGCGTGTCTGGCGTAAATAGCGCAGCCGCCTCTTGATCATGCTCGTGTGACCAAACAACAATCAAAGGCGGCTGCTGCCGTCAG
>WNFD01002122.1_pt1 | contig 20012 bp, 21 predicted proteins | sample 5400491 | NCBI WGS metagenome assembly WNFD01 (sample SAMN13153343, study PRJNA577476) | soil metagenome | isolation source: 120 cm saprolite under Douglas fir tree site 2 hole 2 replicate 2 | place: USA:California | collected 2015-04-18
CGCTCACGCGCGTTAGTCTAGCAATTCTCCGCCTCTCGCGCCGTCGGCCCGATGAACGTGCGGGAATTTGCGGCTGCGTTCGTATCAGGAAGTCGCCTCCCGGAACCGAACGAAGCGCAAATCTTCAAGGCGGGTCTTCGGACCGTCCCACTATGCCACGGCTCTGCCTCGTCCGCAGCCCGGAAGCCAGAAACGCCTGTTCCAGGAGTGTTTTGTACAGAGATGACAACGGTTCGCACCAAGCGCGGGTAAAATACAACCTGAAGAGTTCGGTCGGCGATTCGAAGCTCATTAATTTCGTTTTCGGCTCGCCATGGCATTATTCGGAAATCGCAGGCGAGCGGGTGAAAACCAGCGCTTGTAGTGCGAACCTCGTGACGAATGCCTTACTATGCTACAATGATAAGGCTTTAGCTACGGGTTCCGAGTTCGGACTGACTAAGGAGGGCTATGAGTATTGATATCCAGGCATTGGAAGCGAACTTATTGTTCAAGGCTTTAACGTTTGCGGCCTACAAGCATCGGCATCAGTTCCGGAAGGGCACCAAGCCCGTTCCGTACATCAACCATCCGATAGCAGTCGCAGGCTTGCTCGTGAGCGTCGGGAACGTCAGGGATACCGAGACCATCATGGCTGCTCTTCTTCACGACACGGTTGAAGATACTGAGACGACCTTGCTGGAGCTGGAAAACGAGTTCGGTCGCCCAGTTTCGGAATTGGTCGCTGAAGTCTCGGACGACAAGAGTCTGCAGAAGCAAGAACGGAAGCGACTTCAAGTAAAGCACGCGTCGACGCTTTCTTGCCGCGCTAGACTCATCAAACTGGCGGATAAGACCTGCAACTTGAGAGATGTCGTCGGCGATCCGCCCGACGGATGGTCTTTGCAACGAAGACAAGAATACTTCGATTGGGCCAAGAGCGTCGTCGACCAAATCCGCCGAACCAGTGTGGAGCTGGAGAAAGCATTCGACGCCGCATTTTCAAAACGACCTTGAGGGACGAAGCGCTTCAGCTAGTGGTCTGTAACGTTGAACACGGTAGTGGACTGTCGTATCGAAACCAAGCCGGACGACCCCCACCTACCTCCCCCTGGTCAGGGGGAGGGATTTCCAGCGATACCGATGTCAATGTTACAGCCCACTAGGTAGGTAAAGTTTAACCAATTCAGAGGAAGGTGTTGAATGGCAATCCTGAGCCGTGGACTCACAACAGATTTCGTCAATGCATTGAGCGCTACTTATAACGAAAGCTCTTGGTGGAAATCGATCGTAGACGATCCGGAGTTGTTCGTTACGCCGCGTAACCTCGGCGTGGGGAGTTCAGATCGGCAACCAACCGAGTCGCTAGTCATCAGCAACCCGCGCCGCGGAAGAGAAGCAAGTCTGATTCGCCTGCGATCTGGTCCTCCCTAGCCAGTCGCCTTGACTATCGCCTATACGCACGCTGAACGCCGCGGCTCATAGTTTCGTGAAGCCGTCCGCGCTCCACTGTTCCGAGCCAACTGCGTTATGGAGAAGAACAGCCCGTCCGGATCGTATTTTCTTTTGATTTCAGCGAGGCGAGGATCGTTGCTCCGCCAGGCCGATGGTCGAAGTCGAAGACCGGCTGCTGAAGCACGTGTTCGAGGGCATAGTCAAACAACGCGGTTAGGGCATTTCGACTGGGAAAAGCCAGCTCAGGCCAGTGCTCTTTCCACCATTGCACGTCCCACATGCGTTGCGCCGGCAAGCTTCCGATAACCAGCCGCCCTTCGATCGAATATGCCTGCGGCGAACGCGCCACCCAGTCCAGAAACGGCTGCCAGACCTTTTTCGCCTGCCCTGTGTCCAATCCCTGCGAGACCATGTTGATGACGAGCTTGTTGTCGGGATTCACCCGGGCCTGCTCTCCCCAATGGTCGTTGAGGAGATGCTCCTGGTAGAAGCTCACGAATTCACGGATCAGGCGCCGATAGGCATCATCCGACGCTGCTTTGATCGTGAAGTTGGCGATGCCGACAAACTCGGGAAGATCATGAAGACGCAGTTTCAGCTTACTCAACACACCATAGGTGCCGCCTCCGCCGCCTTTCAGTGCCGAGAACAGATCGGAGTTAGTGCATGCATTAGCGACGCGAATCTTGCCGTCCGCAGTGACTACTTCGGCTTCAAGCAAACCTCCCGCGGCAGGGCCGTAATGCTTCGAGAAACTTCCAAAGCCACCACCTTGAATCAGACCCGCCACGCCTACTGTCGTGCATCCGCCACCTTGAACGTATTCCCCACCCTTGGTCGTAACCGCGTCGTATGCCTGTGTCAGCGCCTCGGGTTCTTTTTCGTGGATCTCCAACAGAGCGCTGGTAAACGTGTCATCGTGTGCCGATGTCTTGCGCGCCACAACTGCTCGCAGGTAGCCACGATACGCTGCCATATTCTCAGCGTGATGCACTTGTTCCGCAGGGGTTGGACGTCCGAAAGTGAGGCTGGCGCGATCGCCACACCATTGTTTGAGTTGCTGCCAGTCGCATTAGGGAATACCCAGAAAGCTAAAGATCACGGTCGCAGGGTGCTTCATCAGAACACACCGTAACCGGTGATGTTGACCACGCCGCCTTCCGAGGCGGGGTTCCCGAAAGAACGTACCGACATAATGCCGCTTTTGCACTGTGCTTTGAGGGTAATCCGGGCACTTCGCCAGCTCGCGCTATTGCTCCTGGCCACCAAGGATCGCAGCCATTGTGCTCGCGTTCATGATTCCGAAATTCTGGTAACAGGTATTAATTAACTATACGGGGAAACCGTTGGGCAACAGTTCTATGGCGGGCTTGGCCAAACCAGAACTTCATCTCGCGCAGCCGCTTGGTTGGTTGGATCAGCTTGCGGCATTGCTCGCGCGGGAGCTTGCGCCGAGCGCGCGCAAATTCCGCACGGCCTTTCGCATCACCATGATTGCGACGATCGGCTCAGGTCTGGTCGAGATTTGTCACGTCAACAACGAGCTCCGCACTTACATCGTCTGGCTCCTCGTTGGAGCGGCACCCATGATGTCTTTTCGGAAGGCGGGTACGTTCCTGATCGCCGAAGCGCTCGCGCTTGCTTCATCAGTTGTGATGGCGGGAACATTGGCGGAAACGCCCTGGCTTACGCTCCCGTTTCTATTCGCATTAGTTTCATTTTCAACCTACGTCGGAACAATTCGGAAGCTCGGCGCTGGCCTTCTCCTGATTGAGGTGGTCTGTCTCGATACCTTTTACGGCGTTGTGTTTGCGCCTCAGGAAATCGGCTGGGGCGCGGCGGGCGCGTTCGGCGGGAGCGTGATCGCCTTCGGCTTGATTGTTCTATTCGACAACTGGCTGTGGCCCGATCGCAGCGAAGCCATCCTCATGGAGTCGCTGGGAGCGAGCGTCGCGCGGGCGCGTTCGCGGTTTCTCGAGGCTTCAAAATGTTTTTTAGACAGCGAAGGCCTGTCGCGGCCGCCGCTGCCACCCCCGACTTCGGACCTGCCCGGACATATGGTGCTTCTCAATCAAGCGGTGACTGAGGGCTTGTCCGAGCATCGCCACGCGATCCTGCTTGCTGCTATTACGCGCATGGCACGTATCTATCTGGAGGTGGATCGCTTGATCATTGCGGCACGCAAGAAGGCACCGCGAGAGATTAGAACGATGGTGCGACTCGAGATTCAGGCGACGGTAGAGGCGATTGCGGTGGCCTTGAACGAACTCGCCCATGAACTACCCAGCTACATCTCTCTTGGCCCCGACAAGCCCCCTCCCGCTTCCCGAACGCGGGCGCGGTTGGCGATGGACACTCTTACTGCGCGCGTCATTCAGGTCAGACCTGCATACATCGGCACGGCGAGTCCGGCGGAGATCGAGAATTTCGCGTCTTTCACTGATTCGCTGGCTGCGTTGACCCGGCACATCGAGCGTCTGCTCGACGAACCTCCGCAGCCGCCGGTCGTGAGGCTGTCGAACAGTGCTGCCCCTAGGTTGACCGACGCTCCGGATCCTGCCCTTCTCCACCATTCGCTGAAGGTCGGCCTCTGTGTTGTGATCGGATACATAATTGCCATTCTTACCCAACGCGCCGATGAATCTGTAATCCTCATTACGGTACTAATAACTGCGCTTCCTACTTATGGCGCGTCGCTCCGCAAGATGATTCTGTGGATCGTCGGGACCATCATCGGCGGGGCCGTTTCCGTTCTGGCTATCATCATTGTTGCACCCAACTTCGAGACGCTTCCCGCTTATCTGCTCACTGTCTTCATCGTCTTCTACATCTCCGCATACACCTTGCTCACCAGCGGACGTCTTGCATTCGCGGGAAAGCAGATCGGTATAACGTTCGCGCTGGTGTTCGGCAGCCTGAGCCCGGCCACTAATATCTATGAGCCGCTCTGGCGCATCTGGGGAATTCTCCTTGGCACCTTTGTCGTGGCGATCGTCGCTTTCATATTCTGGCCGGAATACGCCGGTGACTCTTTGTTGCCAAGGCTGCGGAGTGTCATTCGCGAGACACTCGCGCTGGCACCCGGCGGTTCCTCCGCGAACACCGAGAATGAAATCCACCAAGCGAACTCAGAGACTATGCGCGTCCTCGCCGAAATTCTGGAGGTCGCGGATGATGCGCAACTGGAGGGCCGCACTAGTATGGTAGATCACAACGCGATCGTCGAGGCGGCCGGCACGCTGCGCCGGATCGCGAACCGGTTGGCCTCAATAGCGACCGGGCGGATCGTTACCCCCATGCTTCCACTCGACCCGGCCACCGAGTCGGCGCGCGAAGCGGTCCTCGCTGCGATTCGTAGTCAGCTTCAGTCCTGGCTCGACTTCTTTGGCAACGACGAGTGCCTCAACGCGCATCTCGCTCAGAGAGTCGCGCTAACGCATTCGCCTGACGAGCTGAGAAAGCCGCTTGGACAATTCAGTTCACGGCTCGAAGCAGAAAAGTTCGCGCGACTCGAATCGTGGACTCTCGAGCAGCGCCGCGCGATCCTGGCGGAGCTGCAGTCGATGCGACGTCTCGAATTTCTGGTCTCCGAGTTGAATCGATGGCTCGGGCAAATTCCGGGCCCGGCCTCGAACCCAGTTTCTCGCATGTTGATTCCCCAAACCTAGCAGGCTGCGGAAAAAGGCCTTCCGCAGCCTGCTTTCCCTCTCTGTAATCTCCCGCACAGGGGGAGAACTCACTAGCGGAGCCGAAAGGGCGGAGCGAGCTAACGAGTCCGCGAGGGGCGAATCAAGAAGGAAGGAAGCCAATTTTATCGCAGGGTGTGGAAAGATTCCTCATAATGAATTACGTTTTTCCGCACCCTGCTAGTGAGCTCGCTGAATAAATGAGCCTCTCTTGAAGCCCTAAGAAAGGCGCCCTTTTCCCCGGGTCCAGGCGGGAGAGCCTGGTAGCCCAGTATTCTCCTGCAATTCGAGGTTGAGGTCCTTCAAGCGGGTGTTGACCTTTAGGCGAACAACCACGAAGCTCATGATCAATCCTTGGAAGGCCGTGCTTAACCTCATGTGAGAGGATCGTATGGACCCGAGACAGGTGATTGCCGCGAAGCTTGCCGAATGGAACCTGACGCTCAGTGATGCCGAAATCGAGCAACTCGTGCCCGCGTACGAAAACCTACTTCGCTGGCAGTCAGTGCTCGAAAGTATGCTCCGCTCCCGCAACATAGCCGACGGGATGAACTTTCCGGAGAGCGAGCCTATAACTATTCACGCGCTCGATCGAAAGGGTGCAATACGATGACCAACGCTGACGAGTTGGCGTATTTGCCGATCGCGCAGCTCGCCCCGCGCGTTGAGCGCAAGGAAGTTTCGCCGGTCGAAATCGCCGAAGCAATTCTCACCCGTGTCCAGCGGTTGAATCCGCGCCTCAACGCCTATTACACGGTCTTTGGCGACGAGCTGATCGCGGCCGCCCGCAACGCCGAGAGCGAGATTGTCCGCGGCTCCTACCGCGGCCCGCTGCACGGCATTCCGCTTGGAATCAAGGATATCTACGAATACGGCCGCACCACGTGCGGCTCCAAGCCGTTGGACAATTATCGCGCCGAAAAGCAGGCGACCTCGGTTACCAGGCTAATCGAGAGCGGCGCGCTGATCCTGGGCAAGACCGCAACCTACGAATTTGCTTTTGGTTTCCCCACCAACAAGTCGTATTTCAAGCCGACGCGCAATCCCTGGAACCTGGCTTACGATGCGGGCGGCTCCAGCAGCGGTACCGCATCGTCGGTCGCCGCCGGACTCGCCTACGCAGGGATGGGTTCATGTACCGGAGGGTCGATTCGGTGGCCGGCGCAGTGCTGCGGCATCGTCGGATTGAAACCGACCTACGGACGGGTCAGCCGCGCCGGCGTCTATCCGCTGGCGTGGAGCCTCGATCATGCCGGTCCGCTGGCGCGAACCGTCACTGATGCAGCGTTGATGCTACAGGGATGCGCCGGCTACGACCCCGCGGACCCAGCTTCCGCGAACTTGCCGGTGCCGGACTTTACCGCACAACTAGGCCGCGACATCAGGGGCATGCGCATCGGATTACTGCGCTCGCTTTACGAGGGCAGTTGTGACGCGAAAGTCCGTGCCCCATATGAGGCCGCGGTCCGGGAGTTCGAGCGCATGGGTGCGCGAGTCATAGAAGTACCGTCCGTAACCTTTTCACAGGCCCAGGCAATCGCGTGGCCGGCGATATTCGCCGAAACCGCAGCGGTTCACGTCGATAACGTGCGTAATCGAGGCGACGATTATAACCCCCACGCCAAGCTGTATGTCGCCTTTGGCCTGCTGGTGAGTGGCGCGTGCTATCTGATGGCCTCGCGCGTCCGGGCGCAGGTCCGCGACGATCTGCTCAAGACGCTCGAAAGCACGGTCGATGTCCTGATGCTGCCAACGTCGGGGACCCAGGTGCCGCGCGTTCCGGAGGATTCGCCCGGCTTGAATATTGTTGCGGAAGATTTCGCGATCTACACACCGATCTTCAATTTCACCGGGCTGCCGGCGATACAAGTGCCGTGCGGGTTTGACAGCGATGGTCTTCCGGTCGGTTTTCAGATTGCCGGCAAGCCTTTCGACGAAGCCACGATCTGCCAGGTGGCCTTTGCTTACGAGCAGGCAACCACCTGGCACACCCAACATCCGAAACTGTAATTCGGTGAACCTAGTGGCCTGTAACGTTGAAAACGATAGTGGACTGTCGTATCGAAACGAAGCCGGACGACCCCCACCTAACCCATTCGTCGCTGCCGCTCCTCAGGGCAGGCTCTCCTCTTCCCTGGTCAGGGGGAGGGATTTCCAGCGATACCGATTTCAATGTTACAGCCCACTAATGCCTGGTTGCATAATTTTGCGCAGCGGGGTTTTGAGTGCTCGACTCGGCGTCCTGGGACCCTGCGGTCCGCCGCGACGGGCGTGTTTGCCCCCGTCCCCTTGACCGAGACTGTCGATTTTCATTTTCTCTCGTCTGTCATCCTGAGCCGGTCGCGCGACGGCACGGCCGTGTCACATCAGGCGGAACGACGTGAAGCCGAGCAAACGAGTCCGCGAGGTGCGTTCCGAAAGGATCTCGCGGCGCACTCTTTTGCGCCGTGATGCTCTGACAGTGCGCGCATCGCTGAATCACGCCGCTGAAAAAATGGCGGCGCGAGATCCTTCGACTGCGCTCAGAGTTTGTGAGTGAATTGATTTTGCGAAAACTCAGCCCTTGAAAATGCTCATGTTTTTTCCCATGAAGGAGCACTTTTGCCAATTCACTCACAACTCTCAGGATGACGGAACCGACTCATGGGGCAGGGATTTGAGCATGTAATGGCGTTTACGCCGGATGATGACCGTCGGCAATGGCATTGTCTCGCTGGCCTCTTATCGCGGCATCCTGGACATTACTGGAGCGCGGAAGGTGCGGCTTATTTTCGAATGGGTCGCTATCCGGAAGCAGTCGATGCTCTGAAGCAAAGTGAGCAAGGTAATCCGTACCTCCACATGTGGCTCATCTGTGCATACTCCGAATTAGGGCGGGAGGCGGACGGGCGCGCGGAAGCGGCGCAAGTTCTCCGCGTCAGCCCCGGTTTCTCTGTGGAAGAGATGAGGCAGCGGCTGCCTAGAGCTTGGCTTTGGCAGGAACCGAAGTGGGTACAGCGTTGTCTTGCCGAGTTGCGCGAGGCGGGGCTGAAATGAGGGTCAGGGCAGCGAGGACCGGTAAGCCGTAGGCACGACACACCCCTTGTCTTGGAGCTGGCGAGTTACGAATAGTAACCGTGTCGCGGATGACTCCAGTCTTAGGTGTTTGGCAGGACTCAAGCGCCGAATCTCTCTGCGGCGCGAGCCTTTGCTTTTGCGGGCTCTTCTGCTCGATTCTTCGGCGGTGCGTTCGTTTCGAGCGCACGGAGGAGGCGGGTCGAGATGCTGGCTATATCATCGACTGCTGCCAGGAAGGCGCCTTCGTTTGCCTTCGACGGTTTGTTAAAAGCACTGATTTTTCTCGCGAACTGGAGCGAAGCAGCTCGAATCTCTTCCGCAGTGACGGGCGGAACAAAGTTGAAGAGGTTTTGATGTTCCTGCACATTTCGCTATGGCCTCAAGATATCAGGACGCATAGCCGTCTGACAGACGGTCGATTTGGACTTCGGGCAGCTTTGTCGGAGATCGACCATTGCATCTTTGATCCGCTGAAAGTTAGACGCGTCTTTTTCGTCGAATGCCATAGGTCACTTCCTTTTGGTTGCAGTGGAAGATAACCGTTGGATGACTCCCCGCATCTACGCCAGTTAACTTTGATGGCCCCGTACTTCATTTCTGAAAGTTCAGTCCTGGCAAAACGACTCCGATGGAAGCCCTGACCGCTCTGATCGAGGCATTCGGATTTCACGGCATGCATACTTTTTCCTGCAGCGCGGCGGAAGCCAGCAGCCGGAAATCCGCGAGGTTGAGAGTGTAAATCCGATCGGCACCCGACCTGGCCGCGCCGCCCATGAGCAACGCATCGTAAATCTTCGCTCCGCTCCATCCGCCATTTCCAATGACTCTGAGCGCCTCGAGGTAATCCTTTTTCCCGATGGGTACGGCCTCGAAATGCGGCACAATGTTGTCGGTAATGATGCGTACCGCCTCCGCCGGGTGTATGCGCGGCTGCACCGGCAGTCGCGTGAGCGCGGCGTACACTTTGGCGATTGAGTGAGCGCTCATGAACCCCTTGTCCTTTCCCGCCACCACCGCCGCAGGGCCGGCCATGCCTGCGCGTAATGCGGGTGGCTCCGTTCGGGAGCGGCCACCAGAAGGTTAGTATCGAAAAACACTTGCACCATTTAGGTCTTCAGAACCGACTCGATCCGCTCCTCGCGCACATCCTGAACCACGCGATCCCAGTTCGCGCCCGGTTGCGCCACGCCCTGGTGCACCCACAGCCCGTCGATCTTGATCATTGATGGGCGCTGCTCGACTGCGCGCAACAACAGCCCGCCCGTCTGTTCGATAGCCTCCAGTTCGCTGTCCGGCTTAAGGCCAAGACGTTCCCGCAGAGGCTTCGGAACAACAATCCGCCCCGATTTATCGATCTTAAGTGTCGTGCCATTTGACAATGCCATATACCATATTCTAAGGCACTAATAGTTCGGACACAAAACTAACCATCCCCACCAGACGGACCGCGCTTGGATCCGAAGTCAACCTCGCGGGCGCGATGAACTGCGGCGCGATGAGCTGCGCCGCGATGCGACTGACGCCGAGAATCATCTCTGGAAGCGCTTGCGCAATCGGCAGCTCGGCCTTAAGTTTCGGCGGCAGTACCCCATCGGGCCCTACTTTGCAGATTTTTGTTGTCACGAGCGCCGATTAGTGATCGAGCGTCAGAAGGTCCGACTCGGCCATTCGGGCATGATCTTGGTTCGGAGCGCTTTCCTCGTTTCCCCCAGTGTGCTGTAACATTGAAATCGGTATCGCCGGAAATCCCTCCCCCTGACCAGGGGGAGGTTAGGTGGGGGTCGTCCGGCTTCGTTTCGATACGACAGTCCACTATCGTTTTCAACGTTACAGGCCACTAGTCGCTGATTCTGAAGGCTTCCTCCTGCGAGGGTCAGGACGTCGAAAGCGTAAAACTGAAGCGGCATGCCTGCGCTACCGTAGTTTTAGTGCACGTTGAATGATGGTCGACTCTTGTCGTCGGCAGCTACAATTTTCGCGACCTATGATGGTTTCGTTCGGAATGTTTGCAAGAGCCCGCGTCAGAATAGGGAAATCGAGCTGCAAGATCATTCTCGTTCCGAGACATCAGCCTCGCGCGGCCGCTGCTCCTGATTCGCAGCGCAGCCTGGCCACCGCCACAAGAGGGGCCGACCCTATTAGTGAAGTCTCGGAAGGCCCCCATCCAGTAGCGCTAAAAGATCGGAGCCGTTTCGCGCATTCATGAATACGGCCATTTCAACGTCGCGCGCCCGCCATTTGAATCCGGTCGACTCCGACAGCACCTCTGCCACGGTGCGACACCACCGGGTCCATTGCGAGTAGAATTTCCAATCCCCGGGAAGTGCGAGCGTGGCTTTCTTGTGCCGAAGAAACGCTTCTGAGGGCAGCAGCAAGCCGCGCGCTTCGGCTTCGGCCGGATTTTCAGCGAAGTACCTGCAGACCCATTTCGCGATCCAGCGGTCACACAGTGGAAAGCGTTCCGGACACATAAAGGCTGGGAACGCCGACGCGACCGGAATCCCACCACTAGTCAGGAAGAGGAGCTCTTGAAGCATCTTGAATTCATGTTGGCCGCCGCTTTCCACAAAATCTGAGCATGCGTTCCAGATGTCAGGAGCTCTGTATCCAATCTCCCGCAAATTTTCGACCAGCCGGCCTGCTAGGTACTCGCCGAGTTTCCCGCTGCTGGCAAGTTTCCAGAAGATCACCTCGTACCATGCCTCAATCGATCGCGGAGCGAATTCTCGGAACCGCGCCTCAAATCGCATGGTGTCGTCGCGGTCCCCGCGCTCCAGATCGAAATTGAACCATCGCTCTGCCAAGCGGAAGCGGACGCGAAAAAGAAGTTCACTGGCTCTATCGATAGGATAGCGATAGCTGGAAAGTGCCTGCTGCCATTGTTCAGCTTGGTAAGTGGTCATGAAATGAAACGAGACCTCAAAGGATCTCGCCGCAGTAAAGAGTCATCCCGATCTTTGCACCAAGAGGCAGGCGCATGCCATAGATACGAAGCCGGAGAATTCATTACCGGCTGTCGTAGCCATTCTTGGTGATTCGCACTAAACCAAAAACCTCGATTCAGGGCTCTGTTCCCCCCTTTCCTAAAAAAGGAAAGGGGGAACAGACGCCGCGGTCGCCAAATTTTTGTAAGGGAATTTCCAAACTCAGGAGATACCCCAGTTCCGAACAAAGTGGCGCCACAACCACCGACCACATCAACTGGTTATTCCGCCTGGGTTGATTCGCCTCACAGTTGGATTTTATCAATAGGCTCGAACTGAGGTTTTTGGGCTAAACCCAACCAATTAGGCGCGCTGCTTAGTCTGCCTCGGGACCAGGCTCAGCGGGCGGGTTGGGCGGCTGCGGCCGAGGGCCGTACGCCTACCGGGACTACCCGGGCACGTTCAGTTGCGTAAGATCGGCAGGAGTAGGAAACCGCGGCGCCGATTATCATCACTGCGATGCATAGTTCGAACGCCAGTGCGTAGCTGCTGGTGATATCGAAGATTCGGCCCGCCACGATTGGACCGACCATCGCGCCAAAGGTCTGCGCCAGTCCGGCCAGGCCCGACAGAAAGCCGTAGCGCTTGATGCCGAGCGACTCTGCTGTGAGCAACGGCAGAAGCATCAGCGGCGCCGCAATTGACATTCCATAGATCGGGACGAAAGTGAGAATAATACCAATGCGAGCGACGCCGAACACGATTGAAAGACCGGCCGCCTGCGTCGCAAAGCACAGCACCAATGCGACGCGCGCGGTTAGCCGGTCCGCGAGATAACCCATGACGACCTTGCCCAGCGCCGCAAAGGCGAAGACAAGGCTCATAACCAATGCAGCCGCCGACGTCGTGTACCCAACTCCTTCGAGGTAGGCGACCAGGTGAATCGCCGAACCAGTGGCGGTAAACGCAAAACAGAAATTCGCCAGCACGATCATCCAGAAGGAACGCGTGCGGAGCGCCTCATTCGTCTCGAAGCCTTCAAGCCGTTCCGCGCCCTCGGCTACCGTCATCGGAACCGTACCGGGCGGCCGGCTGCGCACGATTAGCGCGACCAGCGGCACCGCCACGACCATCATCGGCAGTCCGAGCACGATATAAGCGGTGCGCCATCCCGCCACCTGGAACACGTGGCCGGCGACCAGGGTCATCAGCGAGCCCCCAACGGTGGAACCGCTCAGCGCAATTCCCATCGCGAGACCTCGGCGCTCGCTAAACCAGTTTGCCAGCACCAATGAAGCGGGAAGCACCGTGCCGGCTGAGATACCCACGCCCAGGATCAAGTAGGCACCCATCATCGTCGCCAGCGAGTGCGCGGCGCTGGCAAGAAAAAAGGCGGCGGCGGCCAACAGCGCCCCCGCGATAATCACGATGCGCGCTTCTATCCGATCAACCAGCCATCCGACCGGTAACACGCTGATACCAGCCGATAGTGCAAGCACACTCGGCAGTAACGAGACTTCGGCCCTGCTCCAATTGGGAAAACCCCTCAGCAGCGCCGGGATAAGGACCGGCACAGTGTCGTAGCCGCCGCCGAAGACGAGCACCAGAGTTACGAACAGCGCCGCGACAATAAACCAACCCCTACGCTCGCGCTCGGTCATATTTGGTCCCCTGACAGCTGATTACCGGCAATTCCGGCTATTTTCACGCACCCCCTTCGAGCGGCGCGCTACGGTCCCCTGCTGACTGTTTCCGCCAATTTTCCGCGATTGTCCAGCGCAAAACTGGAGTGCGAGACTTGCGTGCGCGGAGCGGAAAAAGCGCACACGGTGGCCGCATAAACCTGGCATCATCTCCACTGTGCGCGCCTCGCGGACTCGTTTGCTCGCTCTGCGCCAGCACACTCCATTAGTAGAGGAAGATTTTCCCCATCAGCCAGAGCCATGATATTCTGACGCGCCGGAGGATCAGCGGGCGAGCAGCAGTCGGCTTTTATTTGCTTCGCTAATGCAATGCACCTGGGCTGTTATTCGGGAGGAACCCATGCAAAAGGTTCCGTTGAAAGACAGCAAAGGGCGAGATAAAAAACATGGCCTTACCTCGACGGTCCAACGAAGGGCGCCTGCCTCCTGGCACCAACAAGTCAAAAAGGGAGCAAGACTTCTACGCTTGGTTCCTCGACCAAGCCAAAGCGCTTCGAGTTCATCAACCTGACTTTGTAGATTGGGCCGAACTAGCCGAGGAACTCGAAGAAATGGCCCTTCGCACCAAACATGAACTAGCTGGCCACCTGGAGGAACTGTTTGCTCATTTGTTGAAGTTGCAATACGAACCGAGTGAGAACGAAAGAGGCCGAGAGCGACAATGGAAGCTTCATCTGGCCGAACATCGAAACCGTGTGAATGATCTCCTGGATGACTCGCGCGTGCTTCGTAACATGTTTGAGGATTTTAAGCGAAAAGCTTATCCACGAGGTTGCCAGCTTGCGAGCATCGCACTCGGTGAGCGCTTTCACGGAGAATTCCCTCCTGAGCCGCCGTGGACGGATGAGCAGATACGCGATGACGAGTTCTTCCCCATCCCCGCTGGCCGCTCCAGCGGGCATTCCCGCGGGTCCTGAGATTGCGGCCTAGAGTACTTAGCGACATAAATCCGCGCAAGAATGGCTGGGAGGACAGGGAGGCGTCGTTGCAATCGGATGGGGAAGGTTATCCCCGCGCAGGGAGGCCACTGACGATAGTCGTGAGCTTGGGTCCGAATTCCCAATCCCTCCACCTGACCAGGGGGAGGTGGGTGGGGGGTGGGCTGTGCGACAGGCCGAGGCAGGCATCGGCAGGCGAATTCATCGAGCAGCGCGCATGCTTCGGCGTAATGCGACTCCGGCGGAAAAGAAGCTGTGGCGTCGCGTCCGCGCAGGTCAGCTGGGCGCTTCCATTTCCTATCGATGAACTGATTGTCGATTTCTGCTGCCGGGCTCGCCGCCTCGTGATTGAACTCGACGGTTCGCAGCACGCATATGCGACCGGCGTGATTAACGGAACTCAGGCAACCCCCACCTAACCTCCCCCTGGTCAGGGGGAGGGACCAGGGGTCGTCCACTCGCTGAGCGGAAATTTTAGCGCTGATTTACGCAACTAAGTACTAGCAGCACGGGGTTCTCTGTCAGCCCGCCTTTGGAGCGCGATTGGAGTCCTTCAAATTTCCAGCGGAGAGACAATCGCTACCCGACTATTCGGCCGCGGTCATTGGAATGTACCCTTCGAGGCGGTCCTTCATGCGGATCTTCATGTAATTCAGTGAGGTCCCGATTACGTGAACGTCGTGCCCCTGATGCACTTCGGAAAGTTGTTTGCCATAGCGATTGGGTTGGGACCGCACTGCCGCGTCGGTCGACAAGCGCATGATCTTGTCTGCCGGGCGTGTCAGCTCGACGGCGGAAATTGGCACGTAGCCAGTCGCTCCGCTCTTTAATTTGACCTGTACGTAATAACGGGTCGAGCCCGTCACGTCGAGGAACTTGCCGGCATGGACGCGCTCCAGTGTACGGCTTGAAGTCTGCGGACGTGAGTATGCCCAAGCGTCCTTGTTGAGCTTAAGCATTGCATGGCTTGGTTCAACCACCGCCGCAGATGAGGATGAGGGCACTGCCGCATGATGGTGTTGACGAGAATGACGTACTGGTGGGGATGCGGTTGTGGCCGGCGCTGCACCTAGGTCTGCCGGCGGTTCGGGATCGCGCGCGGCGTTGGTCTCATCCGAGATGATCGTTGCATTCGGCAGGATGTTTGGAAACCTGCCGCTTACTCGCGCGAGCGCGGCGGAACTGAACAACAGCACCAACGCCGGAAACGCAATCGCCAGTATCAGCGATGATGCGCACGCGTGCCTTTCACGCCCGATTGCGTGACCTGCCATTTTTCTCCCCTCCCAGTCAGCACGCCCCACATACAGTGCATCGGGTCACGTCACATGGTTTGGTCTGATGCTCGTAGTGAGCCTTTTTTCGCTCAGAAAGCAGAAACCACTTATGGATATGGTGGTCGATGAAATCCCACGGCAGGATTTCGTCATGAGCATAGTGGCGGGTCACGAAAAAATCAGGATCGGGCAGGGTCGAACCGCCTGCCGCGTCGTGCTTGATGCGCCGCAGTTCCTGCCAGATGGGCCCCGCCTCCTCGTAGCCGGCAGCGCTGAGCCGTTCCAGGATTGCACCTACGCGGCGGTCGCCACGCGAGACCAGCGTCTGAAAGTAAGCATCACGCGGCGATTCGGCATCCAGATCAATCATGCTGCCGCCAAGCCGCCCCAGTTCGGCGCGGAGCATCGCCACCTTGCGCTTAATCGATTGAGGATCTTCCATCGGATCCCATTGAAACGGGGTCCATGGTTTGGGCACGAACGGATTGAGCGAAACGGTGACGCGGCCGATCGAATTCTTTTGCGCGCGCGCCCGCTCGATGATTCTGCCGGTCAGGCGCGCGATCTCCAAAACATCCTCATCGTGCTCTTCGGGCAGGCCCACCATGAAGTAAAGCTTGAGATTTTCAATGCCCTCACCAGCGAGCATCGAAGTGGCTTCGAGAATTTGCGGTTCGCTGAGATTCTTGTTGATTACCTTGCGCATCCGCTCGCTGCCCGCTTCGGGGGCGACGGTGACGCTCCGATTGCCGTTGCGTCTGAGTGCAGCGGCGAGTTGGGGAGAAATACAGTCGGCTTTCAGCGACGACGGCGACAACCGTCCACCGCCATCAGCCACCGCCGCGGCGATATCGGCAACGCCCGGCACGCTTGCCATCTCAGCCCCAACCAGGCCAATTACTTTGCGTTCGCTTAAACCCCGGGTCGCCTCGCTAATCAGCTTTTGCGGGCTCCTGTAACGAATCGGACGGTACATAAAGCCCGCCGCGCAAAACCGGCATCCCCATTGGCAGCCGCGGCTGGCTTCGACCAGATACATATCGCCGAAAACCGATTCCTCGGTCAGAATCAGCGAGGCAGTGGTGAAGCGATCCAGATCGTGGATCATGCGGCGCTTCACCCGGGCCTCGCCGGGGCCGCTATATGTAACCGTACGAATCTGCCCCGATTCGTTGACCTCCGGCTGGAAATAATCCGGCAGGTAGGCGCCGCCGACCTGGGTCAATGCTTCGAGCCTGGACTGGACCGAAGAAACACTAGCTGGAAAGCCTGTTCTGCTGCGCTCGCGTTCGTAAGCGGCCAGAAACTCCGGCACCATCTCTTCGCCTTCGCCGATCAGGAACAAATCGATGAAATCGGCGATCGGCTCGGGATTAAGAAACACCGCCGAGCCGCCCGCAATGATCAGCGGATAATTACGCCCGGCACGGTCGCAACGCCGCAATGGAATCCCGGCCATCCGCAGCATTGTGAGCACATTGAGATAGTCGGTCTCGAACGAAATTGAAAAGGCGATGATCTCGAAATCGGTCAACGGTCGTCCGCGCTCGAATGACACCAACTGGGCGCTGCCGGCGCGAATCGCCGCGCGCTCATCGGGATCGGGAATAAAAGCGCGGTCGGCGTCGACTCGGCGAGTTGATTCGAAAATATGGTAAACGGCCTGGAAGCCCAGGTTTGCCATCCCCAGCCGATAAACGTTCGGGTAAGTGACGCAGACAGAAATGTCACCACCGCGATGGCGCTGGTAGAGCACTTTTTCGTTGGCGATGCGCGCGAGCGCACGTTTGCGCAGAAACATGACTTACGTTCAGGTTATAGCCGGGAGTGGGCAGGGCTCAAGGGCCCCCGGATCACTCGGCAGCCGGGTTGGTTATCGCGCCCGCGAACAAAACCGCGCCAGTCTGTTGTTCAGTGACCGCGCAGAAGAATGGATGGTCGACGATCATCTCGAACGGCTCTCCACGCGGCGCTGCCATACTGGTGGCTACAGCTCCCACTGCACTTGCCGCCGTCGCTTCGGTGCCTTCCTCGTCCACCTTCATGAAGGTCTTCTGAATGACGAAACTCAGTTGAAGCGGTGGCGGCGGCTGGTGGGCTCGTGAAAAGTCGGCCTCGGAACCGAAGGCGATACCCATACCCATTCGTATAAGCTCGTCGTTGAGCTTTTGGCCCCAGCGCCGTTCGAAGCGTGGAAGAACGATCTCGCCTCGTTGTTCTTCACTCGCCGCCAGCTTCGTCGTCCAATCGGACCAGCGCTGCGTTGTGAGCCGCTCTACAAACCGCGCCAATCTTCCAAGAGGCGGGCGCGGCAGAAAGATGTACATCACGAAACGACTGTTGCCATAGGAGAGTCGAATCGCCTGGAGCTCGACGTCGGCGAAGTAATGATACTCGCCGGTCTGCCGCATCATCGCTATATCTGCGGGGCCACGGTTTAATGGGTAGAAGCGTCGCGGCCGGGTTTCTTTCTTATCGAAGGGCTCCGTCCATCGCCCCTTAAAATAAACCGCATCAGTAACGACGAAGCGCAACCTTGAATCCGGCTCGATTATTTTTGCGATTCGGCGATGAGTTCTGAGCGTGGTCCAGTCATTCACATCCTGTGCGGCGGCATCAGGATGACCCTGAAAATCCACATTCCGCACCTCAGCGTCATACGACTCGCGATTTACGCGGACGAAATCGGGCTCGATTGCAAAACCAGACTGTAGCCAGAGAGCGTTGGCGATATCCAACTGAACCGATGGATCGGCGTGGCCGAGAAGCTGCAAAAGCTGACGATTGGCGCGATTCATTTCAGAAGCGCTCATCGCCGCAACGCCGAGGGTTTTTGCGATCGCGGCTCGAGTGCCGCCGGCAGCGCCGTTCTGAGTCATCGCCAGCGCCATCGCTAGACTCACGGGCGAGACGATGATGTTGCCGGCCTGACCGGCTTTCAGCGACTGCAAGAGCCGGAAGCCAAAGCCGTTCGAAGCGGCAACAACCGCAGGATGTTGGTCAGCGGTTGGTTCCATCGCCGCGGTCGTTCGGGCGAGGCCCATCACCATCAGAAGCACGCCGCACCACGTCCGCATGGTTGAATAGGACAACGCTACGCCGGGTAGTGCGGTGAGCGCGCGCTGGTTGTTTCGCCGCAACGTCAACTCTTACGTAGCTTACGAAGGTGGCGCTGCGTCAACAACCATCGCAGTTCTGCGACGCCCGGCTCGATTGCTTTGGGCAGGTCCAGCGCCACACACGCACCCTTCTTGACTCGGATTGCGACGGCGCCGTTAGTGGTCAGCAACAAGGCCACCAGCTTGCTGAGTTGCGGCTCATGTCCCACCACCAGCACCTCACCATGGCGCGCGAAGGGACTCAGTGCAGTGAGCGCCTCGCGCGCTGAAACGGCGGGCGAAAGCGCGGGCAATACCTGCGGCGGCGGATTATTGGCGTACTCATCGGCGACCAATTCCGCAGTTTCCGCCGCTCGCAACAGTGGACTGGTCAGGATGGCATCAAAGCGAAGGCCCAGTGCGCGCAATCCGCCGGCTGCATCACGCGTGCGCTCGCGGCCGCGCGCAGTGAGCGGGCGTGCCTCATCGCCGCCGGACTCGGCCTCGTCCTCCGCTTCGGCATGACGCATGATGTAGAGATTCATGCGGCGTCGACCTTGCCGGTATCGTGCAGCCTGCGAACACGGTCAGGGAGTTCAGCTACGATACCCTGAAAGGGGGCGCCGGCACGTACGGTTTTCCATTTCTTCCAGGCCCGGCGGGATAGCTTGCGGCTACCCCGATGAAGTACTTGGTAAAGCGCACCAGCCGCTAGTAAGCTCGGGCCAGGGACCTCGGCGGACGCGGCAAATTCGCGCAGCCAGCCTATCGCGGTCTCCAAATCGTGCTGGGTGCCGAGAATCTCCTGGACGTTTTTCAGCTTCTTCGCGGCTCTCTTTAGGTGTTTTGGCCTGCCGCCGTCGACCATTTCCAGTGCATAGCGCAGCCGCTTGATCCTTATGCGCAAGCGATGAAATTCGCCGGGGCTCGAACGCCGGCTGAGCTTTGCCCCGGCACGTTCGACCGCGCGCACCAGCGGCTGAATCAATTCTGGCAGCGCAACACGGCCATTCGGCAATGGCGCTTGCTTGAACGTCGCTGCCGGGAGGTTCTGCACCAGCGCCTCATAACGGGGCGAGCGAAGCAGCGCACTGGCCTCCTCAAGCTGCTGCCGACGCCGCTCGGTCAGGGCGACATGCAAAGGCGTCAGCGGTTCACGGAGCGACGCGTCGATATCAGCCGAAACAGCGCCGAGGTTTTGCTGAAGCACGTCACTGTCGCGTAGCGCGCCAACGGAATGGCCGAGGAATCGCAGTTCCTCGCGCTGGCGATTAAACCAGTTTTGCTGCAGCAGGGGTTGATACAGTTCGAGCAGCCCGCGTAACTTTCGAACTGAAATGCGGAACTGGTGAATCGATTCGCCTTCTCCAGCCAGCACGCCGTCGAAGTTCAGCGCGAGCGCCTTGGTTGCCCTCATTAGCGTCTCGCGCGCCGCTGCCGGACCATCCTTCGACGAACTTACCGTCGCCGAATGCGGCGCAGGCCGGTGTGGCGCGTGCTTAACCGCGGTCACCAAAGTATCAGCCCTCCCCCGGGGAAGTTGTAGGTTTGTCTCTGCTGGGATCCGCGCTCCGCAAGTAATCGGAGATATGTTTACGCAGCTCATTCTGCACAGCGTCGATTGAACGGTGAGCGTCGACCATGACAAAACCAAATTCACCGGCCAGTCGCCGGTATTCTTCGATCAGACTGCGTTGATAACGCTGAAACGAATCAAACAGATCGGTGCCCAACGCGAGGTGCATGCCCGATTCCCAATAGTCCATGCCTTTACCCTGTACCACGCGCGGAATCAGCGACTCGACCTCGATATCGAGATAAAGCACCAGGTCGGGGACCAGCGCCATCCCGAACAAGTCACGCGTCCACGCCGGATCGGCGCCCATCGCCGTATT
>WNFD01002123.1_pt1 | contig 20006 bp, 20 predicted proteins | sample 5400491 | NCBI WGS metagenome assembly WNFD01 (sample SAMN13153343, study PRJNA577476) | soil metagenome | isolation source: 120 cm saprolite under Douglas fir tree site 2 hole 2 replicate 2 | place: USA:California | collected 2015-04-18
CCACTGCGCGATCCAAGTCGATGTACACCTGGTGAATCTCTCCAGGCACGCAGAGATTATCAATCAGGAATGTTTCTCGAATCTGCGTGGTCGTCATCGTGCGGTAACGCACCGGATCGGCGATGAAACGAGTTTTCATAGTTCGTCGTTGTTCCTTGCCTTTCGGTTCTTATGGTGCACGAGGAAAAATGTCACTTCCAAGGGGCTGCTTGAATTCCCAGGATGCGGTAAACGATTACAGCCAGCAGTCCCTATTTACCAAAATAATGACGCGCTGTCTGCACTTTTATATAGGAGCGTCCCGCTATGCGGGATATCTGGTGGCGTCAAGTTTGTATCCGTTTTCGGGTGCCTAAGAGCGCGGGTTGCTTTTGCCGCTAAGCCATTACAAAGCTTATTTTCTGAGGCAACGTACCGCATAGAGGGACGCAGCGTCACAATGTTCTTGACACTAGTTATTGGAGGCTGCCAGAATCCCGGCATTGAAGTCCAAAGGTGAAGCAATGAAGGTTCCGGCCCGACTTGATGCGGCGAGTCAACGCTGCGTCAGCCATCGGCGAACAGCATGATGTGATCGGCACCGACACGGAATCCCCTAAGAATCGGCAAACCAATAGCATCCGAGTCCGTGCCAAAGAGGAGGGGGTTGTGAGAAAAGCAGTGCACGTCGCGTTCGCGTGTTTTCTTCTGCTCAGCGTGGCCCACGTCGGTCTCGCGCAAAATACGAATTCCAGTGACATTCGTGGCACAGTAACTGATTCGTCGGGTGCAGTCGTTCCGGGTGTCACCGTTACTGTGAAAAACAACGACACCGGTGTGGTTAGGGAATTCGTCACCAACAGTGATGGCCTTTACGATACGAATTCGATTCTGCCCGGAAACTACACAATTTCGTTTAGCAAAGAGGGCTTCCAGAAACTGGTGCGCGGCCCGATCGCGCTGCAGGTCGGCCTGGTTACGATTAACGGTGACCTGAAAGTCGGCTCGAGCACTCAGGTGGTTGAGGTTACATCCGAGGCGCCGCTGTTGAAGACTGAGGATGCCCAGGTGTCGACTACTTTGTCAACGGAGCAGTTGACCGACCTCCCGAGCGTTGATCCGGCGAACGGCTGGACCAGTCTCCTGAAGCTGCTTCCCGGCGCTACCAGCACCCCGGGTGGCACCAATGGTGGCGGCAATGGTGACCAAAATCCTGGAGTCGATCAAGCCATCGCGGGAACCATGCCCTACTTCTCCAGTTACCTGGTTGACGGTGGCTCGATTTGGTTGCCACATAGCGCCAATATTGACCAGGGAGAAAGCGAGACCGTAGCCGAAGTGAACGTGATTACCACAACCGCCTCAGCGCAGTATGGCGGCGGCGGCAATGTCTTCAACCTCATCAGCAAGAGCGGAACCAATCAGTTTCACGGTACCGCCTATGACTATTTCCAGAATGATGCCTTAAACGCGAGAGACTACTTCAACCGGACCGGCCCCAAGGCGAGGCAGCGTTTCAATTACTTTGGCGGTGCGATCGGTGGGCCGATCCTCAAAAAGAAGTTATTCTTCTATTTCAACTATCAGCAGTTAGTGAATCCATTCAGTTCGATCAGCACGATCAGCGTTCCGACCGACGCCATGAAGGCTGGTTGTTTCGATCCTGCGGTCTTCGGAACCAGGCTTACGCTCGATGCTGCCCACGGTGGCGCACCGTTAACTACCAATCCCGCTCAATGCGGGGCGTTCAATCCTGCCGACCTGGCTCTTCCGACGAGCGATTTTGACCCGGTTGCGGTGAACATTCAAAACGACTATGTCAGGGCGACCAATCAGAATTTAGTCCAAAACAACTATACCTTTCTGAGCAGCGGCACAAACAACAGCAAGAAAACCTTTGGGCGGTTGGACTACAACCTGAGCGACAAGAACCGGATCAACATTACGGTTCTGATGCACGACAATCCGCACAAGCAATTCAATAGTCCTGTTTGCCCCATAAGTTGCCAGTTATTTGCGGCCGAAGGGTATAACGCGCAGTTCACGGACGTGTACTCTCCCAGCTCGTCTTTGGTAAACGAATTTCGGTTTTCGTTTGTCCGGCAGGGAAATTGGTTTGTTCCGGCGAGTCTGGGCAAGGGGTATCCGGCCAAGTTGGGATTAAAGTTCTCAATCGCGGATGAGTATCCGACCATTAACATCGGGGGAACCGGCGGCAACGGCACCCTGAATCCGTCCACGAACGCAGTTTTTATTGAGAACACCTTCATTCCCGCGGATGTAGTAACCATGGTCCGAGGCAGGCACATTCTGCACTTCGGTGGCGAGTTTATGTTCGAGCAAGATAACTCGACCCCATGGGGCAACCTGAATGGTGCGACGCTGGGATTTAGTGGGCAGTACACCAACGCCGGCGTCGGTTATGCCGACTTCTTACTGGGAGATGTGCAATCGTGGAGCGCCTTAAGCGAGCCGGAACACGGAATGCGGGCCAGGAACCCGTCGTTCTTTGTTCAAGACGACATCAAGCTGCGGCCCAACGTGACGGTCAACCTCGGAGTGCGCTCGGAAACGCATGGCGGCATGAGCGACGTCAAGAACAATATCGGAGGCTTTGATCCGACTCACACGAACCCTGTTACCAACACGTTAGGCACAATTTGGTTTGGGGGCCTAAACGGGGCGCACACTCAATCGTTTGCGACGAAGACCAAGGTGATGCCGCGCCTGGGAATCGCCTGGCAAGCGTCGAATAATTGGGTGGTGCGGGCTGGAGTTGGGCAATACGCTGCCCTGTGGAGTATGGACACTGCTGGCGGACCTCTTGGCTTCGGCACCGCCACCTTGGGGAGTTTGTCAGCCAATCCCGGCCAGAACCCAGTGGTGGAGCTTTCGGGATCGGGGGCGGTCCTGCCCTTGGTTGTCGGTCCAGATCGCAACCCTGCTGACTACATCACCCCCGCAACGCCTCAGGGAAACGGGCTGATACCCTACACCCCCTATAATCTTCCCATTATGAGTGGGTGGCAGTGGACGGCAAGCGTACAGCGTCGTTTGCCCGCGAATATGGTGTTAGAGGGGCAATACATCGGCAGCCACTGGGATAACTTACACTTCGAGGCGGACATCAACCAGGTGCCTGCGAACAAACTCGGGGGCGGTCAGAATGCGAGGCCGTATCCTCAGTTTGCGGGTATTGGACCTGGCGCGGGCGGCGCCCGTACCGGCTTGTACAACGGTATTTCGAACTATCATGCGGCGCAGGTCTTGCTTCAGAAACCGTTCAGCTACGGCTTGTCTGCCGATCTCAGTTACACATGGTCACGGCTGAAAGATGACATGGATACTTCAGGCTGGGGCAACCAATTCGGCTCCGTGTACTATCAGGACGCCTATACTCCCTCGGCCAACTATGCGGTCTCAAATTTTGACAGGCCGAACGCGTTCAAAGGGGACCTAGTATACGCGGTGCCGCTCGGGAAGGGACACCAATACCTAAGCTCGCCTTTCGCGGATGCGGCGCTCGGCGGTTGGCGTGCGTCAGCTTCCTGGGTGGCCGAATCGGGAGCTCCATTCACTGTGGTTATGAACAACGCTACGAACTCAGGCGCGCTCGACGGATCCTGGTATCCCAACTTGGTCGGGGATCCGCACGTGGCGCACCAGACGATCAATCAGTGGTTCAACCAGCTCGCATATGCGACGCCGGCGACCAATACCTTCGGCAATAACAAGAGGAACTCGCTTCGTGGACCCAGGTTGACAGATCTCGATTTTTCACTGGCCAAGAGTTGGGGTCTGCCGGGATGGGAGCAAGGCAAACTGCAGCTTCGGATGGATGCGATCAACGTCTTGAACCATCCAAGTTTCAGAAACCCCAGCAACAACCTCAATCCAACCGCGCTTGCGAACGGCGTTCCTGATCCAAGCGTGGGTCAGATCACTGCAACAACGATAACGGGTCGCATCGTTCAGCTCTCTGCCAGATTCTCCTTCTAAGCAGGATCATCGGGCAGGACTTCTTAGACCTGAAAGGGCAGCGTCTGACGCTGCCCTTTCTTATGCCAATCGGACAGACGGATGGCGCGGTATTATTGGCAGGATGAAAACAAAAGAAGGCATTGGTTTGCTCGGGATTATCTTCTTCTTTTTTTTCCTCCGCTCACTTCAGTGTGCCTCCCAATCTGCCGCTAGCCGCCCGCAGGAAATCGCGGCGCATGCCCGTCAAGCTCAGGAATTCCTAAAAGAGCATCGGCCCGATCTGGCAATACCCGAGTTTCGTGCCATCGTGGCCCTCGATCCGAATAACGTGGACGCTCGCGGCAACCTCGGTGTTCTGTTGTTCTTCCAGGGCGACTATCCGGCTGCGATTCCACAGCTTCGGGCCGCGCTTAGGCTCCGGCCCACTCTATGGAGGATGCAGGCGCTCCTGGGTATGGCGGAGAGGCGGACGGGCAGCAGCAAGAGCGCTCTCGCAGACCTGGAGAAAGCCTTCCCCAAGCTGCGGGAGGAGAAAATTCAGATAGAAGCTGGTATGGAGTTGATTGAAATCCACACTGCTGCTGGCGATCTAGACAAGGCCGCAGCGACCGTCAGCGCTCTGCGCAGCCTGTATCCCACTAATGTAGAAGTGCTCTACGCTTCCTATCGGATCTATTCGGACCTTGCCGGCGAGGCCATGCTCAGCTTGTCCCTGGTGGCTCCAAACTCTGCCCGGATGCATCAGGTCATGGCGCATGAACTGGAGAAGCATGGGGACGACGAGGCAGCGATCAGGAACTACCGCGAAGCGCTCAAGCTCGACCCCAAGCTTCCTGGACTCCATTTTGAATTGTCCGAAATGCTGAACGCTTCCTCAGTTGCGGCCGAACAGCAGGAGGCGGAGGGTGAGTACAAGGCGGCCCTTTCCGTTAACCAATTCGATGAGAGGGCCGAGTTTAGACTGGGAGACATCTCTTCCCGGCGAGGCGACGTGCAGGAAGCCTACGCACATTATTCCCGAGCGGTACAACTCCAGCCGAATGATGCGGAGGCCAACATTGGTCTTGCCAAAGTACTAATGCTGATGAATCAACCTGACAGAGCGGAACCGCTGCTCCAGCGCGCCCTTCAGTTGGACCCCACCAGTGTGGCGGCTCACTTCCGGCTAAGCACCTTGTATCGGCAGGCAGGACGCACTGCGGATGCGAAACGGGAACTGGAGGAATACCAGAAGTACAAAGAGATGAAAGAGAAGCTTCATGACATTTACCACGACATGCGCGTCAAGCCGGCTAAACAGGAAGGTGATGAGACCGACGTGCGTAAGTAGCCGGATCACCTCCCGTGGACACGATCCAGGCCGCTGATAAAGAGAAAAACTTTTGGGCCGTTGAAGTCACCGGACCACGACACCTCCCATGTGCGATAGGAAAAAGTTGAGAGCATTCATTCATCTGGTCTTGGTGGTGTTCGCTTTTGGCCTGGCTCCATCGTTCTCCCAGCTTTCCGAAAGCCCCTCCCTGGGAATTGAATCACACGACAGCAAAGCAGGGCTGCGGGGTTCGGAGGCAGATCCCGTCAACGCGCAGCAAGCAACTCCACACACGTTCACCCAGTTGCCACAATTGGTGGATATTACCGGCTCCACCAGCATCAAATTTGAACACCTATCTAGTCCGGAACAGAAGTACATTGTGGAGTCGATGAGTGGCGGCGTCGCTCTGATTGATTATGATCGTGATGGCTGGCCGGATATCTATTTCACCAACGCGCAAAGCGTGGAGATGGCGCTTGCCGGCAAGAAAGCTCGGAGTGCGCTTTACCACAATAATCACAACGGAACCTTCACCGAGGTCACAGACAAAGCAGGGGTCGGTTATCCCTGTTGGGCCATGGGTGCGGCCGTCGGCGATTATAACAATGACGGCTGGCCGGATTTATTGGTCACCTGTTTCGGGGGTGTGGTTCTCTATCGCAATAATGGTGATGGAACGTTTACTGACGTCACCAGGCAATCCGGCTTGAGCAGTGACTCAGGATGGGCTACAGGCGCGGCTTTTGGCGACTATGACAACGACGGCTGGGTGGATTTATTTGTCTCGCACTATGTAGCCCTTAGTCTTAGCAATCTTCCCTCCTTCGGCTCCATGAAAACGTGCAAATACCACGGCATCGATGTGCAGTGCGGACCGAAGGGTCTCAATGGCTCTCCAGATAACCTTTACCACAACAATGCGGACGGCACATTTACCGATGCATCCAAAAAGGCTAGTGTGGATGACCCACAAAATCGCTTTGGACTTACTGCGGTGTGGTCAGACTTCAACAACGACGGGCGTCTTGACCTTTTTGTTACAAATGATGGACAGCCCAACTATCTTTACCGTAACGACTGTGAAGGACACTTTACCGACGTTGCCTACTTGGCGGGCGTGGCCGTCAACCAGGATGGAGCCGAGCAAGCCAACATGGGGGTTGCTCTCGGCGATTACCAGCATAACGGACTCTTCTCTCTCGCGATTACGCATTTCAACGATGAATACACGGCATTATTCCGGAATGACGGGAAGATGAGTTTTTCCGACGTTTCTTACGCTTCAGGCATCGCCCCGGCAACGACGGCCTACGTGGGCTGGGGGGATGCCTTCTTCGACTTCGACAACGATGGCTGGCCCGACTTGCTGTTGGTGAACGGTCATGTTTACCCACAAGTGGACAGCCTCGATATAACCGCCAAGTACCGCGAGCCTGGATTGCTGTTCTTGAACCAGCACGACGGCACATTTAAGAACATCAGTAATCTTGTCGGCCCGGCCATCCAGACTCCCCAAGTCAGCCGGGGAATGGCGGTTGGTGATTTATTTAATGACGGTCGTCTAGACATTGTTATAGAAAATCTAAAAGGTGGGCCCATGATTCTCCAACCGCAAGGTGGTCCCACAAACCACTGGATCAGCTTTGCACTGGAGGGGACCAAGAGCAACCGGCTCGCGCTCAATGCTCGGGTGAAAGCTATCGCCGGGGATTTAGTGCAGACCGGTGAGGTACTAAGCGGTGGAAGTTATCTTTCCCAGAATGATCTTCGCCTTCACTTTGGTCTCGGCAGCAAGGACCACGTCGATAGAGTTGAGATCGTTTGGCCCGACGGAAAAATGGAAGTCCGGTCCAATCTGGCTGCGGATCGGTTCTACACTATCAAAGAGTCTGAATAAGAGTAGCCTCGCCCGGGAGCGAATCGGTTCCCGCGCGGGATTCCCATCCCGGGCAGGGCGCGACCCCACACGCATGAGTCCCAAAGGCCTTCACCGTATTCTTTTCTTTGTACGGACACGGAAGAAAGCACGCCTTAGTGAGGCCATCGCATTTACTGTGGCTGTGTTCACAGTGGGAATCATTTTATGGGAGGGATGTCCCGCATACAGGGACGCCGTGCCACAATCTTCTTGACACGAGTGATTGCAGGCTGCCAGAATCCAGCACTGAAGAGCATTCGCCTTGAGGAACCCTGCAGCAAGCATTGTCAATTTTGCAATGGAAAGTTTGGGTCGCGAAGCCGTCTACTGAAGGGTGCTCTCGCTGGCTGGGAATTGGCGGGAATTATCAACATGGAGTCGGGCGCGCCGCTGAACGTAGTTCTCGGTGGTCCGCAAGGAAGCAACGGTGTACAAAACGGGACAAACCGGCCTGATCTTACCGGAAAAATTTCCTACCCAAAACAGAGAATTACGGAATTTGCAGAAGGTTTGACAAACCCTGCAGGGCGTTTTTCCTATCCACTTCGCTTCGCCTATCGGCTGCGATTGGCCGCTTTGAGGGCCTGCGACCTGAAAGACTTCCGGGTTCAGCCGGAGGATCGTTACCGGTCCGGGAGTACGCGTGAAAAAGCCTCTCACTGCTGTTTATTGGGAAGTCGGCTACGTGCTGTTGGCCTGTACTTTGATTGCGATTTCCGTCCAAGTTGGGAATCTCCTTGCGGGATGCATCGTCGTGCTCATGTACGTGGCACGGGAATTGTGCCACGGGGTTGCGTGGCAGCAGTTTCTGGTCCTGGCCCAACGAAAACTCGTTCAAGGTCCGTCAGCAGCTGGCACGGTTACTTTTTCTTATTAAGGCAATCGTCTTTCCGAAAAAGGGTCGTACCCTTACATAAGTCGGAGTCCTCATGAACCTGAGATTGTTGCTATTGTCGTTTTGTCCCTTGCTGTTCTCTTGCTTGTCGTCGAACGCGCAGCAGGAGCAGGAAGCGCGGCTATGGCTCACAACGCCCGACCGGGCTGCCGTGGTAGCGCTGCAGTCAACCTCGCTGCACTTTTCCTCAAAAGTGGGTGGGCAACCGGTGCTTACGGTGGATGATGCGCAGCACTTCCAGACCATGGACGGATTTGGCTTTGCTCTGACGGGAGGAAGTGCGCAACTGCTGATGCGCATGAGCGCTGCGCAACGGGCAGCCCTGTTGAAGGAACTGTTCACGACAGCCGGCGACGGGGTTGGGGTGAGCTATCTGCGCGTGAGCATCGGGGCCTCCGATATGAACGAGCGCGTGTACTCGTACGACGACTTGCGGGCGGGCGAGACCGATGCGCAGATGGCGAAGTTCAGCCTGGGGACGGACCGCGCTGATGTGATTCCGGTGCTGAAGGAAATTTTGGGAATTCGGCCAGGGATCAAGATCTTGGGATCGCCGTGGTCTGCCCCGGCGTGGATGAAGACGAACAACGATGTGAAGGGTGGCGAACTCAAGCCCGAGTACTACGGCGCGTTCGCAAAGTATTTCGTGAAGTACATCGAGGGGATGCGCTCGGAGGGGATCACGATTGACGCGATCACGGTTGAGAACGAGCCGCTGAATCCAAAGAACACGCCCAGCATGGTGATGTGGGCGCAGGAACAGGCCACGTTCATTGCCAAGGACCTGGGACCTGCGTTTGAGAAGGCGGGCATTCGGACGAAGATTTTGCTCTACGATCACAACCCGGATGTGCCGTCGTATCCGCTATCGATTTTGGGCGATCCAGCGGCGAGCAAGTATGTGGACGGGACCGCCTTTCACCTGTACGGTGGCGAGACGAGCGTGCTCACGCAGGTGCATGATGCGTATCCGAAGAAGAACTTGTACATGACGGAGCAGTCGGTGACCGCGTGGCCCGGCGAAGGGCGGCTTGGGATTGCCGAACCGGTAAGCCACGTAATGATTGGTGCGACACGGAATTGGAGCCGCAGCGTGCTGCTGTGGAATTTGGCGGCCGATCCGCAAAACGGACCGCACACTAACAATGGGGGATGCACCGGATGTTCCGGGGCGATCACGCTGGATGGCGATTCTGTTACCAAGAATATTGCTTATTATGTGGTCCAGCATTTCTCGCAGTTTGTGCCGCCGGGCTCGGTGCGGGTCGCTTCGAGCGAGATGGAGCAATTGGCCAGCGTCACCTTTCTGACTCCAGAGGGTAAGGTGGTGCTGGTGGTTTCAAATACGGGAAATTTTCCGAAGCCCTTCGCGGTCAAATACCACGGAAAGTTCTTCCAAACAGCGATACCCGCGGAGTCAGTGGGAACTTATGTCTGGTAGGCGCGTGCTTCAGCTTGTAAGACGGTGGGGCTTCACGGCGGGGCTGCTGGCGGCAACTGTGCCGGCGCTTGCGGCGAAGCGCGCGAAACCTGAGTTTGGACCCAACGTACTGATCTTCGATCCGTCGATGCCGTCGCAGGAGATCCAGAAGCGGATCAATGCGGTGTATGCAACGGAGGAGCACAACGAGTTTGGGCCGGAGCGGAAGCGGGTTCGAGTGCTGTCATAAATCGTCGGCTCTGGTCCCAGAGATCATCCGGAAACACCGTTCCCTTTCCGGTCGCTGCTCAGTATGCCGTTTGCAGCGACCGGATCTTCCAAACAAACCGTTCGGCACGTTCCGCAAGTGGACGCTGCCCACATCTACTCCTTCCTTTTCGACAGGGTGTGCACGAACCTCGACCGGGGGGCCGACGCGGGCAAACTCGGGAAGGCACGGCAGGCGAGCGCTCCTTCGAAAGGAGCCTGAGGAAAACTCTTTAAGAATGTTTTCGCTGTTCACGAGGGGTGCTCCTTTCGTAGGTGATGATGCTTGTGCGCTCATAACCTACTCCAAAAGGGGCGCCCTTTTATAATGCGATTTCGACAGTTGAGAATCGAGGCAGCCTTAGCCACAACCTTCCATTCTTAGCCGCTCGCTATTCCGTTCGTAGCGCCTGCATGGGGTCGACGCGCGTCGCTCGACGCGCTGGTATCCATCCCGCAAGCAGGGTCACAGCTGAGAGCAAGACCACGACGAACGTGTATGTTGCCGGATCAGTCGCACTCACGCCCATTAACAACTTGCCAATCGCGTGTGTAAGGGCACAGGCGACGACCACGCCCACGACTACCCCTGCAATCACCAGCCTCCGTCCCTGCCGTGAGACGAGTTTCATGATGTCGTAACGATCAGCGCCGAGAGCCATGCGAATTCCTATCTCCTGTGTACGGCGGGTTACCGAAAAGGAAACTACGCCATATACTCCCACAACCGCCAGCACCAGTCCCAGGAATCCCATGATTGCGGCCAGAGAAGCCGCCAGGCGAAAAATGAATAGACCCCCGAGCCCCTGGACCACCTGATCCATTGTGCGGACATCGATGAGCGGCAGATCGGGTTCAACGTTTCGAATTACTTGTTGCACGGCTGGAATAAGCGATTCTGGAGGAACGGAAGAACGAATTTGCAACGACCTAAAGGAGCTGTAGTTCTGCGCCAGGGGCAGGTAGAAATATGGCTGGTGTTCCGGAGAAAAAAACATGTACTGTCCGTCCGCAGCGACGCCAATCACTTCGATGAAAGGGCCGGTGGCACTCTTGATGCTAAAACGCTTCCCGATAGGGTCTTCACCCGGCCAGAGCGTTCTCGCCATGGGCTGATTCACTACAGCTGCCAGTGGCGCCGTATCGTGATCGGAGTCGGTGAAGGACCTCCCCCGCAAAAGAGGGACTCCCATGGTTTGAAAATAGGCTGGGTCGACGCTGTTGGACGAAATGTCAGGGGGCCGCTGGTCTGGAGCAAGAGGATGGCTTTCAACATAAGTGGAGCTCCCGCTGGCGGGAACTTCCATGGGCACAGAGGTAGCAAAGCTGGCGAATTGCACTCCTGGCAGCGCCTGAACGCGCTCCGTGAGTTCGGGCTAGAACGTCTTCGTGCGCGTCTGGTCGTATCCCATTTGGTGCGGATCGATCAGAACGGTCAGCACGTGGTTCGGATCAAAACCCAAGAACATATTTTCAGCGCGATTGAGGCTACGAACGAAGAGTCCTGCAACAATCAGCAACGTCAGAGAGCCTGCCAATTGGGCCACCACTAGGATGCCGCGCAGGCTGTGATGACCCCCTTCTATCGCGTCACTTCGACCGCATTCGTGCAAAAACTTTTTGTTGAACTCTTCTGCGATCTCGAGCAGTTGCAGGAGGACCATCAAGTCCGTTGTTTCCCGGACGAGCCGCATTCCTCCAACACCTGGGGCATTCTTCCACCCCGAAGTTACTTTCGCTTCGATAAGGAAGCCATTGAGGCTGAGATCGCGCAGTCTTACGCCTACGGCGAGCCGATCACTGCTGTGCCATGACAGCGCTGGAAATGTTCATCAACGGTGAGTGGGTACCCTCCGCGGACGGAGCCACGGAACCTATCTTCAATCCAGCCAGCGAGCAAACAATCGCGTGCGTACCGCGGGCCACCGTGGAGGATGTGGATCGAGCGGTGCAATCCGCTTTGAATGCGTTCAACCGCTGGGCCGGGGCGACCCCAGCCCTTCGTTCTCGAACCTTGTTGAAGCTGGCCGACCGCATAGAAAGTTGTGCGGAGCCGTTGGCCCAACTTGAATCCAGGAACGTGGGCAAGCCGCTCGCAGTAGCCAAGGACGATGTCGAGTTTGCGATAGACAATTTGCGATTCTTCGCTGGCGCTGCGCGCTCCTTGGAAGGCCGCGCTTCTGGCGAGTACCTCGTGGGACACACCAGCCTGATCCGTCGCGAGCCATTGGGAGTGGTCGCTTCCATTGCGCCTTGGAACTACCCGCTATTGATGGCCATTTGGAAAATCGGGCCGGCTCTCGCCGTGGGCAATACCGTTGTTCTCAAGCCTTCTGAGCTTACTCCGCTCACCGCCCTGAAGTTTGCGGAATTCTCCGCTGACATTCTTCCCCCCGGCGTGCTTAACGTGATCACTGGCCACGGCGTGCCGGTCGGCGCCGCCCTTGTAGAGCATCCTGATGTCGCGATGGTGTCGCTCACCGGGGATATAGACACGGGCCGCAAAATCCTGCAAGCAGCGTCGCATACCTTCAAGAGAGTTCACCTGGAACTTGGTGGCAAGGCCCCCGCTGTAGTCTTCGAGGATGCAGATCTGGAGTGGACAGTCCAACGCTTGCGACGTTCCGGCTTCTATAACACAGGTCAGGACTGTACCGCCGTTACTCGCATCATCGCGCATAAGCGTGTAGCCGAGAAATTACTTGATCTTCTCATGGGGGAGATCGGGCAGATTCGATTGGGCGATCCACTTTCCCCGGAGACAACCGTCGGACCCTTGGTCTCCACCTTGCAACGGGACAAGGTTTCAGACATGGTGGAGCGAGCACGCGAGGCCGGCGCCGAGGTTATCGTCGGAGGTCGGAAGCCTGACGGTCATGGCTACTTTTATTTGCCTACATTGATTGCTGGAGTGAAGCAATCCGACGAGATTGTACAAAAAGAAGTGTTCGGTCCCGTGCTCACACTTCAGACCTTCGCCGAAGAGTCCGAAGCTCTTGAGCTTGCCAATGGAGTCGCGTACGGGCTAACCGCTAGCGTTTGGACGCAGGATGTGAGCCGTGCCGTACGAGTCTCCAATAAGCTCCAGTTCGGTACAGTCTGGATCAACAATCATACGCGCCTCACGCCGGAAATGCCCCACGGAGGCTGCAAATACAGCGGACATGGTAAGGACATGTCCACTTACGCGCTTGAGGAATACACTCAGATCAAGCACGTAATGATTCACTTCTGACGCATACGGCCCCGCATTATCCGGGATCAGATCGAAGCAGTGTTGTTGTTCACTCATTCGGGGATGTGCCGGCGAGTTCGATCGCACATCGCTCGGAAGCTGGTCACACGAATACGCGAAAAGGAGACAACTCATGTTCCGCAAACTGCTGTCGACGACCAACGATTCGATTATTACGATTCTTCGCGTGGTGACGGGACTGGTATTCTTCGCTCACGGCGCGCAGAAAATGCTGGGCTGGTTCGGTGGCTACGGATTCCATGGCACCATGGGATTTTTTACCCACGACCTGCATCTCCCAGCACCCATTGCGTTCCTGGCGATCTGCGCAGAGTTCTTTGGAGGCCTTGGCCTGATCGTCGGCTTCCTTGCTCGGATTGCCGCTTTCGGCATCTTGTGCAACATGGTTTCGGCGGTCCTTTTGGTCCACCATTCCTTTGGTTTGTTTATGAATTGGAACGGCGATCAGAAGGGAGAGGGATTCGAATACCACTTGCTGGCAATTGCTGTTTTGCTTGCACTCCTCATCAAGGGCGCCGGCGCTTATTCGATCGACTATGTCATCTCGCGTACCGGCGCCATGAAGACCTCGACGAGTTGATCGAAAACGAACCTCAGTGCGAGTTAATAACGTTCACATACGTGTCTCAGAACCGAGGAGAAATCAAATGTCGATTGACAATGTATTCCGGATTGCTGTTCTCGTATTCTGTTGCGCCCTGTTCTCTGCAGCCCAGCAGGAAGGGGTCAAACACGTTCCCATTCAGCGGACTTCCGCGGCTTCCGCTCAGGAGATGTTCACGACTTATTGCGCCGTTTGCCATGGCAAAGATGCCAAAGACGACGGCCCAGCGGCCAGCGCCCTCTAAGGTGCTGCCGGCTGACCTTACTATGCTTGCCAAAAAGAACGGCGGGAAATATCCCAGCGAGCGGGTTGCCAGCACCATCCGCGGCGACGTGGATGTGCCCGCGTATGGCACGCGGGAAATGCCAATTTGGGGCAATCTGTTCTACCACATGAGCCAGGGGCACCAGGCTGAAGTGCAATTGCGAATCGCCAACCTGAACCGTTACATCGAGTCGCTGCAAGTGAAATAGAACGGTGCAGAAAGCACTCATCGACAACCGAGCGGTCCATTCCCGGAGAGCCTCCTCGGCAATATCGGGTTCTTGATGATGCAAGCAGCTACACGAGGGTGGCGCTGATTTTTCCTGAGCCGGTAGGCATGTTCTTCGGTATGTCGCCCAAGACTCATTTGTTGAACAATACGATCTGCCGAGGACAGGGGTCGTAGCCTGTCATGTAACGCGGAAACCGGGCCGGAGCGAAATTTCGTAGTGTGGTCTCAGCCGGATCGTGATCCAACCAGACCGCGGAAGTGTCAACGGTATTGCCACTTCTCATTGTCGGATGCGAGTAACCGCTAATCGGAAGCAGCTAGACCTACAAGGTTTCTTGGGGGGTGAACAAGATTCCCTGCAATTGCCGGAGTCCTCAGTTATTGCTCCTCGTTGGATTGCGAACCCAAAGGTCATGGTTATCGCAGTAATAGGGGCGTATCCGGATTCTCGCAAATGCTTAGCACGCTGCTTCCTCGCCGGATCCGGGGCTAGCGAACCTTGAAGAGTTGGAAATAGACACATGTCGCGGCGTTGGTTCAATCCAGGAGGTCGGTTCGTAGTCGCAGCTGCAAAAACTCCATCTCAACAACGACGGTGATATCGAATCCCTGAAGCCGCTAGAAAAGCTGAACCACTTGTGAGTCGGTGTTGTTCTATGAGTCGACCAACATTCTCGACGGCGATATTTCGCCCCTGCTGCACCAACAAAACTGTCTCGTGTGTCGTTTCAAAATCGTCGGCACTATTCCCACCGACGAGAAAAGTTTGGCATTGCTTACACAAGGTGACTCATGGCTGAGAGCGACCAATTACTCGTCCCTGATGCGGCGAAAACGGACCCGAAGTCCTTCGAGCTGCTGCGAGTTTGGGTGGCCAATAGAGGGCAACACGTGAGCCTACGAGCCGACGTGTGGAAAGATCCAGCTGCGTGGGGACTAATGCTGGCTGACCTGGCAAGACACATTGCGAACTCATATCAACAGGACGCGGGGCTTGATCGACTCAAGACTTTGAGAGTGATCAAGGCTGCGTTGGAAGCCGAACTGAAGTCCCCGACCGATGACCCGTCCGGTCACGTACTGACCTGATGCTCCCCATCTGCGCTAGTGTTAAGAACAATCTTGTTCGAGTGTTCGAGTGCGCCACGCCTTAAGGCAGTAGTAACGGAACGATGTCAGCACCATGTTCTCGCCTCCACGCGGTGCACCACCATTTCCGACCCAACTGCTTCGAACTTTTGGCGACGAATTTAGTGCATCCGTCAGGCTTCTTAACCCTGAAAAAGCCGGATGCTGGATGTTCGGCGAAATGATTCCTTCGCGTTACAAAGGATCCAATAAACCGAAGTGACATTGTTCGAGAGGCCGGATTCCGGGCACCCTCCGGGCACCCAGACCGATGTCTTGTTGGCATCTCATTGATTTTGTTGTGTCGTGCATGGAGTAAGCTGGACGTGCAAGTTGTTGTTTGTGTTTGGGTTGGCGACCCTTTTAAGGCATGGGTCGCAGGTTCGAGTCCTGCCGCGCTCACCAGAGTTTTCAATGACTTAGCCGTCGCTGGCACAACGGGCGATGTTTATTAGTGTTTATTAAGGAGATCGGCCTCTGAAACCCGCGTCAGTTGACCGTTTCCGCGTTATCATTCTGGGCTTCCAAGTGCGCTGTTTCCGCCCTCCGGCTCTCCGCTTCGATCCCCGCTTCGAGCTGCCCCAAGCGGCCGTTACCTGGTGCTCTCGGTGGTGGATGTAACTCTTCCGCGTGGTCGTCACATTGCTGTGGCGTAGGATCCGCTGAATCGTCAGGTCGAGGACACCGAGATCGTTGAGGTTGCTCCCGAGGCCTCGCCGGAAAGCGTGCCAGCCGTGCCATTCGGCTAGGTCCTGACGCCGCCGAAATTCGTGGTCCTCGCGCCGGTGTTTTGCCTTGACCTTGCCACACCGTTCGCACGCATTTAGAACCGGGTCAATTCGGCGGGCGAAAACGTTGTGCAAGTCGAGCGGGGTGCCGATCGCCCTCGCAAACATTACGCCGGTCGTCGGATTGCCGAGGCGCAGCCTGTACAAGTCCAGCAGCTCGCGCACAGACGGAATAAGAGGCACGTTGGCTTTGCGGGCCTTCGTCTTTGGATCGCCCCGTTTGCCGTTGACGACCCCGGAGATAACTTTGATCTCGCCCTTCTCCGTGTCATAGGCTTCCCACGTCAGACCTTGGATCTCACTTTTCGACAGCCCGACGTAGCCAGCGAGGGCGATGATCACCCGCGCAATCTCGTTCGTTATGGCTCCCAGCATTTGCCGAATCTCCTCCAGGGTGTAAGCGTACGTCTCTCCAGAGGGCAGGCCTTTCGGCGGCGTAACTTCGCGGATGGGGTTGTGTCCGGGACGCAAGCCTTGGCGCGCTTAAAGATCCCGGAGAGGATGCTGCGAAGTTTGTGTAGCGTGGCTTTTTTCATTGTTGGGTGATGACGGCCGATCTCGTACAGAATCCGTTCGAAGTTTGTGGAAGTGGTCTCACGGTAACCTTTACAGCCGGGGCGCCCACAGGTAAAGGCGGTGCGTTGATGCCAAAGTCGTGAAAGCTTAATCAAGTCTGCCTGCTTTAGGCCTTCCTGATGAAATCCTCAATCCTCAGATGCCTGCAAATGATCGGTTCGGCCACAGCGACACCGCGTGCTGGATGCAGTGATTACTGCTGTCTTCTCGTGCGCTGCTCGTTCTCGTAACCACTCCACAGTGGGGTAGGGGAAACTTTCTCTTCCCGGCCTCTCTGCCTGCCTGCTTTACGCCTTCCCAATGAAATCCTCAAGTGCGCCTAAATGATCGGTTCAGCCTTCGGACAGTGTAGATAGCGTGGTTCGAAAGAGGTACAGCCAATGTATTCGGCGGACACAGTAAAAAGGCTCAGACTTCCACCGATCTGAGCCAAGGTACCGCTTTAGAAAAAAGAATCACGGAATACAAACGTGATAGTTCCACCAACGCGGACAGTGCCTGTTGTGGGACAGGAGGCTGCGTTTCCTATAACTCTAACTGTGAGGTGTCCCACCAACGCCGAATTCAAGGCATCAATTATCACCGGGTCAGAGGTCGTAAAGCGGAAATAGAAAGTGGGCAGTACAGTAGGCGGTGCAAAGTCATAGGTCTGAGCTCCTCCGGGGGCTCCCTCAGAACGGACAACGTGGAGTCTGGCCATGTCACATGTGGCATATGCAGAGTTAACAAAGGCAAACGTCAAGGCTAACGGAATCAGGATTGTCGCTATCTTTTTCATGGAAGCACCTCAAACGGAAACTAAATCACTCGCCTCAGGGGGTGCTGCATTCCGAATTGGAGGACCTGCTCTTCGGAGAGGCGGTATTTAGGCGAATGCTGCTCTCCTTTAACTCGCCGAACAAGTTTTTTATATTGGCGGAAATGGCTATTTATTGGCCGAAATGGCTATTCGCTACGATGGAGCTCTGCGCGAGCGAGTGCGCGTCTCGGCGGGGGTCTCGTCAAAAAGCATCTTATAGTCTCGGACAAAATGGCTTAGATCGTTCACTCCGACTAGAGCCGCTGTTTCTTTGACTCTCAAAAAAGAGTTCTCAAGAAGCTCCCGTGCCCGATGGAACCGGGCGCATAGGAGATAGTGGTGCGGAGAGATGCCGAGTTCCTTTTTGAAGAGATGACGGTATCGGGATGCTGAGAGATTTAGAGTTATAGCGACATCAGCGCTCCGAGGTGGGTGATTCTGCTGCAGCAGTTCGAGCGCCCGTTGGATTCGTGGATCCCTGGCCGCGCCGTTCCGCAGTGGCAGCACGTTCTTTAGCGTAGAAGCGACGGGAGCTGGCTGGTGCCGGTACGCCATCAGATACCTCCAGCGTAATCGGCTGCCAAATTTACCTCGGAAAACGCTCCTGGTTTAACTTTCGGATTCTTGTTCTGAAAACCGAACAAAAAAAGAAAAGTGCGGGTTAGTGGCCTAGGGGCCGAGGCATTCCGAGCAAAATCTCCATAAGTCAAGCAGGAAGATCAGGTGTCAGCCCAGATGCAACATGCCGAGTTCTCAATTCGGGGACTAATCGTGCAACAGCTTGGAGCACACTCGGCAGCAGATCAGGGACAATAAGAGAGTAGCCTTTGCCGCAAATCCTATGCAGTGCGTGCGGTCGCGTCAACCAGTCCGAAGAAGGCTGGAGTCTTTTTCCCCGATAGGGGCTCCGGCCTTTGCCTTTTCATCCGAAAACACTTCGGCCCGACTCACCTTCCAGCCAAGGAGTGAAACCGGGACGTGTAAATTTTCAACCGTGAGCAGATGTGTAGCCGGTCGCGGAGCGAAAGTCAAGACGCGTGCTAGTTTTCAACCGGCGTGCACTTGCGCGCACAGCCATCTTCGGGGGATAACGATTACAGGGCTTTTCGCAGCGGCTACGGTTCGAATGCAACAGCACAACCAGGCTCTTGTAGGAAAGCAGAACCTCTGAGTCGCTGCGGAAGCCTAGATGATTTCCGGCGCCATGCCTACTAGTCTCCTGTCCGGGCTAAGCCTTTACAATAGCCTCCCTGCAGCGGCGCACCTTGTCCAGAATGACATCCGCGGTAGCTTTCCAGACGAATGGTTGAGGTTCATCGTTCCACTTCGCCAGCCACTGATAGATGGCCCGTTCGAGTTCTTGAACACTACGGAAGGTGCCGCGGCGGATCATTCTACCTGTGATAAGCGCAAACAGACGTTCCACCTGGTTGAGCCAAGAACTGCTGGTGGGAGTGAAGTGAAACTGGAAGCGGCGCCGCTTTTTCGCTTTCAACCATCGTTGGACGACCGCACTCTTATGAGTGGAATAGTTATCCAGGATGAGGTGAACGTGCTGGTCCGGGGGCAGCTCTTTTTCCAACTGGTTGAGAAACCTGACGAACTCGCGCGCGCGATGCCGGAGCTGGCAACTGCCAATCACTTTCCCGTTCAGAATATTGAAAGCGGCAAATAAGGTGGTGGTTCCGTAGCGTTTATAGTCGTGCGTTTGCCGTTCCGGTAGACCTGGCCGCAAGGGTAGGATGGGCGCGGTTCGGTCCAAGGCTTGAATCTGACTCTTTTCATCCACGCACAGGACTAAAGCCCGGTCCGGCGGATTCAGATACAAGCCGACGATGTCGCGCACCTTGTCTTCGAACTTGGGGTCGTTCGAGAGTTTGAACTTCTCCACCCGATGGGGTTGAATGTCATGACGTTGCCAAACTCCGTGCACCAGCGTGCGGGAGACGCCCAGATGCCGGGCCAGGGTACGCACACTCCACTGGGTAGCATCGGGTGGCCTCGTCTTCAAGGTCGTATCCAGAATCCGCTGTTGCAATTCCGGGGTCAGAACTCTTCGCGAGCGCTTTCGCTTCTGCTTCTGCCCCAGCGCTTCCACCCCACCGCGGGTAAAGGCTGCCCGGGCAGCGATCACGGTCGGACGTGACACGCCGATTTGCTGTGTAATGGCGTTGTTCGGCACGCCCTGGGAAGCCAGCAGGATCACCCTGCACTTCCGCGCCAGCCTTTGCGGCGTGCTGCCGGCTCGGAGCAGCGATTCCAGGAGTTGTTTTGGCGCCTTGTTGAGGGGAAGAGCAGTCGCGGGGGCGAACATGTCTCATTACAGCATAACCACCCTTTTATTGTCAATATTTATAACGGACAGGACACTAGTTCCTGTTTCCCTCAACCCGCTCATAGTTTGAGGCGTCTGCGGGGCGTGAGCGAAGCGGGGTCGCGCGCCGAAATCCTGAGCCCAGCGAAGGACCCTAGCCCTTGTTGCCGCGCAGCATCCCCACGACCCGCTCATAGTCATCCACATTCGAGTACTCAATCAAGATCTTCCCCTTGCCCTTCTTATCGCGAATCCGAACCCGCACCCCGA
>WNFD01005827.1_pt1 | contig 19996 bp, 24 predicted proteins | sample 5400491 | NCBI WGS metagenome assembly WNFD01 (sample SAMN13153343, study PRJNA577476) | soil metagenome | isolation source: 120 cm saprolite under Douglas fir tree site 2 hole 2 replicate 2 | place: USA:California | collected 2015-04-18
GTTGGCATCACCTGATGGATTTCATGATCCAGGGTCTTGTACTCCAACCACAGCTCGATACCAGTTGATCTCCAAAATTAGAATTGCTGTGCTACAGCCGTTGTAATTTTCCTTGTGGGGTTTTATTATAGAGAGGCTGGGTAGCTCTACCTCACAAGGACGTGACACATGGCAGCAAGGAAGGCTTCGAAAGTTACAGAGATTTTTCCCCCTCGCCCGACACGTATCATTGCCATTGCGAACAACAAAGGTGGGGTAGGGAAGACGACAACGGCCATGAATCTCGCCGGTGCTTTCGTGCTCAAAGAGCACAGAGTGCTCGCTATCGACCTTGACCCGCAATGTAACGCCTCGATTGCCTTTAATGTGATTGTCGATGCCAATTCGCCTGGGATCAGACATCTCCTTGTAGGAGATCGCTTCAGTCTCTCGCAGTGTCTTTACGACCGTGGGTCGTATTGTGATTTTATCCCTGCCGACCCCGACCTCGCTGAACTCCAAACGCAACTGCTCATCGACCCTAAAGGGCGCACGCGATTACGCGAGCACCTGCAGCGCATCATCGGTCAGTATGATTTTGTCTTGCTGGATTGTCCGCCAGATATGGGCGTGCTCACCCAGAGTGCTTTGGTAGCAGCGCACGAAGTGATTATCCCTGTCGATGTAGGCTTCTTCAGTGTTGCCGGCCTGGCCCGCATTGTGAGCATCATTAATGATATCCGCAACACGTACAATCCAGAGCTTAAGATTGCTGGAGTGCTGGCGACAAAGTATGACCCCAGGACCACACTCTCGGAAACAACCGTAAGCGAAATACAGGCGCAGCGTCTCCCTATGTTCGACACCAAGATTCGCATTTCGGTCGATATTATCCGCAGTCAGATGGCCCGTGTGCCGGTCAGTATTTATGCAAAAGAGAGTCATGGAGCAGAAGACTACAATGCCCTAGCCGCTGAGATGCTCCCAGGGAAGGTCATTCCGCTTCGGCAACGCAGGAGGAGGACCGCCGAAGGCTAAGAGAAAGGACCCAGCATGGCGGAGTCCAAACAGAAGCAGAAAGACCGCGAAAGACTCGCGCAGCTTCGAGCCGATACGAGCGAGGTCTGGAACAGCCCGCGGGTGGTGAAAGTATCTGAGCCCGCTGCGGTTCCCGGTGGACCGGAAGGGTCGGCTATTGGATCGAGCCCGCGCGAGCCGCGTAAAACCGGCTGGTGGCTTGCGCTGCATCGTGTCAGAGAGTTCGGATTTACCAGCCCAGATGAAGGGCACTATCTTCTACTCCCGCCTGAATTTGATGCGATTCTTGCCCTCGAGACAAAAGCGGTCGCGCAGATTGTGCTAGAGATATTGCGCCAGACCGTAGGATGGGTTGATCCGTCTGGTGACAGAGACGAACGCGGCAATCGTAAGCGTCGTCTGTGGGTCAAGTTAGGGCACAAGCACTTTGAGTTTATCTGCGGATCATCCTCACAAGCCCATACCGGCCTGAAAAAAGCCCTCAATGAAGGCTACATTCTACGACGTCCCTGCCAAGGTGGCTTCGAATACAGTGTTAAGTGGCGAGAATTCCAACGCGGCACCTCTGATACAGAGGTATCTCTGAAGTAGAGGACCTCTAGAGTAGAGGTCCTCTGCAAACGAGTGTCTCTACTCTAGAGGTACCTCTATTTCAGAGGTCCTCGTCTCTAGAGGGACCTCTAGAGTAGAGGTGCTTTTTTGTGTACTACCTCTACTCTAGAGGGGACCTCTAGAGTAGAGGAAAAACTCACCTCTACTCTAGAGGGGCATACAAATAAAGATCCTAAATAAAGATCTCCCCCCTATAGTCCCCCCTCTTGTTCGCCAATCTTTGTGGAAAACTTTTTTTGCTTTTTTTGGGGAATGGTCGAAGCCATTCATACCCCGTGAAAAGCTATCTTTCACGACAACCTAAGCAGCGGGTCAACACGGGGGATCTGTATCTTTCACCCTAAGGGCATAACAAGGCTTATGTCGACCTCGACTGTACCCAGCCCAAAGTTATGGAGTGGCTATCAGCAGCTGTATCTCAATCCACGTGGTTCTCCTAGCAACCCAGATAGCAACCGATTGTATGAGCGGGCCACCGCATTCATAAAGCTCACAGGTCTGATGCCTCGGGCAGAGGAGAGGGAAGAAATATTAATCGATTCTGACATTATATAGAACTATTCGTAGTGCACTCCGCGCGACTATCACGGTCAACAAACCTGCCGCAGAGGTCTATCGGTTCTGGCGTCACCTGGAAAACCATCCCCGGTTTATGCAACATCTCGAGTCCGTGGTGAGCACCAATGGCAAACAGTCGCATTGGGTGGCCAAAGCGCCGCTGCCAGCGCCCATAGAGTGGGACGCCGACGTTGTCACCGAACGGGAAAATGCCTTGCTGTCCTGGCGTTCCCTACCTGGGTCGGACGTGGATCATGCCGGCACCGTACGTTTCCGGGAACTCCCGAACGGCCATGGGACTGAGGTGCGGGTGAGGCTCGAATATGCCCCGCCGGGCGGCATCGTGGGGGTCGCAGTTGCCAACCTCTTCAAGACCCTCACCGAACAGCAACTAAAAAAGGATCTGCATCGTTTCAAACAGATTATCGAAACGGGTGAGACCCCAGCAACAGCGGACTATGCAAAGGTTTCGCAGGGAGTATCCCGCTGAGGAGGGAGGGGGAGACGCAAGATGAAAGCAGTCTACTGGTATGGCAAAGGCGATGTCCATGTTGAAACGGTACCAGAACCCAAGATCCTCAACCCACAGCACGCGATTATCAAGGTCACACTGAGCGCTATTTGTGGCTCAGATGTGCATCTCTACAATGGATATATTCCTACCATGCACGCAGGGGATATCCTCGGACACCAATGCATGGGCGAGGTGGTTGAGGTTGCCAGTGCTGTATATAACCGCTGACCTAGTTACCGGGTCATGGTGCCGTGAAAGACAGCCCGGCGTACACAGACACCACCCCATCGCGTGTTGACGTGGATCATCAGGTATGGTCTCTCTCACCTTGAGAGCGTCTCTCATTCTACTAGCTCATTGTGATAGATGACTGTCCGCCCTAACTATTGTCCTTCCCACACGTCCACTCTCATATCTATCCCAACGCCCGAGGCCGTTGTACCCATCATGGCATGAAAGTTGCTTAGGCAAATGTGTGCGGTATGTTACCAGACTTAAACACAACCGCACATCGTATCTCGTACCCGGGTCGGTGTTGTGGGTCGCACACCATCGTAAGAAGGACAATTACACTATGTGTGAACGTGAGAGACGAGATGTACGATGTCGTCAGTGTGCTCTATCACGCCTTACAGGGCGCCGAGACTTGCATGCAGTCTCTCCAGGATGCCCAACAGGCTGGAGGTGAGAAGCTGGTGCAGTTTTTCCAGGAAGTACAGGAGTGCCACCGGCGTCTCACCACTCGGGCCAAGGAGATACTGGCGCAATGCCTCGAGCACGGTAATAGCCACGAGTCACACTGTGGCATGGCAACTGGTACTCAGGCCCATGACATGACGGACTCCCAGGCTCACAGCCACGGTAGCCAAGACGCAATGGGCTCTCGGGGCCACGGTCGTGAGGAGAGACAGGGGCACGACCGCGAGCATCACAAGCACAGGCCTCAGCACTCATTGCTGAGGGAGCGCGGGGGCGCTCTCTGGACGCCTCCTTTGAGACACCCACAACAGAGGAGCTGCCCTGCTCCCTTGTGTATCCTCAGGGCATCTCTTGGGAAGCACACGGCCAGCATGTTATCCCCGCTTCGAGAGAAGACCGGGTAAGGATCCCAATCCTGGAGGAAGCTGCATCCATGCCAACTGTATCGTCGCCTCGCTCTGGACGCGTAAAGACCGATAAGAAACAACCTGCACGTATCGACGGGAACGAGTGCCTAGAACGATATCTACGAGATGTGCGGCACTACAGCGTGCTGTCGCGGGAGAGCGAACGGGCCCTCGCCAAGCAAATTGTGGAAAGCCGCATGCAGTGGCAGGAGCAGCTCCTCCAGTACCTCTTGCATATTCCCCTGTTATTGGCCTGGAGGTCACGTATATGTCACGGGACAGTGCGCCTGACGTCCCTCTGCCACCAAGAAGCTACGCCCACGATTACTGAGTTCAAGACCACGCTGCAGTATCTGCGCGCTCTGCGCGACGAGATGCGTCATATGGTCCAAGGACAGGACGCGCCGCAGGCTCATACCGTCGCGCCGTTGCAGGCCACCATGCGGGAGTTGTTCCAGAGTCTGCATTGGCATCCGGAGTTTCTGCATCAGGCCTGGCATAAGTTTCATACCGCCATGACGCGAGCCACGGTCACTGGGCAGTGCCGACGCGCCGCGTGTTACGTGGCGACGCTGGGCTACAGTATGGAGGCATTATACCTGCTGTGGCAAGACTTATACCGCGTCTATAGCGTGATGGAACAAGCGAAACAAGAGATGGTCAACCACAATCTGCGTCTGGTTATCAGTGTCGTCTACAAGTTTCGCTATACCGGCATGCCCCTCAGTGACCTGATTCAAGACGGCAACATTGGGTTAATGCGGGCGATTGACAATTTTGACTATCGACGCGATCTGAAGTTCAGCACTTATGCCATCTGGTGGATTCGACAGGCTATTCACCGTGCCGGCTCCTCGCAATCCCTTATGCGGCTTCCAGAATATTGCCGCAACAACGTACGACGCGTCCACCAGGTTGCTGACGCCTTCATTGTGGAGCATGGCAGGACCCCGACACCCCAGGAAATTGCGCAGCGCACCGATATTTCTCTGGAACGCGTCGCATGGAGCCTCGAACATACTCCAGAGCAAATCTCCATCGACAATCCACTACCCGGTAAGCAGTGGCCGCTCCGCGAGTTGCTCCCGGACACGCGCCTGACTAGCAGTCATGAGATGCTGGTACAACATGCCCTCCAGCGCTACACGCAAGACGCTTTAGCGTGTTTAACGCCGCGGGAGGCAGCCATAATCTCTCGGCGCTTTGGTCTGGGTGACCGTCCTGTCGAGACGTTGGAACAGATCGGCTGCGATTTGAATATCTCCCGTGAACGCGTGCGGCAGATTACGACGACAGCCCTGGAGAAGCTCAAACAGCACAAAGCCATGCTCCAAGCATGCTTGGAGCAATAAGCCAGATGCCGCAGGCAGCTGCCACACTGAGCCTACACTAGGCCTCGAGACAGCGGACCGTGTCTCGGGCAATGATGCGGGCTTCGTCCACCGGCATAACATAGGCGTGCAGCGTGGCGTCATCTGTACTGATGCGGGCTGGCGTCCCTCGCGCTGCGGTATTGCGGGCCGTGTCCAGCCGCAGCCCGCACCAGTCCATCTGGACACAGATGCGCGCGCGCACCTCTGGGGCGTTTTCTCCAATGCCACCGCCAAAGAGAATCGCGTCAGCGCCATTGAGCACCGCCAGATAGGTGGCAATGTACTTGCGGGCGCGATAGCAGAACATCGCTACCGCCAGCTCTGCTCCACAATCGCCCTGTCCCGCGGCTTCGAGCAATTCCCGCATATCGCTGGAGCGTTCTGACACCCCGAGGAGGCCCGAACGTGTGTTGAGCCAGGTTTCGACCTCGGCGGTTTCCACACCTTCCTTACGGGCTAGAAAGCCTGGCAGAGTCGGGTCCAGATCCCCAGAACGGGTCCCCATCATCAGCCCCTCCAGGGGCGTGAACCCCATAGAGGTATCGACTGAGCGTCCAGCGTCAATGGCAGCGGCTGAGCAGCCGCTACCCAGTTGGAGGGTAATCAGTTTGAGCTCGTCCACGGGTGTGGCAGTCAGGGTCGCGTAACCCTCGCTCATGGAGCGATGGGCCAGACCGTGGAAACCGTAGCGGCGCAGGTGGTATTTAGTGGCCAGATTACGTGGGATAGCATACTGCGCAGCCCATGCTGGCATAGTATGATGAAAGGCCGTGTCAAACACGGCGACCATAGGCACACGGGCGCCCAGCACGGCCTGTGCAGCCTGGATAGCCGCCAGCGCCGGCTCGTTGTGCAGGGGTGCCAGCTCACGGAGTTGGGCAAGGGCCGCGATGACGTCGTCGTCCAAACGCGTAGGCGCCACAAAGTCGGGTCCACCGTGGACAACACGATGACCGACGGCGTCTAAACCGCCGGAGGCCAGAAAGCCAGCCGTGTCTAGCCACGCAAACACCCGCCGACTCGCCTCCTCATGGTCGGCGATGCTCGCGGTGTCCCGGTATACGTCGCTGCCCGCCTCAAAATCCAGGGTCGCCTGACTGCCAATGCGTTCGATCACGCCGCGTGCCAGGTAGCGCTCTGGGGCGGGAGCGGCCTCTCCCTTGGCGGTGTCAATGAGTTGAAACTTCAACGTGGAGCTGCCACAGTTCACGACGAGCACACGCATTGTGGAATCCCTCCTCTGGGCTCTGCATTATTCTTTGGCTATTGCTAACCTCTCCCGCTCTCCGTGCTCCTGTGGCGGACTCTCCGGCGTTTCTACAAGCACCGAAAGCACGAGCGCGCAGAGCCCGACGAGCTGCACGATAAATCCTGCCGCGTGCCCAGACTCCCACTGATTGCGCAGCCGCATCCAGACTGTCGGTGCTGACTCCGGTGCTGACCGGAATGCCGCAGCTACCTGGCTATTTACGGGTGCGACTACCGCGAGCCAGATGCCAAACGCCAGCAGCAGACAGCAGGCGCCGCTTAGCGTCCACCCGAAGGACGGCCGGCGCTTGCGGACCAGGAATGTGAGCACGGCCGCCATCACAATGGAACCGACCTCGTATACCCCACCGACGATGGCGAAGTATCGGTATAGGGTAGTATTCACCGCCGCATACATCTGCGCATCGTACTGCATCTTCTGCGGCAGCTCTAGCACGTGGGCGGATTCCATTGTCAGCGCGAGTGCCCCCCAGAACAATAGTGATGCAACGCCAGGTTTTGAGAAACATCATCTCTCCTCTCACTGACCATAAGGCTCTCTTCTCACCCATGGCATGGCGTTGTGTCATACTTTACGCTATACGAGCAAACGCTGTGCCATCTGTCGTGACTGGGACGTTCCATGCCATACTCCGAGTCAAAAAGACCACAACGCTGTCAGAAAAAGAGGGATCTGTGAACGATCTCACCATCTACGACACGCTGGCAGAGAGTTGGTGGCAAGCCGGCAGTAAGCTGCATATGCTGGCACGTATGAATCCAGCACGCTTTGCCTACTTTGACACGATTGTGGGGCACTGGCAGGGACTACGCGTGCTTGACCTCGGGTGTGGTGGTGGGCTGACAACTGCTTGTCTGGCGCAGCGTGGTGCCACGGTAGTAGGGGTGGATCTGTCACGTGCTTCGCTACACGTTGCGTCCCGCCATGTCCGTGGGCGCGGCCATCCTGAGTCAGTCTTTGCGTGTGGTCGGGCCGAATTCCTTCCCTTTGCCGATGCCAGCTTTGATATTGTGTGGTGTACCGATGTGTTGGAACATCTCTCTGATTTGCCTGCGGCTATAGCCCAGATCACCCGGGTACTCAAACCGGGAGGGCTCTTCCTGTACGATACAATCAATCGCACCTGGCTGTCCCGCCCGCTGGTAATCTGGTTTTGGGAATACCTCGCTGGCCTGGCACCACGAGGCACCCACGACTGGCATTTATTTATTAGACCCCAGGAACTCCGCCGTCTGCTGACCTACCACAACATGCAGTGTGGTGCAATCCGTGGCATGTTGCCGTTGTGGTTATCCCCATGGCAAGGCTGGCGTTTCCAACTTATACCCTACACGGGCATCCTCTACCTCGGCTATGCCGTGAAACGGGCCGAGGAGAGCACCGATTATGCGGTCAGCAATCGAGCCGAAACTCAGGAGTAACGCGATCATCGCTCCCACGCCATGATAGGGACCGTGGAAAGACTGTTGAAGGGGGAACCCTCCACCACCCAGACCCACCTGTATTCTTGCATCTCCTCACCTCCCCAACTCCCGCTGATAACTCTCTCGCATCATCATTGTACATACATGATCTTGATGTTCACGAATTCCTTGATTCCATAGTGGAACAACTCGCGCCGATAGCCACTGGCCTTCACGCCACCGAATGGGACACGTGGACCGGCTCAGTCCCCTCGTCTGCCGGAGAGCGCGGGGGTCAACTGGAGCCGCTTGGCACGGTAGTCCAGCGTCAGCGTAAAATGCTCCAGAAAATCTCCGCCCAGCAGACCATCGACCGGACGTGTCCCCGGGAAGGCAGCCAGGATACCTACCTGCAGGTTCTTGACGATGGCTTCCCCCATGGCCAGAGCGGCGAGTGGCACGAGTGGGAACCGCACTTGCTGCCCTCCGACCACTTTGAGCAGACCCATAGGCCTATGGCGTATGGGCTGCAGCCCGGCACGCCGGGCCGTCTCGGGCGTCAGCATAGTGTAGGTGGTACCGGTATCGAGGAGGAGCGTGACTGGCTCTGTGTGATTGAGCATGGCCTGGACCAGCATATGGTTGTCTATCACCTCAGTCGGCATCGTGCTCAGCACGGCCGCAGGGGGCGAGGTCGCGATGCGCGACGACGTGTCTGGCGTGTCCTGCGGGATCAGCTGCAGCCGACTCTGTGCATAATCGAGTCGCAGCGTGAAGTGTTTCAGAAAGTCTCCCCCCAGCAGCCCATCGATGAAGGGAGCATGCGGGAGCGCGCTACACACCCCCACTTGCAGATTCTCGACAGCAGCGTCCCCCACTGCCAGGGAGGCCAGTCGGATGAGCGGGAGCTTCCCCTCCTGGCTCCCAAGCGTTACCATAGAGCTGCTGGGTGCATCGGACTCTGGACTGATCCCTAAATGCCGAGCTATATCTGGGGTCAACAGGGTACGCGTGGCACCTGTATCAAGCAGCAGTGTGACGGGCTCCTGGTAGTTGAGCACGGCGTGCACCAATACCGTATGGCGCATGGTCGCAAACGGTACAGCACTGCCAACAACCGTAGGGACCGGGGCGGTCGTGGCCAGCGCCGCACGAGGGGGCGCATCGGATTGCCTCTGTGTCAATACTGGCGACTGCGGCGGCAAGGAGAGGTCGATCACCACGCGCACTGGTTGGCCGTGATCATTGGTGCCGGTCAAGAGGATATGCCACGCTGGTGCCAGACGCCCCTGTATGCCGAAGCGTGCCTCGAAGCAACACGGAGAAGAATAGAAGAGGTGTCGCAGCTCACCGTAGGGCCGTAGCTTCCAGAGAATGGCCGTACGCTCTGAGGCCGGTAGCACGGCGAAGCCTGGATGGTAGGTCGTAGAGTCAAGCTGTGTCAACGTGATGCCACTGCCCTGCGTCTCTTCCAGCACCAGCATGAACGTATAGAGTGTGCGCTCGACTCCGTCGACCGTACGCGTGATGACTCGAAAGTCGGTGGCCTGCCAGGCAAGCGGGGCAGGCTCCGCGTCGCGACGGGGGCTCGGAGTGGTACAGGCGGTCAGCACGATGTTGACACACACGGCGAGAAGCGCAGCACCCAGGCCGGTGGCGGGCGGCAGCAATCGGCGCAGCATAGATCCTCCTGCGCAGGGAGAACGGTCATAGACAACAGATGGCCTGCTGAGAGAGGCTGGGTACTGTACCGAGGGAGGAGGCGAGAGTCAAGAACACGGGGGAGGTGCCAGGCACGCCAGGCACCTGGAGCTTATGGTATTATCTTGTGACCAGGTCTCTCACAGTGAGCGCCGTAACTCTCAAATTGAGAGAAATAATCATACCCTTTTGGCGGGGTCTGTGCTGCGCGCGCTCTGTCATTACAGACCAGCCGGTATCCCTGCAGCGCTCCAGTGCAGGTGACCTGGTGCGTGTTTAAGAGGTGCACGACAGTCGCTGTGACAACATTATCTTCGTCTGGGCTGAGCTCCGCATTGAGGGTGGCAATCAGATCATACAAGGTTGTCTGAATTTTTGCGACTTGCGACATTACCGTATCTGCCACGTTCTGTAACAGCGTTTCCACACGAAACCCTTTACATATCGATATTTTTTCAACAACAAATGAGCTATGAGAACTCATTTGTGCCCTGAGATCCCCTGTGCAACAGGCATTTTTGCAGGATGAAAATTATATAATAGCGGAATAAAGCAATATCCATGCCAAAATTAGTAGGGAAAAATCTAGTCTATGGCCTATTATCTCAGCTATCATCCAGCATACTGCGATACTGCAGCCGTGTGGTTATATGTGGGTCGGCCTGTTTTGGTATAAATTTTGCTCTTTGCTTAGAGCGTTCATCGCGGGAAGGTACGTTAAGGGTATGCCGAGTTGTGGCCTTGCAGCACCGTGGCGCCCCTGTTCTTCTCCGCTCGCCGTCACGGCCGCCATAGCTAGAAGAAGGAATCCCAATGCGCTTAGACATTGAGGGCAAGCACATGACGCTGGCCCCGCATCTGATGGGGTGGATTGCCGAGCGACTGGAGGACCTCAACACGCCCTATGACGACATCTGTGAGGCGCGTGTCACCTTTATGCAACAAGGACGGCGTGAGGCCGTATGCATTGAGATCCTGCTCACCGGGAAGAGCCTCCACGTGACCCAGCGTGGCGCCACGCCGGATGCTGCCGTGGATGCCGCATTCCGGGTGGTCCAGCGGGAGTTGCATGACGTCCGTACGGCACGGCCGGCCCGCACCTCTGTAGGCATTGCACAGGAGACCTGGCAGGCTCCTGTGTCGATTGTCACGGGGAAGGCCGCACGCTCCGCATCCCAGGCTTAGGCTGGGCAGACACAGCATCGACACATCACTTGTGGGAAGGAAAACATGTATGGCGACGAAACGTACGATTCATGTGGTAGGCACCGGAACCATTGGTGAGCCATTGCTGGGATTGCTCCTGCATACCCAACGCGCCCTGGAAGTCGACGAGATGACGTTTCACAAGCATAGTCCCCGCTTAGGCGATCGCGCCAAAATCACTAACCTGATGCGCCGGGGGGCGCGACTGGCCGTTGATGCTGACAAACGCACTGACTTCGAAAAGTTGGGCCTGCAGCCTGCCTACACGACCGAGGAGGCCCTGGCCCAGGCCACGGTGGTGATCGATTGTACCTCGGATGGACTGGGACTCGCCCACAAACGTGACTGGTACGAGCATTTGCCCAGAGCGCAGGGCTTTATTGCCCAGGGCAGCGAGACGGGCTTTGGCAAGATGTACGCCCGCGGCATCAACGATGAGGCGCTCGTGCCGGGTGCGGATCGCTTCGTGCAAGTGGTCAGTTGCAATACCCATAATCTGGCCGTCTTAATTGCCACCCTGGCCCTGCACGACGAGGCGCCTGATAACCTCCTTGAAGGGCGCTTTGTCTGTATGCGACGTTCGAGTGATATCAGCCAGGAGAAGAGTTTTATTGCGGCGCCCGAGGCCGGCGCCCATAAGGACGGACAATTTGGTACCCACCACGCCCGCGATGCTTGGCATCTCTTCCAAACGCGCGGCTTCGACCTGAATCTGTTTTCGTCCGTGATTAAGCTCAATACCCAGTACATGCACAGTATCTGGTTCAACCTGCGTGTGCAGCGCCCCGTGACCCTTGATGACGTTATTGAAAAATTGTCGGCCAACCCCTATGTGGCCCTGACCCATAAAATCATGGCGGGGCCGATTTTCTCTTTCGGGCGCGATCATGGCTATTTTGGACGTTTGCTCAACCAGACGGTGGTATCGATCCCGACGCTCACCGTGCGCGATGGGCATGAGATCACAGGCTTTTGTTTCACCCCACAGGACGGCAATTCGCTCCTGAGCAGTGTCGCGGCGGCCGCGTGGCTGCTCGATCCTCACACCTACGATGAACGCCTTGACATCCTTAGCCCGTATCTCTTTAAGGAAGTCTGAGCAGAAGCATCTGTCCTTCTCCTCGATGGGGGAGGGTAAGGGTCGAATGCCGATTTGCATCCAACCAGGTTCTACGCGTGTATGTGCACTACTAGGCAGCGTCCTTCGGGCTCCGGGAGTCCACAGCCTGTCCAATGCACTCGGAAGCGGGAGGGGACGTCAGGGGAACCAGACCGGAGCGCTTGTGACCGTAGTCGATACAAATATGGCACACACTGAGCTACCGGGCAAAATCGCACACACCGGGAAGCTCAATAGCGTTGGCACCGAACTCCACGGTCTTGACAAACGCCGCCATAGTATCTTCTGGAGCTACCAGGGGAGCGGTGCCCAATGATGTAGAAATCGGACGGCCTGGGACGGCGGGGCAGCCATGTACCCACGAATAATGCGACCAAGGTGATAGAACGGGTTGGCGTACCCCAGATAGCTCATAGTCCCCTCTACATAGTTGCAGTCATCGCATCTCGATCTCAAGCCGCGTTGACAATGGCGTGAGGAGGAGAAAGTGCAAGCCGCGGAGGGGTGGCCCATCGAAGCAATCGTCGAGGTGGCGCCGCCGTAACTCGGGGGCAAAGCTGCCTTCGACCCCTTGCCGCCCGTCCTCGCCGTCGGGCAGGCTGGCGCTCGACGAAGTTCCACATCGCGTCGAGTTGCACCTGGGGCACAGGCAGGTGCCGCCGCAGGTCACTGGGACGGCCACCCCGAAGGATGGCCGTGAGCAGTCGAAGTTACGCCGCGTGTTTTCGTCGCCATCCGTAGCCGATAAGACCAGCAAGTCCAGTGGCGAACAGGAGGTAGGTGGAGGGTTCAGGGACCGCACTCACCTCCCCGACATACAAGAGACCAAAGGGATTGGCAGTGGTGGTGGTCCCCGTACCGATCTGAAACACATCAAATGCTACAGCATGCAACCCTGGGGACGTAAACGTATATACAATCGTTCCCTGCTCTCCTGGCTCACATCCGATCACCCCATCCGCACAAATATTCTGACTGAAATTGGGCGCGATCATTTCGGTTCCATCAATGCGAATACGGGCCGTGTCGTCAGCTCAAACTTCCAGTTGCAGGGTTGATCCGGTGCCTGCGAGAAAGGTTTCGGTGATTGTCATGAGGGGGTTGGTAAAATCCCAGGGAGCCAGCGTTGTTCCCCCATACCCGGTATCGTTATAAGAGGCCCAAACCGCCTGACTTCCTGCAGGATGTGCAGGTTGCCACAGGGGATGAGGCGTAATCACTTGCACTGTGCATGTCCCGCCTCCTAAGAGCAGTCCCTTGCTACAGGTTTCAGTCCCATCTCCCGAGAGAAGGGGAACTGCCTCTACTCCTGTATACCAAGACAAGAACAAGGCAAAGATGATCATACTTCCTACTACGAAACGCCGCATATACATTCCTTCCAGTAAAGATCCATGAGTATTTCATGTAACTTCATAGATTCTATCCTTGAAGTAATTAAAATAACTGTACTATATGTGGTTTAATGTATATTTTGAACAATAGGTAACAATTTTGATAGTTTATCATAGATAGGAGAGAGGAAGTTTTTGCTGGGGAATAGGAAGTCGGACTGAGACAGACACGAGTGGAGAGGCCCTAGTCCGTGGGAGAGTGACTAGGGCCTGTGGGAGAACAGAATGGGTATACAGGATATGAGCGAGGATAATATACGAGTTCCAAAATTATTGTCAAGTTTTTTTTCAGGTTTTCGGAAGTGTACCGGTTTTGTCGTAAACTTTCATCGCTCAATTTGTCGCAGTTTGTAGGAGAGCAAAGTGATTAAAACACTTGACAAACTCGCCCTTTCTCACTCTACTCGCAATGGCTGGGTCTCAGGCTGCATACAAGATCCACTCGGCCTGCTCAAATGCGTTCCACTCAATTTATAACAGTTTGTAGAATGTCGAAAGCAGTATACATGTGCAGGAGGAGGCATCGAGGAGGCTCGCCTCTTGACATGCGATGGGCTCTGCAACGGCGAGGAGATACGCAGCGCCTCAGGCAGATTTGACGCGCTACAAAGCGTAATAAATTGAGCGACAGGTATTTCCCGACACCCCCCTGGACCGCCTTGACACCCCCCCGTCACACCCGCCAGAATGTGTCCGAGAAACCCTGTCGGATTTAGGGAATGTACGAAAATGGAAGGTGTTTCACACGTGTTGATCGTGTGTTGGATGGCCCTCCCACCTGCCTATCAATGGATGAAGAGGATGAGTGTGGTCTCTGCCCCTCATACAGGGTCGTCAATCAACAGCTCTGAAACACCCTCCGTTCGCGATAGTTTCTGCACGGACGAGGCGTACACCCCATGATCGCCGATACAGCAACAGAAAGGCACACCGAACGTGAAAATGCGTGTACGGATTGGGCAATCTCGCATTCATGATGCAGGACTTTTCGCGACCATTGACATCAAGCAAGGCACCAAGATTATTCGCTACCTCGGAAAAAAGATTCCCCATGAAGAAAGCGACCGGCGCTTAGCCGCAGGCAATGTCTATATCTTTGGATTAGATGAGCACTATGCCATCGATGGGAATACCCTGAAGAACACTGCACGCTATATCAATCATTCGTGCGATCCCAACTGTCAAACAGAGCAGTTCGGCAACACCATCTGGATTGTTGCTATCAAGGATATTCAGCCAGGCGAGGAACTCACCTACAATTATGGCTATGATGACGAAGACTATGAAAACAACCCCTGCAATTGTGGCGCGAATAATTGTTGTGGCTACATTCTCGCTCCACAGTATTGGAAACGAATAAAAGCAAAGTAATTATAGAACTGGTTGCGAGTTTTGCAAATCTGTCTAAGCCATTGAAATATTGAGAGCAACAGAAGACATGCTTGTCCCGTAGACTCAGGGAGCGCACGGCCAATACATGCTGCGATCGCGCCCATTCCCTGTTCTACCCCGGAGTGCCACGTATTATTCTGGCCGCCGCCCTGTCGTCTGCAGCTATTGGCATACACCGTGACCAAGGCGAGAAGCTTCTGCACGACGGAAAACTCGCAACCGGTTCAGAAGAACATGCACCGGGCCTGGGATCATGTCCAGGCACGACTCGCGTTCACCCTGGCAGTCTTTAACGTACCGGTCCAGTTGCTGATTTAAGTATATAAGGTCCTAGTACAGTTGATTAGTAGTGCATGTCAGCGCGGTTGCCGCCGTCGACGCCGATGGCCTCACCGTGCACGCCGATGGCGAGCGGCGAACACAGCATCGCGACCACGTGGCCAATGTCGGTCGCGGTGACGACATGCTTGAGCACGGTGCGCTCGTCGGCGGCCTTGCGGAGCGCCTCGCCGGTCGTGCCCTCGCGCTGCGCCTGCTCGGCGTAGCGTTCGAGCGTGGCCTCTGTGATCGTCTGCCCGGGGTAGATGGCGTTGACGGTGATGCCGTAGGGCCCGAGCGTATTGGCCATGGACTTGGTCAGGTTGACAGTGCCGATGTTACGGATGCCCCCGCTCACCGCGGTACCGGGGGCGCGGCCGGCGCCCCCGCTGATGTTGATCACGCGCCCCCAGCCGGCCTGCTTCAGGTACGGGATGGCCGCCTGGACCGTGCGCAGGTAGCCTACCACCTTCTCTTCGAAGTCGCGCAGGACGTCCACGTCGCTCACCGTCTCGACCGTGCCGGGCGTGCCGCCGACACGGGCTGCGTTATTGATCACGATGTGAATACCGCCGAGTTCGCGCGCCGCCGTGTGGACAAAATGCGTGATGGCGTCCGCATTCAGAGTGTCACAGACGATGGGGACGATCTTACGGCCCGACTCCTGCGCCAGCGTAGCGGCCGCGTCCTTCAGTGGGCCTTCAGTCCGGGCGCAGATGGCGACATCGCAGCCCTCGATCGCGAGCTGGCGAGCGATCGCCCGGCCGATGCCGCGGCTGGCGCCGGTGACGATGGCTTTCTTGTCGGTGAGTTGCAGATCCACTGGTTTCTCCTTCGTACGTAAACGTGAGACAGCGGGTGCGCGCGCCACTCCGCCGCCCATATCATGCTGTCATGCATTACAAAACGCATCACCGAGATACGCTGCTGCTACGGTCCACGGCTCCAGCGTCAACCGTTGCCTCTCCGGCCCTCTCGACCGCCGCGAGTCGTTGCGGTCGCTGATCTCGATGTATCCCGGGCGGAAGACCGTTGCACAGTAGCACGGCAGCAGGCCGGCGTCACGCGCCGCCCGTTGGAGTTGCTGCGTCTTGGCAACGACCTGGCGGTCGACGGCATGGGGCAGGGTGGGCAGGATCGCTGCATAAAAGTCCGCAATGAGGAGGGTCGTGTGGGCGCGGTCGAGCGTCAAGGCAGCCATGGAACACCTCCAGCCAGGTGAGAAAGTCACAGAGCGTGCATGCGTACAGGGGGCATCATATCACAGAGCGATGCCCCAGGTGTCCTCACTGCGCAGCAGGCGCACATGCGCGGAGGAGCAGCCGTGCAGAAACGTGCGGTTGTGCAATGGTTGGAATTCCTATCCGCGGGGCCTGCTGCCAGAATTTCCAGACAGTGGCGGAATTCGCCGCAGACACAGCCAGCATAGCTCAGGCCTCCTGGAGTCATGGCATAATGCCACCCGACACCTTGCACTCAGTATGACAGCCGCCGATAGATATCTGTCAGGCCACGGACCAGATGGCCAGGTTGCGGCAGGATCTGGAAATTCTCACTCCCGAACATCTGGGGCAGATAGAGTTTTGCCTGCACATCGACAGCCAACGCATAGGTGTGGATCCGCGCCTGGTGCACCTCTCGAATCGCCCGACGGACGTCGGCAATGCCATAGCGGCCCTCATAGCGGTCGTAGTCGGCTGGCTTGCCATCGCTGATAAGCAGCAAGAGCTTCCTGGTTGCCTGTTGCTGCTGGAGTATCGCGATACCGTGGCGTAGCGCGGGGCCAATGCGCGTATAGCCGGTTGCTTCGAGGCTGCATAGAGCGGCCTTACAGCGCGACCAGGGCGCGTCAAATGACTTGAGGACGATAAAACTGCAGTCACGCCGCGTATGACTGTAGAATCCAGCAATGCCAACCCGATCACGCCACTCAGCCAGGACTTCGCCCAGCACCAGCACGGACTCTTTGGCAATATCCAGTACACGTGAGCCCTGGATCCAGGCATCGGTCGAATAGCTTATGTCAACTAAGAGCAGGGTTACCAAGTCACGCCTGTGTCGCCGTCGCGCCAGATACAGCCGGTCGTCTGGCTGGTGCCCACTGCGCACTGTGGCATAGCGGTCCACTACCGCATCGAGGTCAATGTCAGCCCCTTCAGGCTGGCGGTTTCTGAGTACTCGGGTGCAACGCACTTTGTCGAGCAGCAGGCGGAGGTCATGCACGATTCGGGCGTGTTTGTGCAGCGTCGCTGCGGCAGTCGTCGCAGCGTGTGGCAAGGGGAGTGGCGGACGACTGACATAGACCGTGCACCAGCGCCGCCTGTACTGCCGTATCTTGCCATCCCATTCGTCATAGACAAACGCGGTTGAGGCCGGTGCGTTGGTGTCTGGCAGATCCCCAATGTCTCCGTCGAGTCGTAGATCTGCTTTATAGATCGATTGTGTCCGCGTCGGGCTGCGGATCACCTCGCTGAGATCCAATGCTGCCAGGGCTTCCATGTGTTGGGCCAGCTCATCAGTGCCGTCCGGAGTGCGTGTTACACCTTGGAATGCTTCGGCCGTTTCGAGCTTGTCAAACGTGTGCATGAGCACATCGTTGTCGATGTCGCGCTGGTCCAGCTCCACACGACGCACCTGCTCTTTCGGTTTGCCAGGCAACTCCGTGCCAGTCGGTAAGGCGCCCTGCGTTGCGTGGTCGGTCTCCCCTGGCCTGAGGCTGCGTTCGTGCGGTGGCGCTGGCAGTAATTGTCCCCACAGGACCACAGGTAGCACGTGGGAGGCGGACGTCTGACGTACCTCCAGGTGGAGTGCAGTCCAGAGCGTCTGCGCTGTCTCGGCACTGCACCCTCCAGAGGCAGCAGTGACGCTGCGGTACAGCCACTCCCAGCCTGGGGTGCCGTCCGCTGCTGGCAATGGATGTCCTAACAGCGCCTGGGTCAGCGCTTCCAGGCACGCTGCCACAGTATCGAGCGTAGGCCAGGGGAGACGCGAACGCAGCAGTACAGGGAACCATTGCTCGCGCAGCGTACGCGTCATTGGGAGAGTCGCTTCCAGAGCACACAGTGTGGCAGGGACAACCAGCAAAGTGCGCCAGGCTTGCCAGGCTGGCTGCTGAGCCTCGTCCGCATTCAGGGTCAAACCAAGCTGGCGTGACATGACGGTATAGGCCACACGGTAGAGATAGGCCTGGACATTCTCTTCTGACGTTGCGGCAAGACTGATGCCCCGTGGTAAGTACAGCACCACCCCGCACTCACGGGCGCCCGCTGTGCCAGTGTCCACGGGTTGTCGCTGCACGCCAACACCCAGGTCCCAGCCCATCGGCGGGAGCAGCTGGAGCGCTTACTCCGCTCCATGGCACGAGGCGCCGTGGCGTTGGAGCGTCTCCACGAAGATGCCCGTGGGGACCTCGTCTACACGTGCACAAAGCCGTGGTCTGACGGCACGACCGGCATCACACTGTCACCTGTCGCATTGCTCGAAAAGCTGGCGGCACTCGTGCCGCTGCCACGGGTCCACTTGGTCCGCTTATGGAGGGTGTCTGGCGCCGCACAGTCTGCGGCGTGGGGCGATCATCCCGACGCTGCGCCAACAGGGTGTGGATGGGCGTCATACCACGACAGCGTCGTCTCCCTGGAGCTGGGCGCGGCGGCTGCAGCGAGTGTTTGCCCTGGCTCTGACGCGCTGCCCGTTCTGTCAGCGTGGCGCGCTCCGGATCGTTGCCGCCATCACCCACGAGGCGGTGCTCACGCGGATCCTCCGGCATCTGACCCTGGTGTCCGTCCCACCTCCCAGTGCCCCTGCCCGTTCTCGCCAAGAGACGTTCGACTGGGTGGCCTCAGCTCACGCCATCGCATGTGGCCTCGTGGGCGACGTGCGTGCGACGGAGGGGTGTCTCGTGAGCGGGCGACACCTCTGAGCTTTGAAATCCCGTCCCCCCCAGCTTTCCCTGAGCCGCGCCACCCCTGGCGGTCTCCTCCCCTCCCCCCTCTTGCGGCGCGCGTCCAGCCCCAGGGGGGCTATGCCGTGCCGCTCTATGCCTTGCGCTGGGGCGCGCGGGCGGGGCTGCCGCGCGGCGCGGGGGGCGCAGGAGGAGCCGGGGGCGAGGCGGGGGCGCTCGGGGGCTCCAGGGGGCGCACCCCTAAGCGCCAGCGTAAAATGCCGTTTGGAATTCCTAGCTGCTGTGGTTAAAACCTTCGGTGCTGCCGGGAAGCCTACTGGATCATTGTGGCCTCTGAGGGGGAAGGGTTCACTGCCTCCAGTCTTCCACGTTCAGACCAGGGACCTGCTGAAAATCACGCAGATTGCCGGACAATACCAAGGCGTTATGCCCGAGGGCAATCGCGGCAATCTTGAGGTCCATCGTCCCAATACGCACCCGCTGCTGTCGCAGCCGCTCAAACGTTACTGCCGCACGCTGGTCAAACGGCAGGACTTCCCACTCGACAAAGAACGCTACGAGGCCAAGCAGCCGCTCATAATAGGCCACCTGCCGCTGGGCGTCTGTCGCCCGATGAATCAGAGCGAGCCAGCCACGCATCTGCTCTTCCATCGTGATGACGGTGGTGACCACCTCATCCGGGGGGAAGGCTTCGAGACGGGTTTGGAGGACAAAGGCAACCGGGGCATTGCGGGCCTGCAACAGCGAGAGGTGGTCGGTATCTAGAAGGATCATGCGCGCCCTTGTTGGCGGTCCTCTTCGCGGAGGCGCCGCCCTTCTGCCATGATCTCCTGCATGATCGGATCGCCGTCGAACATGCCGATCGTGCGGTGCCAATCTTTTTTCCGCGTCGTCCTCTCAGAGGGGTGCATCAATTGGGCCACGAGCTGTTCCAACGTGGCGACACGCTCTTCCAAGGTCGCTTCTGCCATAAGATGTCTCCTGTAGGTCGAGGTCATCGCCTCCCTAGAGATTCTACCGATTCGTAGTCTCTGGCACAATCGGATGTCCTGACAGTACAGAGACCGACGGTTTTGCTCGCCTCTCGGTCTATTCTCGTTCCCCCCCCCCC
>WNFD01002579.1_pt1 | contig 19991 bp, 18 predicted proteins | sample 5400491 | NCBI WGS metagenome assembly WNFD01 (sample SAMN13153343, study PRJNA577476) | soil metagenome | isolation source: 120 cm saprolite under Douglas fir tree site 2 hole 2 replicate 2 | place: USA:California | collected 2015-04-18
CATCGTCACGTATCTTCTCCCCCTCAAGGTTCGCAATTGGAACATCGTAGGAAAGTTCGGTCTGCGCAATACGAAAGAGACCAGCCGGTCGTGGGTCTATCATCAGCTCTACCAATACTGACTGTGGTTTGTCTTTCTCTAGATCACCTAAGGGGATAACTACCTGGCGGTCTGAAAGCACAGATTGGCCAAGGTCGCTGATAATCGGCAGAACTTTCACTGCTTTTTTGGCGGAAACACCCACAGGCAGGCGCAAGATCAGGGTAGTATTGCGAATTGCTACGTCCACTGCGCTTTGCAATTGCTGCTCAAAAATGCTAAGAGCATCCGTCGCATTGCGAATAAACTCGGCCGGCATGCCTCCGCTGAGTTGCCCAACTGTATCTAGCAGATCTTCATCCCAGTCAGCGCCAATACCCAGGGGATAGATAGCAATGCCAGCTGAGGCGGCATCCCTTGCAAGCTGGCGACAGCGATCCGAGTCACCATAGGTCACACCGTCAGTTAGAAGGATCATCCGATTGACGGCATTGGGAATGTGCCAGCGGCGCAGTTCATTCAATCCCTGAATCATGCCCAGAGACATCGTGGTGCCACCCGCATCACGAATCTGGTCGATGGCCGCTTTCATACCGGGTTTATCATTAGCCGGCATAGAGGGAATAATAACCTGCGATGTATCGTCAAAGATGACTACAGAGACATAGTCGGTCGGCTCCAGGCGGTCGATCACCATCTTGACCGCTTCTTTGACATTCTTAAGTTTAGCACCTTTCATGGAGCCAGAATGGTCAAGCACCAGGACAAAATTCAGTGGCATGCGCACCTGGGCCATCATTTCGGTTGGCCTTGCTTCTACCAAAACATACGCCACCTGGCTACCTCCAGTTACTGGCATGAAGTCTTTTCCGACCTCATGTGCCAGTGTTACCTCACCGGGCATAATATATAAACTCCTTTCGTATTGGCTCGACTTAGTATATCATAAAGGGCAATTTTACCGCACAAAGACAACCACGGCGCTCACATTGTCTTCTCCTCCATTCGCATTGGCCGCCTCAATAAATTGTGCGCAAGCAGTTTCCGGGTCTAGCGCATTGTCCAGAATATTTTCAATCTGGGGATTGCGCACCATTTCCCACAAACCATCAGAACAACTCAGTAGGATATCACCGGGATGTAGTTGCTGTTTAAAGATGTCTATTTGCACATTTGGTTTGTCTCCCAGGCTGCGGAAAATCTGGCTGCGCTGCGGATGGGTATAAACATCATCCGGTTCAATCAACCCACCTGCAACCAGTTGTCCCACCAGGGAATGATCTGTCGTCAATTGATACAGTTGCTTGCCTCGCAACATGTAGGTGCGACTATCTCCTACATTAAGGACATACGCATGTTCGCCCACTAGCATAAAACCTGTGATAGTCGAACCCATGTCGGTTTTGTCAAGCTGGTTCTTCTGGCAAAGAGCCGTATTTGCTTCTTCGACAGTATCATGAAAGAGGGCCACCAATGCATCTTCGTCGAACGTCTTTGCGGGTTCTCCATTCTTCTCGGCTGTCAGCGGCACTGTCAGTAATTCTCGCAGCAGGCGCTCTGCGATGATATTGATGGTCATGCGACTGGCAACCTGGCCATTATCATGGCCTCCCAGACCATCGGCAACGATAAAGACTCCCGACGGTGATGATATCGACTCATGCACGCGTTGGAGCAGCAAGACAAGCGTACTGTCTTCATTTGGCTCACTACGTCGCACATCGCCAGCATCGGAGTTTGATGCAACGAGCAACTGAACGCCGTTAGGAAATGGATTTTGCTCAACTTGCTGCTGTTCAATCATATACGTATGGCCATGCTCAATAAACGTATTCACGATCGTCCCTTGCAGTACATGCGAATCTTCCATATGTCCATCTGTTTCTTCGCTGTCCTGCTCAGTCGAGTACTCATGCATGAAATACGGTACATCGAGCATACCTGCGCCACAGTTCATGCAGAATTCGTCGCCTTCGGCATTTTGTTCCGACCCACAGTTCCAACAATGCTGATAGCCCTGGTGGTCGATTACCAGGTAAACATGCTCCTGCACACTCTCGCTAAGTACCTGTGTTATTTCGTAGCGATCGAGCATCCGCTCACCTATAGACAAGATAGGGAAACCGTTTGTTGATACAGCTGTTTCATGCTGATCAGATGGCTCCTGCATAGATTCACTCTTTTCCTCTTCAGAGGTAATTTCCGCAGCTTCTGTCTCACCTGCTTTTTTTACCTCGTTTGTCTCATCAATTTCAGCACCCACCGTTTCGCCAGACGCGATTGATTCCTCAGAAGTTGCTGATGACCCAGTTTGCGGAGGCGGCGGGGGAGGCGGTATATCCTCAAAATCGTATGCTGCTGGAAGATCCGTCACGGTCGGCGCATTGGCAATATCTACTATATCACCAGTACCCTGCGATTGATCAAATGGAGTAGGAACAGGTATAACAGATGAAATATCCGCGTTATCCATTTGCGCTGTAGATTGACCTCGAGGTGTTTCGCCTTCCGAGGGATCAGATTCCTGGATACCTGCAAGTTGTGACCCATTTCGTTCTAGCTGTTGTTGCCAGCGCCGATTTTGGTAAGCAATCATTTTTTCAGGAGTAAGGATGAGAGTCGGCTCAAGACTCAAATCATCAGCTTCCTCACTTAAAGTATATTCAGATTCCTGCTCCTCGGTCTTTTCCTGCACAGACAAGGGTGCTTCGTCTTCCTGTGTTGAAGTAGGAGCACTGGGAAATTGATCACTCAAGGCTTCTTCAGAAGCGGGCATTGATTGTGAATGGAATGGGTATCCACAACTTTTGCAAAATTTTGCGTCATCACGATTTGGTGTATTACACGATGGACAGATCATTCTGCCCTCCTTATTAAACTACAATTGTTTCTGTAAACGATTGGCTTCAACATTGTTCGGATCACGCTGCAGAGATTCACGTACCATTTGCCGGGCTTCGGCCTTCTTATTGGTCTTTAGATAACAGCTTGCCATAGCGCTATAAATGTCAGCTTCTTCAAAATTCCACTGTCGCGCTTGCTCTAAGGCACTGAGAGCCAACTTCCACTCTTTCGCCTTCATATGCGCGCGGCCCAACTCGTACCAACCCTCCCACATAGCGGGATCACGCTGTGTAACCTGCCGTAAGACACTGATAGCCGCCGAGGCCTGGTTCATTCTAACATAAAGACGACCTAGTGCAACGAGAATGAGGGCATGATCAGGGTTAATTTTGAGACCCTCCAGGAAATAGCCCTCTGCTTCCCGGTCATAGAACTGATCCATTGCCAACGTGCCGAGTTGATAATAGATAGCGGAGTCCCTCGGAGAATACAGAAGCGCATTCTTGAATGATGCGATGGCTTTATCAAAGAGGCCAAGATCATGATAGGTCATGCCCAATTGGAAATAGGTATCGACAGCACCTGGTTTCAGTGCAAAAGCTTGCTCAAAATGTTCCGCGGCGAACTTCATATTTTCGATGAACAGGTGCTTATCTTGATCTTTTACTGATTGTCCGTACTGCCGATAAGCACGGCCAAGATTGTACAGAACGTCATACGAACTGTTACCTGGAACCTGGGCCATCTTAAACTGATTGACAGCTTCTGCATAGTTCTTGCTATTCATGAACTGCAGTCCCAACCGGTATGCTGCCTGCGTATTCCCTGCTTGCACAACATTGACGGCAGCATGAGAAGGCTGCACTGGTCTGGAAGGAATCGTAGCTTTCGATACGGCCTGTGGAGACACTCGCGGTGGTACAGCAATTGCTCCCTGGATGAGCGGCTGCCCATCACGTTTACAAAACTTTGCGCCTGGACGATTATGATAGCCACATTTTGGACAGATTACCTCCCCTACAGGAACTATAATGGTAGCATTGGGCGAAATAGCCTGAATTTGTACCGTAGTCGGGGTAGCACCATTTGGCAAGCAGTGCTGCAAAGCTACACGCATGGCTTCAGCATTCTGGAAACGATTGGCCGGTTCCTGTTGCATAGCCTTGATGATCACCTGCTCAACCGGACAGACCACTCTATTGCCAATGCGAACGGTACGCAAGCGAGGATTCTTCGCTAAAATACTGCCAGTAGGAGGTGTCTGGATAGGATCAGGCTCATGATTGGTCAGCAAATGATACATGGTGGCACCCAATGAATAGATATCGGAACGGGCATCTGTTTGCACCAATTTGCCTGGATTCAGTGCTGAGCGTTTTTGTCCAGGAGCAGTAATCGAACCGAGATGTTCAGGTGAAGCATACGAGATAGTACCCAGGTTTTCTGTATTTGTGCGCTTATTAGGATCGAACTTACGAGCAATACCAAAGTCAATCAGTTGAACATTGCCATCAGGCGTAATCATGATATTACCAGGCTTGAGATCACGCAGGATAATGGGCGGTGTTCGCGAGTGAATATAACTCAACGCCTCACAGACCTGCATCATCCAGATAATGACCTGGTCTTCATTCAGTTGTGCCTTGCTATCCTCGAGTATTTTTTCCAGATTACGACCAGGGACAAACTCCATCACGAAGTAGTAATTCCCCCGCTCCTGAAAACTCAAGATCAGGGAAGGGATACGCGGATGCTTGAGATTAAACAGCAGGTCAATCTCTTTATCGAAGCGCTCGATGGCAGAATTGCGTTCATCGGCGGGTGTATTGGGGCTGATGAGCAGTTCTTTCACCGCCCGAATGTAGCCGGGCTTCCCGACTTGTTCAACTTTGTAGACGGTTCCCATTCCCCCTTCACCTAGCACCTGCACAATTTTGAATTTTCCATCCAGGATAGTACCTAATGGGAGTGGCATACGACGGTCCTTATCAATCCTTTTGACCTGCTTTGTTAGTGTATTTGTACGAGTACAGCAGTGATATTATCTTCCCCACCGTTGGCATTAGCCAGGTCAATCAAGGTATCGCAGATTTTCTGCGCATCAGTATTTTCTTTGAGTACATTACGCAAGTCCTGGTTTCGTACCATTTCCCACAAACCATCGGAGCAGAGCAACAGACTATCTCCAGAACGTAGGGAGATATGGAAGACATCAGGATCAACACTTTTGTGTCCGGCTCCCAGCGAACGATAGATCAAGTTACGCTGAGGGTGTGAGTAGATTTCATCTGGTTCAATCTGTTTTGCTTCCACCAGCCTGTATACCAGGGAATGATCTTTTGTCAGGGGTGTAAGAGTACTATCGCGGTAAAGATAGGTGCGACTATCTCCAATATTGGCAATGAATGCCAGGTCATTCTGAATAAGCGCGGTAGTTACCGTAGAGCCTAGTCCGCGGGCAGAAGATTGCTCTTCACCATAGTTCAATATGGCTTTGTTTGCCTGGCGAATAGCAGCTTTGAGTTGTTCCTCTACATTTTTCGTAACCGATGTCTCTGGCAACTTGCGTGTTTTACGTTGTTTTGCAGCTTGCTCTGCCACCTGTGCCGAATCCAATGTAATGGTCTCCTGGTCAGACAGAGGAGTTAGTTTGATTGTGGGTTGCTCAGATACAGGCACAAGAAGGCTTTTAAGAGCTTCGCTCATCTTTTGTACAGCAAGTTTACTCGCCACTTCACCCGCCTGATATCCTCCCATACCATCGGCAACTATAAAGAGACCTCGATCCCCATCTTCTGAGATACGCATAAAAGGGCTATCTTCGTTTTGTTCGCGTTGTTTCCCCACATCAGTTTTATAAGCACCAGTAAGTTTTATTGGCATTGGTTTTATTCCTCACAGTAACGATCATTATCGTTGTTTATTACGTTCAATATAACATATGGATGTATAAGTGACAATTGATATTAACTGGCTTTATAAGGCCTGTGAATGCCTCTGGGAAGTCTTACTGGCAGGGACACCTACAAACCCATTATTATTGATTGATATAATTAATAATATATACGTGGTAGGGATAAAAAGGTTGTGAAGCTAGCATACCCCTATGATGAGGAGCCGCGTTGGAGACGTTCGATGATGTCTTTGAGCCTGCGGGTCTCGGCAGCATGCTGATCTTGCATGCGCATCATCTCTTGCTCCAGCTCAAGCTTCATTTGCTCCATACGGTCCTTCATATGCAGAATGGCTTCAACACCTGCTAGATTGACGCCGAGATCACGCATTAAGCGGCGAATATGCATCACTCGTTCGAGGTCGCGATCCGAATAGAGACGAGGGCTGTGTGGGCTATTGCCTTTGCGTGCCGGTGAGATTAGTCCAATGCGCTCGTAATGGCGCAAGGTTTGCTCGTGGACTTCGGCTTTGACTGCCGCGACACTTATGACATACCATGCGCCATCGTCTCTTTCGCTCACGATAGATGCCCCCTTTTTCTTATGAGTGAACTTTGGCTCCTCGGCTGCGTGCCAGTTGCTCAAACAGACCGCGCTCATCATCGTTGAGTCCCATCGGTAGTACGACTTTCACCCTTGCGAAAAGGTTGCCACTGCCTTCGCCTCGCAGGTGAGGCATACCTTTATTCGCTAGCCGGAATAAGCGGCCATTCTGGGTCTCTGGCGGAATAGTCAGTACGAGTTTACGCCCATCAGGAGTTGGTACAGCGACTTCGCCACCCAATATTGCAGTGACAAGGTTAACATCTATATCGCCATAAAGATCATCGCCTTTACGCTCGAAAAGCAGATCAGGTTTGACATTGATAACGAGAAAGAGGTCGCCACGGGGGCCACCGCCGCTACCTGGCTGTCCCTCACCGGCCACACGAATCTTGGACCCATTATCAACTCCTGCTGGGATCTTAACCTGAATGCGCTTGCTACGCGCAAGCATACCTAGCCCATTACAATTAGTGCAAGATTTCCCTGCAACAACTCTTGTTCCACGGCAGACAGGACAGGCTTCTGTTGACTGTATGTTGAACGTGCGCATTCCTCCCGAATAGGCTTCCTGTAGGGTTACCTCAACTCGTTGTTCAATATCTTCACCAGTTCGCCTGGTTGCAGTTGTGGGACGGCCAAAAAGAGTCTCGAAGAATTCAGAAAACCCTGTTGAATTATAGTCCATGGGTGAGCCGCGAAAATTGGAGGTACGCCTACCAGCGCCGGAAGGAAAGCCAAATTGATCCTGCCAATTTGGGCCTAACGTATCATACTTGCGTCGTTTGTCGGAGTCCGAGAGGACTTCGTAGGCCTCATTAATCTCCTTGAATTTCTCTTCTGACTTCTTATCACCAGGATTTACATCAGGATGATATCTGCGGGCCAACTTGCGAAAGGCTTTTTTGATGTCGTCCGCACTGGCGTTTTTTGAGACACCCAGCACTTTGTAATAATCTTTGTATTCCATTACTCGCCCCTCTTTGTGGGGTTCTCCGTTCTTTGGGGATATGGGGAGATTCTGTGAAGGACTCCCCGAACCCAGTGCCTTTAAGAACTCCGTTTCACCCTATAGGATGGAAACTCTAATTTTGTGCTTGTTTGTTTCCTGCACTTACCTTGACACGAGCCGGGCGTAGAGTCTCGTCGCCCAATTTATAGCCTTTGAGCACCTCTTCAATAACCGTGCCTTCGGGTTGATCGCTATCCTCGACGGCCTCTATTGCTTCGTGCACATACGGATCGAATACTTCACCAACGGTGGGAACGGGTGTTAATCCCTCGCTACGCATCACTTCGTTCATTTGCCACATGACCATGCGCAGCGCCTGCTGTAACCCCTGGCGGTCCATGGTATCCTGGTAGACCAATGCCCGCTCGACATTGTCCATCACGCCGAGAATATTCTGAAACAGCGCCTTCTTTTCGCGCTGTAAACGATCTGCTACTATTCGCTCTTGCCGCTTGCGGAAGTTTTCCATCTCGGCACGTTCGCGCAGGTATTTATTCCAGTTTTCGGCCGCTTCCTGCCGAGCCTGCTGGAGTTGCGTTTCCAACTCTGCAACGCGCTCTGCCTCCATTGAGGGCGAATCTTCATCTATCACTTGCCCTTCCTGCATCTCCTGGGACTCTTCCATATCGAACCGTTTCTCCTTGAGTTGTTTCTATCAAAAACAGAGTTGTTTCTGAGTTTTATTGTCTTTATAGTATAAAGTTTGAGTCAACATCTGTCAAGTTTTTGATAAGCCCCTACGCTCCATATTCCAGTTCTTCTTCGCTTAGTTGCTCGGTTTCGGACCAACGCTCGCCACGTCCCAGGAGGATAGGATTGAAGAGGGTGGTTTGTGTGACACAAATACGCTCACGCTTCCAGAGTTCCAGCACGGCGAGGAAGGTGACGATTATTACCTGGCGTGAATGTTCGTTTTCAAGCAATTCAGAGAGATGGATGCTGGTGCGTACACGTAGAAATCCTACAATTTCGGCGATACGTTCACTAACACGCACACGGGCCATAGGTATAAGTATACCACTGTTTGCTTCATCTCTGGCCTGCAATTCGAGCAAGCGTTGAAAAGCTACGGCTAGAGTATTAACCTGCAGGCCTAGCAATGTCGGAGGCGTCCAGGCCAACTGTGCCTCGATGCCCGCCAGCAAGCCTGAACGTCCATATGTTTGCAAACCCGACTCTTCACGCAGACGTAGATAACCGGCAATCTCCTTCGCCAATTTGTATTCGAGCAAATGCGCACGCAATTCGTCCGCCATAGCCGCGGCATTCTCCATTTCACTCGTCATCTCTTCTTTCGCAATATGGGGTAAGAGACTCTGAGATTTGATGTAGAGGAGACGGGCTGCAATGGAGATGAACGCCGCCATGTTGGCCAAGGGTATGCTATTGGGTTCCTGCCACTGCTGTAGATAGGCCAAATACTGGTCGGTTACGGCCACCAGAGAGATCGTAGTAATTTCCATCTGGCGTTTTTCAATCAGATGAAGTAAGAGGTCGAGTGGCCCCTCGAAAACAGGCAGGTGAACAACATAGCGAGACGGTTGATCATGGCCGTTCATGCCCGCTACCTCATCACTATAAGAAACTCCCTCGTGGATGCCTTGCTCTGTTTGTTCAATCATATACCTATACAGCCTCATCAACCAGATGTAACTCAGCAGCCGGACCACCAGGCTGGTGATGTGTGCGAATATAGAGGACAGCTTCTTCCGACAAGCCTGCCGCTGCGGCAAGATCTGCCCCAATCTCGGCATGCCACCAGGCATTGCTGAGGGATCGCTGCCACGCCGGTATCGTTTTACCCTCATCAGGAGAAACGGTCAGGCTTCTAAGAAGACGCGGAGCAAATAACTTGCCCAGGACAATTGCAGGCCGTGTCCAGAAAGGTACACGCCCCTGCGCTTTACCTACATCATGTAATAGCGCCGCTGCAAGCAAATCTCTGTCTACACAACCTCGCTCAAGTAGACCCTGACACACTCTGAGAGAGTGCCGTTGGTCGGCATCTGACATTGTTTGAAAAAGGGGCAAGGCTGAGGCGGGAAGCCATCGCGCTACTTGCGAGTGCTCCTCAGCCGAGAGTGGGGCAACGAAACCAAGTTGTTGACGTACCTGCCAGAGACGATAAGCAATCGTATGCAATGAAGACCTCATGACATCAAGTGAACCATCTGCTGTTTAGGCAATGTAAATCGTACCAATTAGAGCAGACGGGAGACCTGAGGCGAAACTTATCAAATACTGGGAACCCAGCAGAATATAGGCTTGAATATGAAAAAGGAAAAAACCTCCCAGGTTTCCAATTTGACCCAGAAAAGGCAATAAAAACAGAATACCCAGGATAATAAATGGCCCATAAACAGCAGATTTAGCGAACTGAACAGCCTGTCGACTAGGCAGCAATGTATATACAATCTGGTACCCATCAAGCGGATAGAGGGGTATCAAATTGAAGATTGCCAGGCAAATATTTACACTTGCGAAGACTATTACCAACTGTGTTATTCGTACCGTATATGCGTTATTTAAAAAACTCACGGGAAGGAAATGTAGTAAGAAGGCGAAAAGTAATCCTACAACCAGGCTCATGAGTATACCGCCCAGAGTCACTAATAACGTACCAAAATTTGGCCCACCACGCAGTTTCCAGGGATCAACCTTCACAGGTTTTCCCCAACCCAGACCAACTGGACCAGCAGCAACCGGGAAAAAAGCAAGAATCACACACAACATAGTTCCAACGGGATCAATGTGCGTACTCAGGCTGGGGAAAAGCCGTCCCTCCTTGCGAGAAGTTGGATCACCTAACATGGTGGCCACCAGGGAATGACCAAATTCATGAATGATAACTGCCACTAAGAACGAGCCGATGATCATGAACGCCAGTACAACATTTATCATAGTTATCCTCACAAAATGGCATTCCGCGCAAATGCCCGTACTATAGCTCGCGCATTGAAAAAGCGCTCAAACTATTATAAAAGATTAATTTCCATGCCTTCAGACGCAGAGTAGGTATTCGCAAATAGTGACTGGGCTTCAGCTTGTATAGCGTCTAGCTTGCTGTCGTCATAGGTCGGTTCGTGATGAAACAAAACCAACTTACCAACCCGGGCCGAGCTAGCTACTTCTGTCGCCATCTCAATAGTGCTATGACCGTATCCCTGCTTAGCTTCCTGATAATCATCGAGAGTATACTGCGCATCGTGTATTAGTAGGTCGGCTCCTTCTACAAAATCAAGAAAGCCTGGATCGCACACTTCCCTCCATTCTACATCAGTTGCAAAGACCAGCCGCCGACCAGCATATTCTATGCGATATATTACCGCTCCATCCAGAGGATGGCTGTTTGTCAGCCTGGCAACAACTCGTACTTCAGCTTCTGTTACATTCTCACTATCGTTGATAACGGTAGGTTGCAAGTCGCCATTGCTCCAAATAATTTGCTCTTGCTCAGTGATTGTATGAAATGTGCGATGCGAAGGTAAACTGTGCATATCTACAGGGAAATACGGTGGAGACATCAATAGGGTTACAAGTTGTTCAATATTTCGACCAGCAAGACCCGGACCAAAAAAATCGATAGTGGTGCGACGTTCGTACAATGGTGCGAAAAAGGGAATGCCAAGCAGGTGATCACCATGGCCGTGTGTAATAAATAGCGCCAGGTTAAGCGGCCTACCGGCTGAACGGTTTAATAGATCACTGCCGAGACGAATGATGCCACTCCCTCCATCCAAAATCAGCGTATGCGCTCCTGCCTCTACTTCAACACAGGCGGTATTTCCTCCGTAGCGTATTGTATGCGGTCCAGGCGTCGGGTAGCTGCCCCGCACTCCCCAGAATCGGACCCGAAAACGCCCTGTGTTGATCATGTAGTTGCTCCTAAGAATGCCCTGACGAAAATTTGGGCTGAACTTATTATATCTTGTATGCACGAGATTGAAAAGTGTGCTTGTTTTATGTATATTGAGCAAAATAGCTTAATAAGGAGCGAGGAATGCGACCGGCGATACATGTACCATCGGATCGATGTTCTTCTTGCTCTACACGCCCACGGCGGTGAAAGAGTTCAACCAGTTCGCTCTTATCGTAGGGAATGATCACCTTTACCGCTTCCATACTGGCGGCCAACACCCTGGAGATTTGTTCAAGCAGAGGATCCAGACCAACTTTTTGTAAGGCCGATACAGCAACGGCATTGGGATAGAGTGATGTATCGACTTCTGACGGATCATCAAGCAAATCGATCTTGTTCAAGGCTGTAACTCGCGGCTTTTCGTCGGCCTCGAGTTCGTGAAGGACATCGTTTACGGTCTCACTCTGTTCGATTGCGTTTTCGTGGCTGATATCCACCACTTCCAGCAGCAAATCAGCATCAATAACCTCTTCGAGGGTTGCGTGGAAAGCTGCGATCAACCTGGTAGGTAGTTTCTGAATAAAACCCACAGTGTCGGTGAGCAACGCCTCTTGATTTCCTGGTAAAGTGACGAGACGGGTAGTGGGATCAAGTGTCGCAAAGAGCTTATTTTCCGTCGGCACCTCGGCCTCGGTGAGCGCATTGAAGAGGGTAGATTTTCCGGCATTGGTATAGCCCACGACAGCAACGACAGGAATAGCCTGCGCCGCGCGCTGCCTGCGGTGTATTGTGCGTTGTTCGCGTACCCCTTCTATTTCCTCGCGTAGCTCGGCGATACGGCTACGAATGCGCCTGCGATCAATCTCCAGTTTTGTTTCACCTGGACCACGCACACCGATTGCTCCACCAACACCGCCTGCTCCTGCGCTGCGCGAGCCACCTGCCTGACGCGAAAGCTCCACACCACGCCCAGCCAGGCGAGGCAAGCGATACTCTAGCTGTGCCAACTCAACCTGCAAGCGGCCCTCGCGAGTGCGAGCATGTTGGGCAAAGATATCAAGTATCAGGGCAGTACGATCAATTACACGCGCATCGAGCATTTTTTCCAGGTTGCGCTGTTGTGAGGGGGATAATTCGTCATCAAAGATGACAAGATCAAAACCTAGTTCTTTCTCGGTGTCACTGAGTTCTTGCGCCCGCCCTTTGCCGATGTAGGTAGCAACATCCGGGTGGCGCAAACGTTGTACCATTGTGCCAACAACCTCGGCGCCAGCGGTACGCGCCAGTGTTCCTAGTTCGCTCAGTGAATCTTCAACACTCCACAAACTGTCACTCTCGTTTTGATCAACGGATACCAAAAAGGCATATTCGTGCTCTCCACGAGAGGATGTATCAATGAGCCGATCTTGCTTTGCCGTAAGTTCCTTCCTTCCATTTACATGCTTTTGCTGCTATATAGAGTGTATTGTAGCACTCGATGATAAGAACGCAAGCACCTATTTCCAACTCAAACGCGGCACTGCAGGCAATTCTTTAATAAAAAAGCCGTTGACCCTGGCAAAGAGGCTGTTATGCACTGCCTGATTATAAGTATCATGCCAGACCTGGTACTGTTGAACAGTGATATTGAGACCAGGAACAAGCTGCTTACCTGCCTGAATAGTAGCCTGTATATCGTTCAAAAAATTGCCTACGATAAGTAATACGATCAGCCATATAAGCCAGGCTTCGAAAAACCCGACGAGTCCGCCGATCAAGGAATCACCGCAGCCAAGGATGGGTATGCCTTTTACTACGCCTCGCATGCTTGTACCAATAATCTGAATCACCAGGATCGCGACAAAGAACAGCACCAGGTATGAGATGAGAGGTGAGAATAACAGACCATTCTTCGCAAAAAACAGCGCGAATGGCTTGCCAAAAAAGTAAGCCACTCCAATGGCTATAGGAATGCTGAGTAGATTTATGAGACTAAACACAGCACCATTACGAAAACCATTAAAGATGAGCAGAACGATAGTCACAAGAAAGAGTATGTCTATCCAATTGATTGGGCCGATCATATTTTTATCCCTCCAGGTATGTAACCACAGGTTTTTTATTGATATGTTTATTATCTATTATGCATAGACGTTGTGAGAAGGACTCATGTAACACATGTTTTGTTAGGTTGGTCACAAAATGACATCCTGGTCGCCCGCGGGCGACCAGGATGTCATTTTGTGACCAACGTCGAGCTATTCTATGCCCCTGTTACGCCTGTAAAATGAAAGCTGCCGATACGCAGCGCTGGAGCGACGACCGGGAGATAGTCGCGACACTGAATACGTTCGCTTCCTATTGCCTGTACGTCACGCAAGGCATCAAGAATGCTCTGTGTGAAACGGAAGTTCTTCACAGGGCTGGTCAACTCACCTTGTTCGATCAAAAAAGTTCCGTCGCGAGTCATGCCAGTGAAGAGCGTTTTGACAGGGTGTACTGTATTGGTGTAATGGAAACGCGTCACATAAATTCCCCGGTCGACTCCCCGGATAAGCTCTTCAAGGCTGGCATCACCCGCCACCATCATCATATGTAGCGGCAACGGTCCCCAGGGATTCGGCGCAGGCAGAGCATGTCCGGTATCTGGTTTCCCTTCACGAAAGGCCGTGAATGAATCGTATACGACAGCGCTTGCTACACCATGATCGAACATCACTACACGCTGTTTGGGCACACCTTCGTAATCAAATGCCTGTGGCAAGCCCACCGGATCATGTCCATCATCATAAATTGTCACAAGAGGGCTGACCAGTTGTTTCCCAAATTGACCATTCATGAAACTGCGTTCTTCTTGCACTGCCGTGGCAGAGAGGCCCATAAAGATCAGATTTTGCAGCATATCCGCTGTAGCGAAGGTATCAAGGACAACCGGATACTCGCCAATGGGTAAATCAATGGGGTTGCGGCTACGCTGAGCCTTCTCTACTGCCTCGCGTGCCAACGCTTCAAAGTCAATGCTGGTAGCATCGGTAGCAAGACGCTGAGTATAACCGGAACCCTGCGCATCCGCCATCACAACAGCGTGGCATTCGGATTCGGTACGCGGTTCATACGCAAAAATGCCAAGCGAGTTCGCAACGGCAACCTGGCTCGTTTCGGTTGAGAATGCCCCTGCTGACTCCAACCCATGATCCTTTGCCAGTTGCACAATAACGCTAACGCTTCGTGCTCGCGCTTCCGCGCTATATGAAGCAGTACGTTCACTGAAACCAGGAGCAGGCGCGATTGGTTGCGGCTCTGGTAGCGAGTGGAACTCCGGGTTTTCAGGCGAAAGGCGCGCAATCTCAAATGCCTGTTCCACTACACGCTGAAGCGATTGGTCGTTGCTACGCCCATTCTTTTGCCCACGATAGCTCGAACGCGCAATTCATGATTACTCTCAGCAACGTTCTGATGAATAAAATTGTTGGCGAAACGGGTGAGGGCGCTCTCGGTGCCAAAGTAGACGACTTCGGTTTGTTCTGCTTGAGAATAGCTCAGCACCTTTTGCAGCAGCCCATACACACTTTTTTCATCTGAATACATTATGAACTCTCACTATTCGTTTTAGGACCCTGTGTGATTACCAGCTACCTACACCTATCTGTACATTACGAAAACGTGCCGGAGCTGCTCCGTGTCCTGTGCGCATGGTCTGCATCGGTTCGCCCTTGCCACAGTTGGGAGTACCCCATACCACCCATTCGTCGTGATTGCAAATGGCATCACACGATCCCCAGAATTGCGGCGTGATACCTGTGTAAGTGGCATTCTTCAACATTCGTCCCAGTTTGCCATGCTTAATTTCATAGGCGAGTTCGATGCCAAATTGGAAGTTCAGGCGTCGATCATCGATACTCCAGCTTTTATTGATGCTCATATAGATGCCATCGTCGGTGTCAGCAATCAGGTCATCCAGTGTCCAAGTTCCCGGCTCCAGACTCACATTCGTCATGCGAATCATCGGTAAGCGATTCCAGCTATCGGCACGCACACAGCCGTTGCTGGTCAGTCCAAGTAGAGGAGCAGTATCGCGCGACATAAGGTAACCACTAAAGATACCGTTAGTAACAATTGGCGTTCTTTGCGCAGGAACTCCTTCATCATCCCATCCAAACGTACCCAGCCCGCCTGGGAGGGTAGCGTCCGCGGTCAGGTTGACGACGTCCGATCCGTAGCGATAGTGCCCATTCAACTTATCTGTCGTCAGGAAGCTCTTGCCCACAAAGCCAGCCTCCATACCCAGCACGCGATCCAGTTCGATAGGGTGGCCGCATGACTCGTGGACTTGAAGAGCGGTCTGCTGGCCATCAAGAATAATGGTTGTTACGCCACTGGGACATTGTGGAGCGGCAAGTAACTTGACCGCTTCTTCACCGATCCTCGCTCCGTGGTTGGCCAGGTCCATCGCCTCGATAAATTCATAGCCTGAGGTACCTGCCTGCCTGCCAAACGAATTGGGATACGAGCGTGTCTGTATCTCGCTACTGGTAGGGTCAACGGCGCTGGCATCGATAGCCGCGCCCACATCATAGAGTTCTTGCTCGACCTCGCTGCCTTCCGAGCTGACGAATAGCTTATGCTCGCGAGCATATTCCATATTGCTGTTTGTGAGCGAGACACCCTGTACCGATTGCATAGCGGCATCAGCATCGAGCAGCAATTGCACTTTCTGGTTGAGCGGGATGATAAAAGGATCCTGCTGCATGGGAGTGCGATAGAAGCCATGCTGAGGAGCAAGCGGCGAAAGGATCACTGGTTCGCCTGCTACGAGAGCGCTGGCGCGAGCTATCTGCACCGACTGCTTCGCCACCCGTTCCGCTTCGGCATCGTCCATATTAGCACTACTGGCAAAGCCCCATGCGCCATCAACTATCACACGCACATTAAAACCGCTGCTCGTTCCGCTTGAGATACCTTCTACGCGACCATTTTTTACGTCGATACCCTCTGTTGTACGCTCCATGACGCGCACATCAACGTAGCTGGCGCCAAGCTGCTGGGCAATGTTCAACGCCCTGTTCGCTAGATCACGCATATATTGTTTCTTTCCGTTCTCTGGCTTACTGGGATAAATAAGCGCATTCCCCGCTCCAGGTAACCCTAGATTGAAGTAGTATTTTGTCGTCGCTGAGTAATATTGTACGTGCTTTACGGCGGAGTGTCTAGACAGGGTTTCGGGCCACTCTCCCCTTTGCCTATCAAGAATGGGATGGGAAACGTCGTTGGCAGCACAGAAAAATAGGAAGTCTACCATTTTACGAGAAGGCCTATCAAAAGCGAGAAAGGGCTACCGCGACAAGCGCTCTCAGGAGGAGCTTCTATGCTTCATGTGTCCTTGTTTTCAATTGCTAACTCAATCATACATAAAACTCAACGATTAAATAATTAAACACTTCATTAAATCAATGATAAAGTCTATTGACTTTTTTGTGTATGTATGGTAAAAAATTCGTAGGAGGTGGCTGGTCAGACCAGGTAAACTCAAGTCAGTCCGAGCGGGAGATGGTTGGTGGCAGTGGAGGAGAGGCTTTCTCGTTCAGAGGCAGTTGGTGCGAGCCGTTGCGTCTGATTCCCGATGCATCAACACTAAAAAGCTTCCACTGTCCCAGTCTACACAGGCACTGTGAGCATTGGCCAGAGGCCCTGGCTATCGTGAAGCATGCGAAACGTACCACCACATGCAGCTCACCTGGCCTCACGAACGCAGCGTAAAAGGACGAGCAGGATTGTGCCAACACAATTGAATCACCTGACAGAGCACCTCGTTGAAAAGGAAAAGGGGACACGAAACGCCATGAACTCTCCACAACCAGCCGCGATCCGCGCTGACGATTTGCTTCGCCACCTCCAGGACTTGCGTAGCGGCACCTACGAGGGAGCACACAATCGAAGTGCAAAAGAGGAACTCTACCGCAGGGGTATTGAACTGCTCACTCCAGTGGCTGTAGCGCTCCTTGAGGAGGCCAATGTCCTCTTTTTACAGCATACTGGCGAAATACAGGTCATTGGCCCCGAAGACGATGGTTCTGGCGGCTTGGAGACACGCTATGAGTTAAGCTGGCCTGAACAACGGGCAGCGCAGGTGACACGCGGACCCCGCGAACCGCTCCAACCAGTACGTATCGTAGTCAACTACGCTCAGGGCTTTCTTCATCCTCACCTTGCTGGAAGTACTGCGGGCTTCTGGCCGTTTCAAGTCAGGAGCCAGGCAGATGCTGAGAGGCAGAAAGGCATCCTTGCTGCTATCATCGAGTTAGAGTTGCACCAACGCATCTTTGAAACTGACTGGCAGATTCTCCCGATTTCACAGCAACTAGCATGAAATGGTTACAGTGAAGGGCTAAAACAACGATTGCTCTGGAGGATCTGGCCGCGCAGGAGCGGACGATGTATGAGTGAGACAACCGCAAGGATCAGATCATGACCGTCTTCAAGCTGGCCCTGGCCAATCTGGCTATGTGGACGCGTGATCAGTGTTTTCCTGCTTCTTACGCTCATGCGACCTGGGCACGCTTAACCCCTTTCTTCCAACTCCCCGGAACGATCACTTCTTCTCGGCATACGATGTCAGTGCAACTGTGTCCGTTTCACGACCGACAATACAACCGGGATCTCTCGCTCCTGTGTCAACGGGTCAATGAGAAGCAGCTCCATTTGCCTGATGGTCGTCTGCTTCTGTTCTCGCTGCAGGAGATGGCTCGTCCTATTCTACATAAGCTGCAACGACTCAATGCCTGACACCCTGTTAGAGTATTGCAATGCACACTTATTGCCATTCCCAATGCAGATTGATACAATACTGTTGACCTCCATCACCATCGATAATTCGAGCCAGGTAGCAAAGGTGGGAAAAGCGCATGCCACTAACAGAAATAATCCTGACCACCATTACAGAGAAAGTCTTTAGTTATGCCCCGGAGAAAGGGTAGAGATGGTGTTTAGATTTTAAGATGAGAGATCCAGATAACACACAAAACACAAAAACACATATAGACGCCTTCGCCGCTTAACAAAACGCGGGCGCATCATCCTGACGATCTCACTCATCGTCGTTCTAATCATGGCTGGCCTCCTCTACAGCCAGCGTCATCAAATACACCTGCTCCTCCAGTCCTTGCGTGTCCCACCGCCGCAACCGGTGCAGATCACGCCCTTGACGCTTCCCACTAACACTGTGACTGCAACGCCTGGTCAGGTGACCAGTAGCGATTGGCCTACCTACCACCAGAACAACGCGCGTACCGGGTTTGTCCCAGGCGTGCCTGCTCCTATCAGCCTCACAAACCTCTGGCAGCAACCACTCGACGGAGCGGTCTATGCCGAGCCACTCGTGGTCGATGGAGAGGTGATTGTGGCAACAGAAAACGATACGCTATACGCCCTTGATGCACGTAGCGGGCAGGTACAATGGCATACCACTGTGGGAACCCCTGTGCCACTCTCAGATTTGCCTTGTGGCAATATTGATCCCCTCGGCATCACCGGCACGCCGGTCTACGATCCGCAGACGGGTCTGGTCTTCGCGGTGGCAGAGATCCAGGGGCCTGCCCATCTGCTGGTCGGCGTGGATGTGAAAACGGGACAGGTCAAAGTCCGCCGCCTCGTGGATCCCCCTGGCGCTAACCCGCAAGTCCATCAACAGCGGGCTGCGCTAGCCCTGTATGGAGATAAGGTCTATATCGCTTTCGGCGGGCTATACGGCGACTGTGGTGACTACCACGGTATGGTCGTTGCCTCGCGCACCGATGGGACTGGGGCGCTGCTCACGTACCAGGTTCCGACACCACGTGAAGGAGGAATCTGGGCTCCGCCGGGACCAGTTATAGACACCCAGGGAAATCTCTATGTGACTGTCGGTAACGGCGCAGTTACGCAAGGGGACTGGGATCACACCGATTCGGTCTTACGCCTGTCACCAACCTTACAGCTTGAGGATGCCTTTGCGCCGCAAAGCTGGCAGAGCGATAATGCGTCGGATGCCGATCTCGGCTCGATGGGACCCGTTCTTCTACCCGATGGTTTGATCTATGCCAACGGGAAGTCAGGCCAGGGCTACTTACTGCGGGCGAATCACCTGGGAGGAATAGGCGGACAGATCCAGACAATCTCTTTATGCAGCGCCTACGGGGGAGCTGCTGTAAGCGACCAGGTAGCTTTCATTCCGTGTGCCGATGGACTTCGCGAGATCAAGCTCGAATCTGGAACGAGCCTCGTCCCTGGTTGGCAGGCTCCCCAGCAAGTGACCGGCTCTCCAGTCATAGGAGGAAACACGGTCTATAGCCTCGATCCTGCTGGCGGTATGCTTTATGCCCTCGATGCCGCAACAGGTTCGGTACTTGCCACAATCTCTGTCGGCACAACATCGCGCTTCGCGACGCCGACGCTCACCATCGTCGGAACCTTAAAGGGCATTGTCGCAGTGAGCATACGTTGAGAATCTGTTCCAGAACTTGCATATGATGGCCCTTCTAGATGCTTCCAGAGAAAGATCGCGGAAACGACCTTGTCATCTCTCTCGATGATATAACCTCTAAAAACGTCTTGACAGGTTACTCCTTCATACTGTATACTATAACCATCTAAAAGAACTTAGGAAGTTAGTTACGCTGCCGATCATCGATGGCACGCGTTTGTTCGAAGGAGGAATCTTCATGATACACCCTCTCCTGCTTGATACACTGCTTGTTTTGGCTACGCTGGCTCTGATCAGTGCCTT